>Ga0315900_10012648_pt1 | contig 10336 bp, 13 predicted proteins | sample LakEriMetagenome_FD_203521 | JGI IMG/M metagenome (GOLD analysis project Ga0315900, IMG submission 203521) | Freshwater fungal communities from buoy surface, Lake Erie, Ohio, United States - Buoy 12 MA114 | ecosystem: Environmental > Aquatic > Freshwater > Lake > Lake biofilm | place: USA: Lake...
TCATAGGGCCGGGAAGCGGTGGCAGGGTCGTCGTTGCGGGTGCTCATGGCGTGCAGCGCATTGAAACCGCCCACACCGGCCTCGTAGATGGCCGCCTCGCTGCCTCCGGTCACCACGGCCGGACAGATGCCGAGCCGGATGTAGTTGAAGGCGTCGATGAGCGCGTTGTTGCTGCTGGCGCAGGCGCTGGCCGTGACGTAGCTGGGACCCCGCAGCGTGTGCTTCATGCTGATCAACCCCGCCGCGCTGTCGGCGATCATCTTCGGGATGAAGAAGGGATTGAAGCGGGGGGTTCCGTCACCGCGACCGAAATTGATGCACTCGTCCTGGAAGGTCTTCAGCCCGCCGATGCCGCTGCCCCAGATCACGCCCACGCGGTCGCGGTCCAGCCCGTCGGTCAGCAATCCGCTGTCGGCGATGGCCTCGTCGGCGCATACCAGGGCGAACTGGGCATAGGGGTCCGTCTTGCGGGCCTCCTTGCGGTCCATGAAGTCCTCGGGGTTGAACCCCTTGACCTCACAGGCGAACTGGGTCTTGAACTTCGACGCGTCGAAGCGCGTGATGGGCGCAGCACCGCTGCGGCCGCTCACCAGACCCTCCCAGTACTCCGTGAGGGTGTTCCCGAGGGGAGTGAGCGCGCCCAGACCGGTGACGACCACACGTCTGAGCTGCATGCCGGCGCGTCTTACTTCGCGTTCTTCTCCACGTAGTCGATGGCCTGACCCACGGTCTGGATCTTCTCGGCCTGATCGTCAGGGATCGCGATGTTGAACTCCTTCTCGAACTCCATGATGAGCTCGACGGTATCGAGGCTGTCAGCGCCAAGGTCGTTGGTGAAGCTCGCTTCCGGCGTGACCTCGCCCTGATCGACTCCGAGCTTGTCCACGATGATCGCGATGACCCTTGACTTGATGTCCGACATGTCCGTGCGTTTTAGTTGAGGCTGCAAAGGAAGCACATTTTCGATCCGCTGCGCGACCAGTGCTCACACATGGCGTAACAGGAACGCGTCCAAGGGTTTACGCCGGATGTCGGGCACCGTGCGATCAGCTGCGGCATAGCCCACGGGCAGCAGCAGGAAGGCCCGTTCGTTCGCCGGGCGGCCCAGCAGGTGCTGCAGGAAGGTCATGGGGCTGGGTGTGTGGGTGAGGGTCGACAGCCCGGCCTGGTGGATCGCCGCGATCAGCAGGCCACAGGCGATGCCCACGCTCTCCTCGACGTAATAGTGCTTGGCCTTGGTGCCATCGGGCCTGTGGCCGTGCACCTGCTTGAACACCACCACCAACCAGGGCGCCACCTCCAGGAAGGGCTTGCGCCAGTCGGTGCCCAAGGGGGCCAGGTCGGCGAGCCGGTCGGGCGGCATGCGACCGTGATAGGAGGCATGCTCCTCGCGCTCGGCCTCCTCCCTGATCCGGCGCTTCAATCCGGGATCGCCCACCAGGCAGAAGGTCCACGGCTGCTTGTTGGCGCCGCTGGGGGCCGTGCCGGCGTTCCGCACCAGCTCCTCCATCAAGGCTTGCGGCACGGGCCTGTCGCTGAAGAAGCGCACACTGCGCCGCCGCTCCATGAGCTCGCGGAAGGAGGTGGCGCACTGCATCATCAGCGCCTCATCGTACCGTTCGGGCGCATAGGGGATGAAAGGGAGGGCCGTGCTCATGCCCTCAAAGATGGGGGCCGGCGTCAGGCACAGGTGCGCCGGTACACGGCCATGGTCTCGGCGGCCATGCGGTCCCACCCGAACCGCGTGCGGTTCCGCTGGCCGGCCATCACGAGCTGCTGGCGCGCCTGCGGGTCGGTGACCGACCGGTGGAGTTGGGATGCCACGGCGGCGGGATCCTCCCGGTCCACGTAGCAGGCCCCCTCACCGCCCACCTCCCGCAGCACGGGGATGTCCGTGCACACCACCGGTATGTCCATGGCCTGGGCCTCCACCACCGGCAGGCCGAAACCCTCGTAGCGCGTGAGGAAGAGGAACAGGTCGGCACCACGGTAGATGTCGGCCACCGTCCTGGCCTGGCCATAAGGCCGTATCTCCACCGCCCCTTTCAGCACGCCCTGCTGGATCCGCTCCTGCAACGCATGGAAATAGGTGTGGTCGTTGTTGAAGCCGTGCATCACCAACCGCACCTTGCCTCGGAGCCCGGGGTGCTCGTTCAACAGGTGTTCGAAGGCGTCCACCGCTCGTTTCTGACCCTTGTAGGGCATGAACTTGGCCACGTACAGGATGGTGAACGGCCTGTCGTCGGCCGGCAGGGGCTCCAGGGCCTTGGGCAGGTCCACCCCGTTATGGATGGCGATCACCTCGGCCCTGCCGGCCGGGAAGCGCTGCACGGCCTCCTCGCGGATGGCCGCGCTCACGGTGATCACCGCCCGGCTCTTCGCGAAGCACACCCGGCTGATCCAGCTGAAGTAGCGCCCCGCCAGGCCCAGCGGAAGGCCCTCACGCTCATGCATGAACTCGTTGTAGAAGTCGTGCACGGTGGTGATGCGGCGCACCGGCAGGAGGAAAGGCGTTTCGGTGGCCAGCTTGTGCAGGGCGCGGGCGCGGTACGCCAGGCACAGGACCGGCAACACCACATGGATCCACAGGAGCCGCAGCAGGGTGCTCCCCCCCAGGTCGGGGAACCGGTGCAGGGTAACGCGTTCGAGGTCCTTGAAAAAGGGCTCCTGATCAGGGTTCACCAGGCAGTGCACCGCGATGCCGGGCTCGTCCAGCCGGTCGAGCTCGAGCACCAGGTGCCTGGCATGCGTCCAGATGCCACTGCCCGACCCGCCCTTCCCGGGGCGGATGGGCACCAGGTCGATCAGCACACGGTGCCGCTTCATTTCTCGTCCGGCCATTTCGTGGGGACCTTGTCCACGTGGAAGCGGAGGCGGGGGCCCGCCGCATCCCCCTCGTACAGGGCGTAATCCACCGGGCCATGCCAGTAGGCGCCGTTCACAAGCTTCTCGGTCGCCCGCAGGGCGTTGAGCGGCATGCGCAGGGCGCGCATCCACGCGGGGGCCTCGTTGCGCAGCTGCACGGCCTCACGCCGGGCCCCCTCGCTCCAGCTGAGGTTGCCGCCGGTGAACGCGAACGCGCTCAGCGGAACGGGCAGTGTGCGGGTGCGCAGGCCCTTCTTCAGCATCCGCAGCACCAGGTCGTGGTCGCCCAGGTTGCGGAAGCGCGTGTCGAAGCGCAGGTCGCCCTGCCAGATGCGGCGTCGGAAGAACATGCCACAGCTGAGGTTGTACAGGTGCGCCGTGGCGATGAAGGCATGACGGGCCGGATACGGCTTGCGGGCGGCGAGCAGGCTGCCGTCGGGCCGTACGAGCAGCGCGCCGCCGAATAGCACATCCAGCTTGGGGTCAGCCTCGAAGACCTCCTTCACCCGGGCCAAGGTGCCTTCCAGGTATTGCTCGTCGCAGTTGAGCCAGGCCACCACCTCACCGCTGGCCGTATCGAAGCCCTTGTTGAGGGCGTCATACATGCCGGCGTCCTTGCCGCTGAAGTACCGGAACGAGGAACCGGGCATGGGCTCCGGCCGCTGGGGCTCCACGCGTTGGGCCACGGTGGCCAGCCACTCCGATGTGCCATCGCTGCTGGCCCCGTCGGCCACGATGTGCTCCACCTCCACCCCCCCTTGGTCGGCCACGGAGGCGCGGCACCGCTTGAGGTAGGGGAGCATGTTGTAGCTGGCCGTGATGATGGAGATCTGCATGCGGGCGGCGCGAAGGAGCGGCGTTGTACGGAGCCACGAAGAAAACGGATGCACCATGCCGCCATGCCGCCCCCATCGGCGCTCTTCCAACGGGGCATGGTGGGAAGCGGCGGCGCGTACCGACCTTCGCGCTTCGCCTGCGCCCTTCGCTCCGGCGAACCATGCATGATCCGCATCGCCGTGCTCGCCTCGGGCTCGGGCTCCAACGCCCGGAAGCTGATCGAACATTTCGCGCAGCACCCCCAGGCGCGGGTGGTGCTCGTGGGCTGCGACCAGCCGCAGGCCGGCGTGCTCGCGCGAGCGTGGGACCTGGGCGTGCCCAGCTACCTGTTCAACGGAGCCCGGCTCAAGGACGGCACCGTTCTGCACGAACTTGTGGGTCAGCGCATCGACCTGGTGGTGCTGGCCGGCTTCCTGCGCCTGATCCCCGCCGACCTTGTGAAGGCCTTTCCGCAGCGCATCGTCAACATCCACCCCGCCCTGTTGCCGAAATACGGCGGCAAGGGCATGTTCGGACACCACGTGCACGAAGCCGTGATCGCGGCCAAGGAGCGCGAGAGCGGCATCACCGTCCACTACGTGAACGACCGGTACGACGAGGGCGAGCACCTCTTCCAGGCCACCTGCCCCGTACTTCCCGACGACACCCCGGACACCCTGGCCGCGCGGATCCACGCCTTGGAGCACGCGCATTATCCGCTTGTGGTGGAGAAGCTCGTGAACGCAATGATGAAACCATGAGCGGCGAGTAGCGAGAGGCGAGTGGATGCCCATCGGGCCGCTCGCCACTCGTTACTCACCACTCGCTGCTCACCCACATGCACTTCGATCTCGCACACACCGGCAAAGCCTTCCTGATCCTCTTCGCCGTGATCGATGTGATCGGCGGGATCCCCCTGGTCCTGGAGGTGCGCAAGAAGGCCGGCCGGATCTACCCGTTGCGTGCTGCGCTCGTGAGCCTGGGCATCATGGTCGCCTTCCTGTTCGTGGGCGAGAAGATCCTCGGTGTGGTGGGGGTCGACGTGCGGTCGTTCGCGGTGGCCGGCTCGTTCGTGCTCTTCTTCATCGCCTTGGAGATGACCCTGGGCATCCGCCTCTTCAAGGAGGACACCTCGGCGCCAGGACTGCCCAGCGACGATCCCAAGGTGTACAGCGTCGTGCCCCTGGCCTTCCCGGTGATCGCCGGGGCCGGCACCATCACCACCATCCTGTCGCTGCGCGCCGAGTTCGAGACCATCAACATCCTGGCGGCCATCGTGCTCAACATGATCCCCGTGCTGCTGGTGCTCTTCCTCACCACCCGCATCGAACGCGCGTTGGGCCGCGTGGGCCTCATCGTCATCCGCAAAGCCTTCGGCATCATCCTGCTCGCCATCAGCATCAAGCTGTTCGCGGGCAACATCACCTACCTGTTCCCGAAGGGGTGACGTGCTTTCTTTGGCACCCATGAAGATCACCGCCTACACCGACGGCGCCGCCAGCGGCAACCCGGGTCCGGGAGGCTATGGCGTGGTGCTCGAGGCCGGCCCGCACCGCAAGGAACTGTGGGGGGGCTACCGCCGCACCACCAACAACCGCATGGAACTGCTGGCGGCCATCGTGGCGCTCGAATCGCTCAAGGGCACCGGGCACGAGGTCACCATCGTGAGCGACAGCAAGTACGTGGTGGACAGCGTGGAGAAGGGCTGGGTGTTCAACTGGGAGAGGACCGGCTTCAAGAAGAAGAAGAACCCCGACCTGTGGCAACGCTTCCTGCGCATCTACCGCCAGCACCGCGTGCGCTTCCACTGGATCCGCGGGCACAACGGGCACCCGCAGAACGAGCTGTGCGACCGCCTGGCCGTGGCCGCACGCGAGCAGAAGGACCTGGCCGTGGACGAGGTGTACGAGCAGGAGGGCGAGGGGGAGCTGTTCGAGTGATCGGCACGGACGCCTTGTTCGCGCCTTTTCAGTTCCCACGACCCCGACTTGGTAATTTCACACCCCCATGGCCAAGCTGTACACCACCGTCAACGCCGGCGCCGAGCCGCTGGTGCTGGAGCGCTCCTCCCCTTCCGCCCCATGGACCCTGCCCGGCGGTGCGAGGCCCAACCTGGTGCGCACGGGTCCCGGCCAGTACAGCCTGGTGCACAACGGCCGCAGCTTCCGCGTGCTGGTGCTCAAGGAGGACCGCGAGACCAACACGGTGCGCCTGCGGGTCGGCGCGCACACCTACACCGTGCAGTTGCAGGATGAGCAGAGCCGCCTGATGAACACCCTGGGCCTCGACAAGGCGCGCGGCGCGGCCGTGAAGGAGATCAAGGCACCCATGCCCGGCCTGGTGCTGAAACTGTTGGTGAAGGAGGGCGACATGGTCAAGAAGAACGACCCCCTCCTCATCCTGGAGGCCATGAAGATGGAGAACGTGATCAAGAGCCCCGGCGACGCCACCGTGAGCAGGATCCACGCGCAGGAGAGGACGGCCGTGGAGAAGGGCCATCTGCTGGTGAGCTTCTAAGGCTCAGTCCTCCACCAGCTCGATATCGAAGTCAACCAGGTCGATGAACTGCTGCACGCGGTGATCGATGTCCTCACGCGTGATCTGCAGCAACCGCTCCACCCCGAACTTCTCGCAGCAGAAGCTGGCCAGCGCGGAGCCCACGATGATGGCGCGCTTGAGGTTGTCGAAGCTGTGGTCCTGCGTGCGGGCCAGGTAGCCGATGAAGCCGCCGGCGAAGGTGTCGCCGGCGCCTGTGGGGTCGATGATGTCCTCCAGCGGCAGGGCGGGCGCGAAGAACACGCGGTCCTCGCTGAAGAGCAACGCGCCATGCTCGCCCTTCTTCACCACCAGGTACTTGGGGCCCATCGCCAGGATCTTGTTGGCGGCCTTCACCAGGCTGTGCTCACCGCTCAACTGGCGCGCTTCGGCATCGTTCACGCACAGGATGTCCACGCGGGCGATCACCTTCTTCAGGTCCTCCAGCGCGCTGTCCATCCAGAAGTTCATGGTGTCCATCACCACCAGCGCGGGGTCGGTAACCTGATCGAGCACCTTGGCCTGCACCTTGGGGTCGAGGTTGCCGAGCAACACGTAGGGCGCGGCCTTGAAATGCTCCGGCAGCTTGGGGTCCAGGTCCAGCAGCACGTTCAGGCGCGTCTCCAGGGTGTCGCGCGAGTTCATGTCGTAGTGGTAGCGCCCCGCCCAGAAGAAGCTCTCCTTGCCCTGCAGCACCTCCAGGCCCGCAAGGTCCACGCCCCGGCCGCGCAGCAGGTCCATCATGTCCTTCGGGAAATCGTCGCCCACCACGCTCACCAGACCGAGCTTGTCCAGGAAGAACGAACTGGCGAGGGATATGTAGGTGGCGGCGCCGCCTACGACCTTGTCGGCCTTGCCGAACGGGGTCTCGATGCGGTCGAACGCGACGGTGCCAACGGTGACGAGCTGCATGGTTGCCGGGGAATGGCCGCAAAGATGGGCGATCGCCGGGGCCCGCAACGAAAAAGGCCCCAGCTCTTGGCTGAGGCCTCTTCGCTCCCCGGACTGGACTTGAACCAGTGACCCCCTGATTAACAGTCAGGTGCTCTAACCAGCTGAGCTACCAGGGAAGGTTCCCCGTTAAGGGACCGCAAAAGTAGGTGGATCGGGAAAAACCGCCAAACATCGCACCCACCTTTGTGGCATCCATGAAAGCCCCTCCCCGCTGGAAGACGGCCCTGCTCATCTGGCTGGCCATCTATCCATCGATCACCCTGCTGATGCTCTTGTTCGGGCCTTACCTGGCCTTGTTGCCGATCCCCCTGCGCACCCTGGTGATGACCGCCATCCTGGTGCCGCTCATGGTGTTCGTGCTGTTGCCCCGCCTGCAGCAGTGGTTCGGCCCGTGGCTCCGGCGGTGATGCCGGAACGCACAGGGGGCCGATGGTCTCCCACCGGCCCCCCGAACCGCTACGACAGGGCTGCGATCAGGCCGCGGCCTGCTGCACCTTCGGCGTGAGCAACTGGAAGTCGCTCAGCACGATCTCCGTCACGTACCGCTTCTGCCCGTCGCGGCCCTCGTAGCTGCGGTGCACAAGCTTGCCCTCCAGGGCGATCTGGGTGCCCTTGCGCAGCAGGCGCTCCACCATCTCAGCGGTGCGGCCCCAGGCCACCACGGTGTGCCACTGCGTGTCGGTCACGCGCTCCCCGTCGGCGTTCTTGTAACGGTCGTTCGTGGCCACGCTGATCCGCGCCACCTTCCGCCCCTTGGCGATCTCCCGCACTTCCGGGTCATAACCCAGGTTCCCGATCAACTGCACCTTGTTCTTCAGCGTGTTCATGACTACTTGGTTTTTGGTTTGACTCATGCCGAGGTTGCTGAGGCCATCGACGGTGCAAAGGAGGAGAGGTCGTTCTGCGGCATTCGGCCAGTAGTCATTTGTAATCGTTCACAGGCGTTTGTACACCGTTTGTTTTGCGGCTATGGGTGGCGCCGAAAGTGCCCGAAAGCCGCACCCACACCGGGAACCCATTATCTTTCAGGGTATGGCGGAGGCCAGGCAGCGGAAAGCGCGGTCCCATGCGTCCTCCCCATGGAACGGTCCATTTCAATTTGCGCGAACTCACGGAACGCGAGCTGGTGGAGGGCTGCCGGCGCGAGGACCGGCGGTGCCAGGAGGTCCTGTACTCGCGGTACGCCCGGCACATGTACGCCGTGTGCCTGCGCTATGCCCGGCATCAGCTGGAGGCCCAGGACCTCATGCAGGAGGGCTTCATCCGGGTGTTCGACAAGCTCGGCTCCTTCCGGATGGACGGAAGCCTTGAAGGCTGGGTGCGGCGCATCATGGTCACCACCTGCATCAACCATTACCGGCGCAAGGCGTTCCAGAACGAGAAGTTCGGACTGGAACAAGTGCCCGAAGGACCCGTGGAGCCGCTGGCCATCGACAACCTGGGCCAGGCCGAACTGTTGAAGCTGATCGAAGGCCTGCCCGATGGCTACCGGATGGTCTTCAACCTGTTCGCGATCGAAGGCTTCGACCACGCCGAGATCGCCGCCATGCTGGGCTGCGGGGAAAGCACATCGCGCAGCCAGCTGGCCAAGGCCCGCCGCATGCTGCAGCAGCGCATGGGCGCACACACGATGAACGAACATGAACGAAAAGCATCCCATTGACGAGCTGTACCACCGCACCCTGCACAATGCGGAGGTGCCACCCCCGCCTGCGGTGTGGGAGGGCATCGTCCGCGCGCGCCGGTCGCGGCGTCGCGCCTGGTGGCCTTGGGCCCTGGCCGCGATCGTGGTGATCGGTGCAGGGGGCGCCTGGTGGCTCAACCGCGATCAGGACCACACATTCCCCTCCCTGGTCACGCATCCACTGCCCAAATCGGACAGCACACCCGCGTCGACCCTTCGCATGGAAGAAGGTCCCGGGCGTGGCCCCGATGCACAACAGGGCCTGGTCACGGCCGGGACCGGAGACCAAGGCCGGGCGACCGTATCCAACCCCGCACAAGTCCATGCGGCCGCGACGGAGGCCCAAGGCTCCGACCTTCACCTGCGCGCACGTCCCGACCAGCCCGCAAGCAAAGGGTCCCGCATGAATGAAGCCCCGACCATTGCGAGCGGCATGACCCCGGCGGGTACGGCGGACAACGCCGCCGTTGCGCCCGAACCGACCTCGGGGACCAAGGCTGCCGCTACGGGCATGATCGGGACCGTGACCCCATCCCGCCTCGCCCTGCGGCCCGCACCGACGATGTTGGCAGGGATCCCGTCCAGCACCCTGCGCACGGCACAACAAGAGCCATACGTCCTGCCCAAGGCGGAACGGTGGGTGGCCCTCGAACTGGGGACCCATGATGTGGCGCGCACCTGGCAAGGCTCCGACAACACCCTTGTCGATGCGCTCAACGCCATCGAGGTACCCCACCCGACCTGGAGCGGTGGAGGCTTGTTCGGCTGGCAGTGGCGAAGCGGGCTGGGGCTTTCGGTGGGGGCCGCGTATGAGGGCTCCCGGTATGAGTTCAACCACATCGAGAACGCGCTGAACGTCGACTCCATCGTGCAGGAGTCCTACCTGGTGACCCTCGACACCCAGGTGTTCGTCAATTCGACCAGCACCACGGTCTATGGCACCAGCGTGGAGACCCGTGTCTCAGGCAGCAACAGCCTGGGCATCCTGTTGCTGCCGGTTGAAGCCTACTGGCACACCCCGGTTCAGCGTTGGACCTTCGGTGTGCGTGTGGGGGTTCAGGGTGAGGTCACCGTGGTGCGCCGCGGATACACCCTGGTGAACACGGTCGATGAGGGTCCCCGAAGCGCGCCGATCGATGATGAGGCCTTCGATGCCCGCTATGCCCCGGTGATCTCCGGCACCGTGGCCGGCGATGTGGGTTACCTGCTCGCCGAGCGCTGGGGCATCTGGCTGTCGCCGGGCTACGTGCGCGGGATCACGGCCATCGGGACAACGGACCAACCGTGGTCCCTGCCCGAGCGGTTCAGCCTCCGCATGCGACTTTCGTACTCGTTCAGCCGTAGACCCTGATGCGCCCCCTGCTCCTCCTTCTCCTTGTCACCGGCCTGGCTTCGCCCTGCGCCCACGGCCAGCTCTTCGACCTGGGCCTGCGCTCCTCCGGCCCCCCCTGCGACAGCTCCCTGGTGGTGGATTTCTCCGTG
>Ga0315900_10012651_pt1 | contig 10335 bp, 4 predicted proteins | sample LakEriMetagenome_FD_203521 | JGI IMG/M metagenome (GOLD analysis project Ga0315900, IMG submission 203521) | Freshwater fungal communities from buoy surface, Lake Erie, Ohio, United States - Buoy 12 MA114 | ecosystem: Environmental > Aquatic > Freshwater > Lake > Lake biofilm | place: USA: Lake...
ATGTCCGGAAACCAAGTCTCCGTCGTGATGCCCCAGCCGAAGCCCAAGAACACGAGACGCTTCGGCGGTGCAGACGGTGTCGCCGCCGAAGCAAAACGACGAAAGCCGAGCGACTCAAGCGCAGGCAGAGCGATCAGCGAGGTGCTGGACTGGAGAAAGTAACGGCGGGTTTTCATGGAGATTACTTGGTGTGAAATTCTTTGCTGCTGACCAGCGCCTGAATGAACTCGCGCATGGCGAGGTCTTTCTTGCTGGCTTGTTGAAGCATATCGGCGACGAGCGGCTCATCGCGGAAGCCAAGCGGCCTTCCCAGGGCGAACTCGATCAAGGCTTCGCTGAAGCTACGGGCGAAGGCGTCGGACTTGCTTGCGATGATGTTGCGCAGCTCGAAATAGTCTTTGAAGGCGGGGCCTTTGTGGAAGGCGGCGGCGGAGTCGATGGTCCAGGTCTTCTTGCTTTTGGGGTCGGGTTTACCGTTGGCGTCGAGGGCGGTGTAGCTGTCTTCGGTGCGCCATTGGCCGGCGGCGTCGAAGTTTTCCAACCCGAAGCCGATGGGATCGATTTTGCGATGGCAACTGGCGCACTGCGGGTCCTCCTGATGCGCGAGGAGTCGCTCGTGCGTGGTGAGAACCTTGCCCGCGAGTCGCGTGATGGCGGGTACATTCGCGGGAGCTGGCGGCGGGGGATCGTGCAGCAGCTTGCGCAGCACCCAGGCTCCGCGTTCGACGGGGCTGGTGCGCTCGCCATTGCCACCCATGAAATGAATGGCTGCCATGCCGAGCAAGCCGCCGCGAGGCGAGTTCTTTGGCAGCGACACTTTTTCGTAGCCTTCACCCTTCACACCGGGGAGGCCGTAGTAGTGGGCGAGCACGCGATTGATGACGACGTAGTCGCTTTTCAAAAGATCACGCAGGCTGGCGTTGTGCTTCAAAATGTGCGCGATGGTCTCGTGGATCTCGCCTTTGGCCGCGACCTTGGTTCCCGAGTCAAAACGCGGATACAGCGCACGATTCACCTCAAAGAAGTCGATGCGGTCCAAACCGAGCCACTGATGCACAAATGCGGTCAAAAAGCCCTCCGAGCGCGGATCATCGAGCAGGCGGTTGGTTTGAGCGGCGAGCACTTCGGGCTTCGACAGATCGCTTTTTCGCAACTCGGCATCCGGCGGCGCGCTCCAGAGGAAGTAGGAGAGTCGTGTGGCGAGTTCGGCGTTGGACAATGAGACAGGGAGATGGGGAGACAATGAGACATCCGATTCGCGGATCCTCTGTGTCTCCCTGTCTGATTGTCCCCTTGTCTGATTGTCTTCAGCGTCTTCACCCAGCTCCGCGAGGTAAAGAAACATCGGCGAGGTCAGCACGACGGACAACGTCTCCTTCAGCGCGGCCACGGGCTTGTCACCAGCTTTGCGGCGCAAGTCGTAAAGGCTCATCAAGCGATCCACATAGTCCGCAGGCGGAGTGGTGCCGCGAAAGGCCTCCGTGGCGAAGCGCTCGAAGGCGGAACGCAGCTCGGCAGCAGCAGGTGCGGGCGATTTGTCATCGAGCGGCAGCTTCAGCGCGGCAAAACCGGGCGGCACGGGCTTGGCTGCATTCGGCACGCGTTCGACCTCGATCCAGTCCACCCACAGCGCCAGCTCGGGGCCGATGCCGTTGCGCTTCACGGCCTCGGCACGCTTGCGATTGCCTTCTTCGTTGGTGTCCCAACTGCCTTTCTCGCGGAAGAACAGCGAGCGATTGTCGCGGCTGAGATTCGCTCGCGTGAGGGTGAGCGGAATCTCGATGGTCTGTGGGTTTTCCATCGTGCCGGTGATCTCGTAAGTGTTCAGCACCTTGCCCGTGCGGGCATGAATGCCGAAATCGAGGAAGCGACGCTCTGCAGGCGCATCCTTCACCGCTGCTGCTCGCACACGGACGATGTAATCGCCCACCGGCCAGTCAAAAGGCACGAGCAGCTCGATGTAGTTCACGTTCAGCTCGGCTGGATGTCGCGTCTGCGTGCCGAGATACGCGCCCTGATCCACCGCAGGCATCTGCGTGTAATACTCGTGATACTTCAGCCAACCCGCGCCGAGCGAATCATTCGCCAGATCGGCATCGTTCTCGCCTTTCTTATCAAAGCCAAACGTGCGCGGATTCGGCGCCCCGGGGATGCGGGCCCACTCGCGGCGGAGGCGCGATTCGTTGTTCTTCACCTCCTCACGGATCTTCGCGACGATCTCCTTGTTCTCCGGCTTCGCCATGGCGGCCTCGACGGCCTTCACCCACTTCTGCGCACGCTCGCGGGCATCGATTTGATACTTCACAAAGTCCTTCACCCTCGGAGTGGTCGTCTCGCCCTCGTAATGGAGCTTCTTCGTCACGCTCGCCGCTGTTTGCCACGCAAAAGCCTCCTCCAGCGCCTCGCGACCGAGCGCCTGATACTGCTCGATCTGGTTCGCCGACATGAAGAGGTTCGAGCCCACGGTATCAAAGGCCCCTGAGCCCCCATCCGGCGGCAGCTCCGCCACATTGATTTCCACGCCGAGCAACTCTCGCAGCGTGTTTTTGTATTCCCGACGATTCAGTCGCCGCATCGTGATCACGCCCTTTTGATCGCCAAGGCTCCGCCGCGCCGCCACCATGACATTTGCGAGGTCATCGAGGAAATCGGCCTTCGCAGCACTCGCCGGCTGTTTTTCGTCCTCCGGCGGCATGTCGCCCGAGTTCATCGCATTTAGCACTTTCTGCCACTTCTCCGCGATCTCGACATTCGTGATCGCCAGCGGCAGATCATCCACGCGGAACTTTCCTTTCTGCTTTTCTGGCCCGTGGCAGCTCACGCAGTGCTCTTTGAAAAGCGCACGATGCTTCTCCGGCATCGCCGGATCAGCGGCGAGGAGGACGGAAGGGACTAAAAGGATAGAAACGATAGGTAGTCGCATGACAAGGGGGCGTGGGCTCACAGGCTCTTCAAATACGCGACGACGTCGGCGATGCTTTGCTCGGTGAGGCCGAGCATGGAGGGCTCGAACATGAGGCTGCGGCCTTTGAGCTTTTTGAGGCTCTGAATGCGCTTCTTCGGCACGGTCTGCACGCCGCCGCCCATGCATTTGATGAGCACGGGGTCGCCGCTGGTCAAAACGATGCCGGTGATGCTCAATCCATCCGTGGTGGTGATTTCGCTGCCTTCAAAACCGTGCGAGATGCCCTTGCTCGGCTCGGCGATGGACTGGATGAGCACGTCGGCGGTCTGTTGTTTCGCGAAGGTGGTGAGGTCGGGGCCGAAGTCGATGCCGTTGCTGCCAAAGCGATGGCAGGTGTAGCAGGTGGCGATGGCCGTGGCACCGCGTTTGGCATCGCCTTGGAGCTTGGCGATGGCTTTGAGGTCGAGCGGCTTCGCGTTCGTGGGAAGCGGCGGCAGCGGGCTGGCGGTGAGCTGTACCTTGTCGGGATCGTAGATGCCGAGCGCCTTCAGGCTCTGCTCGATGCCGTAGGCCTTCCAATCGTTGTTTTTGCGGTTCATGAGCCACCACTTCGCGAGGTCTTGCAGCGGAAAATCCTTCTTCTGGGCGAGTTCGATCATCGCACCGGCTGCTTCGGCGCTTTTGGTGAAGGCGAGCGCGGTGAGCATGAGCTGGCGCTGGTCTTTGCTGAGCTTGTCATTGAGGGCACGGGCTTTGAATGCCTCCACAGCTTCCGGCGGATGCAGACGCCATGCGATCCACGCGAAGGCATCACTCCAGGCAGCGCTATCTTTGCCCGCGAGCGTTTCAAAGGTCTTCCAGCCTTCCGCATGGCCTGTGGTCAGGACTTTGAAGAGTTCGCTCTCCTTACCTTCGCTGCCGAGGCCGAGGGCTTCGAGATAGGCGCGATCCTTGCCGTCAAACAAATGAGCGAGTTGCACAAGAGCGGGCGCGCACTGACTTGCGGGCATGTCGCGCAGCGTCAGGGCCACTTCGCGACGCACGGCGGCATCGCTGTCGCCAGCCATTTTTATCGCCATCATCAGCACATCGTGATTCGCACGACGCAGCGCCCGATAGGCGACGAGGCGCTGCGTAGCATCCTTCGACTGCAACCACGGCTTCACCTTCGTGATGCCTTCTTCTCCCATCTGCGCGAGCAGCCACGCGGCACGCGCGGCGATGAATGAATCGCCATCTTCGAGCAAAGCAGCCACCGCAGGAACGGTTTTGGATCCAGCGGCTTTCAGACGGTTGAAGCCGCTCACGCGCACATTCACGGCGGGGCTCTTCAAGGCGGCGATCTGGCCTTCGACGGTGTTCAGATCGAGTTTGGGCACCACGCTCTTGAATCCCTTTGGCGCGATGCGGTAGATGGCTCCGGTGAAGCCATCGTCACGTGTGCCGTGACCACCGACGCGGGCATCAAACCAGTCGGCGACATACAAAGCGCCATCGGGGCCGACGCAGACATCGCTGGGGCGGAATTTCGTCTTCAACTCGTTGGTTTCCTTGCCGCCGAGGAAGTCGCTGCCGGCCCATTGCTTCTCCTTGTTCGAGGTCATGAAGTCCATGCGCTCGAGTTTGAAGCCTGCGCCGTCGGGTTGCGGCTGGTAGCCGAAGATCACATTTTTGCCTGCCTCGCACGCGAGCAGCAGGCCGCGCCATTTTTCACCGAGCGCTCCATTTTCATAAAAGGCCACGCCGGTGGGCGATCCGCCGCCATAGACATCGCCCGCGGGCATCGTGCCGGGGTCTTCCTGACGCCATTCGGCGGTCGGCGTGTCCTGACCGGGCCGTTTGTCCGCGCCCCAGGCACGCTGGCCGTCGGCGCTGGCGAATCCGGCATTGCCGCCTTCGAGCACATGCGTCACGCGGCAGGCGGGCGGGTCATCATTGTCGCTTTGAAACAGATCGCCGTAGCTGGTAAGCGCCTGCTCGTAGCTGTTGCGGTAGTTGTGCCCGATGATGTTCACGTTCGTGCCATCGGGATTCATGCGCACGCTGAAGCCGCCGATCCACACGTGGCCGTCATCGCTCTTCATGCCCGCGATGTTTTGCAGCTGATACGGGCTGCCCATGCGGAAGGTCTTGCCGCTGCGGTCGGTGAACTCGGCGCCGGTGTTGCCTTGATTGAAATACCACTGGCCGTCCGGTCCAGCGGTGACGCTGTGGAGGCTGTGATCGTGCTGGCGGCCTGCGAAGCCGGTGAGCAGCACCTCGCGCTTCTCCGGCTTCAAATCGCCATCGGCATCCGAATACACGAGCAGGTCCGGCGGTTGCGACACGACCACCTTGCCATCGATCACCGCGACACCGAGCGGCGACGCGAGCGCAGGCTCCTGCACGAAAACGCTGCTCTTGTCGGCCTTGCCATCGTGATCGGTGTCTTCGAGCACGACAATGCGGTCGCCCTCTTTGCGGCGACCACCTTTGCCGCGATAATTCACGCCTTCCGCGACATACAAGCGGCCCTGCGCATCGAAGTCGATGTTCGTCGGATTGAAAAGCATCGGCGAAGTGGCCCACAGTGTCACTTCGAGGCCCTCCGGCACGGTGAAAAGCTCCACCGGCACCTGCGGCGGGCCTTCGTTGAAGTTCGGCGGATTCGCCGCGGCCTTCGCCTCCGGCGTGGCAGGCAGCGCGGTGTAGATTTGGAATTTCACCTTCGCATCGCTCGCCTTGCCGCCGCGCATCATGCCGCCGTCGTCGATGGCCACCTTCGCGGTGAAGCGTGCCACGCCTGCCGGCAGATCATACGCGATGGCCGAGGGCGCATGCGTGCCGATGCCGTTCGTGTAGGTCTGCTTGTCCACGAGCATGGGCTTGCCGGTGTGATTCGTGCCGATGCGTGTGCGGCCAAAGCCCGCGTCGTCGCCTTTCCACTTCAGCGTGGTGAGTTCCTTCACCGATCCATCGGCCATGATGAGCCGCGGCTCGATCCAGTTCGACCAATCGCAGCTCTTCGAACCTTCGTCGGAAACGACGAGATACAGCTCCTTCGCGTCCTTCAGCGGCACATCGATGGAGACGAGCCGCGGCGTGCTCGTGGAGGTCAATGCAGGCGTTTCGAAGATTGGTTTCGCCGTGCCGGAGGGCTTCGCCACCTTCGGGCCGTGCGCCTCGGCCATCATCGCGTCGAGTTCGGCCTGCGTCGGTGTTTTGGACGCGATCCCGCCCGCTGGAATCTCCAAACCGCTCACCCAGGCCACGCCATTCAGCATCGTCGTGCGGAAGCTGTCGTTCGTCATGTTCGCGAAGAAATGAAACCCCGTGAAGCCAAAGCCGCGACCGCCTTTCGGCCGGTCAAACGCCCACGCGAGATGCTGCGGCTTGCCCGCCTTCACATCCGCGAATGCGTCCGGGTTTCCACCATGCGCACTCGGCTTGTCGCCCTCTTTGAACTTCACCGTGTTCAGCGGCGCGATGGCGCTGAGCACCGGCGTCACGCCCTTCATCTCCGGCACGAAGCGCATGTGGTAATACCATTCATCCTTCGCGGAGAAGGCCTTCACGCCATTCGCCACCGGATGCTTGCCCGGCTGCACGCTCGCGTCCCAGGTCGGGTTCACCGAGTAGAACGTCTCGAAGAAGCCGCCCATCCAGTCGAGGAAGTTTTTCCCCTGCGAGCCGATCCTGGCCTCCACGCCATAATGAATCGCCGCGAAGCCCGCGCCGCGATCACAGGCCGCCTTGATGTTCGCATCATCCGCCGCCTTGCCGCCGTGATTCAGCAGCACGATGATCGCATCCGCCTTCGTGAGGTCCTTCGGCCAATTGTTCTCCGGATACACCACCGCAAAAGCCTGCGGATAGGTCTCATTGATGCGCCGCGCCAGATAGGAAGCCCCAGCGAAGAACTCATGCTGCCCGCCACCGCCATGCGTGCCTTTTGCTGCGATGAAAACTAGGCGCTTCGTGCCTGCCGGTGCGTTGTTTTGGCCGGTGTAGTCGAAAATGTCACGCGGCTGGGCGAACGCGGCCGTGGTGAGAAAGGCGAGGGCGAGGAGGGATTTCATGCGGTCTGCGAGAGTCTTTGAGAGTGATGATAAGGTTACTTTTTGCGCTTCTTCTCGCCTTTGGTCTTCGCGGGCGGGGTCCAATCGGCAGGAGATGGAGTGGCGACTTTCAGGGCGGCGGTGTCGCCGCTTTGCTGCATTTCTTTTTCTAGGGCGGTGCTGAGTTCGGCGACTTTGGCGACGTGCTCGGGCTTGTCGGCGAGGTTGGTGACTTCAAAGGGGTCGGCTTGCAAATCGAAGAGCTGGGTGCGGTCCACCTGTGGATAGCGGATGAGCTTCCAGCGGCTGTCGGTGAAGGCGCGTTGCACGTTCCGGTAGGCGAACATCAACTGGCTGCGGGCGGGCTTGGATGCATCGCTGAGCGTGGCGCTGAAATCGATGCCTTCGCTGGTCTTGGGCCCGGTGACGCTGCAGAGCTTGCCGAGGGTGGGCAGCAGGTCGAAAAGGTAGCACATCGCCTCGCTGCGCTGGTTTTGCGCGATGCCGGGGCCTGCGATGATGAGAGGCACGCGCATGGAGTGCTCATAGACGTTTTGTTTGCCGATCAGGCCATGGCTGCCGCGGGCGACGCCGCTGTCAGCGGAGAAAACGATGATGGTGTTCTTCGCATGTGGCGAGGCCTCCAGCGCGGCGAGAACGCGGCCGATCTGGGCATCGAGAAAGGAGATGTAGCGGTAGTATTCGGCGAGAAAGGCACGCACGCCGTCTTCCGAACGCGGCCAAGGTAGGAGCTGCTCGTCGCGGATGGCCATCTCACCATTGTTGAAGGGATGCCGGGGCAGAAAGTTCGGCGGCAGCGGGATTTGATCAGCGGTGTAGCGAATGGGAAAGTCGTCTGGAACGATGTGCGGATCATGCGGGCCATCAAAAGGCACATAGGCAAAGAAGGGGCCGCCAGACTGCTCCTGGATGAAGCGGATCGCTTCATCGGCGAAGACTTCGCAGGCGTGCTTCGTGCTCGGCTTTGCCGGGCCGACTTTGCCGTCCACCAGGTCACGCAACTTGGCATCCATCGGATTCGTCATGCCGCCGGTGAACATGGAACGCGCGATCTGAAAGCTCCTTGCCAGGGAGGCATCGCCATTGTGCCACTTGCCACTGGCGAAGGTGCTGTAGCCTGCTTTGCCAAAGGCCTCCGGCCACGTTTCGCTGCGCATGAGCTTCTCGTCGATGTGAAACAGGTTCTGACCCGAGAGCAGCATTGCGCGTGAGGGCACGCAAGTAGCGCCGTTCATGCCGCCCTGCATGTAAGCCCTGCTGAATGACACGCCGCGTTGCACCAACCGGTCGAGATTTGGCGTCTGGATCACCGGATTTCCCAGGGCCGCGATGGTGTCCGCGCGCTGGTCATCGGCAAAAAAGAAAAGGACGTTCGGCTTGGAGCTGCCCGCAGCGTTTGAGAGGGATGCGACACAGACAAAAGTCAGGAGGAGATGCTTCATGCGTTGAAGGCATCTAAGTCGTCGATCGAAACCGGGTTGTTGCAGCCTCACCGGCTCATGGCGGCGATTTCCGATTCGCCGAGCACGCGGTCCCAGAGCGCGAACTCGTCCATCGTGCCGCTGAGGTGGCGGATGGCGACGCCGTTGCCGATGGAACGCCGGTCATTCCAGTTGCCGAGCTCGGCGATGCCGGGTTTGAGCGGGGCGTTGTCCTTGAGCGCGATTTTGGCGAGGAGCATGCCGTTGGCGTAGTGGCGGACTTCTTTGGCCTGCTGGTCGAAAACGACAGCGAGATGGGTCCAGCGGCCAAAGCGCTCCGGCGTGAAGAAAACCTCGGTGTCGCAGTCCTGGTGGTGCTTGCCGGGAACTCCAGCGATACCGAGGCGGATCTTGCCCTCGTGGGTGATCTGCCAGTGGATTTTGCGGTCGCCCCAGCCCTCGGACATGAAGAGCGAGTTGAAGGCGCGGTCGAGGCCGTTGATGCGCACCCACATGGCCATGGTGAGCGCTTTTACCTCGGTCGGAGCGCTGAGGCGCACGCGGTCGCTCACGTTGCGGAACTCCAAAGCACCTTTGCCAGGCCAGCGGCCGGTGGTCCAGGAAGCGCCGACGATGCTACCCTCTTCACCGTGCGGCGTATGATTGCGCAAGCTGCGCGTGGAATCGTCGTCTTGAAAATCGAAATGCAGCTTCAGGGCAGGATCGGCGTTCAGTTTTCCGCTCGCGGTGCGCCAGCGCTCGAATTGTGTGCGGTCGGAGAGCGCGGTACGTGTGTCGAGATCGTTGAGCGAGGCAAAGCTGGATGAATTTGCGGCGAGAAGCTGCGTTTGCGCCGCGAAGGCCATGGCCTGGCCTTCTTTGAGTGATTTCATTGATTCTGAGGCCGGATGCAGCTCGACCTCGCCTTTGAAGACATGGACCTCGGAACTCGCCTCGCTGACATCAAGGCCGAACTCGGTGCCGAGATCGACGATGGTGCCTTTCGGCGTGTTGATGCGGAAACCTTTGGCCTGCGGAGGCACGTTGGCGCTGAGCTTGCCACGCGTGCAGGTGGCCTCGCCGCTGGAGATGAGTTGCAGCTCGGCGGGGCCTTCGATCAAGACGCGGGCACCTTGATAAAACTCGATCTGCGCAATGCCGGACTTCAATTTGAGCAGTCCGGGTGAAAGCGGTGTGCCGGGGGCGATGGTGGCGGATTCCCATTCGAGATTCACACCACGTGTGAGCACGGCGACGGAGGCGGTGGTGTCCTCGGTGGCCGGTTTCGGCAGTGAAAGCACCACCCAGGTGCTGGCGAGAGCGAGGCAGGCCGCCATCGCCGCCACCGTGGTGACGGTGGCGAAGGTGAAACGGCGCTTCGGCATCAAAGCGGGCTGGATGACTTTTCCAGGCACGGCGAGCGGTTTCGTGGCGCGGAGCATCGCGTCCATCTCGAAGTGCTGGAGCAGTTTTTCGCCGAGTTGCGGCTCGTTTTGCAGCCGCGTGTGCAGTTCCTCCGCCTCGGCATCGGTGAGCGTGCCTTCGAGGTAGTGCTGGATGAGCGTGTCGGCTTCAAGCATGAGCGTGACCTCCCTGGTTCATGGATTGTTGAATGCACTCGCGCAGCTTTTCCCGCACGCGGGAGAGGGCGCGACAGACGGTGTCGGCCTTCATCTGAATCTGCTCGGCGATCTGCGGCGTGCCGACCTCGTCGTAATAATAGAGCTCCACGAGCTCGCGGCTCTTCTGCGGCAGTTTTTGCAGGCAGGTGCGCAGCACGCGGACCTCGTCCTCGTAGCGCGGCGGCGTCTCGCGTTCCTCAGCGAGGAGGCGGATGTGATCCGCGAGCTTTTGCACCACGTCCGGCTGCTGCCGCGTGCGCTCCCGCCACAGCCGCATGGCGATGTGACGCGTCATCGTGGCCAAAAGCGGCCGCGCATCGCTGCTGAGG
>Ga0315900_10012652_pt1 | contig 10335 bp, 8 predicted proteins | sample LakEriMetagenome_FD_203521 | JGI IMG/M metagenome (GOLD analysis project Ga0315900, IMG submission 203521) | Freshwater fungal communities from buoy surface, Lake Erie, Ohio, United States - Buoy 12 MA114 | ecosystem: Environmental > Aquatic > Freshwater > Lake > Lake biofilm | place: USA: Lake...
CACGGTGACCAACGCGCCGCGCGAATATCCTGACCGCCCCTGGGTCGGCATTGGCTGCATCGTGTTTCGCGAAGAAGCGGTGCTGCTGGTCCGTCGCGGTAAGCCGCCGCGCATTGGCCAATGGTCGCTTCCCGGCGGCGCGCAGCATATCGGCGAAAAGGCAGAAGAAGCCGCGCGGCGTGAATTGCGCGAAGAAGCCAGCATTGAAGTGGGCCAGATGGCGCTGGCCTATGTGTTTGACGCCATCAATCAGGATGATGATGGCCGCGCGCGCTACCACTACACCATCATTGATTTCGCCGCGCATTGGCTGGAAGGCGAAGCCCGCGCTGGCGATGATGTCAGTGAAGTCGCCTGGGCGCTGCCGCATGAACTTGTGGCTTATGATCTGACCGAAGCGGCGCATGAGGCGATTGCCGCGGCGCGGGTTGCGCTGGGCTTAGGCTAAACTTCTTGCCCTACCGCTGCATGCGCGTGCAGGATGGTGCTTCAACGCCCGACAGGAACAATGCCATGTTGACGCGCCGCTTGGCCCTTGCCGCCACCGCTGCCCTGGCAGCGCCCGCCACTCACGCCCAACCTGTTGCAGGCGGACGGCCGGTGCGCGTGATTGTGCCCTTCCCGCCCGGCGGCGCGGTGGATATCACCAGCCGCTTGCTGGCGGATCGCTTGGGGCCGGTGCTCGGCCAGCCCGTTGTGGTGGAAAATCGCGCCGGCGCCGGCGGGCTGATTGGCGCCGATGCCATCGCCAAGGGCGATAAGGATGGCAGCGTGATTGGCCTGCTGGGCGTCACGGTATTTTGCGCCCTACCGCATATGCAAAGCCGCATGCCCTTTGATCCCATCAAGGATTTGGCGCCGATCAGCCAATTGACCGATGGCGCACTGCTTTGTGTGGTGAATGCCGATACGGCGCGCCGGCATGGCTGGGGCGATTTCCGTGATCTGATCCGCTGGTCACGCGCCCATCCGGATGAGGTCCGCATGGGGTCATCGGGCACCGGCACCACATCGCATCTGAACATCGCGGCGGTAAACCGCTTTGCCGATGCGAAGATTCTGCATGTGCCTTATCGCGGCGGCGGGCCCGCGATCAATGATCTGTTGAGCGGCACGATTGACATGATGTTTGATGTCATGCCCGCACTGATGCCCCATGTGGCGTCCGGAAAATTCAAGGCGCTTGCGGTTTCAAGTGCGGAGCCATTGGCAATCCTGCCGGAAATTCCGGGCATGAAATCCTTCGCCGATATTGGGCTTGGCAAGCTTGATGTCGTCACCTGGAATGCGGTGGCAACCGCAGGCGGCACGCCGGCACCCGTGATCCAGCGCTTGTTTGAAGCGATCCGCACCATCAGCCAGCAGCCTGATTTCGTCGCGCGCATGCGTCCGCTCGGCTATGGCACTGTGGTCAGTCAAACGCCGGCGGCGGTTGCCAAACTCATTCAGGATGAAGCGCCGCGCTGGCGCGAATTGGTGGAAATTTCCGGCGCACGCGTGGATTGAAGCGGCCTTGGCGGCTTCACCGCCGCCGCCAGCTTTCCTGCTTACGATAGAGCGTGGATGGGCTGATGCCCAGAAACGCTGCCGCCTTGGCGATATTGCCGCCGCAGAGCCGCACGGCTTCTTCAATCGCTTCGCGTTCCGTCTCGGCCAGGGGCCGGATGCGCTTGGTGGATTCCACCGCGCGGGGTTCCACCGGTGTGGGCGGTGGTGGCGCAGGCTTCACGACCTCCGGTTCCGGCGGCGGAGGTGGTGGCGCCGGCACAGGCTCAGGCTTCGCCCCACCCTCCCGGACGGTGGCGGGCAGCATGGCAGCGCTCACCACTTCCCCATCATGCAGCACCACGGCAGTGCGAATGGCATTTTCCAATTCGCGTACATTGCCGGGCCAAGTGTGGCGCATCAGCATCGCACGCGCCTCAGTATCAAAACGCTGGAAGCGCTTGCCTTCTTCGGCAGCGCTTTTCGCCAGAAATGCCTCAGCCAAAGCCAGCACATCATCGCCTCGGTCACGTAGCGGCGGCAGGGGCACCGGGATCACATGCAGGCGGTAATATAAATCTTCGCGGAAGCGCCCGGCGCGCACTTCTTCCAAGGGATCGCGATTGGTGGCGCAGACAAAGCGCACATCGGTTTGCAGCGTCTTGCCGCTGCCGACAGGCTGAAAGGTGCCGGTTTGGATGAAGCGCAGCAGCTTGCCTTGCAGCGCCAAATCCATTTCGCAAATCTCATCCAGGAACAGCGTGCCGCCATCCGCCGCCCGCGCCGCGCCAATCCGGTCCGCCACCGCGCCGGTAAAGGCGCCGCGCACATGGCCGAAGATTTCGCTTTCAATCAAATCCTTCGGAATAGCGGCGCAATTGATGGCAATGAACGGCCCGGCCTTGCGCGGGGAGATGCTATGCACCGCCTCCGCCGCCAATTCCTTGCCGGTGCCGCTTTCGCCCGTGACAAAAACGGTTGCACGAGACGCGGCGGCATTTTCCAGAATGCGATAAACCGCCTGCATAGCCGGTGCGGCGCCGATAAAGCCCGCGAAGCCTTGGCGCGGCGCGCCCGCTGCGAGCACCGCCACTTGCCGGCGCAAGGCGGCACGTTCCATCACATTCGCAACCGTGACCGTCAGGCGCTCTGGCGCGAAGGGCTTTACGAGAAAATCCGAAGCGCCGGCCTGCATCGCTTCAACCGCCAGCGCCACTGATCCATGCGCGGTCATCACCACCACAGGCAGATCAGGATCGCGCCCGCGCAATTCACGCAATACGGAAAGCCCATCGCCATCGGGCAGGCGCAGATCGAGCAGCACACCATCCGGCATCGCCTGATCAGCGAATTTCAGCGCATCCGCGATGCAATGCGCGTGACGAATATCATAAGGCCCCGCGCGCAGATATTCCTGATAGACGGTGGCAAGAGATGGCGAATCTTCCACCAGCAAAATCTGGTGATGCAGCGGGGTGTCAGCCATGCGCGCGCACCCAACCGAATAGGGTCATGGCGCCGCCCAAAACCGCCGGCGCAACCCAGGCGGGGGCTTCCAGCACCGGCAACAACAGGTCATCCCAAATCATCGGCAGAAGATAGCGCTGCACCACGGCTTGCACCAAATTGAGCAAGCCGGGGTCGAGCCGAAACAGCACCGCGCCCAGGGGATCAGCACCGAAACCAAGGTAAAGCCAAGCGGCCAGCGCCAGCAGGGCAAGGCCAATCAGGCGCATCGGATACTCACGCCCAAAGTCTTTCGCCTTGCAAGCCAGTGTAGAGATCAGCGACAAAGTCGCCATAGCCATTGAACAGCATCGTCGGCACGCTTTCCCCGGTGCCCAGCATGCGTTCCTGCGCCTGGCTCCAGCGCGGATGCGGCACGGCGGGGTTCACATTGGCCCAGAAGCCATATTCCTGCGACTGGATCTTCTCCCAGAAGGAAACCGGGCGCTGATCGGTCAGGCGAATGGTCACAAGGCTTTTGCCCGCCTTGAAGCCGTATTTCCACGGCTGGTGGAAGCGCAGCGGCCCGCCATTTTGCGGCGGCAGCAGCTTGCCATAGGCACCGACCACCATGAAGGAAAGCTCATTGCCGGCTTCAGCAATGGTGCAGCCTTCCGTATAGGGCCAGGGATACCAGCTTTGCCTGAGGCCAGGCATGACGCTCGGCAGGGTCGCGGTCTGGAACACCACGTAGCGGGCGGAGGCTAGCGGCTTCACCTCGGCCAATAAGGCGGAAAGGGGAAAGCCGGTCCAGGGCACCACCATGGCCCAGGCTTCCACGCAGCGCAGGCGATAGACACGTTCTTCCAGCGGCATGCGGCGCAGCAGATCGTCAATGTCATATTCGCGCGGCGCTTCCACCATGCCTTCCACCTTCACCGTCCAGGGGCGTTGGGGCATGCGCTGCGCGGCGGCGCTGATGGTCTTGTGGCTGCCGAATTCGTAGAAATTATTGTAGGTGGTGACTTCACGCTCGGCAGTAATGGCGCGGCCCGGCGCGTAGCGCGTATTGCGCATGGCGGGCGGTAGGCTGGCCTGCTGCGCCATGGCGGGACCAGCGGCAAGCATCCCAGCGCCAAGCGCCATGGCTTGGCGGCGACCAAAGACCAGCGCTTCCGGGGTTGCGCGGCTTTCGGGCAGATTCCAGGGGCGGTTTTTCAGAATATGCATGGCGGGGTGCCTTTCGTTGACCCCGATAAAGGCGCGACGGCCCGCAAGGTCAAGCGAAGTCAGTGTCTGGGTTGCGGCAAAACTGCACTTGGCGGCTGGCCAGGCGCAGTCGTCACGCGGAATAGCCGATAGGCTTCGGCCTGCTGGCTGCCTCGCGCACGGATCAAACGGCCGGCATCGCCTTCGATGGGCGTTGCACCGGGCCAAAGCGGCGGACCCTCGCCGCGCCTTTCGCTGCGGATCAGCAGGCCCGGCGCATTTTCGGGCGGCTTTGGCAGGGTGAAGAAGCGCCAGCGCGGGTCCATGGCGACAACAGGCACCTCGGGCGGCAGGCGAAAGGCCATGCCGGAAGCGAGGCCATATTCCTCGGCCGCGATGAATGCGACACCTTCGCGTTGAGCGGCCCGCGCCAGATCAGCCGCCAACCCATCCCAGCCGCCAAGCCGCGCCAGTGTTGGGTCCTGGCGGCGGGGCAGCGGCAAGGGCGCGGCGGTAGCTTGCAAATAGGCCGCGCCCGCCATGGCAAAACCAAGCGCCAAGGCGGGCATGCGAAGCCGCAACCAGCCAGCAGGCAGCAGCGCGGCAGCGGCAATGGTGGCACTCGGATAGAGGATCGCCGGCCAGTTCCCCTGCACCCGGCTGCCTAAAGCCTGCCAGAAGAAAATCGCCGCCCCTGGCAAGATCAGCGCGAGCAACAAACCCGCCCCGGCATCGCGTACACGCCAAACCTGCCGCGCCGCCATGACGGCACCCGCCACGCACAGCAAAAACACCAAAGGCGTCACCAAAGCCAGCTGCCCGCCCAGCAATTCACCAACCCAGCGGAGACTCTGCCCCGCCCCACCGGCGGCGGTGCGCCCACCCTGCTTGGCGAAGGACGCCCATTCATGCGCGGCATTCCAAAAAATCACCGGCGCAAACAACGCCACCGCCAAAGCTCCCCCCGCCCAAAGCTGCCAGCGCATCAGCCAGCGCCGCGCCTCAGGCAGCAGCAACAACCACAGCACCAGGCCGAAGCCAAGCAAGGCGGCAGTGTATTTGGACAGCAGCGCGCCGCCCGCAAAAGCGCCCGCCAACAACCACCAGCGCGCATCCCCGCTGCGATACGCCCGCGCCACCGCCCACAGCGTGGCGACCCAAAAAAACAGTAAAGGCGTGTCCGGCGTCATCGTCACGGCGCCGAGGGCCGCGAAAAGCGTTGCATTCATCAGCGCTGCCGCCCAAGGCCCGGCGCCCCGCCCGGGGAAAAGATCCTCCGCGCTGCGCGCCAGCATCAAGGAGCCAATGAACAGCGAAACCGGCCCCAAAAGCCGCACGCCAAGCGGGTTCTCACCCGCCAGCGCGGTGCCGAGCCAGATGAAAATCGCGACCATGGGCGGATGGTCCAGAAATCCAGCCTGAAGGTTACGCGACCAGACCCAGTAATAAGCCTCATCCGGGGAAAGTGGCAGAATCGCCGCCAGCAGCAGGCGCAACACCGTCAGCGCCAGCAACGCGATCAGCCAAGGATTCACTTGGCCCGCCAGACCAGCGTGGCGGAAACCGCGTAATTCCACACCACCGTCAGAGCCGCACCCGCCGCGCCGGCCAGGCCCCAGGCCAGCACGCCATCGCGCAGCAGCAGATTGGCAATGCCGATATTGGCCGCGGCGCCTAGCCCGCAGACGAGATAAAACAACACAAGGCCACGCAGTAGCGCCGGCCCCCGCAATCGCCGATCACGATAGGTGATGCGGTTATTCAGCAGGAAATTCGCCGTCATGGCGGCAAAGGTGGCGGCCCATTGCGCTGTGTTGAAGCCAATCCCGCCCATGCCATGCAGCAGCCCAAGTACCGCCAAATGCACCAGCACACCAATGGCACCCACGGCAGCAAAGGACAGGAATCGGAGTGGCACCACGCCCCCCAGCGCCTTATCCGCAAGCAGGCCCCCGAATTCCAGCAGCACCGCCGCATCCAACTTGCTTTCGCCCGCCACACGCGCGCGGAAGGAATAGGGGATTTCCAGGCTTCGCAAAGGCCGTTTCGCGGACAGCAAAATATCCAGCAAAATCTTGAAGCCCGTGCCGGTCAGGCGCGGTACTACTTCTTCAAACAAGTCGCGCGGCAGGGCGAAAAACCCGCTCATCGGATCACTCGCGCGCATCGGCAATGCCGCATTGGCAAGGGCAGCGCCGGTATCGGAAATCATTTGCCGCAGGGCGGTAAGCCCGCCTTGCTTATCACCACCTTCGATATTGCGGCTGCCGATCACGATATCGGCTTCACCTGCCTCCAAGGCATGCAGCATGCGCGGCAGCAGCGTTTCATCATGCTGTAAATCGCCATCAATCACCGCAAGGAAGGGTGCGGATGTAGCAAGCATGCCCTCAATACAGGCGGAAGCGAGGCCGCGCCGCCCGATGCGCCTGATGCCGCGAATGCGCGCATCCTGTGCGGCAATGGCGCGCACCGCCGCGCTGGTCCCATCAGGGCTGTCATCATCAACGAAAATCGCTTCCCAAGCGATGCCGGCCAGCGTTGCATCCAGCCGCGCCACCATGGGCGCCACATTCGCTGCCTCATTGTAACAGGGGATCACCACGCAAAGGCGCGGTAGCGCCGCCACCATTACTTGGCTTCTTGCCAAGCCTGCCCTGCTTTACGAACGGCCAGTTCCATCTTCGGCTTGCCGAAAAGATAGCCCTGGCCATAGCGCACGCCGAGTTCCAGCATCAGTGCCGCTTCTTCTTCCGTTTCGATGCGTTCAGCCACCACCTGGGCGCCAACCGTGCGGGCAAGATCAACCATGGCGGCGATAAAGCCCCGATCCCGTTCGCTCTGCAAGGCATTGGCGACATAAATGCCATCCACCTTCACATAATCCACCTTGAAGGCACGCAAATACCGAAAGGCCGCCGCGCCGGCGCCGAAATCATCCAGGCAGACAGGTATCTTATGTTCCCGCAGCAATTCAATCATCCGCGCCGCTTCATCTTCCTGTTCGATTTCGGCGGTTTCGGTAATTTCCACCACGAGGCGATCAGCCATACCGGGAGTATTTTCCAGAAGGGTCTTCATATCCTCGCGGAACTTGGGACTTTGCAGCGAAAGCCCAGACAAGTTGCAAGCGACGCGCGTGCCACCGGCAGCGCCAGCAGCCTCACAAACCGCGCTCACCACGGCCCAATCGAGTTCCTCGGTCAAGCCCACCGCTTCGGCTAGCGCCACGAATTCTCCAGGATGAGACATGGCTTTGTCATCGTCCTGAAGGGGGCGAATCAAGGCTTCGTAATGATGCGGTTCACGATCGGCGATGGAAACAATTGGCTGGAAGGCCATGCGGAAGCGCCGTTCAGCGATGCTGCGGCGGAGCGCAGTGGCCCGTTCCGACGCGCTATCCAAGAAACCAGCCAATCCACCATCAAAACCGGCTTTTTCCAGCGCATCATTTCCGCCTCGCGCAAAGGCGGCCAGCGCGAAACGCAGCGCCCGCGTGGCCTGGACTGGGCTAAGGCCTTCAGCTTCAAGCCCCACGGCCATGGCGCCGACCGAGACATCATTAACGCCGCGATCCTTCAGGATTTCCGTAACGGCTGTGGTCAGCGATGGCAGATCAAAGGGCGTTTTGCCAGGTAGGACGCCATAGCGCCCAGCGGCCAATTCGGTCGCGACCGCGCCTTCACCCGCTTGCTTGTTCAATTCAGCCTGGATTTCCCGACTGACCTCACCGCCCGGCACAAACCGGCCTGCGGGGCCATTCAATTCAAAAAATCCGACCGGCCCGCCGGGTTCGCCGCTGCGCAGGATTTCCTCGGCCATGCTCGCCAAACCTGGCCCAGCAGGCAGTGGGCCGCCGGGCAATTCGCGCGGCAGGGGCGCGAAGGTCAATGCAAGCTTCGCCCCACCATCATCCAGCCTAAGGCCAGCCACACTGAAGGCAGTGGTACCATCATCCGCAAGCGCGATGACTGCGGGCTTGAGGCGGCCATTTTCCGACAAAAGCCCCAAAGCCGTAGCGAAGGCCGGCCGATCTGACGGCGCAACAAGGGAGATCACGGGCTGCCCAATGAAATCTTCTGCTGGCCGACCAAAACGTGCCCGAAAGGCGCCTTCGGCAAAGGAAATTCGGCCACGAAGATCGGTTTCCACCAGTAATTCAGCAGCTGCGAAGGCAAAGACCACAAAGCGGTCTTTGCCTCGGCGCGATGAAGCAAGCTGCTGCGATGGCAAGATGCGTTCCTTCATTCCTTGAGGAGGAGGGCTGACTAAAGACCAGACTAGAGATTAATGAACACTTAAACTAATCCTGTCCGCTCAATTTTATTTGTTATCGCTTGAGATTATCCGCGCCAGGACATCCTGCCCTGGCGCGAGCCGCCATCACAGACAAGGCGCCGGTCACTTCACCGGCGAAAACGCCGTCGGCTTCATTTCCATCACCGTCTGCTGCTTGAGCGCCCCTAGTGGCGCAATCGCCTTGCCGAATTCGGCCCAGCCCGGATCGCTCATCATGGCGGTGCGGCGGCGGTCGCGGTCACCCAGGCTTTCATAGGCCCACATGAAAACAACCTGGTTGATCGGCCCGATCTCGGTCACCGCGAAAAGCAGCAATTGGCCAAGCAGGCGCTTCTGCACGGGCAGGCCGTATTTCTCATAAGCCTCCAACCAGCCGGCCATCTTGCCGGGGTGGAAATCATAGGTGCGGTGATCGACAAACATCCCCGCCCCGCCGATCTCGCGCTTGAATTGGAAGCCCTTGGCCTGGGTGATCGGCGAAAAAGGCACGGTTTTCAGGAATTTGACTTCCTGCTGGGCGAGCGCACCGGCCTCTGCCGAGCGCTTGCGGAAGGCCTGCCAATCCGGGTCAGCCTCACGCGCGGCCAGGCAGGCCTCGCGGGTATCGATATCATCCCAGCCGCGGAAGAAGACCACGCGGTTGATGGTGCCGACTTCCACCTGAAAGAAGCCGAGCGATGGGCCCATATGCCGGCCGGACGCCGGTCCGCCAAGGCTTTGATAGGCGTCCATCCAGAGCGGCATCTTGCCTGGATGGAAGGTATATTGGCGCTGTTCGACATACATTTGGCATTCTCCCCTTCAGCTTGTCGGCCAAGCTTCCGCCGAGACCGCCGCCAAGGCAAGGCGCCCGCCCCACCACAAATTTGCTGCACCGCAAAAAATCACTTGAACCGCCCGTGGTAGAGGCGCAGGAAGATGCCCGAAATAGGAGTCCACGCCATGACATCCAAGCGCCCCATCCCCCCTGGCCGCGAATTGCTGAGCAAGGGCAATGCGACCGCCCAGCGCGTATTGGAACAATCCCGCATCATGGCGGATGTGGTGGGCCGCCATGCCCGCACCCTGCCGGACGCGCTGAACCCCAAGGCGCCGCTGGAAAGCATGGCCAAGGCTGGCCAGGGGTTAGCGCACGCGCCGCAGAACCTGATCATGGATGCGGCTTCCTATATGCTGGATGCGGCGCAGCGGAGCTTCCTGTTTTGGGACACGATGCGCGAAGCCGGCAATAACTTCGTCGCGCATGAACAGGCCGGCTGCCCGCCCGTGCTGATTTTTGACTACGAAACCGTCGTGGATGGCCGGAAGTTGAAGCGCCCGGTGAATTACGCCCTGGTGCGCATCACGCCCCCCGAGGACATGGTGCCGAGCAATGATGCGCTGCGCCCCTTTCTGATCATTGACCCCCGCGCCGGCCATGGTTCGGGCATTGGCGGCTTCAAATCAGATAGCCAGGTGGGTGTCGCCTTGCGCCGCGGGCATCCGGTTTACTTCGTGATCTTTTTCCGCGACCCCGAACCGGGCCAGACGATCCTGGACATTACCGCCGCTGAAGCGGTGTTTCTGAAGCATGTGACGGATGCGCACCCCAAGGCGCCGAAGCCCGTTGTGATCGGCAATTGCCAGGGCGGTTGGGCGGTGATGATGCTGGGCGCTGCCTTGCCGAACCAACTTGGCGCGCTGGTCTTGAACGGCGCGCCGCTTTCCTATTGGGCCGGCGAGAAGGGCAAGAACCCCATGCGCTATCTGGGCGGGCTGGCCGGTGGTGGCTGGCCGGCGACGCTGATGGCGGATATGGGCAATGGCCGTTTTGATGGCGCCAATCTTGTCGCGAATTTTGAGGCGCTGTCGCCGGCCAATACCTGGTTCCGCAAATATTTCGACCTCTACGCCAAT
>Ga0315900_10012655_pt1 | contig 10334 bp, 7 predicted proteins | sample LakEriMetagenome_FD_203521 | JGI IMG/M metagenome (GOLD analysis project Ga0315900, IMG submission 203521) | Freshwater fungal communities from buoy surface, Lake Erie, Ohio, United States - Buoy 12 MA114 | ecosystem: Environmental > Aquatic > Freshwater > Lake > Lake biofilm | place: USA: Lake...
GTCGCGGCCTGGGCGACGCTGGCCGGGCGGCGGACGAACCACAGCAGCAGCCTGCGCAGGCGCGGATCGGTGAAGACGGCGGCGGTGCGCGCGTTCTCCACCATCATCCTATTCAGCTTTGCGGGTTTCATGTGGAGTAGATGCGCGCCTATCGTCCGGGACACAAGGCGCGGGGGCGCAATGACGACCAGGGTCGGGACATGGATCTGAGCGTTCGCAGCGCCTTCGTTGGACTCGCCGTCGTCGGCCTCCAGGCCCTGGCCCCGGGCGTGCGGGCGGAGCCAGCGTCCGAGGCGGCGCTCGGCGCCTGCTTCGAGGCCCAGGCCAGGGCCGCGCCGTTCTCGGGCGTTGTCCTGGCGACGCAGGGCGATAGCCGGTTCTACAGGACCGCCGGCAATGTGTCGGGGGCGACGCCGCCCACGGCCGACACCCCGTACCGCCTGGCCTCGGTGGGCAAGCTGTTCACCCAGGTCGCCATCGGCCAGCTCATCGACCAGCGCAAGGTCGACCTCCAGGCGCCCGTGGGGACCTACGTGCCGGACCTGCCGCCGGAGATCGCGGCGGTGACCATCGACCAGCTTCTGCATCACCGGTCCGGCGTCGCGCGGAATGTGATGTTCGATCCCTCAACCCTGGACGTGATGCTGCAGGCCAGGTCGGCGCGCGATCTGCTGCCGCTGGTGGTCAGTCAGCCGCCGGCGTTTCCGCCGGGCTCGAAGACCGAATACTCCAACGGCGGCTACTTTCTGCTGGGCGTGGTGATCGAGCAGGTCAGCGGCCTCACCTATGAAGCCTATCTGCGGGAAAAGATCTTCGGCCCCCTCGGCATGACCCGTTCCGCCGTCGCGGCGGGTCCGGGCACGGCCCCGCGCCTGTCGCGGATGTCAGGCCCCGGCGAGCCGCCGCGCGAAACGCCCGCGCCCTTTACCGCCCTGCCGGACGTTCCCGGCACCCCGGCTGGCGGTTCGGTCAGCACGGCGGCCGACATGGCCCGCCTGGCCCGCGCGCTCATGGGCGACGCGCTGCTGTCGCAAGCGGCGAGGCAGGCGCTCTATCCGCCAAAGTCCGACGTTTGGCGCCTCGGCCAGGGCGGCGGCGCGCCTGGAGAGAACACCTGGTTCATGGTCTATCCGGTCGCCGGCGCGGCCGTCGTGGTGCTGACCAATCAGGACCCGCCGGGCGGCGAGCTGATGGGCGAGACAATGGGGACCCTGCTCGCCACGGGCGTCTGCCGTCCGCTGTCGGCGGCCGACCGCCCCTCACCGATGCGGATCATGCGGGGCCCGCCACCGCCGGGCGGGTCGCCACATCATCCATGAGGTGCGTCGCCGCCGGATCGTGACCGGGCGGGGACACGTACCGGCTGCGCCGGAACATGTCCCCTCACAGCCTACTCGTTAACCCGCTTCCCCTCGCCCGCGCCGCGGGCCAGCTTCACGAACTCCGCCCGAAGGCCGAACGCGTCCGTTCCCCGGGCGCCCTGGGCCAGGTCGATGACCTGGGGCCAGCCGAAGTCGGCGGAGATCCAGGGATCGCCGCGCAGCTTCTGGCCGAAGGCGGCGACGGCCAGGGCCCAGCGGGTCGCTTCCGGCGCGGCGGCCAGGCTGTCGCTGACGTCGGCGCGGGTGATCGGCCGCTGCATCAGCACCGACTCCGCCTTGCCCGGCAGCTTGTAGCGAACCTTCAGGAAGGCCAGTTCGGCCGAGGGCGCCGCCTCCGGCCGGGCCGAGGTGTAGCGCAGCGGATCGGAGGAGGGCGTCGCCCCGACCCGGGTGATCTCGTAGAGGGCGGTGACCGAGGCGCCCGATCCCACCTCGCCGGCGTCGACCTGGTCGTTGTTGAAGTCCTCGCGGGCCAGCATCCGGGTCTCGTAGCCGATCAGCCTGTACTCGCTGACCTGGTACGGGTTGAACTCGACCTGGATCTTCACGTCGTCGGCGATGGGGAACAGCGAGCCGGAGAAGTCGTCGCGGAACAGCTTCCGCGCCTCGTCGAAGCTGTCGATGTAGGCCGCCGTGCCGTTGCCGTTCTGGGCCAGCGCCTGCATCATCGTGTCGTTGTAGTTGCCGCGCCCGAAGCCGTAGACCGACAGGTAGACGCCGGTCTTGCGCTTGTCGGCGACGAAGTCCTTCAGCTTGCTCGGGTCCGAAACCCCGACGTTGAAGTCGCCGTCGGTCAGCAGGATGACGCGGTTGACCGCCTTGGGGTCGAAGTTCTGCTGGGCCAGGGCGTAGGCGAGGGCCAGCCCCTGGCCGCCGGCCGTGGACCCGCCCGACTGCAGCGCGCCCAGGGCGCAGCGCATCTTCAGCTTCTCCTTGCCGCTGGTCGGGGCCAGAACGGCGCCCGCCGAGCCGGCGTAGGCGACCATGGCGACCCGGTCCCGGTCGCCCAGCTGGTCGATCAGCGTGCCCAGCGCCTTCTTGGCCAGCGGCAGGCGGTCCTCGCTCCACATCGAGCCGGAGGTGTCGACCAGGAAGACCAGGTTCAGCGGCGGCTGCTCATCGCGCGGAATGTCATAGCCCTGCAGGCCGATGTGGACGATCTGGCGGTCCTTCGACCAGGGAGAGGGGGCGACGGCGACGAACGGCCTGAACGGTTCGGCCTTCGTGGCGGGCAGGGGGTAGGCGTAGTCGAAATAGTTGATCAGCTCCTCGACCCGAACCGCGTCGCGCGGCGGCACGCGGCCGTCGGCCAGGAAGCGGCGGGTGTTGGCGTAGGCGGCGGTGTCGACGTCGATCGAGAAGGTCGAGACCGGCTCCTGGGCCACCTGTTTGATCGGGTTGGAGACGCCGCCGGGGTATCGCTCGGTGTCCTGGGCGGCCATCGGTGGCGGGGGCATGACGGAGCCCTGGACGACCATCGCGGGGGCGGGCGCGTACATCATGACCGGTGGCGGGGGTGGTGCTGGCGGCGGTGGCGGCGGCGGCGGCGCTGCGACCCTCGGCAAGGAGAAAAACGACCGTTTCTGCGCCGTGACCACGATGCTGCCGCCGGCGGAGGATTCCTCCATGTTCTGTGCGCCGGCGAAGCCGAGCGCCTCGCAGTCCGCGGCCGACGGTTCGCGATCAGCCGGCGACGCCACCTTTGCGAAGGTGGTCGGCGGCGCGGAGGCCGCGATCAGCGCCGCGACGGCCGTCAGGCTGACGATGGATCGAAAACGCCTCTTGTCACCCATGTGATTCCCCTGAATTCGTTCGTCCCGAGACCATGGTTCGCGCGCGGCCTGCGGCGAAAGCAGGGCGCAACGCGGGCGAGGGCGCGGCGGCGCGTTTATTCCGGCGCCGTTTTCGCCTCTGGCGAGAACCGTGTTCACTATGGGGCCTCGGAGCCCGAAATATGGTTAAGGCTGGCCGCTCGCACGCTTGACTCGTTGCGGGGGCCAGCGAAGAGTCACGTTCGCCGAAGGGTTAACGGCGGGGTGGCGTTGGGGGTGATGAGTATGCACGAGAGCAGCGACACCCCGGCCGGGCCAGAGGGCTCCGCCAAAGGGCCGCTGATCCGTGGCGTGTCGATCGCTGTCCTCGTGACGGCTGTCATCCTGCCTCTGGTCGGCTGTGACACCGGGCCCAACAGCTGGTTCGGCAGCAAGGGCGAGGTCGCCTGCCCGCGTCCCCAGATGCCGGCCGGCTCGCAGCCGCAGTTCAACGGCCAGCAGATCGAGATCCGCACCCTTCGCCGCCGGGGCTTCACCGGCGACTTCTTCGCCCAGCTGGAACTGGCCCGCCGCTACCAGGGTGAACGCGCGGCCGACAAGAACCTCGAGGACGATGTCGAGGCGGCGGTCTGGTACGCCCTGGCCCTGACCAACTCCGAGGGCTTTACGCCCATCGCCGCCAACAGCCGGCGCGCGCCGCAGGGCGAGAACAAGATCTCGCGATTCGACGACTGCCGCGCCGTCGAGCGCAGCATTGCCTACCGCGCCCTCGACCGGGTGCTGTCGCGCATGACCTCCGAGGAGCAGGAAAAGGTCCGCAACCGGGTCATCTACATCCTCTCGACCCAGGGGGCCGAAGGCTACCGGACGCTGGCGCGGATGCATGACGGCTACTTCGGGCCATTCGGCGAGCCGACCGACAACCGGCAGGCGGCGGAGGCGCGCGGTCGTCCCAACAAGCCGGGCTCGCCGGCCGCCCTGAGCCTGTTCCCGCGCAACGACATCGACGCCTATCTCTACAACTACCTCGCCGTTCAGACCGGCGATGTCGGCGCCTATGTGATGCTGAAGGATTTCGAGCGGTCCTCGCCCAAGCGCGCCGCCGACGGCGCCTATGTCGAGCAGAAGGCCCGCCGCTGGACGCCGCCCTACGAATTCTATCCGCCCGAGGCGCCTGAGTCGGGCGTTCCGCACTCCGATGAGAGCGACCAGTACAACGATGGCCAGCAGGCCGCGCTGCAGCGGCTGCGCGAGCTGCCCTTCATCCACATTGCCGAGGCACTGAGCTACCTGCGGGTCACCCCGCGGCCCGTGGCCACCGAGGACATGCTCTACCCCGGCGACATCCAGAGCCTCCAGGCCATGATCGGCCGGCCCCAGACCGGCGCGTTCCAGCCGATCGAAAAGGTCCGCGCCATCCAGTACGCGGCCGTAAACGGCTCGCCCAAGGCCCAGCTGGTGCTGGCGGTCATGTACTCCGAGGGCGTCGGAGTGCCGCGTGACTATGCCCGCGCCTTCTACTGGTACGCCGAGGCCGACAAGCAAGGGTCGGCCGAGGCCAAGTACGCGATGTCGACATTCTTCTCGCTGGGCGTTTCCGGCGTCGCCGACCAGGACAAGGCCGGCGCCGTCGTCTACCAGATCGACGCCGCGCTTTCGGGCTTCAAGCCGTCGGCCAACCGTCTCCAGCAAGTGCTGGCCCAGGTGTCGCGTCCGCGGCCCACGCCTCGCGACAGGGATTATCTGCCATGAAGACGCTGAAGCGCTTCCTTCCCGCCGTCGCGGCGGCCGTCGCCGTCGCCATCACCGCCACGGCCGCCCAGGCGTTCCCGGATGCGGCCGCCCGGGTAGACCAGCAGGTGCGTCCAAACTTCGGCGGGCTTGTCACGCCGCCGCTCAAGCCGCGCTGGCGTCCGGACCGCTGGACGCCGGATCGCTACCGCTGGGGCCGGCGTCAGCCGGGCTGGACAGACGACTACCCGCCCAACGGTGAATGGCGGCGCGACCGCAAGTCGATCACCGTCGACTGCGGAGACCCCTACGCGGGCCCGACGCCGATCTCCGACGCCCTGCGCAGCCTGGTCGACAACGGCATCCTCTACATCCGCTCGCGCGGCGGCGTCTGCCGCGAGACGGTGATCGTCGAGTATCCGGTGATCATCGCCGCCGAGGGGGCCTCGATCTTCGATCCGGCGCCGGCCACGGCTCCGGCGACCATCTCCGCACCCGACGGCGCGCCCTGCATCCGCATCGCCGGGGGCGTGAAGGGTGTCGAGCTGCGCGACCTTGTCCTGACCAGCGAAAAGGGCGGCCGCTCCGCCTGTATCGAGTCCTGGGGCGGCGACGTGGCGCTGGTCCGCACCTCTGTGACCTACTGGGGCGACGCCGCGGCGGTCTATGCCTCGGGCGGCAAGCTGATCCTGCGCGAAAGCAGCATCGACGCCTACACCTGGAACGCGGCTGTGATCGCCGAGTCGTCGGTCGTCGATATCGCCCGCACCCGGATCACCGGCGAGGAAACCGGCCTGGACATCACCCCGGCGGCGGGGGAGAGCCGCATCGACCAGGCCGGAATCATGGCCCGTGCGACCTCCGGTTCGGCCGGCAACGGCATCCTGGTGCGGGGCCTGCGCAGCGGGTCCGGCACGCTGTCGATCCGGAACACCGTGATCAGTGGCTGGCGCAACGGCCTGCACCTTGACCGCGGCGCGCAGGTCGACGTGAGCCGCAGCCGGTTCCTGCGTACGACGGTGGGCGTGGTCTCCGACGGTCAACTGCGCTTCACCGAATCGGCCATCGGCTCGCGCGACGTCGGCATCTACGTCGCCGGCGGCAGCGCCTTCATCCATCGCAACCGCATCCACGACTGGAGCCGTCGCGCGATCTGGGTGGAACAGGGCGCCACGGCCGATGTGGAGCACAACTGGGTCTACTACGGCGGCGACTGCTGGCGTCAGCAGTGGGACCGCGGCACCTACTGTGTCCGCGCCTCCAGCCTGCCGGCGACCCTGAAGGACGATAGCGTGTTCACCAGTTCCAGCCGGCCCTGGTGGGAAGCTGACGCCTACGATCGCGGCTACAGCCGCGACGGCACGCCCGGTTTCCTGGCTCCGGTCGCCCCGCCGGCGGCCGCGGCGCCGCCGAAGGGCTGGCGCTCGCGTCCGGCCCGGAAGTAGGACTCAGTTCACGCTGGCGGGAAAGGTCGGAGCCTTGCGGGCCCCGGCCGCCTGTTCGAAGGCGTAGCCGTAGCCGAGCAGCAGGCCGTCGCTCCAGGCCGGCCCGACGAACGACAGCCCGACGGGCAGGCCCATGACCTGGCCCATCGGCACGGTCAGGTGCGGATAGCCGGCGACGGCGGCGGCGTTGCCTGCTCCGCCGCCCAGGTAGCGATCCTTCAACACCGGATCGATCGGCCAGGCCGGGCCCAGCGTCGGGCCGACCAGCGCGGTGACCCCGAACGTCGCCAGCACGGCGTCGATTCCCTCTGGACCCGCCATCCGCGCGGCGTCGGCTCTGGCCTTCAGATAGGCCGGGTCGTCCAGGCCTTTGCTGGCCTCCGAGCGCTCGAAGAAGTTCTGGCCGAACAGCGCCATCTCCCGGTCGGCGTTGGCGGTGTTGAAGGCGATGACGTCGGCGAGCGTGCGGGTCTTCACCGTCTCCGGGTCGGTCGTGGCGAGGTAGGCGTTCAGCCCGGCCTTCAACTCGACCAGCAGCACGACCAGCTCGTTCCGGCCGATCTCGTCCCGGTTCGGAAAATCCGGCACATCGACCAGCACCGCGCCACGGGCCCTCAGGGTCGCCAGTGCAGTCTCGAACACCGCGTCGGTCTCGGGATGGAAGCCGACGGCGTAGCGCATCACGCCGATGCGGGCCCCCTTCAGCGCGTCGGGCTTGAGCCGCGCGGCATAGTCCTCGCGGCGACGTTCGGCCTGCGCCGTCGCCGGATCCTTCGGATCGGTCCCGGCCATGGCGGTCAGCAGCAGGGCGGCGTCCTCGACGGTGCGGGTCATCGGCCCGGCTGTGTCCTGGGTGGCGCTGATCGGTACGATGCCGGTGCGCGAGACCAGCCCCACCGTCGGCTTGAGACCCACCAGCCCCGTCACCGCCGCCGGACAGGTGATCGACCCGTCCGTCTCCGTCCCGATCCCGGCCGCCGCCAGTCCCGCCGCGACAGCCGCCCCTGTGCCGGACGAGGAGCCGCAGGGGCTGCGGTCCAGAGCGTAAGGATTGCGCGTCTGGCCGCCCACGGCGCTCCAGCCGCTGATCGAGTTGTCCGAGCGGATGTTCGCCCACTCCGACAGGTTGGCCTTGCCCAGCACCACCACCCCGGCCGCCCGCAGCCGCGCGATCACCGGCGCGTCGCGGCCGGTGACGTTCCCCGCCAGCGCCAGTGACCCCGCCGTGGTCGCCAGCCCGGCGTCGGCCGTCTCGATGTTGTCCTTGATCACGATCGCCGCGCCCAGCAGCGGCCGCCTGTCGCCCGCCCGCCGCGCCTGGTCGGCCGCCCGGGCGTCAGAGAGGGCGGCCGGGTTCATGGCGATGATGGCATTGACCTTCGACTCCAGGGCCTTGCCGCGCACGATATAGGCGCTGGCGAGGGTTTCCGACGACGCCCGCCCGGCGGCCACGTCCGCCTGCAGTGCGGCCATCGAGGCGTCCGCCACCTCCGGCAGCGGCGGCGGCATGGCCGAGGCGGGGCAGGCGATGGCGGTGGCGAGGGCGAGCAGTGGGAGGTGACGCATGGGGGCTCCTGAGACAGCGGCGTGATGGTTCTCATTTGCCAGGGCGTTGGCAAGCAGAGGCCGCAACGCCCCCCGCCGCATTGCCTTTCCGGCCCCCAGTCGCTACATCCCGCGCCGACCCCCAGACCTTCGAACGACAGAGAGCGAGCGCGCAGACTCATGGCCGCCCAGTACATTTTCCAGATGCAGGGCCTGACCAAGGCCTATCCCGGTGGCAAGAAGGTGTTCGAGAACATCTGGCTGTCCTTCTACCAGGACGCCAAGATCGGCGTGGTCGGGGTCAACGGCTCGGGCAAGTCGACGCTGCTGAAGATCATGGCCGGCATTGACGGCGAGTTCAGCGGCGAGGCCAAGGCGGCCGACGGCGTCAAGCGCGGCTACCTGGAGCAGGAGCCGCACCTGGACGAGACCAAGACCGTCTGGGAAAACGTCATCGCCTGGTGCGAGGAAAAGCAGATCTTCGATCGCTACAACGCCATCGCGGCGGAGATGGCGGAGGAATACACCGACGAGCTGATGGAGGAGATGACCGCCCTCCAGGAAAAGATCGATGCCGGCGACCTGTGGGACATCGACAGCCGCGTCGAGATGGCCATGGACGCCCTGCGCTGCCCGCCCAACGACAGCGGCGTGACCAAGCTGTCGGGCGGTGAGAAGCGCCGCGTTGCGCTGGCCCGGCTGCTGCTCAGCAAGCCGGACATGCTGCTGCTCGACGAACCGACCAACCACCTGGACGCCGAGTCGGTGGCCTGGCTGCAGCATCACCTGGAAGCCTTCCCTGGCTGCGTCATCCTGGTCACCCACGACCGCTACTTCCTCGACCAGGTCACCAAGTGGACGCTGGAACTGGACCGCGGCAAGGGCCACCCGCACGAGGGCAACTACTCCAGCTGGCTGGAGGCCAAGACCAAGCGCGTCATCCAGGAACAGTCGGAGTCCGAGGCCCGTCAGCGCGCCCTGACCCGCGAGCTGGACTGGGTCCGCTCCGGCGCCAAGGCCCGCCAGGCCAAGTCCAAGGCCCGTCTGGCCGCCTATGAGGACATGGTCCGCGAGCAGGAGAACAGCCGTCAGGCCCAGACCCACGCCGTCATTCAGATCCCGCCCGGCCCACGTCTGGGCAACCTGGTGCTGGAAGTGACCGGCCTCGAGAAGGAATACGGCGACAAGGTGCTGTTCAACCAGCTGTCCTTCAAGCTGCCGCCCAACGGCATCGTCGGCGTCATCGGCCCCAACGGCGCCGGCAAGTCGACGCTGTTCCGGATGATCACCGGCCAGGAGACGCCCGACGCGGGCTCCATCCGCCTCGGCGAAACGGTCAAGCTGGCCTATGTCGACCAGAGCCGTGACGACCTCAATCCCAACGACACCGTCTGGCAGGCGATCAGCGGCGGCACCGACGTGATGATGGTCGGCAAGCGCGAGATCAACAGCCGCGCCTACGTCGGCAGTTTCAACTTCAAGGGCGGCGACCAGCAGAAGAAGGTCGGACTGCTGTCGGGCGGGGAGCGCAACCGCGTCCACCTGGCCAAGACCCTGGCCACCGGCGGCAACGTCATCCTGCTCGACGAACCGACCAACGACCTGGACATCGAAACGCTGCAGAACCTGGAGGAGGCGCTGGAGGATTTCGCCGGCTGCGCCGTGGTCATCAGCCACGATCGCTGGTTCCTCGACCGCCTGGCCACCCACATCCTCGCCTTCGAGGGCGACAGCCACGTCGAATGGTTCGAAGGCAACTTCGAGATGTACGAGGAAGACAAGAAGCGCCGCCTGGGCACCGACAGCCTGATCCCGCACCGCATCAAGTTCCAGAAGTTCACCCGCTAGGGTCGGCAGCGCCGCGCGTCATTGGTTGACGCGCGGCCGCCGGGGCGCAATGTCCCCGGCATGACCGACACCGCGACATGTCCCGTCCTTCTGCTGTCCCACGAAATGCTGGCGCCCCTCCAGGCGGCGCTTGAGCCGACCTATCGCGTGCTGCGGCTCTGGGAGCATGCAGACCGCCTGGTGTTCCTTGAGGGGCCGGGCCGCGAGGTGCAGGCGATCGTCCACGCCGGCGAGATCAGGCTGGGCGTCGATTTCCTGTCAGAGATGCCGCGCCTCGGGCTGATCGCCTGCGTCAGTGTCGGCTACGACGGCGTCGACGTCCCCTGGTGCCGGTCGCGCGGAATCGCCGTGACCCATTCCCAGGGCCTCAACGCCGATGACGTTGCCGACCATGCGGTCGGCGCCTTTCTGGCCGTCTGGCGCAGCATCGTGGTCGGCGACCGCACCGTGCGCGAGGGGCGCTGGACCCATGCCGACCGGATGCGCCCCAGGCCTGGATTGAACGGTCGAAAGGCAGGGATCGTCGGCCTCGGCCATATCGGTCAGGCCATAGCCCGCCGGGTCGAGCCGTTCGGCCTGTCGGTGTCCTGGTGGGGGCCGAACGACAAGGA
>Ga0315900_10012657_pt1 | contig 10334 bp, 8 predicted proteins | sample LakEriMetagenome_FD_203521 | JGI IMG/M metagenome (GOLD analysis project Ga0315900, IMG submission 203521) | Freshwater fungal communities from buoy surface, Lake Erie, Ohio, United States - Buoy 12 MA114 | ecosystem: Environmental > Aquatic > Freshwater > Lake > Lake biofilm | place: USA: Lake...
TTTGCTCTAAGACTCCTGGGGCTGCTGCCGTGGTGCCCCCCTTAGAAGTTACTTTCTGTCGCAAGGTTGATGGAGTCTCACTAGACTGCATCGCTAGGGTAGCAGCGCCAACAACAGTTTGGTAGGCTAATAGCCGAGCTGTGTCAGCAGGCAGCCCCAACCGTTCACCACCAGATTGCAGGGCTTCTAAAAATGCAAATACATAAGCAGGTCCGCTGCCTGAGAGTGCAGTAACTGCATCCATCAAAGACTCATCCTCAATCCATACTGTTTTGCCAACCGATGAACAAATGATTTCAGCATGCTTGCGTTGTACTTCACTCACAGTTGCAGGCGCAAATAGGCCTGTCATACCTTGATTAATCAAGGCAGGCGTATTGGGCATTGCACGAACGCAGCAACCATAGTGCAACCAGTGCGCCATACTTGCAGTCGGTATCCCTGCGGCAATACTAAGAATAAGAGGGCGCTCACCGGGACAATTTTTGATGAGGTGAGATAACTCAAAAGCAATAGACTTAAAGTCTTGGGGCTTTACTGCAATGATGACAACCTGTGCCGCATTTAATTGCTCTTGCGCATTTACCAGGGTCGACAAAACATGAATGGAGAAGTCATGCACAAGATGTGCTGCAATTTGAGGGTCGGTTTCAACGGTGGAAATAGACTTCGGATCAAATCCTTTTTTTAGAAGGCCGCCAATGAGGGCGCGACCCATATTGCCGCCCCCAATAAAAAGAGTATTCATCGAATTGGATCTAGTCATACCTCTATCTTAGCGCTTGGTGGGCGTTGTCCGAAAATAGCACTTCCCACTCGAACCATGGTGGCGCCTTCCGCAATAGCCGCTTCTAAATCATCTGACATGCCCATCGAGAGGGTATCAAAATTATGAAAACCCGCACTCATTTCTTTTTGCATCCGAATGGACTCAAATAGCTCACGAACTGCTGCAAAGGATTTACGCTGCTCATCTGGATTTTTAGAAGGTGCTGGGATAGCCATTAATCCACGCAGGGTAAGACCACGTAGGGGAGCAATTTGTTCGCACAAAGTAAGCACTTCAGAGGGGTGCACTCCCGACTTACTCTCTTCATCACTAATATTCACTTGTACACAGACCTGAAGCGGGCCAAGACGAGCATGTGGCTCACGCTGTGTCGAAAGACGTTCTGCAATCTTAAGGCGATCCAGTGTATGCATCCAATCAAAGTGTTCTGCAATATCAGCAGTTTTATTACTTTGTAGAGGCCCAATGAAGTGCCATTCGAGCCAAGGCCGTAATTTATCAAGTTGCTTAATTTTCTCAACAGCTTCTTGGACATAGTTTTCACCAAAAGCGGTTTGTCCGGCATGCATCGCTTCTTCAATCGCAGCGCTTGGGAACGTTTTACTCACCGCAATAATCTGAATTGTTTCTGGATCACGACCATACTCTTCCGCAGCAGCATCCACACGATGCTGCAGGGCCATGAGTTGATTAGTAATACGCCCCATTATGGTTTATGCAGCAGTTGATCGATGATCTCAACCCAGTGGCGCACTGGTAGATGATCTTGGTGAAGATGGCTAATACAGCCCACATTACCGGAGACTACCGTCTTCGCACCTGAGCTCGCGCAGGCCGTTTCAAGATTATGGATCTTTTGCTGACGTAATTGTTCAGAGAGTATTGGTTGTAATACGGAGTAGGTACCTGCAGAGCCACAACATAAATGACTATCAGCGCATAGGTTTACACCAATACCTAAACTTTCCAGAAGTCCCTCAACCTTGCCTCTAATTTGTTGGCCATGCTGTAAGGTGCAAGGCGGGTGATAGACAACCCCCGGTTTTTTAGCCCGTCCAATTTTTTGAACCAGTTCCCCCTCAAATTGGGGCATGATTTCCGATAAATCTTTACAAAGTTCAGAAACACGCTTTGCCTTACTGGCATAGAGTGGATCATCGTGTAATAGATGCCCATAGTCCTTGACCATCACCCCGCAGCCCGAGGCATTCATCACAATGGCCTCGACAGAGTCTTTGCCATTTTCAATGGATGGCCACCAAGCATCAATATTACGTTTAGCATCGGCAAGACCACCATTTTGATCGTTAAGGTGATAGCGCAGTGCCCCACAGCAACCCGCTTTATTACTGCTGATAAGCTCAATACGTAAGGCATCAAAAACACGTATCGTCGCATTATTAATATTAGGCAGCATACCGGGCTGAACACAGCCCTCAAGAATCAACATCTTACGCGTATGGTGTCTTTGAGGACGCTCGCCAGCAGGTAGACCTTGCGGAACCTTTCGTTTCAAAGTCTCTGGCATCAGTGGACGCATTAGTCGCCCTATCGTCATGGCTGTATTAAAGAGGGTTGGACTTGTTGAACCCTCTTTAAGTAGCCACCGTGTAATCCGCTCCGCACTAGGACGCGGCGCAGTTTTTTCTTCAGCCCATTTCCGTCCGATATCAACAAGCTTGCCGTATTCGACTCCGCTGGGGCAGGTGCTTTCACAATTGCGGCAAGTGAGGCAACGATCTAAGTGCCCACGAGTCTTCTCGGTCGGTAACTGGCCCTCAGCAATTTGCTTAATGAGATAAATGCGACCACGCGGTCCATCTAACTCATCACCTAATAATTGATAGGTTGGGCAGGTTGCTGTACAAAATCCACAATGAACGCATTTTCCTAAAATACGTTTTGCTTCAATGCCGTCTGCAGTGTTAACAAATTGCGGTGCTAATTTAGTTTCCATAATTACGGTAGACGACCTGTTGTAAAGACACCGAAGGGATCAAAGGAGTGACGTAAGCGCTTTTGTACTAGTTCTAAACCAGCAGTCAAGGGATTTGATTGCAAGTTGGTGAAGCGTTCAAACTGCTCAGAACTATTATTTCTAAAACAGCTGGCATGCCCACCATGTTTTTGGGCAAGAGCCATAAGGGTACTTGCTGTATTTTGATTGGCTGGTCCTTGAAGCCAACGTTGTTGGCCGTGCCACTCCAAGATACCGACGGGATTAAAACCAGGTGGCATGGGTATAGCTTGGCAATCCGCTGGGAGTGATAATCGCCAAAGCGCATGACCCGGAGCGAGCTCCCTGAACCAAGCAAGGGTTTGCTCACGTAATTCTTTCCAAAAAGACTCTGCATCCGTAGGATCCAGTAATGTGGCGTTTAGCTCCGTACACATCATTAGGCTCGCCGTGTTAACCGCTGCATTAGCGCCTGCTAAGCGTACTGTGAGCGCGCCTTCATCACTCGCATTACCAATCCAGACACTGGCATTTAGCGGTAAAGGTTGACCAGCCCATTCATTTAAAACCCGTAAGGCATGATCCTGAGGGATCACACAACGCAAGCTTGCTGTAGCAGCTGGTTTGGGTAGGACTTTGACCGATGCCTCAAGAAGGAGAGCAAGCGTACCTAGCGAGCCTGGAATGAGCCTTGAAACATCATAGCCAGCAACGTTTTTCATTACCTTACCGCCAAAGGAAAGATCCTCACCGCGACCATCCATGAGGCGAGTTCCCAAGACAAAATCGCGTAGGTTACCAGTACTAATACGTGCTGGGCCCGCAAGTCCTGCAGCAATTACTCCGCCAAAAGTAGCGTGCTGTCCGAAGTGGGGTGGTTCAAAGGGAAGCATCTGATTTTTTTGTGTAAGCGCATCCTCAATCTCAGTAATTGGCGTGCCCGCACATGCTGTGATGACCAACTCTTCGGCCTGATAATCCAAGATCCCTTGATACGATTTAGTACTTAAGGTATGGGGTGATGTTGCATTACCAAACCAATCCTTGCTGGCACCGCCCTCAATCGATAAGGCTGTATTTTGTTTGCCTGCCTCGATAATTTGTTCCCGAAACTGCGAGAGAGCTGCTTCACCCATACCTAGAAGCGCTCCAACTCAGGATGAGGTAAAGCACCACCGCTAATACGCATCTTGCCGTACTCAGCACAGCGATTAAGGGTTGGAATTGCTTTGTCAGGATTTAGTAATCGATCCGGATCAAAGGCGGCTTTAACACCCCAAAAGAGTTCGCGCTCTTGATCGCTAAATTGCACACACATGGAATTAATTTTTTCAATACCGACACCGTGCTCTCCGGTGATCGTGCCGCCCAACTCTATACAGGTTTCTAGAATCTCAGTACCAAATTCTTCAGCGCGATGCCATTCATCAGGATCGGCGCCATTAAACAGAATCAGGGGATGCATATTACCGTCACCCGCATGAAATACATTTAGACAGCCTAAGCGATATTTTTCCTCCATACCTTTAATGCGACGTAGGAGGGTCGCAATATGGCGCCTTGGAATCGTACCGTCCATGCAGTAATAGTCTGCTGCAATGCGACCAGCTGCTGGGAAGGCATTCTTGCGACCGCTCCAAAAACGTAAGCGTTCAGCCTCACTTTGAGAGACCTGAATACGGCTTGCTCCTTGCTGTTCTAGCACAGCGTTCATGCGCGCAATTTCTTCTTCCACCTCTTCTGGGGTGCCATCTGATTCGCATAGTAGGATCGCTTCAGCATCGAGGTCATACCCTGCATGCACAAAGTCTTCAACGGCTCGAGTAGTAGCTCGGTCCATCATTTCAAGTCCAGCAGGAATGATGCCTGCAGCAATAATGGCGGCGACGGCGTTACCACCCTTTTCGATATCGTCAAAACTCGCCATAATGACCCGAGCTAGTTTAGGCTTGGGGACCAGCTTTACAGTAATCTCGGTCACAATCCCCAGCATTCCCTCGCTACCAATTAGCACTGCAAGCAGATCGAGTCCGGGCGCATCTGGTGCCATGCCACCAAATTCAACAACGTCACCATTCATTAGCACGGTGCGAACTCGTAATACATTGTGAAGCGTAAGCCCATACTTGAGACAATGTACCCCGCCGGAGTTTTCATTAACGTTTCCTCCAATGGAGCAAGCAATTTGGGAGGATGGATCTGGCGCGTAGTACAAACCATGCTTAGCAACTGCCTCTGAAATTGCTAAATTTCGCACACCAGGTTGCACTACAGCAGTGCGTGTGAACGGGTCAACCTTCACAATCTTTTTTAGCTTAGCTAAGGATAAGACAAGACCTTGCTCGATAGGCATTGCACCGCCCGATAAACCCGTTCCTGCACCTCTGGGGACAATCGGAATTTGTAAGCTATGGCAGGCCTTCAGAATACGTAGAACCTGATCTTCATTTTCTGGAAGAGCTACCGCTAGAGGCATTTTTCGGTAGGCCGCTAAACCATCACATTCATAGGGGATAGTGTCTTCCGGTTGCCAAAGAAGGGCATCTTCGGCCAAGATTGGCCTGAGTGCTGACACCAAAATTGCTTGTTTTGCTTGAATTGCCAGGATTTCAGGAGGAGCATAGGGAGCATTCATATGTCCATTTTAGCCACTTACCTATAATCGGTGCATGGGAAATAGACTTTCAAAAATAGCAACGCGGACCGGTGATGCCGGAATGACCGGTTTAGGAGATGGTAGCCGAGTTGAAAAGGATCACTTACGCATCTGCGCCATGGGCGATGTCGACGAGCTGAACTCTCAAATTGGGGTGTTAATGACTGAAGAGTTTCCGCAGTCGATTGCAAGCGACCTTAGCAAACTTTTACTGCGGGTCCAACACGATTTATTTGATTTGGGGGGAGAACTGTGTATCCCCAACTACACCTTACTCAAGACCGAACAGGTGGAGCAATTAGATGTTTGGTTAAATCATTACAACGCTAATTTGCCACCACTGAAAGAATTTATCCTACCAGGTGGCACGCGCGCTGCAGCTCAAGCACATATTTGTCGAACAGTGTGCCGTCGTGCTGAACGCTCGATTGTGAAGCTTGGGTGGGCAGACCCCATTCATGATTCTCCGCGCCAGTATGTCAACCGATTATCTGACCTACTTTTTGTTCTAGCTCGCGTACTTAATCGCGCTGCTGGGGGGCAAGATGTTTTGTGGAAAAATCAAAACAAAGTCGACGAGTCCCAGTAAAAGAAAAAAAGCGGACCTAAGTCCCCACAGTGTTAGTGAGATTAAGTGCGACGACGTTTACGAACAGCCTCTGCTAATCGTTCGAGAACTTGTACAGAGTCATCCCAGTTAATACAAGCATCCGTAATACTCTTACCGTACTCTAAATTTTTTGGGTCATCTTTACCGGGAGTAAATTTTTGCGCACCCGCATGAAGATGACTTTCAATCATCACACCAAAAATATGGTTTGAGCCACCCTCAATTTGTTTGGCAATATCATCGGCTACATCAATTTGTCGTTGATGTTGCTTGCTTGAGTTTGCATGCGATAGATCAATCATCAATCGAGCTGGAAGTTTTGCAGCCTCTAATTCAGCACAAGCGGCCTGTACATATTTCGCCTCATAGTTTGGCTCCTTACCGCCTCGTAAAATTACATGACAGTCCTTATTGCCCTTGGTTTCTACAATGGCAACCTGCCCGTTCTTATGAACTGAAAGGAAATGATGGGGTCGATGTGCCGCTTGAATGGCATCAGTCGCTATCTTGATGTTGCCATCTGTACCATTTTTAAAGCCAATCGGTGCAGACAATCCAGAGCTTAGCTCGCGGTGCACCTGACTTTCTGTCGTGCGCGCACCAATTGCGCCCCACGAGATTAAATCGGCAATGTATTGGGGGGAGATGACATCGAGGAACTCGCTTCCCGCAGGCATTCCAAGGCGATTAATTTCCATCAAGACCTGACGTGCAATTCGAAGGCCTTCTTCGATTTTAAAACTTTCATCCAGGTAAGGATCATTAATTAAACCCTTCCAGCCTACCGTGGTGCGTGGTTTTTCAAAATAGACACGCATCACGATTTCAAGATCAGCGCTAAGTCGGCTACGCTCTTTCAAAAGACGTTGACAATACTCAACGGCAGCAGAAGGATCATGAATAGAGCAAGGGCCAATAATGACTAATAAACGATCATCTTTGCCATGAATCAAATTACGGATTTTCTCGCGGGTACGGCCAATTAATTTTTCAGTAGGGGTTCCTGAAATAGGAAAAAACCGAATTAAATGCTCCGGAGGCGGAAGCACAGTAATGTTGTTAACGCGTTGATCGTCGGTTGCGGAGGTCTTATCGATACTCGCGTACCAGCTTTCTTGAGGGTTTTGGAATTTAGTACTCATGGCTTATATTCTAAAGCCTGATTACAAAGACTGTCTTTTAAGCGGTACCACCCACCGTCATTTGATCAATTCGTAAGGTAGGTTGACCAACGCCCACGGGTACACTCTGACCTTCTTTTCCACAGACGCCGACCCCGCTATCCAAACGTAAATCATTACCAATCATGCTGACCTGTTTGAGGGATTCAGGGCCGTTGCCAATAATCGTTGCACCTTTAACCGGATACTGAATCTTGCCATTTTCAACCCAATAGGCCACTGAGGCGGAGAATACAAATTTACCGCTTGTGATGTCTACTTGGCCACCGCCAAAGTTGACTGCATACAGACCGCGATCAATACTCGCTACGATTTCTTGGGGATCGTATTGGCCAGCCAGCATATATGTATTGGTCATGCGGGGGAGTGGGAGGGAGGCAAAACTTTCGCGTCGGCCATTACCTGTTAATGGCATTTTCATGAGACGCGCATTTAAACTATCTTGAATGTAGCCCTTCAGTATTCCATCCTCAATTAGGGTGGTACATTGTGTGGGCGTCCCTTCATCATCGATATTGAGTGACCCGCGGCGACCGCTTAAGGTGCCGTCATCAACAACCGTCACTCCCTTTGCGGCAACACGCTCACCGATACGCCCCGAGAAGGCGGAGGAGCCCTTACGATTGAAGTCGCCTTCAAGGCCATGCCCAATTGCTTCGTGCAAGAGTACGCCAGGCCAACCTGGACCCATGACCACAGTCATTGGTCCAGCTGGTGCGGGTCGAGAATCAAGGTTGAGTAGGGCGTTATCGACTGCTTCATCCACCCATTGATGAATGCGATCGGCATCAAAGAATCCATAGTCGGTTCGGGCGCCACCACCAGCAGAGCCGGATTCACGGCGACCGTTCTGTTCAGCAATCACGTGCACTGATACGCGGACTAGTGGCCGAATATCTGCTGCCATTAATCCGTTAGCCCGCGCTACCAAAACAACATCAAATTCCCCCGCAAGACTTGCCATGACTTGAATGATGCGCGGATCACGGGCTCTAGCGCGATACTCAATTTGTTCCAAGAGTGCAATTTTTTCTGGGGGGGTTAAAGAGTCTAGCGGGTTGAGGTGAGAATACAGGGAGGTACTTAAATAACTTTGCGTTTTCATTGAGCTTGGCAGTTTTAGCTTCCCGCCTTTTGGTCCAATGACACGAGTAGCATGAGCGGCTTTTAACAAGGCATCTGAGCTAATAACATCCGAGTGGGCAAAGGCTGTTTTATCCCCTGAGATAGCACGCACTCCCACCCCTTGATCAATATTGAAGCTACCTGATTTCACAATACCTTCTTCGAGACTCCACTGCTCGCTACGAGTATGTTGAAAGTAAATATCGGCGTCATCCAAGCGATGGGCATGCATCACTCCAAATAGACGATCGAGGTCAGCAATGCTAAGTCCATTTGGTTTTAGTAAGAAGGAATTGGCTAGATCAAAGGCTTGATGATCCTTGAGAGTTGTAGATAGATGATGCAGTGGGAGATCGGAGATGTTCATGACAATAGCTTACGATGTTTTAGAGCAGGAAGTTTGGAGCGAACCCCCTCAAGGGTTTCTTGGTGGATTTGACCAATCACAAAGCCTTCGCCGGTAGCAAGTTCTTGCATGATCTGGCCCCAGGGATCAATGAGCATTGATTGCCCCCAGGTTTGCCGTTGGTTTTGGTGCGCACCCCCCTGAGCTGATGCTAAGAAATAACATTGATTTTCAATAGCACGGGCTCGTAACAGAATCTCCCAATGGTCTTTGCCGGTTGTATGGGTAAATGCGGCTGGCATTACTTGACAGTCCACCGGTTCATGCTGGCGATAGAGTTCTGGAAAGCGTAGATCGTAGCAAATGCTTAAGCCAAAAACCCAGTCGTTACCTTGATCGTGGATCCGTACTGTACTAATTTGATTACCAGCCTCAATAGTCTCTGATTCTTGATAGCGCTCTTTTTCAGTCTGAAAGCCAAACAAATGCATCTTGTCATAGCGTGCGATGCAAAGACCCTGTGGATTAAAGACAAGGGTCGTGTTGAGAACTTTTTGTCGATCGCTGGTTTCAAGGGGTATTGTCCCTGCAATTAGATGTATCTGATACTGCTGGGCAAGTTCTTGCATTGCCGTTTGTATAGGACCGCTCCCAAAGGTCTCTCGTATGGCAACTTTGTCAGTATCTTTGAGTCCCATAAGACAAAAATACTCGGGCAGTGCAATCACCTTAGCGCCCGCATTAGCGGCCTCGTGAATAAGACGTCTCGCAACCCCAAGATTTTCCGCCAAAGAGGCAGACGAGATCATTTGAATCGCGGCAACAGTCAAGGATGGAGACATATAGCTTAATACTAATACTGAATGACAAATTGCTCAGTTCTGAGGAGCAACGCTTGGAGGACGGCTGGGGGTATTGGGGTTGGAAGGAGGGCTTGGCATTTTTTGTTCACGCAAAAGATTACGGGAGCGAATGGTCTCAATGATTTTTGGATCTAAGGGTTGCCCATTTTGATCGAGCGGAATGACATCTGGCTTATCCCAACTTCCTTGGACAAGATAATCCGTTTGAAGTGTTCGATTCAGTTGGTTGCTGATTAAGTATTGGCCAATTAAAGCACTTGCTCCAATAATCGGGTTTACAGCAAACAGCGCCAGTGCACCTGCAGTGGCATCAATCGTTGGAAAAATCGTAATTCGTAGATCTTGGGTTTGTTTTGGAACATTGACTAAACCACTGGTTGCAACCCGTGCCTGGTTCAGCTGCATTGCAAAGTTTTGGGTTCGTGCTACTCCATTTCGAATCACAAAGTCTCCAGAAAGCTTATTAAAGCTTGTGCCCGCAGTGATGACGTTACCGAGACTTCCTTGAATATCAAAGCTTGCAAATTTAAGGAGGCTTTGCAAACTAAATACACCAATGACTTTCGCTATTCCAGAATCGACTTGGAGCAGTCGTCCGTTTTCGAGGGCAATCGTAATCTTGCCACTTAGGGTATCCAGGGCAGGGTCATACGGGGGACCACTCCAATCCAGTTTTGCAGTAACAGTTCCCTTGCCGCCCTCGACGGCCTTTGGATTCCCCCAGTGTGCGATCACCCCACCAAGATCCTTAATCTCCGCATTAAGATCCAGCAAAATAGCTTCATTGTTACCCTGAGCATCAACAG
>Ga0315900_10012658_pt1 | contig 10333 bp, 14 predicted proteins | sample LakEriMetagenome_FD_203521 | JGI IMG/M metagenome (GOLD analysis project Ga0315900, IMG submission 203521) | Freshwater fungal communities from buoy surface, Lake Erie, Ohio, United States - Buoy 12 MA114 | ecosystem: Environmental > Aquatic > Freshwater > Lake > Lake biofilm | place: USA: Lake...
CATTGAGCCAGGCAGTGAGACCGATCCCTCCGGGCACATTGTCCAACTCGGCGATGGTCAATCCGTCCTCGGTAAGAATCACATCCGGACGAATGACGTGCGGCACCGCTTCGGCGATCGCCTTCGATCGCGCCAGTTCGACCAACTCGCGCGGCTTGCCGCGGTCGAGCAGCTCGGCAATCCATGCCGGCCGCTTTCCGGCAGCGCTCAAGCGGTAAAGAAGGTTGCACGCCTCGTTGAATTTGCGCAGGCGGAAGCCAAGCTTTTCCAATTCCTCGTCCAGACCCGCCGGCAAAACAAACGGCTCGGGCGAGACTCTCCAGTCTTTGCCGGCGAAAAGTCCGCCCGGCGGCATGGCCGAGCGCACCCGCGCCGCGCGGGCAACCCGCTCTTCTTCGGTGGCGGGCGCGCTCACACCAGCGACTTCAGCACCAAGCGGACCAATTCTTCCGTTCCCGCCTCTTTGTTTTTCAGCGCGACCTCGCGGACCGCTTTGGCCGCATCGACCTGTTTGTAACCGAGCGCGATGAGCGCAAGCACGGCGTCGTTCGATGCGCGCACTTCCGCGCTCGGCGCCTTGTCGGCGCTGGCCGCTTCCCATGCCGCCGCCACACCGAGTTTGTCCTTCAACTCGAGCACGATCCGCTCCGCCGTTTTCTTGCCCAACCCGCTGATCTTGGCGATCGAAGCGGTGTCCGAGTCCACCACGGCGGCTTTGAAGCGGCCGACGTCCATGCCGCTCAATACGGCCAACGCGAGCTTCGGACCCACCCCGCTGACCCGCGTGACGAGCAGACGGAAGAGATCGCGCTCCTCCGACGAGGCGAACCCGAAAAGGATATGCGCATCCTCCCTCACCTGCAGATGGGTAAGCAGGCGCACCGGTTGACCGGGCTGCGGCAAACGATCGTAGCTGGAGAGCGGGATAAGAACCTCGTAGCCTACCCCGTGCACTTCCACCACCACCTGTGTCGGCAAAACTTCGCGCAGTGTGCCTTCGAGATAAGTAATCATCTTCCATGACCGCTACCAGACCACGCCGCTGCGGCAAGCGTGCTTTTATCGCGCTTCTCGCCGTCACTGCGGTCGCCGGCGCCTCCGAGATTCCCGACATGGGATGGCGGTTGGTCGTCGTGCCTTCTTTCGAGCGCCCCGATCTTCACCGGGACATCCCCGGTTCCCAAACCGCCATTCTTGCCGTGGCGCGCCCTGCCGAGCTCGGCTTGTTCGAATACGCCGCGACGCGCGGCGCACTCCGCTGGTCGCGCGACCTCGGTGCGCGTGAAGGCGATGCGTGGCTCGACCGGGCCAATGTGAAAATACGGAGAAACGGCAAAAAGGTGGTCGACCGCATCCTCATCACCGGCTCTGATCCCATGCTCTCCGCCCTCGCCCTCACTCCCGCCTTTTACCAGCGCTTCGAACCCGTCCTTGGCGACGGGTTCCATGTCATCATCCCCGACCGCAACACGATCGCCCTTTATCCGCGCCTGGCCGGACAGATCCCGCCGTCCGAAGCAGCCGCCCTTTTCCAGACCCATCTGCTTTCTTCCCACCCTGTCAGCCGGGAGGTCTTTCGCGCCACCCGGGAAGGCCTGGTTGCCGACGGCATTCTCTCTGAAGAATAGATTTTTCTTGCTCCTTAGACAGGGGCGGCTACTGTTCCTGCCGCGCGTCACCAACCGCGCCGTAGGTCCTTGGGCCCCGCAGCCTCGTCTCGGGTGTCAAACGCGCCAAGGGTAACCCGGCGATCATCACAGAATAATACCATGCCCGTTCGTCTTGGACGTTTCGAAATGCCCAAGTCTCTCGTCAAGGACGAGAAGACTGCCACACCGACATACGCGAAATTCATCGCGGAACCCTTCGAGGCCGGTTACGGCCACACCGTCGGCAACTCACTCCGCCGCGTGCTCCTCTCCTCGCTGGAAGGCGCCGCCATCACCTCGATCCAGATCGACGGTGTGAACCACGAATTCCAGACCATCCCCGGCGTCGTCGAGGACGTGGTCGAAATCATCCTCAACCTCAAGAAGGTCAAGTTCAACACGCACGACCACGACACGCACCGCGTCGTGCTCAACGTGAACAAGGAGGGCGAAGTCACCGCCAAGGACATCGAGTCGACCAACCAGTGCGAAGTGCTCAATCCGAAGCAGCACATCGCTACGCTCGACAAGAAGATGAAGCTCTCCATCGAGATGAACGTCCGCAAAGGCCGCGGCTTCGCCACGGGCGACGAAAACAAAACGACCGACCAGGCCATCGGCGTCATCGCCATCGACTCCATCTTTTCGCCGGTCACCCGCGTGAAATACGCCGTCGAGGCCACCCGCGTGGGCCAGCGCACCGACTACGACAAGCTCGTGCTCGAAGTTTGGACCGACGGACGCATCACGCCGGATGAAGCCCTGCTCCAATCCGCCGCCATCCTGCGCCACCACCTCGACGTTTTCGTCGGCCACGACGATACGCAGGTCGAGTTCGACCAGACGCCGGAAGCAGTCAGCCAGGAAAACGCCAAGCTCAAGAAACTGCTCAACATGTCGGTCAACGAGATCGAACTGAGCGTGCGCGCGGCGAACTGCCTGAACAACGCGAACATCACGACCGTCGGCCAACTGGCCATGAAGTCGGAAGCCGAGATGCTCAAATACCGCAACTTCGGCAAGAAGTCCCTCAACGAGATCAAAGACAAACTCGAGGAACTCGGCCTCGGTCTCGGCTTGAAATTCGAACCGGGCATCATCGAAATCCAACCCGAAGCCGAACCGGCCGAGGAAGAGGAAGACGAGAAAAAATCCAAAAAGAAGAAGTAAGCGATGAGGCACCAGAAAAAGACGGTCAAACTCGGCCGCTCGCAGGCCCACCGCGACGCGCTTCTGGCCAATCAGGTCTGCAGCCTGATCATCCACCAGCGCATCCGCACAACCCTGGCCAAAGCCAAGGCCGCGCGTCCGCTCGCGGAGAAAATGGTCACGCTCGGCAAAAAAGGCACGCTGCACGCGCGCCGCACCGCGGCCTCCTACTTGCACCAGGATACCGCCGTGAAAAAACTGTTCGACGAGATCGCTCCCCGCTCGGCCGCGCGCAAGGGCGGTTACACGCGCATCGTCAAACTCGGACCCCGCAAGAGCGACAGCGCCCCGATGGCCGTCCTCGAGTGGGTTGACACTGCAACGGTGGAAGCCGCGGCCGAACCGGCCAAGCCGAAAGCCGCGAAGAAAAAACCCGAGCCGAAGAAAGACGCCGAGTAAAATTTGCGGCCCTGCCGCAACTCACACCACGCCGCCGCGGCCCGCAGCCCGGCGGCGTGTTTCATTTCAGTCGACCACCGTCACCGGCAAGGACGCCTCGAATCGGCTGTTGCGCGGGGCGGTCAGGGTGGTGCCGGCAATCTGGACGATGTTCACGTCGGTCACGGACTGGGCGGTTTGCGCATGCGCAGCCGGAACCAGCGTGAGGTCGCGCGCGACCATGTAAGCCAAGCAGCCGGCGATGACGGTAAGGACAATTTTGGTGTAGGCGTCGATGTTCATACGCGCCCACCCTTAACGCCGCCCGGCGCCGCGTCAAGATCCCGGCAACTCACGGCGTAGCCAATCGCCGAGACGTTCGGCGCAGGACGCCACCGCCTCTTGCCATGTCGACCCGGCGCCTTCGCCGGCGCCGTCGCTCACCGTCTTGACCAAAGTGACAGGCAAGCCGAATTGCGCCGCGGCAAGAGCCACGGCATAGCCTTCCATGTCGACAAGATCGACGCCGCGTGCCCTGAGACTTTCCCGCGCGGCCGCGCTGTCGATAAAGGCATCGCCCGATCCGAGCACAGGCCCCTCAATGCCGAGCGGAATCGGCGCACCGTAGTGCTCGCCGGTCAGAGCATGGATCGTTGCATCGTCGAAGTCGTGTTGCTCCACGCGTCCGATGACATGCGTGCCGGACAACCCTTCGCGGAGAGATCCGGCAGTCCCGAGATTGATCAATCGTGACGGACGCTGCCGCGCCAGCACGGCCGACAAAGCCGAGGCCGCGCGAACCTTTCCCACGCCGGTAATGAGCACCGGCAGATCGGAAACATGCAGGTGCTCGGCCTCGACCTCCAGTGCGACGACCAGCAAAGGACGATCGAGCGAAATGGAGCGGTGCAATTTCACGGGGCGATACAATCTCCGCGATCACGGAAAATCAATGCCGTGGAAGATGCGAGCGAGAATTTCGACGCCGCGCGCCAAGGACGGCGAAGGGCGCACGAAATAACGGTCTGCATCCACCGCCACCACCCGGCATCCCGCATCGATCGCTGCCGCCTCGCGCTCGGCGCGTTCTTCGTCAAAGCCGCACGGCGCAGCTATGACCAATTCGGGTGCGGCCGCGCGCACATCATCCCAAGTAACTACGAAGGAGCGTTGCCCCGGTTTTCCGAGAACCTCCGTGCCGCCGGCCGCCTGCACCATCTCCGGGATCCAATGTCCCGAGGCGAAAGGCGGATCGATCCACTCGGCGACGAAAACACGCGGGCGGCGCAAGCCCGCGACGCGCTGGCGCACGCGCGCGATGCGCGCCGCCATTTCGTCGGCCAGAGCCTCGCCTTTGGCCGCGACTCCCAACTCGCGGCCCAAGTATCGGACGGACTCCGCCACTTCGGACAGAGTCCTGGGCCCCAACGAAAGCGTGCGAGTTGCCGTAGGGGCCAAATCGGCACCGGAGACCGCGCATACGCGGCACAGATCTTGGGTGATGATCACATCCGCGTGCAACGAATCGAGCAACCCGGCATCGACCGTGTAGAGCGCCTCGCCCTTCTCCACCGCAGCCTGCACGGCGGCGTCGATCTGGCGTCCGTCCAGCGCGGACGAATCGATGCGGCTGGCGGAGACCACCGGCACGTTCCGGACCTCGGCCGGCCAGTTGCATTCATGGGAACGCCCGACGAGGGAATCCAACAAGCCGAGATCCGCCACGATCTCCGTGGCGCTTGGCAGTAGCGAAACAATCCGCATGGTGCCGGTTCAGCTCCTGCGCGCCATCCACTTGGCAATCCAGATACAGGCCTCGTAGAGCAGCACCATGGGCCCACCCATCAAAAGGAGCGTGAAAATATCCGGCGTCGGCGTGATCACTGCAGCCAGAAGAAAGATGACCACGATGGCATACGGACGCGTGGCTTTCATTTGCGCATGGTCGAGCAAGCCGACCTTGACCAACGCCAAGACCACCACCGGCAACTCGAAGGCCAGACCGAAGGCCAGGACAAATTGTGTGGTGAAGCCGTAATACTCCCCGACTGTCCACGTCGGTCTCCATTGCATCATCTGCGCATCCCGGAAAAAGAATTCCAGTGTCGCCGGCAGCACGGTGTAGAAGGCAAAGGCCGCGCCACCGAGGAAAAGCCCGAATCCGACGATCGAGGCGAGCAGCACAATCTTGCGCTCCCGCGAGGTCAGCGCCGGCAAGACAAACTCCGCGAGAAAATAGAGGAGGATCGGAAACGAGATCACCAAGCCCGCATAAAATGCCAGCTTGAGCGAAATGGTCATGGAGTCGGCCACGCCGAGCGATTGCAGATTGTCGATCCGCGTAGGGTCCACCGCGAGCAAAGGAGCCTGCACGAAGGAGGCCAGTTCCGCGCGGAAGACGAAGGCAAACAGCATGCAAACACCGAGTGCGATGGCCATGCGCACGACCATGCGGCGTAGATCCTCGACGTGGTCGAGGAACGGCTTCGGAGTGTCCCGCTCGTCGCGGAACTTGATAAACTTACCCAAGCTCACAGCCACCTCCCCGCGGTAAGCCCGAGCTTGTTCGTGCCCTCGATCACTCGGCCGGTGACTGTCTCGCGTTTCGCGCGCGCATGCGGAGAGTCGAGGAGAGCGTCTTCCCGCAGCAGCTCCCGAGCGCCGCTCATGACCCGGCCGCAGCCAGGCGCTTCCGCCACCAAGCCAGACGCGAAGCGACACGCCGCGGTGAAGGCGCGCCCTCCGCGGTGCGCATCTGCAGGGAACGCTTGGCGTCCAGGATACGCAATGCGTCGGCGCGGAACAGCTTGCTCGCGGCCTGCAGGTCTTTGAGCGTCAGCTCGCGCAGCGTAATGCCCCTCTTCATGCTCAAGCCGACAAGTTTTCCGACAGCCTCGTGCGCCTCGCGAAACGGAAGACCCTTCAGCACGAGATAGTCGGCCCAATCGGTGGCTACGAGCAACGCATCGTCGGACGCAGCGGCCATGCGCTTTTTGTCCCACTGCGCCGCACCGAACATTTCCGCGAGAATCTGCAGCGAACTGCCAAGCGTGTCCGCCGAATCGAAGACCGGCTCTTTGTCCTCCTGCATGTCGCGGTTGTAGGACAGCGGCAGACCCTTCAGCGTGGTCAGCAGAGAAACAAGGTTTCCGTAAAGCCTTCCCGTCTTACCGCGGGCCAGTTCGGCGATGTCCGGATTTTTCTTCTGCGGCATCAGGCTCGAACCCGTGGTGTGGGCATCGCTCAAACGCAGGAATCCGAATTCACTCGAGGCCCAAAGGACCGTGTCCTCGCACAGCCGAGAAAGATGCATGCCGGTGATGGCGCAGGCCGAAAGAAATTCGCAGGCGAAGTCACGGTCGGAGACCGCATCCATGCTGTTCTGCGAAGCGCCGTCGAATCCGAGTTGCCGCGCGATGAAAGCGCGATCCAACGCGATGGTCGAACCGGCCAGGGCCCCCGAGCCGAGCGGAAGGATATTGGCGCGTTTTGCCGCGTCGGCCAGACGCGCGGCATCGCGTTCGAGCATCTCCACGTAAGCCAGAAGATGGTGCGCCGCCGGCACCGGTTGGGCCCGCTGCAGATGAGTATAGCCGGGCATGATGGCCTCACCGGCCCGCACGCCGAGGGCGACAAGCGACTTTTGCAGGCGACGGATCGCAGAAACAAGCGAAGCTGCTTCATCCCGCATCCACAACCGCAGATCGGTCGCCACTTGGTCGTTGCGCGACCGCGCCGTGTGCAGTTTCGCCCCGGCTGCACCGATCTTTTTGGTCAGCGCCGCCTCGATGTTCATGTGCACGTCTTCCAATTCCTCGCGCCACTTGAATTTGCCGGCACGGATCTCCCTCGCGATGGAATCAAGCCCGCGCTGGATGGCCCGCAGTTCCTTGGGCGTCAAAAGACGCGCCCTGCGCAGGGCGGCGGCGTGCGCCTTCGACCCCTCGATGTCATGCAGGGCCAGACGTCGATCGAACGACACGGATTCGCCGTAGGCGCGCAGCCGCGCCGACGGGTCTTTGCTGAACCTTCCTTGCCACATAATCAAACCGCCGCCGCGAAAATCTCGCGGCCGCTCTTGCGGCATACACCTTTGAGTTTGAGCTCGTCGCACCGTGCCTCGATCCGCACCTGCTTGTTGGCCGGCGTGAAGCCCATGCGCTTGGCCATGCAGTTTTCGAGCAGTTCCATGTTGAGATCCTCGAATTCGAGGATCGTCTGGCAGTCGATGCAGATCAGGTGATTGTGATGCGGATGGTCGACGAAGTTCGGATCGTAGACTTTTCTTCCCTGACCGAGATCCAGCTCCCTGAGGAGTCCGCTTTCCACAAGGATCGGCAGCGTCCGGTAAACCGTGGCGCGGCTCACCGTCGCCTCGATACCGCGGGCCATGTCGAGCAGTTCGTCTGCCGTGTAGTGTTTGTCCGTGCTGAAGGCGGCCTCGATGATGGCATCGCGCTGCGTGGTCTTGCGCAGCCCCTTGCTCGTCAGGAACTCGCGGATCTGGTTGCGCACGACCTCTTCCATGGTTTGACGGCGCCCACGCGCCTCCGCGGATACTCCGTGTCCGCTCCCCACGGGTCAAGACCGCGCGACCGCCTGCGAAATTTCTCCCGTCCGCCCCGGAAGTTGGCACAATACCGGGATGCGCTCACAGGACCGGGACTCCCTCAAACATGCCGCCGCCGTTTATGCCGTGCGTTTTGTCGAGCCCGGCATGATCGTGGGGCTGGGCACCGGTTCCACCGCGATCCACGCCGTCCGGGAAATCGCCCGCCGGTATGCCGCCGGTGAATTGCCCGGTCTCCGCGCCTTCGCCACGTCGAGCGACGTCGCCCGCACCGCACGCGAGGCCGGACTGCCGCTTGTCGACGCCGAGGGTCCCGCGGTGATCGACGTCACGATCGACGGCGCCGACGAAGTCGACCCGCAGCTCAACCTGATCAAAGGAGGCGGCGGTGCCCTGCTCCACGAAAAAATCGTCGCCCAAATCACCAAGCGCCAGATCATCGTGGTGGACGAAGCAAAAATGTCCCCGCAACTCGGCACGCTTCATTCGCTGCCGGTCGAAGTGATCCCCTTCGGCTCCGAGTCCCAACGCCTCTTCCTCGAAAGCCTCAGCGGAAATCCCGTGCTGCGCACCGGACCCGGCGGCGTGCCGGTCACGACCGACGAAGGCGACATCATCTACGACTGCAACTTCGGCCCGATCGCGGATCCCGAGGAACTTGCCGCCGAGTTGCGCGCCCGCACCGGCATCGTTGAACACGGACTTTTTCTCGGCATGGCCGACGATGTGATTGTTGCGGGTCCGGACGGCCTGCGTCATCTCCGGCACGATCCGCTGTCCGGAGAAGTCCGGGAAATCGCGATCGAATAAGAGCGGCGCTGTGCCCTAACTTTTCGCGTCGCCCCAGACTTTCGACAAACGCCCGCCCGGCACGGGCGGAATGGCGAGCCCATCCGGCGCATAGTGCGCCACGTCGTTGAAGAGACTCAGTCGCGCATCCATCGCATTACGAAAATCCAGAATGGTAAGGGACGCCGGATTCAAATCGAGATGGTCGCGGTAGCGCCGCGGATCGAACCCGAGGATGGCCCCCAGCAACAATCGGATCGTCGCCTTGTGCGAAACAATGCAGATCATCTCCCCCGGATGCGCGGCGACGGCGCGCAGCAAGGCCGGCATGGCCCGGGCGGCGACTGCCAAGCCCGTCTCCCCGCCTTCCGGCGCGAAATTGTAGGGGTCCGCCTCCCACCTGACATACATGTCGCCGAATTTCGTCTCGGCCTCCCGCCGCGTCAGCCCCTCCCACACACCATGGTCGATCTCGAGAAAGCCGGACTCCGGTTGCAACCCGAGTTTGTGCGGTGCCGCGAGAATCCGCGCGGTTTCCAGCGTGCGGTCGAGCGGCGAGGCGTAGAAAGCGGAGATGGGCTGCTCGGCCAACCGCCGCGACAAAGCCTCGGCCTGTGCGCGGCCGACCGCGCTCAACTCCACGTTGGTCGCGCCGGCAAAGCGGTCCTCCGCGGAGAGCACCGTGGCGCCGTGGCGAACCAAAAAGACGCGCGTTTTCATTTTTGTCGGCCCGGCAGGCGGTCCGCAGCCAACCGCGGACGCCATCCGGCCACGTGATCGAGGCACTCGGCAATCGCCGGCGCGATCAACTGCAGACACTCGGCAATCGCGGATGGACGCCCCGGCAAATTGACGATCAGCGACCGGCCCGCAATTCCGGCGACTGCCCGCGTGAGAATTGCCGTCGGCACCGTGGCAAAAGACCTCACCCGCATGATTTCCCCGAAACCCGGCAGTTCCTTTTCGATGACGGAACGGGTTGCCTCCGGTGTCACGTCGCGTTCACCCGGCCCCGTGCCGCCCGTGGTCACGATGAGCGGCAGACCGTCATCAACCATGGCACGCAAGGTTTCCTCGATGGCCGTGCGGTTGTCCGGCAGCACCCTCGCGTGGAACTCCATCTCTTCCTGGAAAAATTCGCGCAGCACGCGCTCGATCTCGGGACCGCTCGCGTCCTCGTAAACGCCTGCCGCCGCGCGGTCGCTCAACGTCGCGCGTCCGACAACGAACTTTCGCTGCTCCATGGAGGAGTCTTAGCGGAAAACGAAATTGTCACCAAGGCTATTGACACCACAACCGGTTGTGGTGTTTTCTAAGACCAGTCAGGTAAAACCACCATGCGTTGCCCCCGTTGCGGAGACATGAGCGACCGCGTTATTGACTCGCGCGTGATTCAGGACGGCGAGCGGATCCGTCGTCGCCGCCAGTGCCTTGCCTGCGGAACCCGTTATACCACTTACGAGGCGATCGAGCAGGTCGAATTGCGCGTCTTGAAACGCGGCGGCCGCGCCGAACCCTTCCACCGTTACAAGTTGCTCAGCAGCCTGTCCAAAGCCTGCGAGAAGCGCCCCATCAAACTCGAGATCCTCGAGCGGCTTGTCGACGAGATCGTCACCGAGTTGGGGGCCGAGACCGGGCGCGAGGTTCCCAGCCGGCTCATCGGCCTGCGCGCCATGGAAAAATTGCAGGCCATCGATCCCGTGGCCTACGTGCGCTACGCCTCGATCTACCGCCAATT
>Ga0315900_10012659_pt1 | contig 10331 bp, 12 predicted proteins | sample LakEriMetagenome_FD_203521 | JGI IMG/M metagenome (GOLD analysis project Ga0315900, IMG submission 203521) | Freshwater fungal communities from buoy surface, Lake Erie, Ohio, United States - Buoy 12 MA114 | ecosystem: Environmental > Aquatic > Freshwater > Lake > Lake biofilm | place: USA: Lake...
TTCGCCGCCGGTCGCACCGACGAGCGGACGGGACTGAAAGAGAAGGCTCGCACCGGTCGTGAGGCCGAGGTGCGAGATGTCGATCTCGTCGCCAGCGTTCGTGTCACTGAGGCTGTACTGAATGTTCGTGACAGTGAAGTTCGTTCCCTTGAAGGTGAACGTCGTTCCCGTTGAATCATGAGGCGTCGAGGCCATTCTTTACAACTCCTGCCAGATTACGTCGTACGTTTGTGTGACCTGATACACCGGCGGAAGTTCTCCGCCGTCAAGTTGGGCGACCCCGTCGGACTCAAGGTCCAGCGTTACTCGCTTGACTTCTATACCATAACTCGATCCGCCCCATCCGTCCAGAGAATCGCGGCACGCGTCAGCGATTTCCCTGCACTGAACATACGATACCCCGTAAATGGTCAGAGCGACCGTGACAACGGGAGTCCCCACTGCTGCCAACGAACCGAGGGTAGCGTTTCTCTCGATGCCGGTTCGCTCGTACACGACGAACGGAACTTCAGCAGAGTACGGGGCGAGGACCGGATAGACCCTGAACCCTGCCGCGACGGCGAACAGCGGGCTCGTGACGAGCCGCCTGTATAGAACACGCTCTGGCGATTTGAAGATGCTGCTCATCGTGCGAACAAATCCTTCGACACGTTTTCAAGCGCGTCGTACATGGCGTCAACCAGTTTTGCCTGACACTGTGACTTCGACTGCTCCCACGCTCTCTTGATCGGGGCGTAGGCCCGCGTCCTGCCGAGTTGAACCACATCGCCTTTGTTCGCCCTCGCGAAGAACGCGACGGGGTACTTCGGCCGCGTCGTGGCAGGCTTGAACATCCGCTTCTTGATCCCGCGCTTCTGGTACTTTTCCTGAACGATCTTGAACCCCGCACGCCGCGAACTATTGTTCTTGAAGGACGATGCGATGTTGGCCGTCTTGGTAGTTCTTTCGGCCGTGCCGAACTCAATCAGCCCAGCGTGAAACGCCGACTTCGCGTCGCCGCCCGGAGGGACTTTCTTGCCGGGTACCGCTGCGAAGCCGATGAGCGCGATTGCGTTTCCTGTCCGCGTGTACCGCTTCACCTTTACGCCGATTGCTCGGCGAAGATTGCCAGTTACCTTGCCGAGTTTGTCTACGTTGGCCCGAAGTGCCTTCTCGGCCGGCTCGGATGCCTTTCGCAAGGCGGAGCCGAGATACTTAGAGGACAACGCAGGACCATACGACTTCAGCCGCTTGACGAGTTCGTCGAGCGGCGGCTCCCACGAGAGGTACAAGCCCTCCTGCTGGATTCTGGAAACTGCCATCACACGGACTCCGAGCAGATGAGTTCGTGTTCGCTTCTGTTCGCGTGTTCAAGCAGGCTCGTGATTTCCAGCGTTCTTCCACGCCAGTGGATCCGCATGTTCTGGTTGAGGCCGGTGACGTATCGCATCTTTACGCGATGCGTGACGTTCACGTCCTGCTGGTCGTTCAGGAGAGCCTCCCGTGCGGACACGCCTTCGACTGAAGCCCATCTGGTTGCGTATTCGGACCACGAAAGAACAGTCTCCCCCAGTGCGTTCCTCGTCTGCGTCGAGGACATCACGGTAACTCGCTCGCGAAGTTCACCGGGGCGAATCATGTTCCGTAAAGAAATACCGTGTAGGAGGCTGTCCCGGATGTGTATACGGGCGTCAGCGTGAAGTTGCCGCTCTCGCTGCACTCGCTGAACGAGACTCTTCCGGCGTCCGACCTGATCGTTATATGGCTCTGGTTGTCTGCCAGAGTCATCGGCCTTGAAGCACGAAGCCCGATTCGCGTCACGCTGGAGAAAGAAACCTGAGAGCCGGACGCGTCGTAGTACCCGGTGTTATTCGTCTGGATCGTGTGCGAAGAACTTCCGTGCGTGCCTGAGACTACAGCCACCTTGCCGGTCGTCTGCGTATCGCTGGACTCCAACTCGACGATCTTGATCGAGGAGGTTCCGTCCATGTCGTGGAACACGATGTCCACGTTTGTTCGACCGCTGATGCTCATCGGTATGACCCCCACCTCGCGAAGTCGAGCAGTGCCTTTGCACCGATAGGAAGTTCAGAAGCACTGACGCTGTCCACCGCCTGACGACGCTCGTACCACGTTCCAATCAGCATGAGCATCGCGTGGCGGACGACCCTCGGCACGTCTTCTGGCGAGTTGCCGTACCCTGCCCACCACGTTACGGTCAGTGAGTTCTCGTCGCTCAGGTGCGAAGGCCATGAGCCCCCATAGAGGGGTCGAAGAGCCCCCGGAGTAGAATCACGATCCACGCGGTATTGCGACGATGAAAGGGTGGCAGTTCCGCCGAGCGAGTTTTCGACGTATGTGACAGACACTGCCGTCGCGGTCCCGCTTGAAAACATCGGCGGCTTCGGGATGCCGATCTCTTGCGGGAAGTTATCCATCTTCATCTGCCACTGAGTTGTCATCAGCGTGCGATCAAGGTAGTCCTCGCAGAACTCTCTGGCGCATGTGATCAACGCCGCGACGTATGAGTCATCCGTGTCGGTGTCAACACGAAGATGCTGCTTCGCTTCTGCCAGCGTAATCGGCTCCGTTGATGGCGGAGTCAGTCTTTTGAGGCTGCGAAAGTTGATCGTCAAGCCACCCTCCACGCGTCGTCCGGCTTCTTGTTTTCCTGAAGGAACTCAGTCGTGTTCTGGAACACCGGGGTTGACAGGCCGCTTCCCGGCCATGTGATCTTGTATTCGCCGTGACCAAGTGTAACCCGAGGAGTGACGAAGACGCGATTTCCGGCGTTTCTGAAGTTACGCCAGAAATACATATCAGCGTCTGTCCTGCCGTCGTTCCACGAGCCGTCCTTGTCTGGTTCGTCGAGGAACCACGGCTTCGGGGTTCGCTTGAGTGCAGCGGCCGAGATGACAGTGCATCCGAAGTGAGCCGCGTCAACCTGCTGAACGGGATGCGTGAACCACTCGGCCGGGACCGAGGTCTTTCCGCCCTGCGGCGGCGAGTCCTGAGTGCCGAGCAGCGTGATCATCGGCCTGCCGTCCTCACGCTTCGTCTGGAACCCGGTTAGGGCATCGCACTGGAAAGTCATCGCGAGGGCGAACAGATGCTCGACATCTGCCTTCGTGAAGAACGTGTCGTAGTCGATGGTCAGGATGTATTCGCACGAATCGAGGTGCATCTCGATCACGCGTTGAAGACACTGCCCCCAGAAAGCCCCGGTCACCTTCGTGGGTACGATCCCGAGCGGGACAAGTGACTGCATCCAGCAGGCGAAGTTGTCCATGAAGCCGAGCCTCGGCGTGGACATGACTGCGTGAACCCGTACGTCTGCGTCAGTGTTTCCGATGCTTACCTTCACGAGATGCCTCCGTGTGAAAACGACAGCGGGCGAGCGGGCCTCCGTGCCTGCTCGCCCGCCGTGGGCATCATGCTACCAGATGGTAGGGCTGAATCAACCGTTCACGAACGCCTTCACGTTCGCGGTGGTGGCATCCTCCACTCCGTTCTCGGAGACGGCCAGACGGGCGGAGGTAGCGACCGCCTGATCGGTTCGCGGCGTCACGTTCAGACGGAGGTACCGCCTCTTGCCTTCGAGGTTCACGTTGAACCGAACGACGTTCGTGTCGTTCGTGTTCGACGGAGTCGGAAGCGTGTAGTCCGTCCCGGCCACGAAGCCGGTCACGGCCGAGAACGAGCCGGTCGTGTCGCCGTGCTGAAGGGTCAGCACATGGGCGACCGCCGAGTTCGTGCCAGCGGCAGCGACTGGCTCGAAGGCGACGTCGATGCTCGCCTGACTGAAGCCAACGGTGTCGATCGTGTGAGTGTGCGTCGCGCTCGACGTGATGTCGGAGATCTTGACGTCGCTCTTGGTGTTCTCAAGCCGATTCATCGTTCATCTGCTCCGTGAGGTGTGATTGGGTGGATCAGGTCGTGCCGCGAAGAGCGACGACGGGGCCGGCGACGGTCGTGCTGCCGAGGTCGTGGACGACCATAGCGACGCGGGTCGTGGCGAACGTCAGCGTCTGATCGTACTCGATGTACCGCTCGCTGGCAGTCTTGACGCTGACACCGCGACGCTCACCGAAGGTGGCAGCCTGAGCGAGATCACCGAAGAGGGCCAGGACCCTGCCGGAAGTACCGGTGAGGTTCGACTCCATCGAGTGGACCAGACGGACAGGGTAGCCGAGGAACGAGGTGCCGAAGCCAGCCTCGATGTTCTGCGTCGAGACGCCGCCGGACGACATCGCGAGCCGGAGCATCGACGAGCCGTAGCCAGCCGGGCTGATGTACCACGCCGCGTTCCGGCGAGCGTACACCGGGAGGCGAGACACGGTGTTCGTGAAATCAACGAGGTCGAGCGTGTCGAACGTCGGGTTGCCGCTCGCGGCGGAAACGACCGACTTCGAGTACGCAGACTCAAGGATCTTCGTGCAGATGCCGGTCGTGCCGTGGTAGTTGCTCGTCCCGTCGCCGACGAAGCCAGCATCGTCGAACGCGACCGCGAACGCCTGAGCCACTTCGAGGGCCATCAGGTCGGACAGCGAGATGACCGAATCCTCGAGCAGCGAGTTCGGGACACGGTTCGCGATGCCCCAGATCTTCGCGTTCAGTTCCACGTTGTCGAAGGTGACGTCGCTGGTCGCGGGCTCGCTGTTCTCGCCGATCGGGCGAGCCGCGAGGCCAGCAGTCCGGCGAGCGACGACCATCGTGTCGGTGGACATCGGGAGTCGGCGGGCGTACTGCGGGAACGCACCGTACTCCTCGACGAGCCGGATGATCTCCGACATCAGTTCGTCGCTGACGAGCGCACCGCCGAGCGAGTTCACGCCGGAGGCCTGCACTCGCGACTCGACGCGATGATCTTCACACCACCGACGGGCCTCGCGGTCGCCGAAGGTGTAAGCCTTGAGATGCATACCAGCACGGTACGCACGCTCCTCGGCATCTGGACCCTTGAACGCCTTCAGCGCTCGGCCGGTCTTCGGGATCGCGTAGTTGCGGGTTTCCACGGACTGCTCCTTCTTGTCTTCGGGCTTCTCGATGGTCTTCGCCGGAGCCGATCGCTCCAGGACGGCACGGAGTTCCTTCTCCTTCTCGGCCATCTTCTCGTGGAACGCGATGCGCTCCTTGAGTTTGTCGGCCTTCTCGGAGAGCGACCGGAGCGACGCCTCCTGCTCCTCGCTCATCGGCTCGCCACCCTCTTCGCCATCCTCGGCGGCGGTGTCTTCCATGGCCCCCATCTCGGCGAGAACCTTGGCGAGTTCGTCGAGCAGAATCTTGACTTGCGAGGCGGCCACTTTGATTGCTCCTGATTTCGGAAGGGCGAGTTCTTCTCGCCGCGATGCTTGGATACTAAATCGAAACGATCTGTTACGTCTAGCGTTCAAGTGTTCTGTGCAGGACAGATGACACGCCGACGAATGTTCTCAGCCTTCACGACGCTCCTGCATGACGCGCCACATTTGGGGCATTTGATGTACCGAATCTGGTACTCGCCCGCTGCCCTGCTCGACACTGTGGCGAACTGAGCAGACTTGCAGTTCTGGCAAACGTCGCCTGATTTCATCGGCCTCGCTCACGAAGGAACTTCTCGATCTCGGCCTTCTTTTGCCGGGTGGAACTGACCTTGAACGATCGAGCCTTCATGAACTCGTCGTACGACCTGCGGGCAACCGCGACGCTCGCGTCTGGGTACGCCGGAAACGTGACGGGGCCGACGTCGATCAAAGCAGCGACGGACTTCACGGTGCGAATCGACCTGCCTTCCTCGACAGACCACGACTCGCCGCCGGGGGCGATGATGAACGAAAACGATGAGCCACGGATGTCGCCGCGTTCGATGCTCTCGACCAAATCGCGGCGAGTCTCTGGCATCTTGATCTCGTACCGCAGACCCTGCTCGTCCACCTTCATGCGGAGCGTGCTTGGATAGCGTCCGAGCAGGTGATTCGGGTCGTGGTTGAATAGAGCCCGAGTCTCGATCGGCGACTTTCGGCCGCGACGCTCAGTCACGATGCCGAACGCACCAGGATCAATCCGCTCGTAGAAGTCATCCATCTTGAGCGAAGTCGCACCGAAGCGGGCTGCGTAGCCGACAAGCCAAGTCTCTTTGGGGCCGTCTTCGCCATGCTCGCAGCAGCGGCGCTCGATGCGAAGGAGCGGAAACGATTCATCGTCAGTTACGCACAACGAACGAGTTTCAACTTGCATTTCGTGGCTCCGTTCGTCAGCAGCGTTCATTTGCTTCACAAGTTTTCGTGACCATGCGTATCCGGCATCGCCGCCCCAGAGAGCGTGAGCGATGCGACCATTGGACGGGAACCCCTTTTCTCCGGGGCTCCATCCTTGTCCAGTTTTATCAGACTGATGCCGATCAAAGAAAGCCTTCATGCGGCGGGCAGTCTCGGGGCTGATCGTGGTCCCGTTGCTCAGGTCGCGGGCTCGTGCGATGCCGACGCCCGTGCCGCCACGGCCGAACTCGCTGCGCCAGTCGAGCCCCTTCTGTGCCTCGGCCCGTACCCCAGATGGAGGCTTGAAGTCGATGTGGTCGTACTTCGCCGCCCGAGACTCTGGCTCCGACGCGTACAGCGCAGCCATCTGCTTCTTCGCAGCGTCCTCGGTGTCGTGGCATCCGGCGACACTGCCGTCGCTGTCCTTGATCACCGCGTAGCCAGAGCAGGACTCATAGCCCTCTTCGATGTGCCACGGCATTACTTCCGTTCCTCTTTCGGCGGAAGTGCATCCAGAACGACGGCCTCGTCATCGACGCCTTCGACAAGGTTTACTTCGCCCTCCGGCGGCTTTCCCCATGCGGCCTCCATGACCCTCGCGTGTTCTTCTGGCGTGTAATCGCTCTCTGCAAACATGACCATCGTGAAGTCTCCTTTACTTCTTGACCTTGACCTTGCCGCTCTTCAGCACCTTGACCCCCGGCAGCCTCGGCCCGCCGTAGCGGTCGTAAAGAGTATACACCTCGTCACTGTACCTGCGGCCTGCGACGTGACCTGAGTATGTCTCTGCGACGAACTCGACTTCGCAGGTCTGTGCGTACCTGCTGACCTGACCGGCAGTCTGATGATCCCTGAACGACAGCGTGGAGCCTCCACTTCGCGGGGCTCGCGGAAACCTATCGAACTCGTCGCGACCGACAGCGGCCTGATGCAGCCTGTGGCCGTTCTCGTGAACAATGACAGTTCCGGTGCCTGAGTTTCCGGTGCCTGCGAGAAACCCGCTGTTGATCGACCCCTGCGGTTCTCCAGATGGCATCCGTGCGTTGACGAAGATCGCGTCCGGCCTGTTCGGGTGGAAGTAGCCCATAGACCTGCCCATCGACGATCCGTCTGACATTTTCTGGGTCATGATCACAACTGACGGAGGCTGCTGCCCCTCTTTCACCAGACGGTTCACGCCGACGGCGACCTCGTGCATCGAGTCAATGCTCGGCCCCTGCTTCCTGACCGAGAACGACTCTTCGATCTTGACGCCATGAGAAGCACAAAAGTCCTTGACTTCCTGTTTGAACCTGAGCCGCTCTTTCCTTGAATCAAGTTCGGGCCTCTTTGGAACCTCCTTGATGACCTTCGTCTTTCCGGCCTTCGGATCCTTCTTTTCGGATGGCTCCTTGATCTTGCCAGTGTCACCGAGGTTGGCCTCGCGGATCTGGGCAAGATTGCGAATGCGAATCGTTGTCTCTTTGCCTTCCGCGTCTTTCAGCGTGATCTCAGAGACTGCGGCTTCGTGCTTGACGCCTGTGACTACCCCGTTGTGGACGGTCTGCTGGCCGTGCTTCTGGACCGAGATTGTCTGCCCGACCGCGACGTCCTTCCGCTTCAGCGTGTCTCCGACTGCCGCGACTGCGCCTCCGCCGCCGCCGCCCTCCTTGCCGCACGAGTTGTCAATGCCGCCTCCGGGTCCGGTCGGGCAGAAGCCGCGAGACTCTTTTGGGCTGCCAGCGACGAAACCCTGCCAATCGGAAAGTTCAGCGGCGTCTTCTTCGATAATCATCGCCTTACGACCCTCGCCTTGCGGGTATTTGCCCGATTCATCAGCACTACCTCGCCTGCGTCGTCGCTGTAACTAGAGATCCTTCTTGGCATCGCACTCCGAACCATCCATGCGTCTTCTACTGGTACTCTTACTTCAACGACAACTCCGTTCTTGCCTGCGAAGCCCTCTGCTGAACCCCTGACAGTTGCGAACGACGCAATAGATCGCACTCCAAGTTCGACCTCTTCTTCGCCAGATTCCTTGATCTTTTTAGCCTGCGAGCCCTTGATTCCACGGTAGAGAGTTACCTCGTCCCCATGCTCTGCACGAAGGGACTCAACTGCGAACTTTCTCCTTGCTTCAAATGCAGCGACGTCCTGCTCGCTGAGTTCTTTCATTGAAGAAATCGCCTGTTTGGTAGCCCTTGATGTCCCTGCGTTCGCACCGAGCGCCTGAGCGGCAGCCCACTCGTCCGCTGCTGATTCCCATCCTCCGGCCCCTTGCCAATCGTTTCCGGATTGCATGGCTCGGTACATGGATTCGGTGCTGCTCGCCTTCTCGACTTCCTCGATCATCTGCATAGGCTTGCCAGAAGATTCGTCCCGAAACTGCCGGTACGCGACATACGAAACGATTTCCCTCCTGTCTCCAGCCTTTTCTGCGGCCAATGCTTTTTCTGCGGACGACTTCCTGTATCCGCTCGTTGGCTCTGATTTTCCGCCGCCCCCATCCTTTCCGCATGAGTTGTCCACGCCGCCGCCTGCCCCTGTCGGGCAGAAGCCGCGAATCTCCTTGATCGTCTGTGGGCTATCGTCGATCCAGATATCGACGCTGATGCCAGCCTGTTTCGCCGCCGTTTCCTTCTGCGTGTCAGGCCCAGCCAGAATCACGGCGTCGAACGCATCGGCGTAGGAGCCGAGCGTCTGCTCAATGAAATCGCGGTCTTCGGGCGTATCGGCCCGCCGCGTGATCATCACGACCGTGTTGCCGTCGGCCTTCGCCTTCGTCGCAAAGTCGCCCATGAGTTCCGGGTCGGCGGCGAACGTGCGGTCAAAGTCGATGCTGATCGTCAGGCTTCGGCCTTCGGAGTCACGAAGCGAACCTTGCCAAAGAGACCTCCCTGCCGGGGCAGGAGCAGGCTGTTCCGTAACCTCTGCCGGTTTTTCTTCCGGCATCGGTTCCGTAACAGTCGGCTCAGGCTCCGGCTTTTTGATCGCGCCTTCGATGATCGAGGCGGCGACCGACTCTGGCATCTGCGGGAATACCGAAGCGAATGCTGCCTTCGCAGCCTCTGGAGTGATTGCACCGGAGCCGATCTGCTCGACGAGTGCCACGAGATCGCCGACTGCGGCGGTCGGCTTCTCCTCTTTCGGTGGCTCCACGGCCTCCGGCTCTTCAGTCGTGGTCGCCGCAGCGTTCGCCTGATCGAGCGTCTGCATATTCAACTGAACGAACCGCAGGTCGCCGCCGTCCACCGGATTCAGGTTCTCCCACGACCTGATCTCGTTGATCGAAGCGACGCCGAGGTTATACATCGACGTGTAGTACGACGCCCTAGCCGCCGCGTCACCGCGAAGCAGTCCACGAGTGTCGAACTCGGCGAAGTACCTCTCGTCCTCGACGATCAGGTCGCGTGCGAATGCGTTCTCAAAGCGTCGGCACCACGGCAGGAGCGTGTGCTGAACGAAGTCGATGCTCTGCTGTTCGATATTCGAGAACGACGAACGGGTCAAGTCGCCGACCAGATGGGGCGGCACGCGATAGAGGCGGCAGATCTCTTCGATCTGGAACCGCCGCGTCTCAAGGAACTGCGACTCCTGATTGCTCGCGCCGCCGAGTTCGTGCGGCTTTAGGCCGCCGAACAGGACTGCGGTCCTGCTTGAGTTCCCGGCACCGCGATGCATCCGCTCCCAGTTGTCGCGAAGCATGACGGCCGCTTCGGGCTTCATATCGTTGTCGGTGGTCAGGACGAATCCGGGCCTTGCCCCGTTACCAAAGAACCTCGCGCCGTGAATCTCGCACGCCCTCGCGAGCCCGATGGCGTCCTTTGCGAGTTCAACTGGAACCATGCCGTTCACGCCGTCATCGCTGAGCCAGCGAATGTGCATGATCTGGTCTTGGGTGTAGATCTCCTCCCTGCCCTTTTCATCGCGGTACTTGTACCGAATCCGGCCGTTCTCGATCCGCTCCGGCGTCATCCGGCTTGGATGCATCGGCAGGAGTTCGGTCGCGAAACCGGCAGAGCCGGGAGAAATGAGGTTGTACGAGTTGCCCCACAAGGCGAGCCACAGAACCTGCTGCTCTCGCCACTCGAACGCTGTCTGCCAAGAGTTCGGTGCTACATGAAGCCTGCGATAGAG
>Ga0315900_10012660_pt1 | contig 10331 bp, 9 predicted proteins | sample LakEriMetagenome_FD_203521 | JGI IMG/M metagenome (GOLD analysis project Ga0315900, IMG submission 203521) | Freshwater fungal communities from buoy surface, Lake Erie, Ohio, United States - Buoy 12 MA114 | ecosystem: Environmental > Aquatic > Freshwater > Lake > Lake biofilm | place: USA: Lake...
TCACCCGCCCCGAGCTCCAGTTCGACCGGGGCCCCGTTGCCGAAAAGGGCGGGGAAATCGAGACGGCAGAGGATGTCGGGCCGGATGAGGATCGAGTCGGGGAAGAGGTCGGACGCCATGGCGACCCAGGCAAGGTAGGGTCCTTCGGCCCGCCGAGGAAGGCCTCTGTTGGCGGCGCCCGGGGGCCTCGGGGCCACCCACGGCCCTCGCCGGGGTTGCCTTCCGGCGGCCTTCGCCGAACCTTCCGGGCATGTTCCGCCTGTTTGCCCTCCTGGCCACGGCGTGCGTGTTTCAACACGCCCGGGCCGCCACGGCGACCTCCTGGCCGATGTTCCGGGGAGACCCCGCCCAGAGCGGCGTGAGCCCGGCGCGCCTGCCGGACAAGCCCGTGCTCAAGTGGCGCCACAAGACCGGCGGTCCCGTCACCGGGACGGCGGCCATCGTCGACGGCGCCGTCTTCATCGGATCGGCCGATTCCAACGTCGTCTGCCTGTCGCTCGCCGACGGCTCCAGGCGGTGGACCTTCCAGGCGGGGGGACCGCTGGAGGCCTCCCCCCTCGTGCTCAATGGCCGGGTCTTCATCGGCGACACGCTGACCAACTTCTTCGCCCTCGACGCCGCGACGGGGGCCAAGGTCTGGAGCCGGGGGTTCGACGACAAGATCAAGAGCAGCGCCAACTGGATCGCCGCCACCAACGGCGCCTCCACGAACGTCCTCGTCGGGGGATACGATTTCCGGCTCCACAGCCTGGACGCGGCCACGGGGCGGTCGAACTGGGTCTATGAGACCGGCAACTACATCAACGGGTCCCCGGCCATCTCCCGGGGCCGGACCGCCTTTGGCGGCTGCGACGCCCTCGTGCACGTGGTGGATGTCATCGGGGGCCGGAAGCAGCGCGAGATCGAGGCCGGCGCCTACATCGCCGCTTCCGGCGCGATGGACGGCAACCGGCTGTTCGTCGGCCACTACGAGAACGAGCTGCTCTGCGTGGATGTCGAGGAGGGGAAGATCCTCTGGAAGTACCGCGACCGGGCCTTTCCCTTCATGTCGTCGCCGGCCGTCACCGCCGACCGGGTGCTGGTGGGCAGCCGGGACAAGCGCCTCCACTGCGTGGACCGGGCCGAGGGCAAGGTGGTCTGGACCTTCCAGACGCGGGGCAAGGTGGAAAGCTCGCCGGTGGTGGCGGGCGACCGCGTGATCTTCGGGTCCGACGACGGCCGTCTCTACGTGGTTTCGCTCGCGGACGGCAGGGAACGCTGGAACTACGAACTGGGCCAGCCCGTGCAGAGCTCGCCGGCGGTGGTCGACGGGCACCTCGTCATCGGCTGCGACGACGGCTTCGTGTACTGCTTCGGAGCGCCGCGTTGACAAGACCCGGATGGGGAGCGCCTCCTCACGCGGATCACCGGAAACCTCCCGAGGCCCACCCCACCGATGTCGCAACCGCCCCAGGACCTCACCCCGAGTGCCAACCTCTCCCCGGCCGAGGAACGCTTCGAACGCCGACGGCGGCGGTTCGGCCGATATGCCGCCCCGGCGGTGCTGGTGATCCTGTGGCTGCTGCCGTTGCCCGGGTTGTCCGGGGCGGCGCGACACCTCTTCGCCATCGTGGCGATGGCCCTGGTGCTCTGGATGACCGAGGCCATCCCGCTGGCGGCGACGGCACTCCTGGCCCCCTCGCTGTGCGTCGTGGCGGGGCTGGGTCCGGCCCGGGAGATCTTCAAGCCGTTCGCCGACCCGATCATCTTCCTCTTCATCGGCAGCTTCATGATGGGCGAGGCCATGCTGAAGCACGGCCTCAACCGGCGCTTCGCCTTCAGCCTCTTGGCGAGGCCGTGGATCGGCGGCAGCCCGGGACGCCTGTACGCCGGGTTCGCCGGGATCACCGCCGTGATCTCGATGTGGGTGTCGAACGCGGCCACCACCGCCATGATGCTGCCCATCGGCCTGTCCATCCTGGCCGAACTCGGCTCGCGCCAGGGATTGGCCAACTACCGGGCCACCCCCTACGCATCCGGACTGATGCTGATGACCGCCTTCGCCGCATCGGTGGGCGGGCTGGCCACGCCGATCGGAACACCGCCCAACCTGATCGGGATCGGGGCCATCGAACGGATCCTCGGCCACCAGGTCACCTTCTTCCAATGGATGGGCCTGGGTCTGCCGGTCGCGATCCTGCTGGCGGGATTCCTCGTCTGGCGCTTCAGCCGGCACTGCCCGTTCCCCCCGCTGTCCCTGGCCAACCACCGGCATTGGATCCTGACCGAACGCGCCAACCTGGGCCCTTGGAGCCGGGGTGAACGGAACGTGGTCGGTGTGTTCCTCGCCGCGGTGGTCCTGTGGACCCTGCCGGGGTTCGTCTCGGCGTCGGCTCCGGGCGGCGCGGCCGGTCCGGCGGCCCGATGGCTCTCCGCCCATCTCCCGGAAAGCATCGTCGGCCTGCTGGCCGCCTCGGCCCTCTTCATCCTGCCGGCCGACCGGGAGGGCGAGTCCCGCACGCTGGAGTGGCGGGACGCCGCCGGCATCGATTGGGGCACCATCCTGCTGTTCGCCGGGGGCATGGCCCTGGGCGAATTGATGTTTTCGACAGGCCTCGCACGCTGGATCGGCGAGGGATTGGCCGGGACGTTCCACAGCCACTCGCTCACGGGACTGACCCTGCTCTTCACCGGCGTCGCCATCCTGGTCAGCGAGACGACCACCAACACCGCCTCGGCCACCATGGTGGTGCCCATCGCCATCGCCGTCTCGCAGGCCGCGGGTGTGGACCCCCTCAAACCCGCCCTGGCCACCTGCCTCGGGTGCTCGATGGGGTTCCTGCTGCCCGTGTCGACCGGACCGAACGCGATGGCTTACGGCACCGGGTGCATCCCCCTCCGGACGATGATGCGCCACGGGATCTGGCTCGACGTGGTCGGTTGGGTGGTCATCTCCGGGACGGTGCTGCTGCTGGGCCCGTCCATGCCGCCGAAGCCTTGAACGGATCGGGAGAGAGGAACGCGACCTCGGGGACCCTCCCGCCCAAAGGAAAACCTCTGGGGACGGACTTCTGCGGTTTTTCGTCGGACTGCGCAAAAAGAGCCACGACCATTGGACAATCCCGGGGTCCCGTGGAAAAGCGCCGGCCAATTTCCACCAATTAGGGCCCCGATGGCTGCCAAATGAAGGGCCGAGCCCGGGTGGCATCCCCGTTGCTCAAGGGGGACAGAGCCAAGAAGTCTGGCCCTGCGGGATTCCACGGAGTCCGGCAGAGAGCAAGCCTCCGAGGCCCCGAGTCAACAGCCCGAGGCGGCGCCCAACGGTTCCCCTCTCCAAACGGAATCCACACACACATGAAGAAAATCGAAGCAGTGATAAAACCCTTCAAGCTCGAGGAGGTCAAAGACGCCCTCCACGATGTCGGCATCGAGGGCATGACGGTCTCCGAGGTCAAGGGTTTCGGCCGCCAGAAGGGTCACACCGAAATCTATCGGGGCAGTGAATACACGGTGGATTTCCTGCCGAAGATCAAGATCGAGCTGGTGGTCTCGGACACCAAGACGGCCGAGGCGATCGGCGCCATCATCAAGGCGGCCAAGACCGGCAAGATCGGCGACGGGAAGATCTTCGTCTCGGACATCACCGAGGCCATCCGCATCCGGACCGAAGAGAAAGGTGACCACGCGGTCTGAGCCCCTGGCCAGAGCCCCCAGCAACCCGAAACCGCCCATCCCACACCCCATGAAAAAACTCCTGCTTCTCCTGTCCTGCGCCCTGCTGGCCTTCACGGCCGTGGACCTCCGCGCCGCCGACCCCAGCGTCGAGGAGCGCCTCGCCGACCTCGAGGCGTACGTCAACAACGGCGCCCGGGCCACCGCCGGCAACACCAACTATTCCAGCAAGATCGCCGGCCCCGGCCCCGGTCACAACGCCTGGCAGATGACCTCCACGGCCCTCGTGCTGTTCATGACCCTGCCCGGCCTGGCGCTCTTCTATGGCGGCCTTGTCCGCCGGAAGAACGTGCTGTCGGTGCTGGCCCAGTGCATGGGCATCGCCGGCCTGGTCACCATCCTGTGGTGGGCTGTCGGCTACAGCCTGTCGTTCGGCGCCGGCAACGCGATCATCGGTGACACCGCCTACGCGATGTTCAAGGGCGTCGAACCCGGCAACGTGGGCGCCGGCTACCACTGGATCAGCGATTCCATGTGGGCGATGTTCCAGCTCACCTTCGCGATCATCACGCCCGCCCTGATCATCGGTGCCATCGCCGAGCGCATGAAGTTCATCTCCGTGCTGGTGTTCGTGGCCCTGTGGATGTTCGCGGTCTACTTCCCGTTCGCCCACATGGTCTGGTCCACGACCGGCCTCATGTGCGGTCCGCTCAACAAGGATGCGGCGATCAAGGCGATCGACTTCGCCGGCGGCACGGTGGTGCACATGACCTCCGGCTGGAGCGCCCTGGTGCTCTGCATCATCCTCGGCAAGCGCAAGGGCTTCGGTCGTGAGCCGATGACCCCGCACTCGATGACCTTGTGCATGGTCGGCACCGGCATGCTCTGGGTCGGCTGGTACGGATTCAACGCCGGTTCCGCCCTCGGCGCCGACGCGATCGCCTCCAACGCCTTCACCACCACGACCCTCGCGGCCGCCACGGCAGGCTTCGTCTGGCCCCTGATCGAGTGGATCACCCGGGGCAAGCCGAGCGTCCTCGGCTTCTGCTCGGGCATCGTCGCCGGCCTGGTGGTCGTGACCCCGGCCTGCGGCTTCGTCACCCCGACCTCCGCGGTGCTCATCGGTGTGCTGGCCGGCGTGGTGCCCTACCTCGCCTGTTCCTTCCTGAAGAAGATGATCGGCTACGATGACGCCCTCGACACCTTCGGGGTGCATGGCGTCGGCGGCACCCTCGGTGCGATCCTCACCGGCCTGATGGCCGACGAGAAGGCCAACTCCATCCTCGGCAAGGGAGGCATGGACCTGCTGCCCGGACTGATGGGCAACCAGCTCAAGGCCGTCGCCCTCACGATCGTGTGGAGCGTGGTGGCCACCGCCATCATCGCCTTCATCGTGAAGGCCGTGGTGGGACTCCGCCCGACCGAAGAGGTCGAGGTCAACGGCCTGGATCTCGCCGAGCATGGCGAGGAAGGCTACCACGGCTGAAATCCGACCCAGACGCACACCTTCCCGACAACCAACCAACCTCACACCGCGCCGGGCGACCGGCGCGGTTTTTTCTTGCCCACACCCGGCGGAGCGCGCGGCGACAACGATGCCCCCAATCGGGGATTCAGCCCACCTCGACGACCAGGGCGGTGGTGTTGTCCCGGCCGCTGCCCGCAATGGCCGCGTCGACCAACCGGCGACCGAGGTTCCCGATCGGGGTCGACGGACCCAGCGGGCCTGCCAAGTCCAGGAGGTGGGCATCGTACAGACCGTCGATCAAGCCGTCCGAACAGACGAGGAACCGGTCGCCCGGCCCGCAGGGCACGCGACCGATCTGGGGGTCGATGAACTGGTTGGAACCCCCGAGGGCCTTCTGGAGGACGTTCCTGCGCGGATGACTCCTGGCCTCACGCTCATTGATCTTCCCCTGGCGGAACAGCCAGCCGACATGGCTGTCGTCCTCGGTCAACTGGCGGATCGACCGGCCGCCGGCGGGCAGGTGGTAGATCCGGCTGTCTCCCACGTGGGCAAAATGGACGGCGTCCGGCGCGAACCAGCACAGGCTCAGGGTCGTCTCCATGCCTCGGCATTCCTCATAACTGGTGCCGAGGTAGACCAAGGCCGCATGAATTTCACGGAAGAGCGCCTGCAACAGCGTGCCCGGGGCGACCGATCCCTGTCCCATGGCGGGTTTGCGGAAGCCCATCGGAAGGATCCGGGGGACCTTTTCGACCGCCATCCGGCTCGCGACCTCCCCGGCCTGGGCTCCGCCCATCCCGTCGCTGACGGCGAAGACGAAATCCGCCGTCTCCAGGGAAGCCTCCCCCTCCCTTCCGAGGCGCTCGAGGTCCTCACGGTTGAATCGGAGACCGACGAAGGAATCCTCGTTGTTGGTCCGGATCTTTCCACGGTCGGAACATCCCGACCAGCGGACCCGTCGGATCATGGGATCTTGGGAGGCTTCAGGCATGGGGGGCGAACGGTTGGGAATCCGGCGAGGCGGCCGGGGGTTGCTCAGCCTCCAGCAGCGTCGAGAACTCGAAATCGATGACGCAGAAACGGCCGTCCTTCTGCCGGTAGGTGACGTTGCGGGCGTCGGCGTCATCATGGCGGACACCGAACGCCTCCAACTCGGAAAACAGGCGTTGGAGCCGCTCGGCGTCGAGGTGCTGGACTCTCTGGCCGCAATTGGTGGTGACGATCTGGGGAATCGCCGGGTCGGCCTCGAGGAGGCGCGGGACGAAGGGGCAACCGCGCCGCTCCAGATGCCTCAGGACACGCACCTCCGTCTCGAAACGACGCATCGCATCGGCCCCGTGGTAGGTCTTGATGACCCTTCCATCGAAGCTCAGGTAAACGGTCGAACGCAGTGTGTCCTTGACCTTCAGCATGACGCGGATCCCCAGACTAACCCCGGACCACCGGCGGGCCAAGGGAAGGCGTGTCAGACCTCGGCCTCGCCTGGGTGGCTCAAGTTCCTGCGGGTTTGACCCGCCCCGGGGAGGATCGCCTGCCGTTGGTCACAAGTGTCCTTTTTTGACCATTTCGCGCAACTTGCTGCAACGCAAGGCCAAGTCGACGTCAAAAAAATAATGCGATTTTCCGGCATCCGCCTACCATAGCCCCCGAATTCGGCCCAATCCCCGAAGGGATTCGAGGCGGGCAGACGATGGCACCCACCCTGCTGCCGAATCCCGCTGCTTCGGGACGAATCGTTGCAGTCATCACCATTCACACCATGGCAAAATACAAATTGGAATACATCTGGCTCGACGGTTACCAGCCAGTTCCCAACCTCCGCGGCAAGACCCAGATCAAGGAGTTCGAGAGCTTTCCGAAGCTCGAGCAACTGCCGCTGTGGAACTTCGACGGCAGCTCGACCCGCCAGGCCGAGGGGCGCAGCTCCGACTGCGTGCTGAAGCCCGTGGCGGTCTTCCCGGACAGCACCCGCAAGAACGGCGCACTGGTGATGTGCGAGGTGATGATGCCCGATGGCGTGACGCCCCACCCGTCGAACACCCGCGCCACGATCCTTGACGACCCCGGAGCCTGGTTCGGCTTCGAGCAGGAGTACTTCCTCTACAAGGACGGGCGACCGCTGGGCTTCCCTCCGGGCCTCGACAACTTCCCCTACCCGCAGGGCGAATACTACACGGGCGTCGGCTACCGCGCCGTCGGCGACATCGCGCGCGAGATCGTCGAGGAGCACCTCGACCTCTGCCTCGATGCCGGCATCAACCACGAGGGCATCAACGCCGAGGTGGCCAAGGGCCAATGGGAGTTCCAGATCTTCGGCAAGGGCTCGAAGACCGCCGCCGATCAGGTATGGATCGCCCGCTACCTGCTCATGCGCCTGTGCGAGAAGTACGGCATCGACGTGAACTGGCACTGCAAGCCCCTCGGCAAGGATGTCGACTGGAACGGCTCCGGCATGCACTCCAACTTCTCCACCACCTACATGCGCGAGAAGGGCGGCAAGGAGTACTTCGAGGCCCTGATGGCGGCCTTCGACAAGTACAAGAACGAGCACATCGCCGTGTACGGTCCCGACAACCACCTGCGCCTGACCGGTCTCCACGAGACGCAGTCGATCGACAAGTTCAGCTACGGCGTGGCCAACCGCGGCGCCTCGATCCGTGTGCCCCACAGCTTCGTCAACAACGGCTACAAGGGCTACGTCGAGGACCGCCGCCCGAACTCCCAGGGCGACCCGTACGCGATCGCCAGCCGCATCCTCCAGACCATCGCCACGGTGCCGACGCCGTGAGGTGGACACGCCTTCGGCGGCCAGCCTCCAAGGCTGGTCGCCGATGGACCCTTCAAACCCGGGCATCCGCCCGGGTTTTCTGTTGGGGAGGACCCCGCCGGCCGGTCCCGACGCCTCAGGGCCGTTTCCCTGGTCGCACCAACCCGGGAAAGTCGCCAGCTCTCCCCGGCCCCGGGAACGCCCGGAAACAACGATCAATAAACCGCTTGACTTCGATGAATCACCCCATCGACGCGGTGTACGAGACGGCCCGACCCGCCCCCCGGGAATGCTGCAGGAGAAACCGGACAAATGCGTTGACACACCCGATCGACTGCCTAGAGTCGCCCGCACCTTAAGCCCCTAACTTCACACAAACCTATGAATCGTCTCCGCAAACAACGTCTTGGCGCTTTCACGCTGATCGAGTTGCTCGTCGTCATCGCCATCATCGCGATTCTGGCCGGCATGCTCCTCCCCGCGCTGGCCAAGGCGAAGGCTCGTGCCAACCGCATCTCCTGCGTCAACAACCTCAAGAACATCGGTCTGGCCTTCCGCACCTTCGCGGTCGACTTCGGTGGCGCTTATCCCTGGCAGGTTGATCCCGCCCAGGGCGGTGTCTCTCTGGTCGCCGCCACCGTGGCCGGTGCCGCCACCACGGGCATCTCGAACAACGTGACCGCCTGCTTCGCCGCGGTCTCGAACGAGTTGAGCACCCCGAAGATCGTCTGGTGCCCCTCGGACGGCAGCCGCTTCACCGCCTCCAACACCTGGGTGGGCGTGCAGCGTCTGGCCTTGGCCAACAACCAGAAGGTCTCGAGCTACTTCCTCGGCACCACCGCCACGGAAGAGCAGCCCCAGAGCATCCTGGGCGGCGACCGCAACATGACCAACGGCAGCACCGAGGCCCAGCTCGCCACCAAGCACATCATCTTCGCGAACCCCGACGCCAATGGTGCGGTCGCCGTCGCCACCCTGAACAAGATCGGCTACACCAGCTCCATCCACCAGAACGCCGGCAACATCCTCCTGGGTGACGGCTCGGTGCAGCAGGTCTCCTCGGGCCGCCTCCGCGACCAGGTCCGCGACGCCGCCGCCAACTCCGGCGCCCAGAACTTCATCTTCCCCGCCGCTGGCAACTGAAGCCATCCGGCCGGCAACGGTCTTTCCAAAGATCAAGGCACCCCGAAAGGGGTGCCTTTTTTTTCTGCCCATCCACAGCGGGATGGGGCGCCTGCGGAGAACCGGTCCCGAGGAAGAGGAATCGCCGGCACGGCACCGGATCGCCATGGGTGGCACGCCCAATCCCCGCTCCACCCGCCCCACCCACTCCTCAGGCTGCGGCAAGATCGCGGAGGATGTCGTCCAACGTCCGCCGAGGTCGGAACCCGGTGAGGGTCTCCAGCAGCTCCAGGCTGGGGCGCCGATGCCGCATGTCCTCGAACCCCGGACCATAGGCCGTCTCGTACGGGATGAACTGGATGGAGGACGAGGATCCTGTCGCGCGGATCACCTGACCAGCCAGTTCCCCGATCTCCACCGGTTGGTCGTTGCCGACGTTGACGACCCTTCCCAGGGCCTCGGGGCACCGCATCAGGCGGAACACCGCCTCCACCGAATCGGCCACGTGGCAGAAGCACCGGGACTGGCGGCCGTCGCCGTGGACCTGGAGCGGTCGCCCGGCGCGCGCCGCCTCCACGAAGCGCGGGATCACCATGCCGTAGGCCCCTGTCTGGCGCGGTCCCACCGTGTTGAAAAACCTCACGATGCGGATCGGCACCCCATGCTCGCGGAAGTAGGCCATCCCGAGGAATTCATCCATCAGCTTCGAGCAGGCGTAGCTCCACCGAGGCTTCACCGAGGGACCGATCAACAGGTCATCGGCCTCGGAGAAGACCGGTTTGGAACTCTTCCCGTAGACCTCGGACGTGGAGGCGAGCAGGACGGGGGTCTGGTTTTTCGAGGCGGCCTCGAGCACGGCCTCCGTCTCACCGAGGTTGGTCTGGATGGTGCGAAGCGGCGAACCCATCACCTGCTCCACGCCGACGACCGCCGCGAGGTGCACGACCATCGCGGCATCCGCCACCAGCGTGCGGAACCCCGGGCACTCCGAGACCCTCGAGCGGAGGACGGTGAGCCTCGGATCCTGCAGGACCCGATCCAGGTTCGAGAGCGATCCGGTGGACAGGTCATCCACGACGACCACCCGGTCGCCGGCCTCCAGCAGGCGCTCGGTCAGGTGCGAGCCGATGAAGCCCGCGCCCCCGGTCACGACGATGGGTTTTGGATGCACCCGGGAAGTCTGGAGCGAAGGCGGCGGGAATTGAAGCTCGCATCCAACGAAACCGGGCTTTCCGAGGACGATCCCGGGACAATCCCGTTGACACCCCGGAACCCGATTCCTAGCGTTTGGGCACCTAATCCTATGTCCGAAAACACGCCTCC
>Ga0315900_10012662_pt1 | contig 10331 bp, 9 predicted proteins | sample LakEriMetagenome_FD_203521 | JGI IMG/M metagenome (GOLD analysis project Ga0315900, IMG submission 203521) | Freshwater fungal communities from buoy surface, Lake Erie, Ohio, United States - Buoy 12 MA114 | ecosystem: Environmental > Aquatic > Freshwater > Lake > Lake biofilm | place: USA: Lake...
CCTGCTGCGAGCAGACCGGTGCGTCGGGCACGGTCCTGCTGATCCGCCGGCAGCTTGGATGCGAGGATCGAGATGAAGATCACATTGTCGACGCCGAGCACTACCTCAAGCGCGAGCAGTGCGGCGAGCGCCGACCAGGCGTCGGGATCAGAGAGCCATGACATAGCGCAGATGCTACGCAGCAACGCAAGTGCGACCGGCGATGCCGGAGACGTGTGCGCCTCCCACCCTGACCGAGCTCGCCGGCGACGTCCGCTGACGGTCAGCGGTCGCCGGCGACGACCCGCCACAGCGGGCCGGGGAGCGCCCGCAACACCGCGAACAACGGCCGCAGCACCCAGGGCACGTACCACGTGCGCGATCGCCGGCCACGCAGCGCCCGCACCACCGCACGCGCGGCACGGTCGGTTCCAATCGTGAATGGCGCCTCCGGCAGACCGATCGTCATGCGCGTGCGCACGAATCCGGGGCGCAGCACCTGCACACGAAGCGACGGGTGCGCATCGGCGAGGCCGCGCGCGAAGGCATCGATCGCCGCCTTCGCCGCACCGTACGGGTAGTTCGACCGGCGGGGCCGCAGCGCCGCTACCGACGACAGCACGACGATCGTCCCGCCACCGCGCACCGCCATGGAGCGCGCGACCGACGCGAGCGCCGCGGCCGGTCCCGCCGCATTCGCAGTCATCAATGACCAGACATCTACCGCGCCCGCCTCTCCCGACGAGTGCCCAAGGCTGCCCACCGCACAGATGGCGGCATCAAGCCCACCAAGCGCCTCCACTGCGGCGGCAACCGCAGCGTCGTGGCGGTCGGCGTCACGGGCATCCCAGGTCGTCACCCCCACAACGGCATGCTCCGCACCAAGCTCCACAGCCCGGGCGCGCGCCGCCACCGCATCGCGTGCGGCGAGCACGCACCGAACGTCGCGCTCCGACGACACGCGCGCCACGGCGCGCAACGCGATCTCGCTTCCGCCGCCGAGCACGAGGAGGCGCAGCGGATCAGCGCCCACGCGAACTCCCCCTCAGTCCGAGCCGCCGGTTGAGATCGCTCGTCAACCGACGATCTGGGTCGAGGCGATCGGCAATCTGCCTCCACTCCGGAAGATTTGGATACATCGACGGCACATGGCGAGGCCGCGCACACGCGTCCTTCGCGAGGTAGATGCGTCCGCCGGCCTGCACGACGATCTCGTCAATCGCGTGAAGGAGCGTGCGCGCCACGGTGCTGTCAGGAAGGTCGGCAGCGAGCGTCCAGCCCGATCGCGGGAACGACAACAACCCCTCGCCGCCTGGACCGAAACGCTTGAGCACGCCGAGCAGTGCGGGCACAGGACCCCCGGCGAGACGTTCGATCACCCGACGGAGCGCGCCCTCGCGGCCGTCGGGGAGCACGAACTGGTGCTGGAGAAAACCACGTCGGCCGTACAATCGGTTCCAGTCGCGCAAGGCGTCGAGCGGGTGGAAGAACGGGGCGATGCCGACAATCTCACCGTCGCGCCTGCGCGGCGCGCGTCGGAACCATGCTTCGTTGAACGCGCGTCCCACCGTCCGGTTGAGCACGAAGCCCGGCACCGAGTCGGGCACGCCGAATCGGACGCGCGGCGCGTACGCCAGTGGGTCGGCGCGGCGCGGCGCATCGAGGTCGGATAGAGACGCGTGATCGCCAGCCGACACCACGCCGCGGCCGAACTGCGCACCGCGCGCCAGCAGGTCGATCCATGCGACCGAGTATCGGTGGCGGCCGTCAGCCTCGGCGAGGCATGCCATCACGTCGTCGAGTCCGTCGACGCGGCGCGTACCCACCGACATCCACGACGTCGCAATGCGCAGCATCCTCACGTCCGCATCCAGCACCACTCCCGTCAGTCCCATTCCGCCGGCGGTCGCGCGGAATACGTCGTCGCCCGGCCGCGCGACCAACGTGCCCGCACCAGGCGTTGCGACCCGCATGCGCCGGACGTGCGCGCAGAACGATCCGTCGCGGTGGTGGTTCTTGCCGTGCACATCGGCCGCGATCGCACCACCGACCGTGACGAACCGCGTGCCGGGCGAGACCGGCACGAACCAGCCCTGTGGCACCGACCACCGGAGCAGTTCGTCGATGCTGGTTGCCGCGTGCACGCGCACGGTGCCTGCACCGCGCCACATCGGCTCTGGCACCGGTTCCGCCGGTGCGAGCACGAACCCGCCATCGACCTGCGCCGCATCGCCGTAACTGCGACCGAGTCCGCGCGGCACCGCCGATCCCGGCCACTGCGTCGGTCCGGCCTCGCCGATGGCGGCCTTCGTCACCTCGGCCCACGACGTCCTACCCCAGCCGCTGACCCTCACGGCGCTCACCACCCGATGCCGACGGCGAACAGCACCACCCACACCACACCTGCCGCCGCCAGCACCCGGTCGGAAAAGATCACATCCTCCGGCGCTTCGGTGCGCCCGTGTGCGGACAACAGCAAATAGCGCAGCAGTGCGAGCGCAAAGGGCACAACCGACAGCTCGATGGCGAGCGACCCGTCGCCACCCGACAATTCGAACGCCCACAGCACGTAGGCGACGAGTGCGCCTCCTGCCCCGAGCGTCTGCACCTGGGCGAGGAATCCCGGCGTGTAGTCGCGAAGGACGGCGCGGCCACCATCGCCCGCACGCACAAGCTCGCTCGCGCGCTTGCCCGCGGCCACGGCGAGTGCGGCAAACGCCACCACTGCGATAAACCACGACGACACCGGGACGTCGGCCGCGGCCGCACCAGCTGCGGCGCGCAACACGAAGCCCGACGCCACCATCATCACGTCAAGCACCGCCACGTGCTTCGCCCCAAGCGAGTAGGCCGCGTGCACGACGAGGTAGGCGAAGATGATCCACGCCGCGCCTGAGTCGATCAGTGCGGCGCCGACGAGCGCTGCGGCAGCGAGGAGAAACGATGCAACGAGTGCCACCGACACGGGAAGGACCCCGCTCGCCACCGGCCGCTTCGACTTGGCGGGGTGCGCACGGTCAACGGCGGCGTCCGCGACGTCATTCGCGAGGTACACCGCCGACGACGCCGCGCAGAAGACGGCGGTCGCAGCCACAACTGCAGGCCAGCGCGAGTCGAGGACGCCTGCGGCGGCCGGAGCCGCGAGCACCAGCAGGTTCTTCAGCCACTGCCGTAGGCGTAGCGATGCAAACAGACCGGCGACCATGACGCAGTCATTCTGCCCGAGGATGCGAACTGGGCGGCGCCCACCCCGTGCCCGGACCGCAATCGCTATGGTCGCGATCCATGGGGACGGTGATCGCGCAGATCTCCGATCCCCATATCCCCGCTGCCGGAGGCGACTGGCTAACCGACGACGACTATGTACACGAGGATCAGTTCCCCGAGCATCAGGAAGGCGAACGCGAGATACGCGACAACCTTCGCCACCCGAGCGATCCCGAGGCCGGACGATGCCGCGCGGCGCGCAAGGCGGAACGCAGTGACGGGAAGGGCGGCGGCAGCGAGCCCGAGCAGCCCGAACACCAGGAGGACGAGCCACCTCTCGGCGGTGTCGTCCCACAGGACGAGGAACTGGAAGAACATGAACACCGGCGAGACCACCAGCGACACCAGCGCCAGCACGATGGTGACGATGGACGAGGCGGCTCCGGGACCCTTGGTGTTTTCTGTCATGCGCCACTTTGCCACGAAACGCCCATCCTCCCGAAACCCGTGACTGGGTCCGTCCCGCCGGCCCCCAGCCGACGGGACGGACCCGATGCGAAAGGATGCGGATCAGTCCGCCACGTAGGCGTGCTCGCCGTGCTCGGCCGTGTCGAGGCCAGCGTCCTCCGACCCCTCGTCCGCGCGCACACCGATGGTTGCCTTCAGTGCGAGCATGATCAGACCCGTCACGATGAACGAGTAGACGATGACCGCACCGTTCGCAAACAACTGCTCAAGCAGCAGTGATGCGCCACCACCCGTAAGCAGGCCCGCCTTGTGCGAGGCGCCAAAGTAGGCAGGATCGGCGAAGACGCCGACGAGCAGCGACCCCAGCAGGCCAGCCACGAAGTGCACGCCCACGACGTCAAGTGCATCGTCGTAGCCGAGTCGCGCCTTCAGACCGACCGCCAACGGACAGACGACTCCTGCCGCGATACCGATGGCAATGGCCGACATGCCCGTCACGTAGCCGGCGCCCGGGGTGACCGCGACCAAACCGGCCACGATGCCCGACGCCACAGCGACGTTCGTCGCCTTGCGGCCGCGCAGCGCGTCCACCGCCAGCCACGCGAGGCCGCCGCTCGCAGCGGCGAGGAAGGTGTTCATGAACGCCTGAATGGCAGTGCCCATGCTGGCGAGCGCAGCCGGTGCCGATCCGGCGTTGAATCCGAACCAGCCGAACCACAGGATTCCCGCGCCGATCATGACGAGCGGCAGCGAGTGCGGGGAGGGCGCACGATCGGGGAACGAGCGGCGCCGGCCCAGCACCAGCACGCACGCGAGGGCCGCGATACCAGCGTTGACGTGAATCGCCGTGCCGCCCGCGAAGTCGAGTGAACCGCGGGCGCCCAGCCATCCGCCGTAGATCCACTTGAACACCGGCACGTACACGAGCAGCATCCACACCGGAACGAAGATCGCCCATGCGCGGAAACGCATGCGCCCCGCGACGGCACCCGAGATGAGCGCGGGCGTGATCACGGCGAACATCCCGAGGAAGGCCACCACCATCAGGTTGAAGCCGCCGTCGTCTCCGGTTACCCCGAGCCCGCGCATGAACGCGTGGTCGAGGCCGCCGATCCATCCGGCGTCAAACGGCACCTGCGCAAGTGAGAAGCCAATCACCACCCAGAGCACCGGCACCACGAGCAAACACCAGAAGTTCATCATCATCATGTTCGCGAGGTTCCGCCCGCGGTCGAGACCCCCGTAGAAGAGGGCGAGACCCGGTGTCATGAACAGCACGAGTGCCGCAGAGACCAGAAGCCACGCGTTGCCCGCGGTGCTCCAGATGCCGTCGATATTCATCGTTGTCCCTTCCTGTCATTCGGGCGCTGCCCGGTGCGGCGCTCCGCCACGGACCGTGCCGAACGACTGTTACGCCGACGTTGCGGGGGGCGGAACGGTCGTGAACACTGCGTGTCGGCGCGTGCCAGCCGCGTTACGGCTGCGTTTCTTGAGGGCTTAGAGGAACGAGTCGCGTACCGCGAGCAGGCGCCGCGCCGGACGGCGGGTCCGAGCTTCGACCACATCCGCGAGCGAAGTGAGCGTCAGTAGACCATTGATGCCGGCCCACCGCAGCGGCTCAGGCTCCCAGCGCGGACCGAGCAGGCCAACCAGCGGCGAGCCGAGCAGGTCGTGGTCGTCGTCGAGCACCGCGTGCGCGGCCGTGCGACCCGCCAAGTACGACAGCGCCACCCCGTCGCCGACATAGCCGCCCAGCACAACACCATCCGCCATACGAACGACACGCGCCCGCCAGTCGCGCGGAGCAGCGAGCGCACCGCCCCACTCGTGCGTGATTGCGGCCCCCGCGGCGGCGGGGAACAGTTCGCGGATCGCCGCGGCGAGGCGCCGATGCACGCGGGCCACCACGTCGTAGCGGTCGCGCACCCGCGACCCGAGGTGGTACGGCGCGCCCCGCCCACCAAATGCAATCCGTCCGTCAGCCGTGCGCTGCGCGTACGTCACCATGTTGCGTCCGTCGGCGACCGCCACCCGACGCGACCATCCGATCTCGTCCCACGCGGATGCCGACAGTGGCTCCGTGGCCACCATCAGCGAGTACAGGGGCACGAACCTCCGGTCACGGTTTCCATACGCCTCGGTCGCACGGATGATCCGCCCGGCTCGGACTCGCCCACGGGGCGACTGGAGCACGCTGGGTGCGACGCAGGCGACGGGCGTGCGCTCGTAGATGGTTCCGCCCCGCAACTCAACCGCGCGGGCAAGACCGTCGACCAGCTTGCGGGGGTGCAGCACCGCACAGTGTGCGTTGAACAGGCCACCGTGCACCTCGGCGGTGCGCACGCGCGCCGCAACCACATCAGGCGGCTCAAACCGGACATCGCCAGGGCCGACGCCATGCCGGCGCCACGCGGCTTCCGCGGAACGGAGCCGTGAGACATGCGCGGGATTGCTGGCGACGACGAGGCTGCCATCCTTCGACCAGTCGCACTCGATGCCGTCATCGACGACCGCCCGACCGACGCCATCAACCGCTGCGAACGCATCGCGCTGCAGGCGCAGCGCCGACTCGCGACCCACCGCCTCAGACAGTTCGTCGAGGGTCAGCGGCAGGTCGCCGCTACACCATCCGCCGTTGCGCCCGCTCGCGCCGAACCCCACCTCGCGTGCCTCCAACACCGCCACGCGCAGCGACGGCTCACACGACAGCAGTTCGCGCGCAGCCCACAGCCCGCTGAAGCCGGCACCCACGACGGCGACATCGACCTCGAGGTCGCCGTCGAGCGCCGGCCGCCGCACTCCGTCGCCGGCCTCGCTCCACAGCGGGCGCGCGACGGCCACGGTGCTCCGTGCTACTGGAGGACCGCGGGGGTCTCACCCATCTCGAGACTGAGCTGTGTACCGGTGTACGGATGTGCGCGTGCCACGTCCTCGTCAAGCTCGACGCCGAGGCCCGGCTCAGTCGACGGGATGACGAACCCGTCCTCAAATCGGATCGGCGTCTTGAGAATCTTCGCGTGAAAACCGTCCCAGCGCTGAATGCTCTCGAGGATGAGGAAGTTCGGCGAGCACGTCGCCAACTGGATGTTGGCCGCGCCAACGACCGGGCCGCAGTAGAGGTGCGGCGCAAGCTGAGCGTGGAACACCTCGCACATGCCCGCGATCTTCTTCGCCTCCAGCAGACCGCCACAACGACCGAGATTCATCTGAATGATCGACGCCGCCCCCGTCGACAGCAGGCGGTGGAACTCGTACTTGCTCGTCAGACGCTCGCCAGCCGAGATCGGGATACTCGTCGCCCGCGCGACCTTCGCCATCTCGTCGGGGCTGTCCGGCGGCACCGGCTCTTCAAACCACAGCGGGTCGTACGGCTCGAGCCTGCGCGCGAGGCGGATTGCGCCCGATGCCGTGAACTGGCCATGCGTGCCGAAGAGAATGTCAGCGCGGGTGCCCACCGCCTCGCGCACCGCGCGAACCATCTTCTCAGAGCGGTCGATCGCCTCGAGCGCCGGCTGGCGTCCATCAAAGACGGTGTAGCGGCCCGCAGGATCGAACTTGACACCGGTGAAACCCTGCTCGACCGCTCGCACCGCCGCCTCTGCCGCTGCGTCCGGATCGCTGTACACGGGGTGGTCGGCGTAGACGTCCACGTTGGCCGGTGGATACAGGTAGGTGTAGCAGCGGAGGCGCTCGTGCACCCGACCCCCGAGCATCTCGTAGACCGGCTTCCCGGCTTCTTTCCCACAGATGTCCCACATGGCCATCTCGAGACCGCTCACGATGCCACCAGTGGTGAAGTCGGGTCGTAGCGAATAGCCGCGGCCGTAGACCTCGCGGGTCATCGCCTCGATGCGCCACGGCTCGCGCCCAATCACGTGCCGCTCGGCAACCTCTACCGCCATCTGCGCGACGAGATGCGGCGAGTACGTCGCCGTGTAGATCTCGCCGATACCGGTGACGCCCGTATCGGTCACGAGCTTCACGAAGATGAAGTAGCGCCCGCCGTGCCGTGGCGGCGGGTTGCCGACGACGAACGTCTCGATGCCGGCAATCTTCACGTCAGAACACCACGACGTTGCGGAGCGCCTCGCCGCGCTTCACCGCCGCGATCGCCTCGTTGATCTCCTCGAGTGGGTACGTCTTCGTGACGAGTTCGTCGAGCAGCACGCGTCCCTGCGAGTACAGGTCGACGAGATTGGGAATGTCGACCTGGATGCGAGCAGAGCCCATCTTGGATCCGAGGATGTTCTGGCTGTAGGCCGCCATCGTGCCGGGGTCGATCTCTGACATCACGCCCGAGGCCGGCATGCCCACGAGCACAACCGATCCGGCCTTCGCGAGTAGCCCATACGACGAGTCAAACGCCGCCTTCGCACCGACCGTGACGAAGACATAGTCGGCGCCATGGCCGCCGGTGATCTCGAGCACCCGCGCAGCGACATCCTCTGACGACGAGACGACGCCGTGCGTCGCGCCGAAGCGCTTGGCCGCATCGACCTTCGACGCCGAGATGTCGACCGCGACGACGGTACGTGCACCCGCGACGCGGGCGCCCTGGATGGAGTTCAGCCCCACGCCGCCCGTGCCGATCACGACCACGTGGCTGCCAGCGGGGATCTTTGCCGTGTTGGTCACCGCGCCGAAGCCGGTGATGACACCGCACGCGAGCAGCGCCGCAGAGGCCGACGGCACGCGCGCGGGGATCGACACGCATTGCGACTCGTGCACCAGCACGTGCTCCGCAAATCCGCCCGTCCGCATCACCTGCGCAACCGGCTTGCCGTCGGCGTCACGCAGCGGCGTCTCGGCATCGAGCCGGAACTGCGTCGTGCACGTGACCGGACGACCCATGCTGCACCCGTGGCAGTGGCCGCACGACCGGATCAATGTCACGACAACTGTGTCGCCCGGGCGCACGGTGGTGACGCCGTCGCCGACCTCCTCGACCGTTCCCGCGCACTCATGGCCGTAGACAGCGGGCAGCGTGCCGCCCCATGAGCCGTCGATATACGAGATGTCGCTGTGGCAGATCGCCACCGCGGCGATCTTCACCCGCACCTCACCCGGACCGGTCGGCGCGAGCGTCAACTCCTCGATGCGCAACGGCTTCCCGAACTCTCTGCACACGGCAGCCTTCATGTCCACTCCCTCCCCCGGCCCCTCGGCCGAACGGTTATGCGCCGACGGCCCGCTCCAAGATCGCCAGGCGGCCGTACAACTCGTCGAGCTCGATGTAGCACGACTGCAGGTGGCGGTTGCCACCCTTCGTGAACCCCGTGCGACCGTGCATGACGCGCCGATTGTTCACCATGTACATCTCGCCTGCACCCATCGGTACCTGGATGCGGAAACGCGGGTTCTCGCGCATCGCGCCGAATGCCACGTAGGCGTCGTAGAACGCTTCCATCCTGTCCGGAGCCAGCAGGAAGGGCTGACATGAGTGGTTGGAGAATCGAACCGCACGGATCTCCCCCGCTGTGTCGAGCTCGATCAACGGGGCGTGGTTCTCGAGCACGATGTCCGAGTCAACGAATTCAAACGACAGTTCGGTCTCGCAGAGCAGACGGAACTTGTCGGGCGCGGTGCGGCGCAACTCGTCGGCCACGCGGAATCCGTCAACGAGCGTGGCGTCACCACCCTCGGCCTCGCTGACGAGGAAGTGCTGCAACTGGACCGTCGGTGCCGGGTCGCGATAGCCCTCGTCGGTGTGCAACACGAGCGGCAGGCTCGTGTACGCGACCGAATTCGCGTTGGCGATCGACTTCACATCAAACACGCGACCCCAGCTGGTCGTGCGCACCCGGCCGAGCCGCTCGCCCACCTCGGCCACGGTCCCCTCCGTGTTCGGCATGTCCGTCATGAACGCGACGCCATCGCGGCGGAACGCACGGATCCAGCCGACCAGCGCCTTCGGGTCGTCCAGCAACTGCTGGTGCGAGATACGGGCCACCTTCGGCGCGTACGTGCCATCCCAGAGGTTGACCTTGTCGCGCCGGCGGCTCGCGCCATTGGAGTAGTCGTGGTGCGAGAGCCACTCAGCCGGGAACGACGAGATGTGGCCGTCGACCCACGTCACTTCGATTCCCCCGTCGGCCGCTGCCGCCACCGCCGACGGACGGATGTCGAGCGGGATCGACGACGTCTCCACGACCCGGTGTCCGGTCTGCGCATGGCGGAGCTGCGGGCAGTTGTCGCGAAGCCACACGTGGTGAAAGGTGCTTGCACGCCCATCGCTCCACGTCGCCGAGACGTGGCGGGGGTGCATCTCGACTGAGTCGATGCGCGACATCGTGCTACCTCCTGTACTCCGGTTCCTCGTCGTCGAGGATCTCCATCAGGGCCGACAGGTGCAGATCGGAGAACTCCGGGTACTCGCGCCACTGGGTGCACGCGAGTGCTGCGACCTCGTCAGGAATGAGCTGCAACGGACGGCCAGTGGACAGCGCCAGCACCTGCAACTGCGAAGCACGTTCGAGGTAGTAGAGCTCGTCAAAGGCTTGGGCGACCGTCTCGCCCACCACGATCACGCCGTGGTTACCGAGGAACAGCACGTCGTGGCGGTCGCCAAGCAATGATGCGATGCGCTCACCCTCGGTGGGGTCGAGCGCCATGCCCGCATAGTCGCGGTCGTAGGCAATCCGTCCATGAAACCGGCAGGCGTTCTGGTCGAGCATCAG
>Ga0315900_10012663_pt1 | contig 10330 bp, 8 predicted proteins | sample LakEriMetagenome_FD_203521 | JGI IMG/M metagenome (GOLD analysis project Ga0315900, IMG submission 203521) | Freshwater fungal communities from buoy surface, Lake Erie, Ohio, United States - Buoy 12 MA114 | ecosystem: Environmental > Aquatic > Freshwater > Lake > Lake biofilm | place: USA: Lake...
CGAAGGCGCGGCTCACCTGGTCGTGGACGTTCTGCTGCGTCTCGCGGACGAGGAACTCGCGGGCCCGGCGCTCGTAGTCGATGAGCACCGGGACGACGTCGCCGACCTGCTCGACGAGTTCCTCCTCGGTCTTGCCGAGCGTTGTCTGGTTCGAGATCTGGTAAAAGTCGCCCATCGCCTGCGAGCCCTCGCCATAGAGGCCGCGGACGGCGAGCGAGATCTTGTGCAGGCTGCGGAAGACCTTGTCGATCTGCCGCGTGATCACCAGCGCCGGCAGGTGGAGCATCACGCTCACGCGGATGCCGGTGCCGACGTTCGTGGGGCAGGCCGTGAGGTAGCCGAACCGGGGGTGGAAGGCGTAGGGCACGACCTTCTCGATCTGATCGTCCACGGCCTTGATCTGCTCCCACACGCCGGCGAGGTCGAGGCCGCTGTGCATGCACTGGATCCGGAGGTGATCCTCCTCGTTGATCATCAGGCTCACCTGCTCGCGGCCGTCGATCGCCACCCCGCGGGCCCCCTGGGCCTCGGCGTGCTCGCGGCTGATCAGTTGCCGCTCGACGAGGAACTGGCGGTCGATCTCCTCGAGGCGGCCGACGTCGATGTACTCGAGGCCCTTGCCGACGGGCGCCGTGGCGATCCGCTCGCGCAGGAACTTCTCGATCTCCGCACGGTCCTGCTCCGTGGCCCGGCTCACGAACGGGTAGTGGGCGACGTTGCGGGCCAGCCGCACGCGGCTGCTCATGACGATGTCGGACTCGGGGCCGGTGCCCCGGAGCCATTCACCGACGCCCTGGGTAAGCGTGTCGAGAATCATGGGTTTCACTGCGGCCGTTTTCCGTCGCGTCGGCTCACGCCGCGGGCGGGCCGAGCCAACGGTCCTCCAGGGCCCGGATCGCGTCGCGGTCCTTCTTCGCCTGCTCGTAATCCTCGCAGGCGATCGCCTCCTTCATGCTCCGTCGCATGCCGATCGCGCCGGTGAGTTCGTCGGTGCCCTCGGGCAACTCCGTCAAGGCGGGCCGCGAGGGACGGCGGCCGGTGTGCGTCGTGGCGCCGTGGATGTTGGCGATCAGCGGCTCCAGTTCCTTCTCGAAGTAGACGTAGTCGTGCGGGCAGCCGAGCCGGCCCTGGTTGCGAAACTCGAAGAAGGTGATGCCGCACATGTCGCAGGCCTTCTGGTCGAGCGCCGCCAGTTCGTCGGCCGTCTGGCCGACGCCCAGCGGCCCCATCAACGCCCCACCGGCCGACGTCTCCTCCTGCGGCTCCGACTCGCCGTCCGGCGACGTCTCCGCCTGGTTGAGGTAGGCGCGGGCGTGGTCCTCGCAGAGGTGAAGTTCGCGCACCTCGCCCGCTTCCAGTTCGGTGATGTGGAAGACCGCCGGCTTGTCGCACTTCTGGCACTTCATGGAAAAACTCGCGGGGACGGGAAATCATAGCGAACCGGGGGCCGTGCGGCGCGGGCGGATTGTGATGCCCCGCCGGCGCCGGGTACGCTCGGGGCACCCGCGGGCGTTCCCGCGGCATCTGTTTCGCCCCCGCCACGCCGCCATGCCGCACCTTCCGGAGAGGTCCCGCTTCGCCGAACTCGCGCGGGCCAGCCGCCTCGTGCCGGTCTACCGGCGGTTGTTCGCCGATGCCCTGACGCCGTTGTCGGCGTTCGCCAGGATCGACGCCGGCGACGCCGGCTGCCTTTTCGAGAGCGTGGTGGGGGGCGAGAAGGTGGGCCGCTACAGCTTCCTCGGCGCCGACCCCTTTCTCCGCCTCGAGGCCCGGGGCGACCGGGTGCGGGTGATCGCGGCCGACGGCGCGGCGGAGGAGTTCACGTCGGCCGATCCGCTGGCGGAACTCGAGCGGCGGATGGCGGCCTACCGTCCGGCCCGGCTGCCCGAACTGCCGCCGTTCACCAGCGGCGCCGTCGGCTACGCGGCCTACGACTCCGTGCGCTACGTCGAGCGGCTCCCGTACCCGCCGCCCGACGACCTCGGGCTGCCCGACCTGGCGTTCGCCTTCTACGACCGGATGGTCGTCTTCGACAACGTCACGAAGGCGATCGACGTCGTGGTCCTCGCCCGCATCGAGGACGAGTCGGCCGCGGGCCTGGCCGCCGCCTACGACATGGCCTGCGGGCGGATCGACGCCACGATCGCGCGGCTCTTCGCCCCCGCCGCCTGGCCGCCGCCGGCCGACATCGGCCCGCGGCAGGAGCCCGCCTGCCTGCGCGACGGATCGGCCGTGTCGCGGTTCGACCGCGAGGGCTTCATCGCCGCCGTGAACCGCGCGATCGAGTACATCCGGGCCGGCGACATCTTCCAGGTGGTGTTGAGCCGGCGGCTGGAGATTCCGTTCGCGGCGCCCGCCATCGAGCTGTACCGCACGCTGCGGGTCGTGAACCCGAGCCCGTTCATGTTTTTCCTGCGCACCCCCGGCTGCACGCTCGTGGGCAGCTCGCCGGAGATCATGGTCCGGTGCGTCGATGGGACCGTCACGGTGCGGCCGCTGGCCGGCACCCGGCGCCGCGGCGCCACCCCCGAGGAGGATGCGGCGTTGGCGGCCGACCTGCTCGCCGACCCCAAGGAGCGGGCCGAGCACGTGATGCTCATCGACCTGGGCCGCAACGACGTCGGCCGGGTGGCGGCGATCGGCTCCGTCGTGCTCTCCGACGTGATGACGATCGAGCGTTACAGCCACGTCATGCACCTGACGAGCAACGTCACCGGGCGGCTGGCTTCCGGCCTCACGGCCTTCGACGCCCTTCGGGCCTGCCTGCCCGCCGGCACCGTGTCGGGCGCGCCCAAGATCCGGGCCATGGAGATCATCGACCAGCTGGAGCCGGTCCGGCGCGGTCCTTACGCCGGCGCCGTGGGCTACGTCGATTTCGGCGGCTCGATGGACACCTGCATCGCGCTGCGGACGGTCGTCGTGGCCGGCGGCAAGGCGTACGTGCAGTCGGGGGCCGGGATCGTGGCCGACAGCGTGCCCGAGCAGGAGTTCGAGGAGACGGTCAACAAGGCCAAGGGGCTGCTCGTCTCCATCGAGATGACGGCCGCGCGGCTGGCAGGTCGGGCCGCCGGGGCGGCCGTCAACGGGTGACCGCATGATCAAGTTCGACCGCGCGAGCGTCGAGCGCGGCGGGCAGATCGTCGTCGAGAGCGTGTCGTGTGCCTGGGCCGCGGGCCGCGCGATCGCCCTCGTCGGCCGGGGCGGGGCGGGCAAGTCGTCGCTCCTCGCTGCGGCGGCCACCGTGCTGCCGCTGCATGCCGGCGACATCGTGGTCGAGGGCCATTCGGCGCGCCGCGAGCCCGACGCCGTCCGCCGGGCGATCGGCTACGTGCCGGCGACACCGCCCGACTGGCCGGGGCTGGGGGCGGGCGAGTTCCTCGAACTCTTCGCTGCGGCGGCCGGCCTGCGCGGTGATGCGTTCCGCAGCGGCGTGGACAAAGGGCTCGCGTTCGCCGGGCTGGCGGGCCGCGGCGGGGCGGCGCTGGACACGCTTCCGGCCGCGACGGCCAAGCTGCTGCTCGTGGCGCGGGCGCTCGTGCACGACCCACGGGTGCTGCTGCTCGACGATCCCTTCGCAGGGCTCGATCCAGCGGGACGAACGCGGGTCGGACAGTTGATCGGCGACACGCACCTGATGGGGCGGATGGTGCTGGCGGCGATCGACGACGCCGACGTGCCCGCCTGCTTCACGGACCTCGTGGTCCTGCGAGAGGGCCGGCTCGTGGCGACCGGCGGCAACGACCGGCGCGACTTCGAGGCCGGACGGCAGTGGGCCTGCAGGTTCGTCTGCCCGGCGCATGCCGCCGCGGCCGCGCGGCTGCTCGCGACCGTCGCGGCCGACGCCCGCGCCGTCGATGACGACACGGTGACGTGCCACAGCGATCCGCGTCATACGCCGCTCGCCGACCTCGTGGCCGCCCTCGTCCGTGGGGGCGTGGCCGTGGAGGAGGCCGGCTTCGATCCCCCGTGGCCGGCGCAACTGCTCGATTGACGTCACGCCGCGTCGCCCCAGGCGCGGCGGACCTCGCCGAGGCCGGCCACGCACAGGTCGTAGTCGTGCGCGAGCCGCTCGAGCAGCCGGCGCTCCTCGGCGGCGTCGTCGGGCTCGAGCGTGCTCGCCAGCCAGTAGGCCCGCTTGCCCGCCTCGCGGTAGCCGATCAGCGACTCCGAACGGCCGGGCCGCTCGAACCGGCGGAGGGCCTCCGGATAGAGCCCGCTCCAGAAGAGCGTGGCGTCGCCGATGTGGCGGTACTCCTCGCGGGCCTCGTCGGCGGAGGCGTGCCGCTGGGCGACCATGAGCATCGCAGCCACTTCCGGCGGCTCCTCGCCGCCGATCCCGGGCACGGTGGAAACCCGGTCGAGGCGTAGAAACCGCACGAGCAGCAGGGACACGTAGTCCACCAGCGACGGATCGACGACGCCCAGCCGGGCGTGGAAGGCGTATTCCGTCAGACCGCGGAAGAAGCGGTCGATGTCGGACGGGTCACGGGCGGAAAACATGGGCGGCCTCGCACGCGCCACGCACGCGGACTACCTTTGGTACGTCCCTTTATACGGTTTGGTTTCTTCTTCCGGCCAGCGGGATTCATGACCGTCATCGCCAGCCTCCCGATCCTCCTGGCCGCCGGCGCCGAGGCTGCTCTGCGGCCGCTACTCGTTCAGTTGGCCGTGATCATCCTCGCCGCCCGGCTCGGGGCGACGGTGGCCCGTCGCCTCGGGCAGCCGAGTGTGGTGGGGGAGATCGTGGCCGGGCTCCTGTTGGGGCCGTCGGTCTTCGGCGCCGTGGCCCCGGATCTGTTCGCGGTCGTGTTTCGTGGTCCGGCAGGGCAGGGGGGCGGCCTCGAGGCGGCGCTCACCGGGTTCAGCCAGGTGGGGCTCGTGCTGCTGCTGTTTCTGGTCGGCATCGAGTTCGATTTCTCCCACATCAGGCGGCAGGGCCGGCCGGCGGCCCTGATTTCGCTGGCCGGAGTGGCCGTGCCCTTCGGGCTCGGCCTCGGCCTCGCGGTGGCGATGGCGCCGCGACTCGAGGCGCTCGGGGCGGCAGGACCGATCGACCCGCGGACCTTCGCCCTCTTCCTCGGCACGGCTTTGTCGATCACGGCGATCCCCATCCTGGGCCGGATCCTCATCGAGATGGGCCTGCAGCACACGGCGCTCGGCGCGACGGTGATCGCCGCCGCTGCCTGCGACGACGCGGTCGGCTGGACGCTGCTGGCGGCGGTGTCGGCGATTGCCCTGGGCAACTTCGAGGCGGCGGCGATCGGCCGCATGGTGGCCGCCACGCTGGCGTTCGCGGCCGCGATGCTGTTCGTCGTCCGCCCGCTCTCGCTCCCCGTGCTGGAACGGGCCCTAATCGATGATGGCCCGGGCCGTCCGCGGCTGCCGCTCGGCTGGCTGTCGCTGCTCCTGGCCGCGCTCCTCCTGGCCGCGCTGGGCACGAGCCTGATCGGCATCTTCGCGATCTTCGGGGCCTTTCTCCTGGGGGCGGCGCTGTCGGGGTCGCCGCGTCTGCGGGAGGCCGTCGCCGGTCACCTCACCGACTTCGTCACCGTCTTCTTTCTGCCGATCTTTTTCACCTTCACCGGCCTGCGGACGAACATCGGCGCGCTGGGCACGCCCGAGGCCTGGCTGTGGTGCGGCGCGGTTTTCGCAGCCGCCGTGCTCGGCAAGTGGGGCGGCTGCGGGCTGGCGGCCCGGCTGGCCGGCATGCCGCCTCGGGAGGCGGCCTGCGTGGGCGTGCTCATGAACACGCGGGCCCTGATGGAACTGATCGTGGCGAACGTCGGCATGGACCTGGGCGTGATCCCGCCGGCCGTGTACTGCATGCTCGTGCTGATGGCGATCGGCACGACGCTCATGGCCACGCCGCTGGCCACGCGACTCCTCCGCGGCACCCCGCACGAGGCCGCGCTCCTGGCGCGGGGCTTCCTCCGCGCCTGAGGAAGCCCCGGGACGACCTATACTTCGGGGTGTGGTTGACAGGGCCGGAGGTCGGCTCGCGCGGGAAGAGTGAGGCGATCATGAGGTCCGGCATGGGCATCGACACCCGCGGGCAAGGCGGTTTTCGATCGCTCCTTCTGCTGGCGTGCGGGATCGTCGGAGGCGGAGCGGCGGCGGACGAGTTCGACCGGCCGCCGATCTCGTACGCCACGGCCACGCCCGACAATCCGGTCGAGCGGCTCCAGGCCAGACTCGACGCCGGCGCGGTGACGCTCGAGTACGACGAGCGATGCGGTTACCTGCCGGGCGTGCTCCGCGCCCTGGGCGTGCCGCCGTCGAGCCAGACGCTCGTGTTCTCGAAGACGAGTCTGCAGCAGGCGAAGATCGGTCCCCGGAATCCGCGGGCCCTGTACTTCAACGACGACGTCTACGTCGGCTACGTCCGGTCCGGCGACGTGGTCGAACTGTCGGTGGCCGATCCGGCGCTCGGCACCGTCTTCTACACGCTCGGCCAGCAGGCGGTGGACCGGCCGCGGTTCGTGCGGCAGACCGAAGACTGCCTGATCTGCCACGGCGGATCGCAGACCCGCGGCGTGCCCGGCCACATCATGCGGTCGGTCTATCCCGATCCACGGGGCCAGCCGATCTTCTCCGCCGGCTCCTACAAGGTCGATCACACCACCCCGCTCGCGCATCGCTTCGGCGGCTGGTACGTGACCGGCAGCCACGGCGTCGCCACCCATCTCGGCAACATCACCTACCGCACGCGGCCCGCAGGGGACGATCCGGGAGACACGAGCGGTCTGAACATCGCCGCCATCGGCGATCGGTTCGACGACCGCGGCTACCTCGCTGCGCACAGCGACCTCGTGGCGTTGATGGTGCTCGCCCACCAGGGCAACGCCCACAACGTGATCACCCGGGCCTCGTTCGACGCCCGTACGGCCCTGCATCGCGAGGCGGCGCTCAACCGGGAACTCGGCGAGCCCGAGGGGCACCGCTGGCCAAGCACGAACACCGTGCTCGATGCCGCCGCGACGGCGCTCGTGGAATGCTTCCTATTCTGCGACGAGCCGCGACTGGAGGCCCCGCTGACAGGCACGAGCGGGTTCACCAACGAGTTCGCGGCCGTCGGGCCGCGGGACCCGCAAGGCCGGTCGTTGCGCGATTTCAACCTGCAGACCCGTCTCTTCCGGCACCCGTGTAGTTTTCTGATCTACTCGACGAGCTTCGACGCGTTGCCGGAGGAACTGCGGGCGCGGTTCTGGACCCGCCTGGACGCGGCCCTCGCCGACGCCAGTCCGCAGGGCCGTTTTTCGCATCTCTCCATTGGCGACCGGACCGCGATCCGCGCGATTCTCACGGCCACGAAGCCCGGCGCTCCCGCGGCGTGGCGAACGCCCTGACGATGGATCAGCCGCAGGCAACGGCGAGGTCGGCGACGAAGCGGCCGACGTCGGCGAGCATCGCGTCGCGTGGCTTCTCCCGCGACTCGGCGACGAGCCGCACGAGCGCCGAGCCGACGATCGCGCCGTCGGCCACCGCCGCCACGGCCCGTACCTGCTCGGCCGACGCGATCCCGAAGCCCACGAGGATCGGCACGTCGGTCTGTGTCTTCAGCCAACGGACGCGATCGACGAGGCCGGCGGGCAGTTCCGTGCGGGCGCCCGTCACGCCCGCCACCGACACGCAATACAGGAAGCCCGTGGACTTCTTGGCGATCGCCGCGGCGCGGTCCGGCGGCGTGGTCGGCGTCACCAGTCGCACGAGCGCGAGGCCTGCGGCGCGGCAGGCGGCGTCGAGGTCGTCGCTCTCCTCGAGCGGGAGATCCGGCACGACGAATCCTGCGAGACCCGCCGCCAAGGCGTCGGCCACGAAGCGGTCGATGCCCCGGCGGAAGATGAGCGAGTAGCTGGCCATGGCGAGGATCGGCATCGAGCACCCGCCCGCCGCCCGCCGCGCCGCGTCGAACACGCCGGCGAGCGTGAGCCCCTGGCCGAGGGCCCGGGTGTACGACGCCTGGATGACCGGGCCGTCGGCGATCGGGTCGCTGTAGGGCACGCCGAGCTCGCAGAGCGATGCGCCCGCCGCGTCGATGGCCTCGAGCACGGCGACGGTCGTGTCGACGTCGGGGTCGCCGGCCGTGACGAAGGGGGCGAGGGCCTTACGGCCGGCGGCGCGATTGGCGGCGAACAGCGCCGCGATGCGGCCGATGCCCGAGGCCGGTGCGGTCGTGGTCATGCCCGCACCCCGCTGCCGTCGGCGGCCAGGCCGCGAAGCCGGGCGATCTCGGCGGCGTCCTTGTCGCCGCGGCCCGAGAGGCAGACGACGATGATCTCCTCCGGCGACCGCTGCGCCGCCTCGCGGGCGGCCCAGGCGAGAGCGTGCGAGGTTTCCAGTGCGGGCAGCACACCCTCGCGACGGGCCACGAGGTCGAAGGCGTCGAGCGCCTCGGCGTCGGTGACGCTCGTGTATTCCACGCGGCCCATGTCGCGCCAGTAGCTGTGCTCGGGGCCGACGCCGGGATAGTCGAGGCCCGCCGACACCGAGTGCACGTCGGCCGTCTGGCCGTCCTGATCCTGGAGGACGTAGCTCAAGGAACCGTGGAGGATGCCGGGGCTGCCGTAGGAGAGGCTGGCCGCATGGTCGCCGGGCTTGCCCGAACGGCCGCCCGCCTCGACGCCCACGAGCCGCACATCGTGGTGGTCTACGAAGGGATAGAACATGCCGGCCGCGTTGCTGCCGCCGCCGACGCAGGCCACGACCGTGTCGGGCAGCCGGCCAAGTTGGCGGCGGCACTGCTCCACCGTCTCGCGGCCGATCACGCTCTGGAAGTCGCGGACGATCCGCGGGAAGGGATGCGGGCCGACGACCGAGCCGATGATGTAGTGGGTCGTCTCCACGGATCCCATCCAGTCGCGCATCGCCTCGTTGATCGCGTCGCGGAGCGTGCGCGAGCCGCTCTCCACGGGCCGGACCTCGGCCCCCATGAACCGCATGTTGCGAACGTTGGGGGCCTGGCGGCGGACGTCCTCGGCGCCCATGTAGACGACGCACTCCAGGCCGAAGCGGGCGCAGGCGGTGGCCGTGGCAACGCCATGCTGGCCGGCGCCGGTCTCGGCGATGATCCGCCGCTTGCCCATGCGGATCGCCAGCAGCCCCTGGCCGAGCGTGTTGTTGATCTTGTGGGCGCCGGTGTGGCTCAAATCCTCGCGCTTGAAGTAGATCTGCGCGCCGCCTGCGTGCTCCGTGAGCCGCTTGGCGAAGAGCAACGGGGTGGGACGGCCCACGAAGGCTCCGAGCAGGCCGTCGAGTTCGGCATGAAAGGCGGGGTCCGCCTGGGCCTCCGCGTAGGCCCGCTCCAGCTGGTCGAGCGCCGCGGACAGCGTCTCGGGGACGTAACGGCCGCCGAAGCGGCCGAACCGCCCGTAGGCGTCGGGCACGCGGGATAGCGGTGCGGTGGTCGGGGGCGGCATGCGACGAGCCTCGGCGACGGATGATCAGGATAGACGCCTCGATTGTAGCCCGGCGCCGGACTGCTACCATCCGTCCGCCGCGTCGCGGCTTTCTTCCTCCGGCCGCTTTGCAGCACACGGCGTCGCATGCCCGAACTGCCCGAAGTCGAGACCATGTGCCGCGGAATCACCGGCTGCGTCGGCCGGAGGATCGTGGCGGCCACGTTGCCCCGCGGCCGCGTGCGACCGATCACCACGGCGCCCCGCCCGGCTGTGCTGATCGAGCGGCTCGCGGGCCGCACGATCGCCGGCGTCTTTCGTCGCGGCAAGCGGGTCGTGCTGGAGGTCGTCGCGCCGGGCACCACGCCGTTGTGGCTGGTGATCGAGCCGCGGATGACGGGGCTGATGCTCGTCGCCGACCCGCCCTCGGCGGAGCACGTGCGGCTCGACCTCGCGCTCGGCGCGATCCGCGGCGCTGCCGTCACGCGGCTCTTGTTCTGGGACCAACGCGGCCTGGGCACGATCCGGCTGCTCGACGCCCGTGGCCTGGAGCGGGCCTGCGGCGCGGCGAAGCTCGGCCCCGACGGCCTCGTGGTGACGGGTGAAGACCTGGCCGCGCGGCTGGACAGGTCGCGACGCGCCGTGAAGGTGGCGCTGCTCGACCAGAGGGCCGTGGCCGGCATCGGCAACATCTACGCCGCCGAGATCCTCTATCGCGCCGGCCTCGATCCGCGAACGTCGTGTCGCCGCCTGCGGGCCGACGACTGGCAGCGGATCGCCGCCTGCACGCGCGCGGTGCTCGCCGAGGCGGTGCGGCACGAAGGGTCGTCGATCGGCGACGAGACGTACCGCACCGCCACCGGCATCACGGGCCGGTTTCAGAAGCGGCACCGCGTCTACGGCCGCGAAGGCCGGCCGTGCCAACGCTGCCGGAT
>Ga0315900_10012664_pt1 | contig 10329 bp, 24 predicted proteins | sample LakEriMetagenome_FD_203521 | JGI IMG/M metagenome (GOLD analysis project Ga0315900, IMG submission 203521) | Freshwater fungal communities from buoy surface, Lake Erie, Ohio, United States - Buoy 12 MA114 | ecosystem: Environmental > Aquatic > Freshwater > Lake > Lake biofilm | place: USA: Lake...
TTCACCCCCTCAAATTATAAAGCTAAAAAAATTAAGTATTAATACACTAAAGATTAAGATTATGAGAACTTTTAAAATAACAACAAGTCACAATATATTTATTGATGATTATGAAAATGGCGAAGGTAAACAAGTTAATTTTTACCAACAAACAAGCGAACAAAAGGCTGAATCGGTAAAAACAGCTATTGAAAATCATTTCAAAAATATTATTTATCTACCATTTAATTTCAACGAAGCGGACACAAACGAGGAAAAAAACAGTAATGTATTGGAATGCTTTAGTAGATGAGAATAACGAGCAGCCACATGAAGGAGATATTGAAAGATGGAAAAAAGGCACTAGAGAACTATACAGTAATAATATAGATATAGAGGTGAAAGAGTTAATAAATGTAACTTTCTAAACTTTTGCCCTTTACATTAACAGGAAATTAACCACTTAAAAAATAAAAATTATGAACCACGAAGTTACATTTAAACAAACTGGATACGGGCAATGGAAAGTATCCACCGAACATAGAAATAAGACTATATCTATGCATTTTACGGACGCTCCAATATATGACCTTATCAAAAGTAAAGAAAGAGGCTATAAAAGCGCTATTAAGTCTTTAAGAAGTAGAATAATTAACGCTAACAAACAATACACGTTATGACTATAGCTACATTCATATATAAAGACAAAAAAGGTAAAGAGTATACCTTTAAAAAAGAATTAGGACCTGAACATTCTATATTTATCAAATTAGGCATTGGAGCAATGTGTTCATGCCGTACACTAGGCATAGAACCTTCTGAATTATTCAAGCGAATAGGAAAGGAATTTGACCACTTTGAAGACTATATTGAACCTATGATAACACTGAGTGACTTCGTGGTGGCATACCCTGAAAAAGAAATGCATGACGTTTGGGACTTCGTGGAAAGGTTCCACCCGAACTACAGTAACTCAGACGAAATTTGCAGGGCAAATGATATTGAACTGAAAAAAGAAACGGAAGAACTAACACAAGACGAAGCGGATGAACTTAATTATCTGTTAAGATACATTTACGAAGAGGCAATAGAGAATTTTATTAAACGTTAAAAATAAATAGTTATGATCACAACTAACAAACAGGAAAAAATATTCCCTAACAGTTTCGGTAACTGGCATGAGACACACTTCGAAATAGTAAAGGCTATTGTATTAACCCCAGAAGACGCATGGAATAAGGTTACTGATACAATGTGCATGAAAGGAACTGGAGGGCTTTATGAACTCGCTGAAGAGCTAACAGATAAGTTTGAAGAGCTACATAAAGGAAGGGAGTGGGACGGAGAATATTTTGATACACTAGAAGAATTTTTAGAACAAGAATTTAAAAACGATTAATCATGGAAACAATAGACTTATTCGACCACATGGACCAATTGCCTCAAGAAGTAAAAGATATCATTGAGGAATTTGAAGAGAACGGAAATACATACCATAACTGTGAAATATTTAAAGAAAGACTAGAGGAAGTTGGATACACATGTGACTACGGACTCGACGCTAGTCCTTATGGATTAAGAAAGTTAGAAGGACCAAGAGTTAAAGGCTTCGTGGCTACAGTAGAATTTTTAGACACTCACGAAGTGGTAAGCGGAGTTATCTTCAAAGTAGGTATCTTCGACGAAGAGAATGCCACCGAAGAGGAAATGCTTGCAGACCAAAATGTATTTTATTACCTTCAAGACGAAGAAGAAATAGAAATATTAAAAACAGGATGTGGTGCAGGGGATTTTATAGTACTTGATGCTGAACCACTATACCAAATTTAAAACAAAACGTTATGCTTGAAACACTAATTAAATCAGAATATTGGGATAACTTCAACCTAGAATTATACCTGCAAGTATTAAAAGCTAAAATCAATAAGTCATGAGCAATAAAATAAACATACCAATCGCTAAGAACAGGATACTATTAATGGATATCTCTGTTAAAAACCATATTATGATGGGACTAAATACGGTAACTTCAACCCTTCCTATTATGAGGATTATAGCCCACCAAAACAACTTAAAACTAAGCCACAACATAGACTTCCATAAGGCTAGGATAATCATGGAGAAGTCTTTATTTATGAATTGATCTTATTTAGAATCAATATAAATTAGACGAATTAACAAAAATATCTAAAAAATAATCATTAACTTTACATTTATGAAACGAGTTCTTTCAGAAAGAGATACGGAGTTGTTAAAAGACTTAGCAGATAAGCTTTTATTGACGTGTAAGACAGAGGATGTAGAGATGCATATCGTAGCTGCCATAACAGGACATGGCTTCATCACGCAGCGCTCTATGAAGAAAGGGAAGGATGTAATGGTATCTTCCGTTCTAAGAACGTTAGATGTGTTAGGGTATGAGGTGCTGTTTGTGAAGAGGAAAGACTCCATAAAGGTATTGGACCACGAGAGATATTTAGAAGAATACAATAAACATAAAGAAAAACGTAAACATGCAAAACGAAAAGAACGAGGCTACACAGATGGAAAACTCCCAGTCAAGCCAACAAGAGTCAAAGTTAAAGTCAGAAAACCCTTCGACCCTGAGTACATCAGAGCAATCCAATCAAGGCGTGAAGAACTTGAGAGACTTAGAGAGGAACAGGATAATATTTTTGGCGCTCCTTGATGCCGCCATGCGGTACCGCCAGGAATACTTTAGAGATGAGTCTGAGGTATACTATGAAATGCTACTAGCGGCTACCGAGCAAAAGGAGAAAGAGTTAGGTGCTAAAGCAGATAGAGGATGGAGAAGGAGAGCTGATAAGATTAATGAGGAGACAGCGTTGAAGTTCTATAAGAAACAGGAGGACTTTAACAAATCATGCTATAAGGAGATAGATAGTATCGTAGAAAGAATGGAAGAGAAGTTCAAGCTTCGCTTTGATAACTACGCCACTGGCTTCGCTCTTATGTGCGAGGAGTTCTTAAAGGCTAAGAACACTACAGAATTACTAACGCTAGCGAAATTGTACAACCAAGGATTATTAGATACTGTATTTGAACAGGTAAGAAAAGAAAAAGATGAAAAAAATAATAATGGCAGTGATAGCGCTATCGGTGATAGTGAGCTGCAAGAAGAACAACCAACAGCCGACGTTGAGCAACCAACAGCAAGCGCAGAGTAATAATATCGACACGTCAAGATCTGGAACATACAGAATGGTATCCTGCTCAAATAACAATGAGCTGGATACTAACCTTACCTTCAAGATGCTTTATAAGTCATATAGCTACTATAACACTACTGTGGATACAGTGGAGAAGTATATCCTTTATACCATTCCTAACAACTACGACCAATCACAAGGTAAGGTAAGGGTATCTAAGACAGTAGTGTATGTGAATGAAAGTGCTAATAAGAACCAGCCGTACATTAAGGAGTATAGGAGTGTAATATATGATGGATTTATAAGCAGTTCTAAGGTTAAACTGAATAACAGTAATATGTTCTCAGGAGACACTATGATACTTAATTTTCACATATCACCATTACAGAGCAGTCAATACGATATGAAGTGTAAATACATAAAACGATAACCATGTTTAAACCTCACTACGGGCAATGTACTCACCTGAAACATATAGGACATGAAGATTCCTTTATAGTTGTAAAGAAAGGTTGGTGTCAGAAATGTAACTACCAAGACAAACAGGATAAAAAAAGAGCTTCAGGGAAACTAACGAATAATATCAAGGTAAGAAAAGCTACCGGTGAGAAGGATATCTTCGAGTTAGTATTAGAAAGTAACGGTGATGAACCAGTGCATTGCTTCGTGTGTGGAAAGAGATTGACTTTTTTAACACATCATAACTACGCTCACGTACTAAGGAAAGGAACGTATCCTCAGTTTAGACTAAACCCTAATAACATAAGGATAATGTGCTATAACATAGACGGCACAGGGTGTCATACTAAGTTTGACTTCCACCCTCGAAGTGAACTGAAAGGTCCAGGATGGGAGAGATTATTTGAGCTAGAGGAATTACTTAAACAAGAATACAGAAGACTATGAACTTATTTCACAACACAACAGGAGAACTCGGACAGATACTAAAAGAGTACAACGAGATAAACGGCAATCAGAATAGGAGAGTAATGGATATATTCCTAAAAAAAGGAGAGGCTATGACCCCTATGGAAGTAATGAATGAATATAATTCTATGTTCAAGAAAGTACCACTGACATCTATAAGAAGAGCTATGACTGATCTGACTAAAGAGGGTAGATTGATTAAGACAGATAAAACGAAAATAGAAGCGTTAGGGAAACGAAACTTTATGTGGGTAGCGAATAGTAATTTTAAGAATAGTAAGAATAGTTTGATATAACGTTTTGCAGCTATATTTAGTTGCGGATTACGAAGCAGGAACTTTCAACTATAAATAAAATTAAATACGAAGCAATGAACTCGAATAAACCACAAAGACCGCAATTGAATATAGGTGCTGTTATGGGTAGTTTTTCTCCCGTAGCAGATTCAAAAGCAACAGAAGCCTTGCAATTTTATGAAGATTGTGCGGATAATTTACCTTACTACCAAACAACTGAAAAAGATAATGGATTTGATTGGGATAGATGTAGAGCATATTGTAGTGTTGGTAAATCATATTCGCATCAAAGATTTATGGCTTATGTTGCTGAATGGTTTGGAACAACTGTAAAAGAAATGAAACTTCAGTGGCGTAATGTCAAATAAAATTACCCATAACGGAAGCAAGCTAAAATTCAGTTTGCTAAACCACGCTAAAATATTTATGCAGTAATGCGCAAATTGATTTTAGGTTGGGTTAGCTTTAGGTGGCGCACAATGTTAACTATGAAACAAAATATAAATTAATAATATGGCAGTATCAGCAAAATTACATAGCAAGATAATTAAATCAGCGGATTTTTATTATGATGGATTTGATTCTGAATTAATTGGATTATTTAAAAATAGGAGAGATTTAGCAGTTTTGTACTTACAAGCAAAAGTTACAGAAAGACAAAATCTAGCGAATGTTTATCTAAAGTATAATGATGAAATAAAAAATAGATTGCTTTTATAAAAATGTTTCAATTTAACCGACCACTTGAAGCTAACGTTTTGCGGCTAATGGCTGGCCGCAATAGGCGTTTAGAAGTTAGCGGCTTGCCATTAGGTGCTGTTAGCTGTGTGCGTAGGCTTGTGGGGAGCCAGTTTGTTTTTAATGTTTAATTTTTAGCGTAGGAAAATGGAAAATAAAATAAAGATAGCGGAGTTTTTCGCAGGGAGTAGATCGGTTGGTAACGTTGCCGAAAGTAAAGGAATGGAAGTTTTTAGCATAGACTGGCAACCATTTGATAAAATTAATTGGGTTGGTGATGTAGCAGAAATGAAAACGGAAGATGTGCCGTTTATACCTGATGCTGTGTGGGGATCGCCTGACTGCACGACTTATACAATTGCAGCGATAAGTACACACCGAAATGGCACAGAACCTAAAAGCGACTATGCTAAAAAGTGCGATAGTGTGAACCAACATTTTTTAGCAATGATTGAAAAGTGGCTTTTGATAAACCCGAAAATGGTATTTTTTATCGAGAACCCAAGAGGGATGTTGCGCAAAATGCCATTTATGCAAAAGTTTAAAAGACACACTATTTGGTATTGCCAATACGGTGACGATAGAGCTAAACCAACCGATGTGTGGACGAACTGCGAAACATGGCAACCAAGACCGATGTGCCATAACGGAAATAAAAACTGCCATCACCAACCAGCACCGAGAGGATCCAAAACGGGAACGCAAGGAAGAAAAGGCGCATACGAAAGGAGTAAGATACCAACCGAACTATGTAATGAAATTTTAAGTGCGGTGGAAAAAATTAAACATTAAAAACAAATTACAGCTAACGGATGAGGCTTGTGGCAGTGCGACTACAACCGATAAACTTAATTTGAAACACTAAACCTTTTTTAAATAATTTTGAGCGATGGGACATTATACAGAATTACAATGCAAGATTAAATTGCGAAAAGATACACCTGAAAACGTAGTGAACATTTTAAAAAGAGTGTTGATTGAACGTGATTTGGGACATGATAAGGCTTTATTTCATTCAGATGATGTTTTTAAGCCTGAACTTGAACACGAATTTTTTAAATGTGAACGGTGGTATATGCTTTTTCTTTCTACCAACTTTGGAGATATTCAAGGCGGAAAGATGTATCAAGAAAAGGAATATTGGATAGTTGATTTACATACCGAATTTAAAAACTACGATAGCGAGATTGATAAATTCATTGATTGGATTACTCCTTTTATTGTTGGTAGAAAGAAAAAGCAATATGTAGGATGGTGGCAATCAGAAAGCATGAACCAAAGATGTAACATTTACATTGAGCGGGTGGGAGAAAAAATTATTTAAAAAAGATTATGAGCAGAAACTTACATACGAAGCACCAACTAAGCATTGCCACAAGCCTGTGTTATAAGCAGTACTTTGGTTGTGCGGTGTCTTCGAGAGGTATTGCTTATAACGGAATGCAGCTATACGCAGTTGTGTGTCGGCTTTGTGCGGTTGGAAAATTGCGTATAGGTGCTGTTATAGCCAGTACGGTTTAATTAGTACAAAACTTTAATCGAAGAACTAAAAAAGAATTTAAAAAATAAGCGATGGCAAGAATTTTAATAGCCTGTGAAGAAAGTCAGGCAACAACAAAAGCATTTAGAAAATTAGGACACGAAGCGTTTTCGTGCGATTTATTACCTTGCAGCGGTGGACATCCTGAATGGCACTTTCAATGTGATATTTTTGAGGTAATAAATCAAGGGTGGGATTTAATGGTTGCACATCCACCTTGTACATTTTTAACAGGTAGTGGGGTTCAATGGCTATCACATCCAGAAGATAAGGCTTTACCATTTGAGGAACGCAGACCACATCCGAAATATCCTAATAGGAGAAATGATATGTTGGATAGTGTGGAATTTGTAAAAGCCTTATACAATGCCGATATAAAACACATAGCCATTGAAAACCCAGTAGGATTATTAAGTAGCCGATGGAAAAAACCTGACCAAATTGTGCAACCATATATGTTTGGAGATGAAGCAACGAAAACTACTTGCTTGTGGCTTAAAAATTTGCCTTTGTTGTTGCCTACCGAAATTGTAGGTAAAGGAGAAAGAACTGTTTTTGCTTCGGGCAAATCACATCCAAAATGGTATGCTGATGCTTTAAAGAATGCAAAGACAAAAGAAGAAAGACAAACATTAAGAAGTAAAACATTTGAAGGAATGGCACAGGCTTTTGCAGAACAGTGGGGAGGGATTTTTTAAATTCTTTTATCACAAATGCTGATACGAAGCACAAATGTAGTATTGGCTATAACGATTTCGGGTTTGGCGAAGGGCGGGATTTTTAGCACTGCTGTTCATACGAAGCACAAATGTTGAACCTTGCACAAATGTTTCTACGAAGCACGTCAGCCCGCCTTTTGCCAAACCCCTGTTAGCTGCTGCTGCGGTTAATTTAGTATAAACTTAAAATAGAAGTAAAATGAAAGACTTAACATACAAAGAACTTTTAGAAGCACCTGCAAGGGTTAAGTTTCTTTATACAATGGCTATGGCAAAGCAGCCTGTCGGTTCTCAAATGATTGAGGATGCTATAAAAGAAAGCCCTGAATATTTCCCTGATGAATTGGAGCATAGGCGAAAGTGGGCATTAGTGCCACAACAAGTCCACGATGATTATTGGAAAGAAAGGGAAATATTAAGAACCGAAGTATATAAAGAAATGCCACCATCAAAAGGTATTTTAGGATGGATTGACGACTCAAATGGTTATCAAGAATGGAGTGTGGCTTACGAAAAATGTAGGAAAGTAGAAGAACCTTTGGCGGCTGCTTTGCATAAAAAGTTCTATGGTCAATATGGTATCGAATGGAACGGATGGTAGCAGTTGCAGCTAACGGACGAGTATTTGTGCTCGTTTTAATGGCGCAAATACTGTGTTACCAGTAGTAGTTTAGCGTAGGAATTTTAAAAAAGAAATATAAATGGAAGAAGAAAAACAAATTACAAGAGAAGAAAACCCAGCATTTTTTAAGTTGTGGGATTTGAAATGTGTTCAAAAATGGCGTGATGAACAGAAACATTTGAAAGATTGGTATTCGTTTGAGATTTACGCAAAAACCACCAAAGATTTAGAAATGAATGTTTGGAACGGCACGCACCCTGTCGAAGAAAATACAACTAAACACATTTGTAAAGCAGGAACAAGAGTAAGAGTATGGATGGTTTCGAGATTCGGAGATGTTGGAGTAACTGTCAACTTAAAAAATCCAAAAGGGTATGATATAAGGGGTTTAGATGCAGATGCTGATTTGACCGATTATGAATTTATTGAGTTAAACCGTGCGTAGGCAAACTATTACTGGTAACGTTTTGCAGCTAACCGAAGGGCGCATTTTTAGGTTGTTAGTTTGTGCGCCTTTTGGTTAGGTGATGTTATAGGTAGGTTGTAACGAATGTTTAATTGAAACTTTAAAATAAAAAAGATGAAAGCAGAAACAATAAAAATATTAAAAGAGAAATGTAAACTTGATTATTTTACAGAATATAGGTATGAGCAAGTAAAAGCTGTTATGAAATACGGAATGCTTAAAGATAAATGGCTAATGACTTACTTATCATTAGACCCATTAAATAAAGCTCAATGGTGCGCAGACCATTTAATATTATTTGTTGAGTCTGGAAAAATATAAATAACAATGCACCAACTTACCTATAACGTTTTGCAGCTATGCGCTCGTTTTAATGGCGCATAGGTGCTGTTAGGTATCAGTATTTTTAAACAGAAGGGGAGCAAATGAAATATAAACTACAAATAGAAAAACTAAAACAAGTAAAAATGGATGGAAATTTAGCAATGGCAAACCAATTTGAAAGTGAAGATGAAGGTTATACGCCTTTTGAAAAATCACTTTTTGAGCAAATTGATAACCTAAAAAAAGAAAATGTAAGACTGACAAAAAAGTTAGAATACGTTTACAATAAGGCTTACATAATTTATCATAGCGCAAATGCTGAAAAATGCAATAGTGATATAATTAAATTGTGGGATGCAGTTGAAGAGTTTAAACCAATTAAAGGTACAAATAAATATGGCAAACAAGTGTAAACAATGCGATAAAGAAGTAACCGAGTGGCTGCACGAAGTAGATTGTTTCCATTGCGAAGAGGGAACAGAAGAACGTGAGGCTGAATTTGGAGAAGGTTATTACTTTGCTAAATGCAGATTTTGTAACGGCAAAGGAGTAACAGAAGTAAAAGTAGATGACTTTTGCAGCGATGAATGTATAACCGATTACTTAAACGACCAACAGGAATGGTAGCTACTACACACAGGCGGGGAGGGTTTAAAAATATTGTACCTAACGGTTTCGGTATAGGCGCAGAACGGATTATTAACTTAAAAATTAAATAGAATGAAAACATTTAGATTAACAGGAATTGTATCAGTATCGGTTCATACAGAGGTTGAAGCCGACACATTAGAAGAAGCAATTGAAATTGCAAAACAACGTGATATTGAAAAGTATCAATGGTCAGATAAAGACCAACCCAAAGAGGCTTGGGTAAATGAGGAATATGATGGAGAAGTTCATTCTATTACCGAATTGTAGTTTTGCGCCTATACCGTGTTATAAGTAAGCGATAGCGACCCGATAGGGTTACTTATAATGGTTTGCAGCTAACCGAAGGGCGTTAAGCGGTTAGTACTTTAAATAGCCTTTTGGTTAGCTGCTGTTATATTTAGTTGCCTTGCGTGGGATTTAATAACGAAAAATAAAATATGGAAACATTACATTTAACACTAAAAAAGAAGTGGTTTGATATGATACTATCAGGCTATAAAAACGAAGAATACCGAGAGTTAAAAGACTATTGGTGTAATAGGTTTTGCCTTAGAAATTGGCAATCATTTGAAATTGAAATTTTTGAATACGCTTTGAACTATGATAAATTACAATTCAAGACTATAACATTTACAAATGGATATGGGAATGATAAACCACAATTTGTAATAGAGTTTAAAGGAATGAAAATAGGTAAAGGCAAAACACATTGGGGAGCAGAACCACACGAAACCTATTTCGTTTTAAAACTTGGGGACATTTTAGAAACGAGAAACTGTGCGGTTGGAGGCAATTGAATATAACATAAAATATGTACGTTTAACAAATAATTAATTGATTTAAAAATAGTTATATGAATATTTCTGAACACACCGATAATTTCATTCAAGAAATGAA
>Ga0315900_10012665_pt1 | contig 10329 bp, 9 predicted proteins | sample LakEriMetagenome_FD_203521 | JGI IMG/M metagenome (GOLD analysis project Ga0315900, IMG submission 203521) | Freshwater fungal communities from buoy surface, Lake Erie, Ohio, United States - Buoy 12 MA114 | ecosystem: Environmental > Aquatic > Freshwater > Lake > Lake biofilm | place: USA: Lake...
TACACCTTCAAGCGCGAGGGCTACGGCAAGCTGGACTTCAACCTGGTGGACACCTGGGACGCGCTCACCTACAAGGGCACATGGAAGCTCTTCTTCAAGAACTGGCGCTACGGGCTGGATGAATACCGCCGTGCGTTCAGCAAGAAGCTTTTCCTGAAGACCCTGCGCCGCCTGATCCCTTCGCTCACCATGGAGGACATCACACCGGGCCGTGCCGGTGTGCGCGCGATGCTGCTGGGTACCGATGGGGAGATGGTGGACGATTTCCGCATTGAGCGGCGTGGCCGCCACATCCACGTGCTCAACGCACCTTCACCAGCGGCCACGGCATGCCTGGCCATCGGCGATGAGATCGTGAACATGGCGGTGAAGGAAGGCGTGCTCTGAACTTCCGGATCAGCGTTCATCGGACCATGGCCGCATGGTCACATGCGCTCACTGCGTCACCTTCCATTCTTCCAGCACGGAGGCCCAGTCCCACAGGCAGAAGGCCATGAGCTGGTTCAGCCGCTTGAGCACGATGGGGTTCGGTGCCTTGAGACTGCGGAAGTAGGGGTCCTGGAAACGGAAGAGGTCGTACTTGTGGAAGATGGCCTTGCTCATCGCGTAGACCGTGTTCCGGCTCGGATGGTTGAGGCGGTCCATCTCGTGCTGGAGCGCCACCACCTCGAGCTCCAGTTCTGCGGCACTGTGGCCCATGGCCGCTGCGAACTTGCTGATGGCAAAGGAGACGAAGCGCCGGTCCTGGCCTGCCGGCAGGTGCTTCGGTGCATCCATGAGATTGCCGGACAGGATGATCAACGCGAACAGTTCATCATCGCCGGGACCGAACACCGGACGCGACACGAACTCCGGCGCGTCCTGCAGTTCCTCCACCACCGTTGGATAGCCCTGATCCGTCAGCTCGAACACCGCGTTCACCACGGCGTTCGCCAGCTTCTCCTCACTGATCCGCTTCCTACCGAAGAGCGTGGCGAGCATTCCGTCACAATTGATTCCGCGAACCTAGGCCCGGGTCCGATGGATCGCCTTGTTACGACGATGGGTATTTTCAACACCGTTTTCAACCCGCGCGCTGCACCATGGACCTCCTCAGCATCGTTGATCACCATGCCGCCTACGACCAGTGGGCGAACGCGCGCATCGCCGAGCGCCTCGCAACGGAGCCGGACAGCGTGCTCGATGCGCCGCTGAAAAGCAGCTTTCCATCACTGCGTGCAACGCTCATGCATATTCGCGATGCGGAATGCGTGTGGCGCCAGCGCAGCATGGGCGAACAGCCCACATGGCCTGCCGACGCCTCCACCGCCATCGGTACCTTCATGCAGCACGTGGACCTGCTGCGTGCGCATGTGCGCGGTCTGGCGACCAGCGACCTGCTCGCGGAGATCAGCTACCAGGACCTGCGCGGCAACACGCACGTGCAGCCGCGGTGGCAGGCCCTGATGCACTGCTTCAACCACAGCACGTATCACCGCGGCCAGCTGGTGACGATGATGCGCATGCTGGACCTTGGCGCGATCCCGCAGATCGACCTGGTGGTGTACCAGCGCCTGATGGAGAAGGGCGCGGCCTGAGCTCAGCCCCGCGCGAGCAGGTCGATGCCGGTGTAGTTGTGCGGGGTGAGGGCGCGCATGCGTGCCTTCACTTCCGCTTGCACGTCCAACGCATCGATGAAGGCGTGGATCTCCGCTGCCCCGATGCGGTCGCGTCCGCGTGTGAGGTCCTTGAGCCGCTCGTATGGGCTGTCCACACCTGCGCGCCGCAGGATGGTCTGCAGCCCTTCGGCCACCACGGCCCACTGCTGATCCAGGTCGGCCCGCAGCGCAGGCTCGTTGAGCAACAGCTTGCCCAGGCCTTTTTGCACGGCCTCCAGTGCGATGTGCGTGTGGGCGATGGGAACACCGATGTTGCGCGTCACGGTGCTGTCGGTGAGGTCGCGCTGCAGGCGGCTCACCGGGAGCTTCTCGCTCAGGTGGCCGAACAGTGCGTTCGCGATCCCCAGGTTGCCCTCCGCGTTCTCGAAGTCGATCGGGTTCACCTTGTGCGGCATGGCGCTGCTGCCCACCTCTCCGGCCTTCACCTGCTGGCGGAAGTAGTCCAGGCTGATGTAGGTCCAAACATCGCGGCACAGGTCGATGAGCACGGTGTTGATGCGCCGCATGGCGTCGAACACGGCCGCCATGTTGTCGTAGTGCTCGATCTGCGTGGTGAAGCGCTGGCGCGGCATGCCCAGGCGCTCGGCGCAGAAGGCATCGGCCAGGCGCACCCAATCCAGTTCCGGGTAGGCTGCATGGTGTGCATTGAAGTTGCCCGTGGCTCCGCCGAACTTGCAGGTGATGGGCACTTCGCGCAGCAGCTTCAATTGCATGTCCAGCCGCTCCACATACACCTCGAACTCCTTGCCCAGGCGCGTGGGCGATGCGGGCTGGCCGTGCGTGCGGGCCAGCATGGGCACCTGTGCCCACTGCAGCGCGAAGCCGTGCAGCCGGTCGCGCAGTTCCGTAAGGGCGCGCAGGTAGTGGGTGAAGATGAAATCCTTCAGCAGCAGCGGCAGCGCGGTGTTGTTCACGTCCTGGCTGGTGAGCCCGAAGTGCACGAACTCCCTGGCCGCGCCCAGGCCCGCCTCGCCCAGTTGGTCCTTCAACCAGTATTCCACCGCCTTCACATCGTGGTTGGTGCCTGCCTCTATGGCCTTGATGCGCTCCAGGTCGGCGGGCCCGGGGTCGGCGATGCGGGCGCGGAGCGGCGCGAGGCGTTCCACCGGGGTGCCCTTCAGCTCCGGCAGCGGCACCTGGCACAGGAACGTGAACCACTCCAGCTCCACCTGCAGCCGGTAGCGGATCAGTGCCTGCTCGCTGAACCAGCGCGCCAGCGGGGCCGTTCGGTGCCGGTAGCGGCCGTCGATGGGGGAGATGGCGGAGAGGGCGGTGAGGTCCATGGGTGGGCTGCGCGCACCATCGTGCGGGGTGCGGTCCGCGAAGGTAGCCCGCACCTGTGGCACGGGAATGGCTGGTTACCTTGCGGCCATGCGACCGTTCTCCCTGACCACCCTGGTGCTCGTGCTCTGTTCCGCCTGCGGTCAGCAGCAACGCGTTACCGCCACCAACCACACCTTCGGGAGTGCGGCCGATGCACTGTTCTTCAGCCTGGAGCGGACGCCCTGTTTCGGCAAGTGCCCGGCCTACCTGATCACCGTGGACCGCGAGGGCGCGGCCGTGTACACGGGGCGCACGTTCGCCGACCGGCCGGGCACGTGGAAGGCCCGCGTGGACCAGGCCACCATGGCCGCCCTGCTGGAGCGTGCCAGCGCCATCGGGTTCTTTGCGATGGAGGACCGCTATGACGGGCCGGTGACCGACCTGCCCAGCACCATCATCCGGGTGAACGGCGATGGCCGGGACAAGCAGGTGTTGGCCCGTTACAAGACCCCGCCCGCGTTCAAGACCTTCGCCGCCTATGCGGACTCCCTGCTGGACCGGGTGGCGTGGGAGCGGGTCCATGCGGAGGACTAGGCGGCGCGCCATTACCGCCCATCACAATTGCGCGCAGCGTGCAATGGGCATCCGGCTACTTTAGCCACCCTTTTACGCGGCGATCCATCGCCGTTCATCGAACCGATAACCATGAAGCGAACCATTCTTGCGGCCGGTCTTTTCGTACTGGCCCTGGCGATCCACGCCCAGGAGGGCATGTGGATGCTTAACACGTTGAAGCAGGTGAACGAGGCCGACATGAAGCGGCTTGGCTTCACCCTGACGGCGGACGACGTGTACAATGTGAACCAGAGCAGCATGAAGGATGCCGTGGCGCGTCTTGGTGGCGGCTTCTGCAGCGGCGAGATCGTCAGTTCCGAGGGCCTCATGCTCACCAACCACCACTGCGGCTTCGACGCCATCCAGAATGCCAGCAGCGTGGAGCACGACTACCTCACGGACGGTTTCTGGGCCATGACGCGGGACCAGGAGCTGCCCGCCGGTTTTTACGTGAGCTTCCTGGACCACATCGACGACGTGACAGCGAAGGTGACCGCCCAGCTGAGCGATGGCATGAGCGAGGATGAGCGCAACGCCAAGATCGAGGAGATCGGTGCCGGCTTGGAGCAGGAGGCCGTGGGCGAGCAGAAGCACATGAGCGCCGACTTCAAGGTGATGTACAGCGGCAATGCGTTCTACGTGTTCGTGTACAAGGACTACCCGGACGTGCGGATGGTGGGGGCTCCCCCCAGCGCCATCGGCAAGTTCGGCGGCGACACCGACAACTGGATGTGGCCCCGCCATACCGGAGACTTCAGCATGTTCCGTGTGTACACCGCACCGGACGGCCAGCCGGCGGAATACGCCAAGGAGAACGTGCCCTACAAGCCGAAGTACTGGTTCCCCGTGAGCCTGGACGGGGTGCAGCAGGGCGATTTCAGCATGGTGATGGGCTGCCCCGGCAGCACCGACCGCTTCCTGAGCAGCCACGGCGTGAAGCTGGCGCTCGACATCGAGCAGCCCAGCCGTGTGAAGATCCGCGGCAGGAAGCTGGAGATCTACAAGGAGGGCATGGACGCCGATCCGGCCGTGCGCATCCAATACGCCAGCAAGTACGCCCAGACCAGCAACTACTGGAAGTACTTCATCGGCCAGCAGCGCGGGTTGAAGCGCCTGCACGTGTTCGACAAGAAGCAGAAGCAGGAGGCGGACCTGATGACATGGATCAATGCCGATGCAAGCCGCCAGGAGAAGTACGGGTCGTTCCTGGACCTGCTCCAGAAGGGCTACAGCGAGCGCACCAAGTTCGAAAAGGCCAACACCTACATGCAGGAGGCCGCCTTCGGCAGCGAGATGGTGGTCTTCGGATTCCGCCTGCGCGGCCTCCGTGCCCAGCTGGAGAAGGACCCCAAGGATGCGGCCAAGGTGGCCGCCATGGTCGCCGCGGTGAAGGCCACCGCCGATGGTTTCTTCCGGGAGTACAACCCCGCGATCGACCAGAAGGTCACAGCCGCCATGTTCCGCATGATACACGACGATGTGGACGCCTCCATGCACCCCACGGTGATCGCCGACGTGAAGAAGAAGTTCAAGGGCGATTTCAACCTGTGGGCCGCCAGTGTCTTCAAGACAAGCATCCTCACCGACCGCAAGCGCCTGGACGCATTCCTGGAAAAACCCTCGTTGAAGGCGCTGGACAAGGACCCCGGCATGTCGGCCTCCATGTCCTGCATGCAGTTGTATCGTGGCATGCTCGGCCCGGCCATCCAGGCCTCGCAGCCCGACATGGACAAGGGCTACCGCCTGATGGTGGCGGCCATGCGTGAGCGCGAGCCGAACCGCATGTGGTACCCCGATGCCAACTCCACCATCCGCGCCAGCTACGGCCAGGTGGGCGATTACAAGCCCGGGGATGCGATGCACTACGACTTCGTGACCACAGCTGACGGCATTCTGGAGAAGGAGGACAACACCAACGAGGAGTTCGTGGTGCCCAAGCGCCAGCACGAGCTGCTCACCGCGCGCGACTACGGCCGCTATGCCGACGACCAGGGCCGCCTGATCACCTGCTTCATCAGCAAGAACGACATCACCGGCGGCAACAGCGGCAGCCCGGTGATCAACGGGCGCGGCGAGCTCATCGGGATCGCCTTCGATGGCAACTGGGAGGCCATGAGCGGCGACATTGCCTTCGAGCCGGAACTGCAGCGCACCATCAGTGTGGACATCCGCTACGTGCTCTGGGTGGTGGACAAGTATGCCGGTGCAAAGCACCTGGTGGATGAGATGACCCTGGTGAAGGCGCCCAAGGCCCAGCTGAAGCCCGCCATCATGCCCGAGGTGATCACCGTGCCGGAGAAGGGCAGCAAGGAGGCGCCCCAGAAGAAGGGCTGATCATACCCACGATACGTTGCATGGAAGGCGGCTCATTTGGGCCGCCTTCCGCGTTGTTGGCCGGTTCTTCGCGCCTGCATCGGCCCTGTGCCACGGAGGGCAGGCGTTGAAGCAGGGCCGGATGGCCTGCGGACCGCCATCGGCTCATTGGTGGTCGCCAGTTGCTCGTTGTGGCTGTGGCAACGGCAGTGTCCGGGATTGTTTCGCCCTCAACAACGACGGACAACAACCCAAACACCACAACGACCATGACGACCTGGAACACCATCAGCCTGAGCATCGCAGCCATCACCCTCTTCGCCTCCTGCACGAAGGAGGATGCCAGGCCCCTGTGCCCGGTGGAGGAGGCCACCGGCACCGCCAAACAGATGCAGGAGGGGAGGTTCATCGATGAGATGCCGGTTAATGATGGCGACATGCCTGCCGAATACGCGGGCGGTGGCCAGGAACGGCCGGATGTGCCATTGCAGACCTCTGCGGCGCTGGAGCCGGCCGCCCCCCAACTTCCGCAAGCGTCCCCGCATCAGATGCCGCTGCATCCTTCGGCCAACACGCCACAAGGCTTGGATGCCATGGTCCTGGACCGTATCGAGGCGGAGCACTTGTTGGAGGTGCAATGAGCGTCCTCATCATGATCGGCGGCCGGCTTCGACAAGGAGCCGGCCGCCGACCTGTTCAAGCATGGTGCCCGGTGCCGCTTCGCGGACTTCGGCTCATGCGCTGCTTAGGGCTACCGAGCTGGCGGCACAGCGGCGCCCTTTGCGCTGTCCCACTTATCTTTCCTTGCGATGCATGACCCGCGCCTCTCCGAAGCCCTGCCCGAGCTGCTGCGCGAAGGCTTGCTGACGCCCGACCAGGCCGAACGCATCCGCGTGCGCTACCAGGCGGGCAGCGAGCAGGCAGGCAACCGGCAACTGCTCGTCTTCGCCATCCTCGGCAGCTTGCTGGTGGGGTTGGGCATCATCCTCATCATCGCGCACAACTGGGACGACCTTTCCCGTCCACTGCGCACGTTGCTCGCCTTCGCTCCGGTGCTGCTGGGCCAGGGCCTCGTTTGGTACACCTTGCGCCATAAGTCCACCGTGACCGGCTGGCGCGAGGGCAGTGCGGTGCTGCTGGCCTGCGGGCTGTGCGCATGTGTGGCGCTCATCAGCCAGATCTACCACATCCACGGCGATCTGAGCGGCTACCTCCTCACCTGCGGGCTGCTCATCGCCCCGCTGCTCTACCTCCCCGGTTCGATCATGGTGGCCTTGGGCCACCTGGCACTGGTCACTTGGTATGCCACACTGGTGCGTACCGATGGCCCGGGCGATCTGCCTTGGATGGCCCTGCCGCTGCTGGCGGCGTTCGTACCCTTTTACCTGCAACAGGCGAAGCGGCAGGGTGGCTCCATCGGCTTCTGGTGGCTCAGCCTGTTCGCTGCACTGGCCTTCGGCACCTGCTCCCAGCTCTTCTACCGCGAATGGACCATCGCCCATGTGTTGGCCCTCGTTGCGCTCTCCGCATCGTTCACCCTGGTCCCGTGGCTGTCACCCAAGGCTGAACTGCGCACCTGGCCCTGGGTGCTGGTGGGCGGAATGGGACAGCTGGTGCTGTTCTTCATCTTCAGTTTCCGCAACGTCTGGGAGGAACTCCTCCAAAAGCCCATCGGGCACCTCGGCGGGGATCTCGTTCCCATTGCTTGCCTGCTGGCGATCGTTGTCGCGGCGTACATCATGGCCGCACGTCGCCGCCGCTTGCTGGAGCGCTGGCCCTATCCCGAGGGCTTCCTCCTTTTCCTCGCTGCCTGCCTTGTTGCGCTGGCCTCACCGGCGCTCGCGGCCGTGCTCACCAACCTGGCCCTGCTGGCCATGGGCGTTGTCACGGTGCGGCAGGGCATCGAACAGGGTTCATTGCGCCGCATGAACCTGGGACTGGCCGTGCTCAGCCAGACCATCCTGCTCCGCTTCTTCGACACCGACCTGAGCTTCGTGGTACGCGGCCTCGTGTTCATCGCGATCGGCGCGGGCTTCCTGTACCTGAACCTGCGCCTGGTGCGCCAAAGGCAACGCCATGGGCACACGCCTTAAGTGGATCGCCTTCGGGCTGATGGTGCTCTTCCAGCTGGCACTGCCCGGTTGGATGTTCGTGCAGCGGGAGCGTGTGCTCACGGGAGGCGCCATCCTGCTCTTCCGCACCGCGCCCATCGACCCGCGCGATCCCTTCCGCGGCGAGTATGTGGCGTTGAACTTCGAGGCGGAGACCGGTCAATGGGCGGCACCAGCGGCCACCCATGCGGACGAGGCGCGCCGTTCGGCCTACGCCGTGTTCGTGACCGACAGTGCAGGCTTTGCACACATCACACGGCTCACGACCGAACGGCCGGTCGACAGCACTTACGTGCGTGTGGAGTTCATGGTCTTCGGGACGGAAGGCGTGCACCGTGTGTCCCTGCCCTTCGACCGGTTCTACCTGGAGGAAGGGGATGGCGCCGCCACCGAGCAGATGCTGCAACCCCAGGTGACCAACGATACGCCCATGCAACCCCGGCCCGCCCACGCGGTGGTGCGTGTGCTGGACGGCGAGGCCGTGATCGAGGACCTGGTGGTGGATGGAAGGTCCATCCATGAATGGCTGCAGGAGCTGCAGGCGGACCAGTAGATCGACCTGCCGGCCGGTGCATTGTATGGCTTTGTAGCACATCTTCCTTCGGTCCTGCGCCACTGATCACGCCGGTTGGCATGTGCTCCGGCGCTGGTAGCGCTGTGGCTGCGCCATCACTGCCGTGAACAGGGTCCCGCTGGATAGCCTCCAGCAGTGGGCACCAGCGGAGCTCTTCAGGGGGGCACCGGCTGCGGACAGCCACCGGCTCATTGGTGGTCGCCAGTTGCTCGTTGCCGCTGTGGGAACGGCGGTGGCCGGGGTTGTTTCGCCCTCAACAACGACGGACAACAACCCAAACACCACAACGACCATGAAGACCTGGAACACCATCAGCCTGAGTATCGCAGCCATCACCCTCTTCGCCTCCTGCACGAAGGAGGATGCCCGGCCCCTGCGTCCGGTGGCCGAGGCCAACGGTGCCGCCAAACAGACGCGCGAGGTGAAGTTCATCGATGCGATGCCGGTGATCGACGGCGGTGGCCCGGCGGAATATGCCGGATCGGATGACGCCCTGCCGACGGCCGGAACGCCGTTCACGCTGGAACCGACAGTTCATCAGCGACCACAGGTGCCACCACAGGACAGTGGGCCGGCGGTTGAGGTCAATGGTGCCCTAGGCCCGGACGGTGTGGTCCAGGAACCCATCAAGGTCGAACACCTGCTGGAAGTAGAATGATCACGGGCATGATGGCCGGCGGCCTCCTCCCCCGGGGGTGGCCGCCGGCTTGTTCGTGCCTTGGGTGTTCAGCGCCGCCGCGCCGCCTGCTGCTGCTTCTGGATGTCCTCCAGCCGCTGCTGCCACTTGCTCTTCTTGCGCGGCGTGCGCATGTTGTGCTCGAGCTCGGTGCGCAGCTTCTTCTCGTCGATGAAGAAGCGGCCGAGCACGGTCATCTGCAGGATGCTGATCACGTTGGCCAGCAGGTAGTAGTAGCTGAGGCCGGCGGGCAGGCTGTTCATGAAGAAGAGCATCATCACCGGGAACAGGTACATCATCAGCTTCATGCTCGGCATGCCCTGCTGGGTGGGCATCTGCTTGCTGGTGATCAGGGTGTAGATCACGGTGCTCGCCGCCATCAGGATGGTGAATAGGCTCACGTGGTCGCCGTAGCCCAGCGGGATCGTGAAGGGGAGCGTGAAGATGCTGTCGTAGCTGCTGAGGTCGTCCGCCCAGAGGAAGGCCTGCTGCCGCAGCTCGATGCTGGCCGGGAAGAAGCGGAACATGGCGAAGAGGATGGGCATCTGCAGCAGCAGGGGCACGCAGCCGCTCATGGGGTTCACGCCCGCCTTGCGGTACAGGTCCATGTTGGCCTGGTTGCGCTTCATCATGTCCTCCGGTGCGGGATACTTGCGGTTGATCGCGTCGATCTCCGGCTTCAGGGCCCGCATGCGCGCGCTGCTCTTCTGGTTCTTGAAGGCGATGGGCAGCAGGATGATCTTGATGGCGATGGTGAGCACCAGGATGATGAGCCCGTAGCCCATTTTCCCGTCCAGGAAGTTGAAGATGGGGATCACGATGAAACGGTTCACCCAGCCGAAGATGCCCCAGCCCAGGTCGATGATGCGGTCGAAGTCGGGGATGCCCGTGCGCCGCAGGGTATTGTAGTGGTTGGGCCCCAGGTACAGGTCCATGTCCAGGCTGGCCGTGGGGGCGGGGGGCTGGTCGAAGAAGAGCTTCGCGCTGTATGAACGGGTATGCCGACCCTCGGCGGGCAGGGCGGTCACGGCGATCTCGCTGCCGTTCGCACGGAATCCCTCCGGCTTGATCATGGCCACACTGAAGAAGTCCTGCTTGAAGGCGATCCAGTTGGTGCGA
>Ga0315900_10012666_pt1 | contig 10328 bp, 10 predicted proteins | sample LakEriMetagenome_FD_203521 | JGI IMG/M metagenome (GOLD analysis project Ga0315900, IMG submission 203521) | Freshwater fungal communities from buoy surface, Lake Erie, Ohio, United States - Buoy 12 MA114 | ecosystem: Environmental > Aquatic > Freshwater > Lake > Lake biofilm | place: USA: Lake...
GCGCCAGGCGGGCCGACATTGGCAGGTCTGGCGGCAAGGCCGGTGGACACTGCTGGACCTGACCGAACCGGCCTGCCACCTCACCTGGCATGAAGCCCAGGCCTGGTGCGCCTGGGCGGGCCGGCGCCTGCCCACCGAGTTCGAGTGGGAGCGCGCGGTGCTCACGCACCGCGAGGCCTTCGCCTGGGGCGATGTGTGGGAGTGGACGGCCAGCCCTTTCGCCCCGTTTCCCGGTTTCGAGCCCCACCCGTACCGTGAGTACTCCGCCCCCTGGTTCGATGGCCGGCCGGTGTTGAAGGGTGCCTCCTTCATGACCCAGCCGCGCATGCGCCACCCGCGCTACCGCAACTTCTTTGAAGCCCACCGCAACGGCGTGCCGGCCGGGTTTCGCACCTGCACGGTGTGAAGCACGGTGTGAAGCACGGCGTGAAGCGCGTCCCTCAACCCCAGGCCAGCCACACCCCGAACCAGCCCCGCGCGTCGGTCCAAGCTTCGGTCTGCGTGAACCCCGCCCCGCGCAGCAGCGCCTCGAAGGTCTCGGGCGTCCATTTGTACGAGTTCTCGGTGTGGATGCGCTCGCCCGCAGCGAAGCGGCGCTCGGCATGGGGCCAGCGCACCGTCAGGCTGCGCCGCGCTTCCAGATGCATCTCGATGCGTGACTCGGCCGCGTTGAACACCGCCAGGTGCCGCCATTCGCGCAACTGGAAGTCCGCGCCCAGCAGGCGGTTGAGGTGGTTCAGCAGGTTCAGGTTGAAGGCGGCGGTGATGCCCAGCGCATCGTCGTAGGCGGCCTCCAGCACGTCCACGGGCTTGACCAGGTCCGCGCCGATCAGCAAGGCGCCACCAGCGGCCACGTTGCGGGCCTGGCTCAGCAGGTGCAGGGCTTCCGTGGGGTTGAAGTTGCCGATGCTGGAGCCCGGATAGAACACCACCGCCGGCCCCGACACCAGGCCCGGGGGCAGGGCGAGTTCGGCCGAGAAGTCCAGGCCCACGCCGACCATGGGCATCTGCGGGTGTTCTCGCTGCAGGCATTGCAGCGACTGGCGCAGGAACTCCACCGAGATGTCCACCGCCACGTAGCGCCCAGGCTGCAGCAGCGGGAACAAACGCGAGGCCTTGGCGCAGTTGCCCGCGCCCAGGTCCACCAGCGCGGGCCCGGGTCCGGTGACGCCCCGCGCCGCCTCGCCGATCGCCAACCCATGCGTGGCCATGAGGGCCGCCTCGGTGCGGGTGGGGTAGTACTCCGCGGTCTCGGTGATGGCGTCGAACAGCCTCGAGCCCAGCGCGTCGTAGAAGAACTTGGGCGACACGTGGGCCGCGGGCGCCCGCAGGCCAACGGCGGCTTCAGCGGCCAGGGCCCGGTCGTCGCCGTGGTGCAGCTGGATGAAGTCAGGCGTCATCGTCAAGAATTCCGCGGGCCCAGTGGCAGGCCTTGTCCTTTCAGGTCACTCTAGCAGCCGCCCCGGGATAGAGTGCCCGTCCGCTGTGTCTTTACCCACTTCGCTTGGAGCCTTCGATGATCAGCCTGTCTCCCTCCCGCACCCTCAAGGCCCTCATGACCTGCGCCTTGATGGTGTTTGGATCTTTAACGCACGCTCAGCAGGTGTTTCGCGTGACCACCATCCCGGAGGAGGCGGCCACGGAGCAGGTGCGCAAGTTCACCCCGCTGGCCAGCTACCTGGAGAAGCGGCTGGGCATGAAGGTGGAATTCACTCCCGTGAGCGACTACCCCGCGGCGGTGGAGGCCCTGGTCAACAAGAAGGTGGACCTGGTCTGGTTCGGCGGCTTCACGCATGTGCAGGCGCAACTGCGCTCGGGTGGCAAGATCGTGCCCATCGCGCAGCGCGAGGAGGACACCAAGTTCCAGTCGGTCTTCATCGCCAAGACCGATTCGGGCATCAAGACGCTGGCCGATCTGAAGGGCAAGCAGATCAGCTTCGGCTCGCAGAGCAGCACCTCGGGCCACCTGATGCCGCGGCACTTCCTGCTGCAGGCGCAGCTCAACCCGGAGAAGGATTTTCGGCGCATCGCCTACAGCGGTGCGCATGACGCCACCATCGCCTCGGTGGTCAGCGGCAAGGTGGACGCGGCCGCGCTCGACATCACCGTGTGGCGCAAGTTCGTGGGCGAGAACAAGGTCGACACCAAGGCCGTCAATGTGTTCTACACCACGCCCACGTTCTTCAACTACAACTGGTCCATGCACGTGGACACCGCGGCCGAACTGCGCGAGCGGGTGAAGAAGGCCCTGCTGGACCTGGACCCGGCCACGCCCGAGGGCAAGGAGATCCTGCAGCTCAACCGCGCCACGCGGTACATCCCCACCACGCCTGAGAACTACAAGGGCCTGGAGTCGGCCGGCCGCAGCGCCGGGCTGATCTGAGTGGCGTTGCGCTGAGCTGACCTGACCCAAGACCAGCACCGTGAAGCTTGAACTTCGCGAGGTGGTCGCGCGCCACCCGATGGCGCGCGAGGGCGCCGTGCCCGCGCTCCAAAGCCTGTCGTTGAGCGTGGCCGCGGGCGAGCAGCTCGCGGTGATTGGCCCGTCCGGCGCGGGCAAGACCACGCTGCTGCAGGTGCTGGCCTGCGCCATGCCGCCAGCCCTGGGGCGCTTCACGCTGGACGGGGGCGACCCCTGGGCCCTGCCGCGGCGTGAACTGCAGCGCCTGCGCGGCCGCCTGTTCCTGGCGCCGCAGGTGCCGCCGCTGCCGCCGCGCCAACGCGTGGTGACCGCGGTGCTGGCCGGACGCCTGCCGGCGCAAAGCCTGTGGGCCAGCGTGCGCAGCCTCTTCTACCCCTCGGACATCCCCGCGGCCCATGCCGCGCTGGAGCGCTTTGACCTGCAGGACAAGCTCTTCGACCGGGTGGACCGCCTGTCCGGCGGCGAGCGCCAGCGCGTGGGCTTGGCGCGGGCCCTGGTGGCCCCCGCTGGGCTGTGGCTGGTGGATGAGCCGCTGTCGGCACTGGACCCGGCGCGTGCCGGGCAAGCCGTGGCCACGCTGGTGGAGCAGGCGCGCGAGCGTGGTGCCACGCTCGTGGCCACTCTGCACCAGGTGGACCGTGCGCTGGCGCACTTCCCGCGCATCGTCGGGCTGCGTGAGGGCCAGCTGGTGTTTGATCTGCCCCCGGGCGAGGTGACGCCTGAGCGCTTGGCGCGCTTGTACGCGCAGCATGAGCATGAACTGGTGGCGCCAGGCGTGGCCGCGGCGGGGCCGGTGGATGAAGGCTCCCCTGCTGCGCGGGCGCCGGTGGTGATGCACTGCCGATGACCAGCGCCACCGTTGTCTCCCCCGCGCTGCGCGACCCGGCATGGAGCGGGCGCCTGTTCTGGACGCTGGCCGCTGCGGTGCTGCTGTGGCCGCTGCTGGTCGCCACCGAGTTTCGACCCTGGATTCTCTTCGAGGCCCGCAACCTGCAGGTCACGGGCGACTTCCTGGCGAGCTTCCTGCCGCCGGCGGTGGGCTCGGAGTTCCTGGGGATGGTGGTCAAGGAGACATGGCGCACGGTGGCCATCGCCACGGCCGGCATGACGCTGGCGCTGGTGGTGGCCGTGCCGCTGACCCTGGTGTGCACCCGGGTGCTGTCGGTGTCGGCCTTGAGCGGGCGCATGGCCCGGGCCCCGGCGGCCCTGCGCTTTGGCGCGCGGACCTTGCTGGTGCTGCTGCGCAGCGTGCCGGAGCTGGTGTGGGCGCTGGTCTTCGTGCGCGTGGTGGGCCTGGGGCCCACGGCCGGCGTGCTGGCCATTGCGCTGACCTACGGCGGCATGTTGGGCAAGGTGTATGCCGAGATTCTGGAAAGCGGCGAACCCCACGCCACGCAGACCCTGCTGCGCAACGGCGGCTCGCGCCTGCAGGCCTTCTTCTACGGCCTGCTGCCGCAGAACGCGGCCGAGCTCACCAGCTACACCGTCTACCGCTGGGAATGTGCCATCCGCAGCTCGGTGGTGCTGGGCTTCGTGGGCGCGGGCGGCCTGGGCCAGCAGATGGACAACTCGATGAAGATGTTCAATGGCGGCGAGGTGCTGACCATGCTGGTCGTCTTCGTCGCCCTGGTGGCGCTGGCCGACCGCATCAGCGCCGGGCTGCGTCGGGCTTTGGGGTAAGCGCCCGTGTCCCGCCCTTCCACCGCCAACGCCCCCCAGCGCCTGCCGCCGCCGCTGTTTGACGCGCGCTGCAAGGCCTGCTGGTTCACGACTGCGGTGCTGGCGCTGGTGGTGGCGAGCTTCTGGTCGCTGGATTTGAAGTGGGGGCAGTTCCTGTCGCTGGAGGCCGCGCGCAGCATGGGGCGCTTCCTGGCCGAGTTCTTTCCGCCCGACCTTTCCGGCCCGTTCCTGCACAAGGTGCTGGTGGGCACCTGGGAGACGCTGGCGATGTCGGCGCTGGGCACGCTGCTGGCGGCTGTGGGCGGGCTTGCGCTGGCCCTGCCGGCCAGCCGGCTGCACGAGGGCGACGCCGCCCGGGGCCGCGCGCCCACGCGCCTGCTGCTGAACGCGCTGCGCTCGGTGCCGGAACTGGTGTGGGCCGCACTGCTGCTGATCGCCGCCGGCCTGGGCCCCTTTGCCGGCACGCTGGCGTTGGCCTTCCACACCGCCGGCGTGCTGGGCCGGCTGTTTGCCGAAGCCATCGAGAATGCGCCGCGCGGTCCGGGTGACGCCCTGCGCGCGCAGGGCGTGGGCAACGGCCGCGTCTTTCTTTACGCCACCTTGCCCCAGGTGCTGCCGCAACTGATGAGCTACACGCTGTACCGCTGGGAGAACAACATCCGCGCCGCCGCCGTGCTGGGCGTGGTGGGCGCGGGCGGCCTGGGGCAACTGCTGGCTTTCCACATGGGGCTGTTCCACATGGGCAAGACGGCCACCATCCTGGCCGCCATGCTGGCCTTGGTGGCGCTGGTGGACGTGCTGAGCTTTGCCGCCCGGCGGCGCATGAATGCATGAGGGTGGGTTGAGGCACGTCTTGTCTGTGCGTGCCCAGGCGCTTGGCCCGGCGGCTCGCTGGGGCATGGGGGCGGACCGATGAGCGCGCCGCCGCGCGTGGGCTGGCTGTTCGCCCACGACTGGGACGGCCGCGCTCGCGACGATCTCCAGGCCCGTGGCCGGGCGTGCTTCGACCACGCTGGCTTCGACCTCTTCAGCTTTCCCAGCAACACGGCGCTGGCCTTCTACGACCACGAGCGCTTCGCCCAGCGCCAGGCCCGGCGCGGGCGGCGCCTGGGCTGGCGCGCCGTGCTGTCGCACCAGGAGCATTTCGGCGCGGTGGCCGCCGCGCTGGTGGCCGAGCAGCTGGGCCTGCCGGGCACGCCGGTGGAGTCGCTGCTGGCCGCTCAGCACAAACTGCACGCGCGCCGCGTGTTGCAGCAGGTGGCGCCCGAGGCTAACCTGCGCTTTGCCGCGCTGGAGGCCGAGTACGGCGACGACATCCCGCCCGGCCTGGCCTACCCGGCCTTTGTCAAGCCGGTGAAGGCGGCGTTTTCGGTGCTGGCGCGCACGGTGGACGACCATGCCGCGTTGCAGGCCCATACCCGCTTCGGCCGGCGCGAGCTGTGGGTCATCCGCCACCTGGTGGACCCTTTTGACCGCCTCTGCCGCGCCCGGCTGCCGCAGGCCGGCAGCGCCCACCGCATGCTGCTGGAAGAGCCCGTGCCGATGCACGTGCCGCAGTACAACCTGGACGGCTGGGTGGCCGACGGACAGGTGCACGCGCTGGGCGTGGTGGACGCGGTGATGTACCCCGGCACGCGCGCCTTCATGCGCTGGGAGCTGCCCAGCCGCCTGGCCGCGCCGGTGCAGGCGCGCGCGCTGGACGTGGCGCGGCGCTTCCTGGGCGCCATCGGCTTCACCCGAGGTCTGTTCAACCTGGAGTTCTTCCACGACCCCGCCACCGACCGGCTGAGCGTCATCGAGTGCAACCCGCGCCTGGCCTCGCAGTTCGGTGATTTGTACCGGCGCGTGCACGGCATCGACCCGCACGCCATGGGCGTGGAGCTGGCCCTGGGGGAAGACCCCACTGCGCTGCCGCGCAGTGAACCCACGGCAGGCGTGGCGGCCAGCCTGGTGTACCGGGCCTTCAGCCCGGCAGAAGTACCCGGGGCGCCCGGGCCCGCGCAGCGCGCCGCCTTCGCGCAGGCCTACCCCGACGCGCTGATGTTCAGCTTCCCCAAGACCGGCGCCGCCCTGGCACGCGACTTCAAGTGGACCGGCAACCACCACCACGGCTTCGTCCACCTGGGCGGGCGCGACCGCGAGCAGATGCTGGACCGTGCGGAGCACGCCAGCGCCCTGCTGGGCTGGCCAGCGCCCTGCCTCGACCGCGATGCGCCCGCTGGCGTTTCACCCCACCTCGAAAGGAAAGTCGCATGACCCTCCACAAGCTCCGGGCCCGCTGGTGCCAGCCGTCGCACGCTGCGGCGCCACCGTCTTGCGGGCTCCTCTCCCCGGTCCCTGGCCGCGCGCTTGCCAGCTTCGGCCTGCGCCGCGCCGTGGTGGCGGCAGGTCTGGCAGGCACGCTCGCGCTGACGGGCTGCTCATCCCTGGTGGCGCAGAACCCTTCAGGCGCGCTGCGCCCGGTCAATGCGGTGGCCGATGGCGCTGAGGAGCGGCTGATGCTCAAGGGCGCCGACATGGTGGCCTACTTCACCCAGGGCCGCTACGTGCCCGGCGTGCCGGCCCACCGCAGCGTGCACGAGGGCGTGGCCTTTCGCTTTGCCAGCGCCGAGCACAAGGCGCAGTTCGACGCCGCGCCGCAGAAGTACCTGCCGCAGTACGGCGGTTACTGCGCCAACGGCATCGTCTACGGCATCCCCTGGGGAGGTGACGCCGATGCCTTCCGCATGATCGACGGCAAGCTCTACATCTTCGGCGGAGCCGCCAGTCGCGACGCCTTTGCGCTGGACGTGCCCGGCAACCGCGCACTGGCCGACCGCTACTGGGCGCAGGAGGTGGCCGGCGCCAACAGTTTTGTGCAGCGCGCCTGGCGCCTGGTGTGGCGCGTGCCGCATTACCAGAGTGGGCAGCAACTGGCCGAGGCGGTGGCGCGGGCACGCGCCGGCACGCCGAAGTGAACCGCGCCTCCTCAGGGCGTCTTCGGCCTCCCCCAGATGAGGGCGTTGGGGTGCTGCTCCAGCAGCGTGGCCAGGGCGCGCAGGGCGGTGGCGGCCTGCGTCACCTCCAGCAGCGCGGCTTCGGTCTGGCGGCGTACGGGCGAGCCCGGGGCGGCGGCGTCCCGCAAGGTGCCCGCTGCGGCGCCCAGTTCGTCGGCCGTGCGGCGCAGGTCGGCCACCAGGGGTTGGGCGGCCAGCGCCAGGGCCCGGGCCTGGGCCGCCGCGTCACCCACCTGCGAAGCTGCAGCCCCGGCCTGGGCGGCGGCCTGGCCGACCTGGCGCAGGGCGGTCGAACCCTCCTGCAGCAGCGGGTCCACGGCTGCCAGGCTGCGGCGGGCCTGGGCCAGGGTGTCTTGCGCCGAGCGGGCCAGCGGACCGGCCTCGCGCTGCAGCGCCTGGGCCAGTTGCTGCAGTGATTGCGCGGCCTGCGCGGTGCGGGACAGGGCCTGGCGCGCCTGCGGGGCGGCCAGCAGCTCGCGCGTGGCCGTGGCCACCGCCGCCAGATCCCGGCCGATCTGCCCCAGGTCCAGGCCTTCCAGCTGGGCCTGCAGGGTTTGCAGACGGGTGGGCGCAGTGGGAATGAGGGGCAGACCGCTGGTGGTCGCGACGGCCACCGCCGGTTCGCCCGGGGCGGTGGGTCTGCCAGAGGCGGTGCCGGAGGGGGTGCCGCCCGTCGGGTTCGCGCGGTCACCGGCTGACGGGGAGGGTCGGGGCGCCGCCAGGTCCAGATCCACGTAGAGCAGGCCGGTGAGCAGGCTTTGCGTGGCCAGCCGCGCCACCAGGCCGCGCTCCACCAGAGAAGGGACAGTGCGCCTGGTTGCATGGCCCAGCCCTGAGCCCTGGCCCGCTTCCGGCCCGGCTCTGGCTCCTGCCTCAGGGGCGAGCAGCGGCCTGAGCAGCTCGCTGTCGAACTCGGCCGTCACCGGCAGCACCGGACCGTTCGCACCCGTGCCCGTGCCCGGGGCCAGGCCGATGGCCGTGACCCGGCCCACCTGCACGCCACGCAGCACCACGGGCGCGCCCACCTGCAAGCCATAGACCGAGGTCTTGAAGTGCATGACGGCGCGCTCGGTGGTGCTCCACCAGCGGCCACCCGCCGTCACCAGGGCGAGCGCCAGCAGGGCCAGGCCCGCCATGGCGAAGGCGCCCACGCGCAGTGCGGCGGGTCTCATGGACGGGCTCCTTGCGTCGGCGCGCCGGGCTTCAGGTGAGGTGCCGCGACCCCCTGCGGCGCCAGAAACCGCCGCACCGCCGCCGGCCCCTGCAGCAGCAGCTCTTGCGGAGTACCCAGGGCGGTCATGGTCATGAGCTGGTCGTCGAGGTAGAGCACGCGGTCGGCTACGGTGAAGACGCTGGCGATGTCGTGCGTCACCATCACCACCGTGCGGCCCTGATGGTGCCTCAGTTCCAGTACCAGTTCGTCTAGCCGGGCGGCATTCAGCGGGTCCAGCCCGGAGCCGGGTTCGTCCAGGAAGAGCAGCGGCGGGTCCAGCGCCAGGGCGCGCACCAGCGCTGCGCGCTTGCGCATGCCGCCTGAGAGCTGGGCCGGCATCAGGTCGAAACCTTCCTGCAGTCCCACCCGCGCCAACAGTTCCCGCGCCCGCTCTTCGCGCTGCGCGGGGCCAAGTGGGGTGAACAGGCGCAGCGGCAACAGCAGGTTCTCGCCCAGCGTCATGGAGCTCCACAGTGCGCCGGCCTGGAACATCACGCCAAAGCGACGGCGCAGCGCGGCCAGGGCGTCCTCGTCGCCTGTGTGCAGATCATGCCCTTGCAGCAGGACTTGGCCGGACAGGGGCCGCTGCAGGCCCACCAGGTGGCGCAGCAGCGTGCTCTTGCCACAGCCGCTGGGCCCCACGATGGCCAGCACTTCCCCCGTGTGGACGGTGAAGTCAATGCCTTGCAGGATGGTGCGCCCGCCCGCCTGCACGGCCAGGGCTCGCACCTGCAGCATAGGGTTGGTGCCCGCGCGTGGGTCGCCGTTGTCCGTTAGCGCGTCAGGCATGCCGTCTGGCGGGTCTGTGACGTGCGACGTCCGCATCAGTACCCCAGCGCAGTGAAGACCACCGTGGTCGCGCAGGCGGCCGCCACGATCCACACCAGCGCCTTGACCACTGCGGTGGTGGTCGCCTCGCCCACGGCCTGCGCGCTGCGCCCGGCGTGCAGGCCCTCGCGGCAGCCAGCCAGGCCCACCAGGGCCACGTACAGCATGCACTTGAACAGGCCGATCCACAGGTGCGTGAAGCTCAGCGCGCGCAGGCACTGGTGCAGGTACTCGCCGCTGGACACGCCATAGACCGCAACCGCCGCCGGCCAGCCCGCCAGCACCCCGGCCAGCGCGCCGAAGGCGTACAGCACGGGCGCCACCAGCAGCAAGCCCAGCAGGCGCGGCAGCACCAGGTGGGCTACCGGGTCCACGCCCAGCACGCGCAGGGCGTCGATCTCCTCGCCCGCCTGCATGGTGGCCAACTGCGCGGCGAAGGCCGAGCCGATGCGCCCGGCCAGGATGATGCCGGTCATCATGCCGGCAAGCTCGCGCACCATGCCCACGGCCACCACGTCGGCCAGGAAGTTCTGCGCCCCGATGCGCGCCAGCTGCGCTCCGCCCATGTAGGCCAGCATCAGCCCGATGAGCGCGCAGCTGAGGCCGACGATGGGCAGCGAGCGCGGGCCGCTCTGGTCCAGTTGGTGCAGCACGTCACGGCCTGCCGGGCCGCCGCGGCCGCGCACCCAGCGCCAGAGTGCGATCAGCACCTCGCCCAGGAAGGCGAGTGTGCGGGCGGCTTCGGCCAGGGGCCGGGGCCAGGGACGGGCAGGGGGGGCCATCATCGGCACATCATGCCGCGTCCGTCCTGATTTGGGCCCCGCGCTGCCTCAGCGGTACAGCACCTCCGGCAGCCACATGCCAATGCCCGGGAAGTTGTAGAGCAGGATGATCGCGATGACCTGGATTCCCATGAAGGGCAGCATGCCCGCGAAGATCTGGTTCAGCGTGACATGCGGCGGGCTCACCCCCTTCAGGTAGAACGCCGCCATGGCCACGGGTGGGCTCAGGAAGGCCGTCTGCAGGTTCAGCGCCACCAGCAGACCGAAGAACAGCGGATCCACCCCGAAGTTGTCCAGCAGCGGGATGAAGATGGGCATGAAGATCACGATGATCTCGGTCCACTCCAGCGGCCAGCCCAGGATGAAGATGATGACCTGGCTCAAGATGAGGAACTCGGTCTTGGTCA
>Ga0315900_10012667_pt1 | contig 10328 bp, 4 predicted proteins | sample LakEriMetagenome_FD_203521 | JGI IMG/M metagenome (GOLD analysis project Ga0315900, IMG submission 203521) | Freshwater fungal communities from buoy surface, Lake Erie, Ohio, United States - Buoy 12 MA114 | ecosystem: Environmental > Aquatic > Freshwater > Lake > Lake biofilm | place: USA: Lake...
ACGACGAGCCGGTCGCCCACCGCGATGCGCCCGCCGCCGCTCACGGCGCAATAGATGCCGCAGTCGGCATGGCCATAGCTGCGCATGAGAACGGCGGGAATCATGAGGTCGCGGACGGCCGTGGCCGGATTGACCGTCGTCGCGGCGCAGCGCTCGGTGCGCTTCAGTCCGGTGAGGGCGACATCGCCGATGGTGATGCGCCGTCCCACCCAGGCGAATTCCGAGAAGGCGGGAACGCCGTCGATGTAGACGTTGGCGCGGAAGCGGATCGGGTCGATGGCGATCCCGGTCTCCTTCTCCAGGGCGCGAACGCTGGCGAGATTGATGATGGAGAGGAAGCCCGAGCGGGAATCCATGAAGCGGAAGCCCGGCGGGCCCTCGAGGACCCTGGGTTCTCCGCCCAGTTCCTTCGCGAGGAAGACGCGGAAAAAGTCCTCGATGGCTGTGCGCCCTTCCGGGGCCGTCAGGTCGCCGCGGGCCACCTCGATGTCGTCTGCGACGATGGTCAGGGTGTGCCTTGCGTCGTCGTAGCGGGTCCTCAGCTTCGCCAGCGCGGCCTGGCGGGCGAGCACGAGGAACTTCTGCTTCGGCTGGTGTTCCGGATTGGCAGCGTCAAAGCCCGAAGGCCCGTTCTCGATGGCGAACATCCGGTCGCCGGGGAAATGCCGACCAGCCTCGAGGCGCGCCTCGTTCAACGGTTCGGCGGAGAGGCCCTTCACCGGGTAGCGGTAGAGGGCGGTGATACGGGCGGAGGCGAGGGGTGCTTCGGTCATGCCTTGAGGTGCCGCAAGGTTGCAGCCGGGGTCAAGCCGGCCGGGGCGCGGGCGATGGTTACGGTCAGGCCCGACACCCGGGGCAGAGCGCGGACAGGGCCCTTTGACGTGGCTCAAAAAGTCTCGGCGATGGCCCTTCTCACGGCCGCGTGACGCCCCCATATCCGCCCCAAGCCGGTCGCTTCGGGACCGGGAAACCATTGGTCGGACGTTCCTTGCGGGCTCACGCGAGACGACGGGAACGGGCATCAGGAGTGGCCCATGAACATCGAGAAATACACTGAACGCTCGCGCGGCTTCATCCAGTCGGCGCAGTCGCTGGCGCTTCGCGAGGGGCATCAGCAGTTCCAGCCCGAGCACCTGCTCAAGGTGCTGCTGGATGATACCGAGGGCCTCGCCGCGGGTCTGATCCGGCAGGCGGGCGGGCAGCCGCAACTGGCGCTGCAGAAGACCGAAGAGGCGCTGCGTAAGATTCCAAAAGTGCAGGGCTCGGGAGCTGGCCAGGTCTATCTGGGCCCGGGGCTCGCGCGCGTCTTCGATGCTGCCGAGAAGACGGCCGAGAAGTCCGGCGACAGCTTCGTCGCCGCCGAGAGGCTGCTGCTGGCGCTGGCGCTCGAGAAGGATTCCGAAGCAGGCAAGGCGCTTGCCGCTGCCGGCGTCACGCCGCAGTCGCTGAATGGTGCCATCGAGGCCCTGCGCAAGGGCCGCACGGCGGATTCGGCGTCGGCCGAGAACGCTTATGACGCCCTCAAGAAATATGCCCGCGACCTGACCGCGGCGGCTCGCGAGGGCAAGCTCGACCCGGTCATCGGCCGTGACGAGGAGATTCGCCGGACCATCCAGGTGCTCTCGCGGCGCACCAAGAACAATCCTGTCCTCATCGGCGAGCCCGGCGTCGGCAAGACCGCGATCGTCGAGGGCCTCGCCCTGCGTGTCGTCGATGGCGACGTGCCGGAGAGCCTGAAAGACAAGGCGATCCTCTCCCTCGACATGGGTTCGCTCATCGCCGGTGCGAAGTATCGCGGCGAGTTCGAGGAGCGGCTGAAGGCCGTGCTGTCCGAGGTCACCTCGTCGGATGGCGGTATCGTGCTGTTCATCGACGAGATGCACACGCTGGTCGGCGCCGGCAAGGCGGACGGAGCGATGGACGCCTCGAACCTGCTCAAGCCCGCTCTTGCCCGTGGCGAGCTGCACTGCATCGGCGCGACGACGCTCGACGAGTATCGCAAGCATGTGGAGAAGGACGCGGCACTCGCCCGGCGCTTCCAGCCGGTCTTCGTCAACGAGCCGTCGGTGGAGGACACCGTCTCCATCCTGCGCGGTCTGAAGGAGAAGTACGAGCAGCACCATCAGGTGCGCATCACCGACAGCGCTATCGTCGCGGCGGCAACGCTGTCGAACCGCTACATCACCGACCGCTTCCTGCCCGACAAGGCCATCGACCTCGTCGACGAGGCCTCGGCGCGCCTGCGCATGCAGGTCGATTCCAAGCCCGAGGAACTGGACGAGCTCGACCGGCGCATCATCCAGCTCAAGATCGAGCAGGAGGCGTTGAAGAAGGAGAACGACACGGCCTCGAAGGACCGCCTGAAGCGGCTCGAGAAGGAACTGGCGTCGCTGGAAGAGCAGTCGGCGGAGATGACCTCGCGCTGGAAGGCGGAGAAGGACAGTCTCGGCCGCGCCGCGGAGATCAAGAAGCAGCTCGACGAGGCGCGCAACGCCCTCGCCAATGCCCAGCGCAAGGGCGACTGGGCCAAGGCGGGCGAACTCTCCTACGGCACGCTTCCCGCGCTGGAGAAGGAGCTCGCTTCCGTCGAGCAGCAGAACGAGCAGGCCATGGTCGAGGAGGCGGTCACCGCCGACCACGTCGCCCAGGTCGTCTCGCGCTGGACCGGCGTTCCTGTCGACAAGATGCTCGAGGGCGAGAAGGACAAGCTCCTGCGCATGGAGGACGAGATCGCCCGCCGTGTCGTCGGCCAGGGCGAGGCGGTGAAGGCCGTCTCCACCGCGGTGCGTCGTGCCCGGGCCGGGCTGCAGGACCCGAACCGGCCGATCGGCTCGTTCATGTTCCTCGGCCCCACCGGCGTCGGCAAGACCGAGCTGACCAAGGCGCTCGCCGAGTTCCTCTTCGACGACGAGACGGCCATGGTCCGCCTCGACATGTCGGAATACATGGAGAAACATTCGGTCTCGCGGCTGATCGGCGCGCCTCCCGGCTATGTCGGCTATGACGAGGGCGGGGCGCTGACCGAGGCGGTGCGCCGCCGGCCCTACCAGGTCGTGCTGTTCGACGAGATCGAGAAGGCCCATCCGGATGTGTTCAACGTCCTGCTGCAGGTGCTCGACGACGGGCGCCTGACAGACGGGCAGGGCCGCACGGTCGACTTCCGCAACGTGCTCGTCATCATGACTTCGAACCTCGGCTCCGAGCTTCTGGTCATGCAGGGAGAGCACGAGGAGGTGGATGCGGTGCGCGACGGCGTCATGTCCATCGTGCGCGGTCACTTCCGCCCCGAGTTCCTCAACCGTGTCGACGAGATCATCCTCTTCGGCCGGCTGAAGCGGGAGCAGATGACGACCATCGTCGATATCCAGCTGAAGCGCCTGCAGAAGCTGCTCGACGAGCGCAAGATCGTCATCGACCTTGACCCGGCCGCCAAGGCCTGGCTCGCCGACAAGGGCTACGACCCTGCCTATGGCGCGCGGCCCCTGAAGCGCGTGATCCAGAAGTACGTCCAGGATCCTCTGGCCGAGAGGATTCTCGGGGGCGAGATCAAGGACGGCGACCGGGTCAGCGCCTCGGCAGCCGGCGACCGGCTCGTCTTCGAGGCCGCCCCGCAGGCGATGGCCGCCGAATAAACTCCCGGCTGCACGGATCAGGAATACAGCCCTCTTGCCGGGCCGCCCGATCGGGTATCCGATCGGGCGGCCTTTTCGTGTGCGGGGAGGAAGCGATGGCCGCCAGGGCACCTGTCGAGAAGCCGCAGGACAAGTCGGTCCCGCCGCCCGCGCCGCGAACCGCCGTGCTTGTCTTTCACGGCATCGGCGACCAGCGGCCCATGGAGACCATGCTGGGCGTGGCCAACGCCGTGCTCGGCGAGCCGGACGAGCCGGGCGCCATCGGCCGGTGGATCAAGCCCTATGTCGGCAAGGATGGCTTCTTCGATCTCAAGTCGGTGTCGACCAAGGCCGTGGGCAGCGAGGGACGGCGCTACGACTTCTTCGAGCTCTACTGGGCCGACCTGATGTCCGGCACACGGCTCGTCGCCGTGCTGCTCTGGCTGTGCGACCTCGCCAAGCGTGACCGCCGTTCGCTTCCGCCCGACGCCATATGGATCTGGTACGCCATTGTCGGCCTGATGACCGGCGCCATGATGGCCTCGGTCCATCTGCTCTGGGTCATCGGACTGAACCTCACCGACACGGCGCCGGAGGAGCTCCAGCGGCGCGCCGCTGCCGCCGCCGAGCCGGTCGCCGCGGCCTTCCTCGCCATCGGTCTCGCCGCGGCCGCCGTGGTCGGTGCCTGCCTCGCCAAGGGGCTCCGGGTAGCGCTCGCGGTGTTCCTGGTCTTCGTTGTCCTCGCCTTCATCGGCTACTGGAACGGCATCGCCCTGCTGACGCTGATCCCGGTCCTCGCCGGCCTCTTCATCTTCCTCGGCCCGCGCGCGGCCCTCGGCGGCATGGCGGTGGTGGCCGCAGTCGCCCTCGTCATCGTGCTTTGGGGGCCGCTTCTGGCGCTGGTCTTCGGAATCCGGGCGCAAGCCGGGTCCCTCACGGATATCCAGGCCGCCTTCGACCTCGTCTTCCTGACAGTGATGTTCAAGGCGGCCGCGCCCTGGCTTATCGGTTTCCTGGCTCTATTCCTCGCCCTCGCGGCGATCTTTCTCGTCCCCTATGTCGGTGACTGCGCCCGCTACCTGCGCGATGCACCGGACAATATCGAGGCGCGCAACCGCATCCGCCAGTTGGGGCTGGAGGTGCTGACGGACCTGCACAAGCGCCAGTCGGACGGCCGGCCGCGCTATGACCGCATCGTCGTGGTCTCCCACAGCCTCGGCACCATCGTGGCCTATGACGTATTGCGCGCCTTCTTCGTCAAGCAGGTGTCGAGCCTGCCGCTGACAGACACCACGATCGAGACCCTTCGCCCCATCGACAAGATGAAGGACGGCGCCTTGCGGGCCACGACCTTTGCCCTTGCCGAGAAGGATGGAGGGCTCGCCTGGGCTCCGGTGGATGGCCCCGCGGCGGATACGGCGCTCGCCTACCAGGCGGGTGTACGCTGGGCCTTCGGCACTTTCTGCAGGGAGCAGCAGGGGCGCTTCGACAACGGCCTGATGGCATCGCCCTGGCGCATCAGCGATTTCGTCACGCTGGGTTGTCCGCTCACCCATGCCGCCCTGCTCATGACGGAGGATGGCGACCCGAAAAGTCTCGCCGGGAAGGTGGAGCTGCGCGAATTTCCGGTCGCTCCGCCGGCCCACAGTCGGGGTGAGACCGGTCGCGTCCTGTTCGGCGGAGATGCGGTCGGGGAGGGGCGCGCACCAGAGAGCCGGCCGCGTCTGCAGCATTCGGCAATGTTTGCCCTGACCTGCTGGACGAACCTCTATTTCGCACAGCGCTTCGTCGTGAAGGGCGACTTCATCGGCGGGCCGGTCAATGACCGGCTCTCGCCGGGCACGCTGAACGTGCCACTCAGAACCACCCTGCTCGGAGGCTACTTCAACCACACCCACTACTGGCAGCGCGAGCCGCACAGGAAAGCCGCCACCGTCCACATCCGGGCGCTCGCCCTCGCGACGCTGGGCGAGGCCGCCTGCCGTCGCGTGAATGCCGAGAGGAGCAGCATCGCCTCGCAGCCGCCGTCGTAACCGCGCCGGCTTTGCTTGCCGGGCCGGGCGGTCCGCCCTAGAAGTCGGGCATGACCCAGATTTCCCCCATTCACGTCATTGGCGGCGGCCTCGCAGGATCCGAGGCCGCCTGGCAGATCGCCGAGGCCGGCGTTCCCGTGATCCTCCACGAGATGCGCCCCGTGCGCGGCACCGAGGCCCACAAGACCGAGGGCCTCGCCGAACTCGTCTGCTCCAATTCGTTCCGCTCGGACGATGCCGAGACCAACGCGGTCGGACTGCTCCATGCAGAGATGCGGCGCATGGGGTCGATCATCATGCGGATGGGCGATGCCCACCAGGTGCCGGCGGGCGGGGCGCTGGCCGTCGACCGCGACGGCTTCTCCGCGGCGGTGACCGCCGCGCTCGAGGCCCATCCGCTCGTCACCATCGAACGTGGCGAGGTCGCGGGACTGCCACCGGCAGAGTGGGACAGCGTCATCGTGGCGACCGGGCCTCTGACCTCGCCGGCGCTCGCAGCGGCCATCGGCCAGCTGACGGGAGAGAAGGAACTCGCCTTCTTCGATGCCATCGCTCCCATTGTCCATTTCGACTCCATCGACATGGACACGGCCTGGTTCCAGTCGCGCTACGACAAGGCAGGACCGGGCGGCACCGGCGCGGACTATATCAACTGCCCGATGGACAAGGGGCAGTACGAGGCCTTCATCGACGCGCTGCTGGCGGCCGAGAAGACCGAGTTCAAGGAGTGGGAGGGAACGCCCTACTTTGACGGATGCCTGCCGATCGAGGTCATGGCCGAGCGCGGCCGGGAGACGCTGCGCTGGGGGCCGATGAAGCCGGTGGGCCTCACCAACAGGCACAATCCGACCGTCAAGGCCTATGCCGTGGTCCAGCTCCGGCAGGACAACAAGCTCGGTACGCTGTTCAACATGACCGGCTTCCAGACCAAGCTGAAGTACGGCGAACAGGCCCGCATCTTCCGGATGATCCCCGGCCTGCAGAACGCCGAGTTCGCCCGGCTCGGCGGCATTCACCGCAACACCTATCTCAATTCGCCGAAGGTGCTTGACGCCACACTGCGGCTGCGGGCCCAGCCGCGCCTGCGTTTCGCCGGGCAGATCACCGGCTGCGAGGGCTATGTGGAGAGCGCCGCCATCGGCGGCATGGTCGGCCGCTTCGCCGCCGCCGAACGGCTGGGGCGGACGCCATCCCTGCCGCCGGTGACGACGGCGCATGGCGCGCTCATCAACCACATCACGGGCGGCCATGTCGTCACCATCGACGAGGGACCGCGCTCCTTCCAGCCGATGAACGTCAATTTCGGGTTGTTTCCGCCGCTGGCCGAACCGGCGCCGAATAAGGGACCGGACGGTGAAAGGCTGCGCGGCAACGCCAAGACGCAGGCGCGCAAGAAGGTACTGAGCGCCCGGGCGCTTGCCGATTTCGATCGTTGGCTAGGCAGCGCCGCGCAGGTCGCCGCCGAATAGGCCTCAGCGCGAGGGCGCCTGGGCGGTGACGCGCGTCTCGGCGCGGTCGCGCGTCATCAGGGCGTCGATGCGATCGCGCTCGGCCCGGAAGGCGGCGAGCATGGGGCCGGACAGTTCCCGTCCGCGCGGCACGCGGACGCGCATGGGATCGACGAAGCGCCCGTTGACCATCACCTCATAGTGGAGGTGGGGGCCGGTCGACAGGCCGGAATTGCCGAGATAGCCGATCACCTGGCCTTGCCGGACGCGGGCGCCCTCGGTGATGCCGCGGGCGAAGCCGGACAGGTGCGAATAGGTCGAGGTGTAGCCGTTGGGATGCTCGATCTCGACGCGCCGGCCATAGCCGCCGGACCAGCTCGCCTTGCCGATCACGCCGTTGCCGGCCGCGACGATGGGGGTGCCGATGCGGTCCGACCAGTCGACGCCGGAGTGCATCTTGAAGTAGCCCATGACGGGGTGGCGGCGCATGCCAAAGCCAGACCGCATCTGCCCGCCGGCGATCGGCTTGCGGATGAGGAACTTGCGCGCCGACTTGCCCTGTTCGTCATAGAAGTCGACGACGCCGTCGGCGGTGGAGTGGAAGCGGTAGTAGCGGCGTGTCTCGCCGCCGGTGGTCAGCGACGCATAGAGAATGTCGCTGCGCCCCGCCTCGCCCTCGTCGTCCGAGGCGTAGAGGACTTCGAAGAGGTCATTGGAGCTCACGCGGCGGGAAAAATCGACGTCATTGCCGAAGACGCGGATGAGTTCGTCGACAACCGGCCGGGGAATCTCCTGGCGAAGCGCCGTCTCGTAGATGGCGGAGTAGAGGCGCAGGCCCCCGCTCTCGTCGTCCTCCTCCGAATCGTCGGTGACATTGACGGCCTCGGCCGGATCCTCGACCGCGACATAGCGCCCCTCGTCGGTCTGCGCGACCGCGGCCTCCGGCGTGCCGCGCTCGCCGACAAGGATGACGCGGACCGGCTGCTGCCGTCCCGAGGCGCCCTGGGCAAAGAGCACGCGGATGCGCTGGCCGTCGCGCAGCGTGATCTCGCGGCCGCCACGGGTGAAGGCGGCGGCGATCAGGCGGACGTCGTCGCGCACCGCCCCGAGCTCAAGGAGGATCGAGGTGATGGTGTCGCCCGCCTTGGCGATCGCCGTGCGATCGGGTGGCACGGCGGAGGCCGAGGCCTCAGGCGTGCGCTTGACGACGCGCATGACGTTCGGGTCGTCCGGGTCGATGACGTCGTTGCGCGGCCTCGGCCGTGTCGCAAAGCCGCCATCGGCGGGCAGCGACGCGGGAATGGCGAGGCCAGGCATCGCGACCTCACGAACCTGACCGAGGATGTCGTCGGTCGACAGGATCAGCATGCTGCGCTGCTGCGGTGGCAGGGCGCCGAAGTCGCGCATGACCACCGTCACTTCGCCTTCGCCGTCCGGCTGCTGCTGCTCTTCCGCCCGCTCGGCGGTATCGCCCGCCAGAAGACGCAACGGATTGAACTGCGGGATGTCGTAGTCGCCGCTGGACGTCTGGACGAGGTTGGCAACGACACGCGTATGGGGGCGGACACGGATGATCTCGCGATCGCCGACCCGCGAGGTCTGTGACACGCGGATGGTCTGCTTGGATGACGAGAAGAGGTCCGCAAGGGGGGTCAGACGGTCGCCCTTGCGGGCGGTGTTGGTCGGGCGCTCCCCGGTGCCGCTTCCCGAGCGCGACAGCGGCTGGAGAATCTCTGCCGGCGCCGGCGGGCGGGTCGGGTTCTCGAGTGCTGCCCAGACCGCGCCACCCATCAGGCCCGCCCCGCACAGTCCGGTGAGGACCGTGCCGGAGAACCAGCGCATGTTGATGCTGCGCCCCTCGATGGTCCGCCGCTCGCGCCCGTCGGCCGACAGGGGCGCCTCGTCGCCGAGCGCCATGGTCGGGTCGGCCTGGTTGGCGACAAGAGATCGGCCGGACAAAAGCAAACCAGAAATCTCCGAACGGTTCCGGGGGCCGTTGCCCGGCACGATGGCGCGGCGACGTTGCCCGCGGCAGTGGGGGCCGTCAAGCAGATCGCACCCGCGACAAAAGAGCGAGGAATGTGGCGTCGTCAGGGCTGCGGACGCCGCGGGTCGTCGTCGCCCCGGGGATTTCGATCAGGCGTGCTCCCGGCGTCGGGGGTCGAAGGGCGCGAGAGACGCGGCAGCAGACAAAATCGCTCGGAACTAAGGAATACCGCGCGCGCACACGTGCGCATGGACTTTCTCCCTGCTGAGGGCCGCTTCCTGTCACCGCGGGATCCGGTGCTGGCCTCCAGGGGAGGGATCCCGGGCGTGGATTCCGGAGGGAAAGCCGCCGCGCCGGCCGGATTCGAAGCCTGGCCGCGGCCGATGGATAGCCGAAGGCCCCCTCAGGCAGGGGTCTGCGATAAAAGTTCCGCCTCGGGTCGCCTGTGGAAAAGCCCTTGTCGAATCGCAAAAAGCCTCGTTCAATCAACACCCTGAGAGCGTACCCAGTGCATCTCTTCCATAGCCGGCGACGGTTCGTTGTCGTCGGGCTGTCATTTTTTTTGAAATCCGTGTTGACAGTCCGAAAGGGCTTGGCCTATAACCCGCCCATCGACGCGGCGCCGCGCTTTACCGGCCCGGCCCGGCGTCACCTGAAGCTTCTCAGTCACCATCTGGTGCATGACGCTTCTGACCTAGGTCAGAAGGCAGAGTTTCAGTCGCCCTTCACGAAGGGTGGGAGCCTCACGGTTCCAGTTCTTTGACAACTGAATATGGGAAAGAGAAACGTAGGCGGCGGAGTTCTTGCGGACCGACCTGGTAACAGATCGGTCAAGACGAGACTTCGGCAGTGCTACGTTTCATCAGAGACTACCATGAGCAGTCGCAAGATTGTTCTAGGTGTGTCCTCTGTCAATTCAACGTAGTGACTAGCCGGTTCAAGATCTCAGCATTCAACTTGAGAGTTTGATCCTGGCTCAGAACGAACGCTGGCGGCAGGCTTAACACATGCAAGTCGAGCGCCCCGCAAGGGGAGCGGCAGACGGGTGAGTAACGCGTGGGAACGTGCCCTTTGGTTCGGAACAACTCCGGGAAACTGGAGCTAATACCGGATAAGCCCTTCGGGGGAAAGATTTATCGCCAAAGGATCGGCCCGCGTCTGATTAGCTAGTTGGTGAGGTAATGGCTCACCAAGGCGACGATCAGTAGCTGGTCTGAGAGGATGATCAGCCACACTGGGACTGAGACAC
>Ga0315900_10012669_pt1 | contig 10327 bp, 10 predicted proteins | sample LakEriMetagenome_FD_203521 | JGI IMG/M metagenome (GOLD analysis project Ga0315900, IMG submission 203521) | Freshwater fungal communities from buoy surface, Lake Erie, Ohio, United States - Buoy 12 MA114 | ecosystem: Environmental > Aquatic > Freshwater > Lake > Lake biofilm | place: USA: Lake...
TTAATGTATAAACATAATCATATGTTGTTGATGAAATTGTGTACTCACCATAAGGTAATTCACTATAATAATTGAAAGGTATTGTCTTAATACCTAAGTCAATTGGTGTTCCACCTGTCATTGGTTGGAACGTGACATTTGCGGTTTGCCCCGACAAATTATTACTTGTTATTCTAACTCCTATTGCCATTTTTATTTTTTATCTATAAATATCGTTTATTTTTTATTTATTCGTTTTTTATTATAAAACTACAAACCGTATTTGGATTTATCGGCATCAAAGTTTTGTAGAATTTCGGACGCACTTAATGATTTATTATAATATCTCACAACACCTATGTCACCATCGAATTGTTGCGGGAATTCGTTTCCATTATAATTCCCAAGATACAGAGGGCGACTTGTGTTTTTCACACTGGCAAATGAGTGTAGATTACTTCCTTGTGACACACCATTAACATAAAGAGCAATTGAATTTGATGCAACATTTGTCCACACACCTACAACTTGGTACCACGTATTCGCACTTACAATAAATTGTGGTGAAGTAGTACTTGTACCCCCATTTCCAACTTCAAAATAAAGTCTACTAATCGTACTTGTTCTAAAACCATAACCCCAATCAGCAGCACCACCCCCGTTATCTGTTTTAGAAAGGAATGTTCGAGTTTGTCCTGTCACAACATCGTATTTTACCCAAACCTCAATAGAAAAATCGCCAGTATTTGGTTCTAACGCCAATGCGTCAGGTCTTAATACTTGAGAAGTGCTTCCATTGTAAGTTAAATACGGTGAAGTGAATGTAAGGTTAGACATTGTCCCATTCAACGCATTTGAAGTCAAATCAAATAAAGTTGTACCACTACCTGGATAACTTAGAGGGTTACTTGGGTCGTAATATAAAACTAATCCACTACTAACAATTGGAGAAGTCTCGGTTGGTGTAGGTGTTGGCGTCTCGGTTGGTGTAGGTGTTGGCGTCTCGGTTGGTGTAGGTGTTGGCGTCTCGGTTGGTGTAGGTGTTGGCGTAGATGTTGGACTTGGTATTATTTCATACCAAATACAAACAGGTTGTCCCTCAATAAAATCAACAGGTGATGGTTGTATTAATATTAATTGAGATGTTCCAGGATTAATACCTCCGTTTATTAAACCACCAAATTCATTTGAGAATGAAAGTGGGTCTCCTTGATAAATTGCGGTATTTCCATTTTGACTAAAATAAATTAAGTAATTGTTACTTAACAATTGAATGTAATATTCAAATAAATTATTTCCGTCAATATCTATAAAATTAAAATCAACACCGTTTATGTCAAAAGTATTTGGATTCAATATTCCTTGGCCAGACTCAGTATTTGAAAATTCAGGAAATATTATATTACCCGATTCAGGATAAAAATAAGGTAATGTAATTAAGTTAAAACATCCTCCTGTGACTCCTAATATTTCAGGTGTAAAATCATTGTTTGGTATTATTTCAGAACCTAATCCATCGTTTGGTATGTGATTGTCGTAGAAATCATTAAATGGGATATAACCTCCATTTAAATCATTATTAGGAATATATCCACCATTTAAATCGTTATTAGGAACAAAATTTCCGTCTAAATCATTATTAGGAATATACCCACCATTTAAATCATTATTAGGGACATATTCTCCGTTTAAATCATTATCTAATATATTATTACCATCAATATCATTATTTGGTATAATTAAATAATTAATATCGTTTGGAGGTGTTGAGTTACATTGTATAATTAACCTATCACCATTTTCTTGTAAAATATAAAAACCATTTTCTTGTAATAAGAAACAATTTTCGACAGGTGTAGGTGTAGGGGTTGGTGTAGGGGTTGGTGTAGGAGTAGGAGTTTCTGTTGTCGTAGGAGTTGGTATTATAGTAGTAGTAGTTGTAGTAAATGGGTTGGTAGTAGTAGTTGTAGTAAATGGGTTGGTAGTAGTAGTTGTAGTAAATGGGTTGGTAGTTGTAGTTGTAGTAAATGGATTTGTAGTTGTAGTTGTGGTAAATGGATTAGTGGTTGTGGTCGTAATGATAACATCACAATCAGGACAATCAGGATTAAATAAATCAAAAGTATCTTTTAATAATAAGAAATTGTGTTTAACTTCATCGGCAGATAAAGGTTCAGTATACATTCTAAATTGAGATATACCACCATCAAAAGAACCCGCAAAATTTTGTTCAATTAATATGTGAGTTGTTAGTGCCGATAATGATGTACCACTTAATATATTATTAGGGAAACACTCAGGGTCTTGTTGATATGTTAGACCTGTTAATGTTTCAGGACAACCTGTGAATGTTAAGTTATTATGTAATCCTTGTGTACCACCACCCCAAGATATATTGTAAGGAACACCAACCTGTCTTTCTTTTTCAGTATCAAGACCTCTTGGAATAATCTCTTCAATATTCTCAAAAATGTAAAATACTCGTCCATTAACATAAACTTTTATTCTACCTTGTCTATATTCTTTTTCAATTAACCATCTTTCATTAAGTTTAACCACCTCTATTTTTTCAGGAGGGGTAGAACCACTACTAGTTACTGGTGGCTCGATTAACTTAACAGATTCATTAAGTAATGAAAACAAATAAGGGTTAGTGGATATTAAACCTAATCCCCCTTTATACCAAAGGTCACAAGTGTCTAACCAAGTGTACCTTTCCCATACCAAATCTAATTGTACCCAATGTTCTTGACTTAAAAACGCAGGATTTATTTGTGCACAAAAATCGTAAATTCCTTTAGGTGTACATAAATTCTCGACAGTATATCCTGTTTGATAAGTTATTCCTGTCGTTGAACAAGTTCCTGTTGTAACACAATCACCAGTAAAACGTAAAATTCTAACACCTATTTGAGGGTTATGTGGGTCACCACAAAGTTTAAACGCTAAGGCATTTGACATTGAATCAAATAAGGGGTCCTTATCAGGTTCAATTTTTGTATCAATGGTTGCTGCACATCCACAATTACAATCTAGTCCGTGAGAAACTACTTCATTTGTTGGTTGATATACTTCAATACAAGATGAGTTAGTAACTCCTGTATCAGAACAAGCACAAGTTTTTAAACACGTTAAAGTTTCAGTGACTCTAGTGTAACCAGTGTCAGATACAGGACTTCCACTTGCGTGGTGATAAAATTTATTTTCAGCTCTTGTACCTAAATAAAAGAAAATGTCTTTGTTATTGGGATAAAAGTTATTTAGAGTTGTTTGCCCTATCGGTGGATTATATTCATCAACAAATCTTGGTTTTAATAACAACTCAACGGTCCAACCTTTATTAACCCTTTCAGGATATAAAGTGTAGTCATACCCAAATAACTTATAAAATCCTTGGTAAAACCCTCCGTATAACTCGTGATAAACTCCGACCTTAGGGTCTTGTTTTGAAACTATATTATATGATATGTCTAAAGGTAACCCTGAAAACCTAATATTTGGAGATTGGGTATATCCTGTAACTTGGTGTAATTTTAATCTTCTGTCAAAATATAATCGTTCAAACTTTAAAAAGTCTGAGAACAATCCCTCAGTTACCGTAATTGTTTGTCCTGTCATTTCAGACACTAAACCATTATCAATACCCGTCAAACCAATATCACATATAGTTTTTGCGGTATAACAATTTAAATCAATATTATTAGGGTTATAATAATTTGATGAAACTAAGTTGTTATACTGATTATATTGGTTAAATGTCAAAACAAATAACTCACTATTATCAGGATTATTTAAATCAAAACTAAATGGTAACCTATTTCCGTCATTTTCGGCAATTAGGTTTGGGGAAAAGATTACCTCCTCCTTATAGTCCCTCTCATCGGATGCCAAAGAAAAATCTTGTATTTCCGACTTATTTAGGAGATACCACTTATTAAAATTATATTGGTTTATATTTTGATATGCCATAATACATTGATAAATACTTTGTTCGCAGTATTTATATATAAAAACTAAAATGGTAGAAACTAATAAAGAGTATTTTTTCAGTCCTTACTATTTTTTCATATCTGAAAAACACGATAAAATATCGTTATACTATTCTATTGCCGAAACTTTAACCGAATCAAGAAAAAATGACGATAAGTTAGATTTTGATAAAAAAGATTTGGATAAAGTAAAAAAAGGTGTGTCTAATATATTAAAAGACAAAAAAATCAAAACTAAAAGTAATATTAAAAAATATTTTGATAAACTTAATAAGGGTAAAGAAGAAATCGAAGAATTGGTTGATTCTGACGGAACTCTTGTAAGTTCAAGAATACCCCCTCTTAATATGGGATTGGCGCCTAAGAAGACTACCGACCAAACAGTAGTTATGGGTAGAATGACAAATAACCCCGTAACTAGAGGTTATAGAAAATACTATGGTGAATCTGAAGAATCAGAAGATAATGTAGTTAATGAAGTTGATTACTCAGAAGCTTTTGGTTACGAAGAAACTAAAGATATGGATGGAGAAGAAACGTTCAAATATTTAGTTAAAAAAATGGGTATGGAACCTGATGAAGCTAAAGACAGAACTAAACAATTTGGAAAAGACCCATCAGGTAAAAGGACAAAAAACGCACCTAAACAAATTAGAAACAAAAAAGGATTTATCGATAGAATGACTTTATCTGAAATTGAAAGACAAAAGATGATGGACATTTTAGATGAAATTATTTTGAATAAAAAAAGTGGTGATGGTGAGTTGGGAGAGAAAGACAGTAAAGTTTCCAAGATAATTAAAAAAAATATCGAGTCTTTAAAAAAGATGGCAGATAAAGAAGGTCTTACCATAAATCAAATAATTAAAATGTTAAAAAGTGAATAATCAGTTATACGGAAAAAAATATGAAATTCCTGAAACTATTTTGAATCACTTAAATAATCATTCAGGGGAAGAGACTATTGATAACCTTTTAAAGTCTCCTGAAAATGGTATTTCATATTCTTTACTTAAAAAAATAAAACATAGAATGGAGAATGGTGAAAAACCTCAATTGGGTGGTGATACATTCTTAAATTGGATTAACAACACATTAACCTCAGATAGAAGCGGTGTAGAGATATCTAAACAAGCGAAGTCTGATGTATTGCCGAATTCTTATAATAAATCACCTAATGATGGAATTGATAGTTTAAAAAATATGAACCGACCATCAAAAAGTCATAGAAAACATATGACGGATGAACAAAGAATTACGGAAAATTTAAAAAGAATAAACGAATTAATTTCTAAAATAATATAACTATGGCACAACAAGAACCAATAGATTTAGCACAAACAGAAAACAATACTCTATCTGCAGTTGCTGAACAAGAAAGAAAAAAATTATTCCCAAGAAACGACTACAACACATCGAATAAATACTCATCAGTTAATCCTGACGCATTAGCAACAGGTGACGAATTGGGTAAAGGTACTGGTGGTGATTTAGACGTTTATAATACTATTGCAGGTAGTAGTGTGGATAATATTGAAAGAAAAAATGAAATAAAAATCAACAAATTTAACTCAAGTAAAACATATCCTGATTTTTAATGAAATTAATTAACACCATAAAAACAATAATATCTGAAGCGGCAACTATCGAAGATATTACAGATTCTATCAAAAATAGAAAAATCTGTATTATATATTATGATGGTGATGAACCTGGTGGTAGAGGGTTGCGTCAGATTGAACCTGTTTGTCTTGGTGTTAGTAAAGCAGGTAATAAAGTTTTAAGAGCTTGGGATGACGAAGGTTCTTCACATACCGCATATAAAGGAGAACAACCATTACCTGGTTGGAGATTATTCCGACTTGATAAAATTTTATCTTTAAAACCTACAGGTGAAATTTACAATCAGCCAAGACCTGGTTATAATTTTACAGGAGATAAAACAATGGCAAGTGTTATTATCAACGCAAAATTTAATAATCCACCAGAAGAAAACGTAGCATAATATGAGTGATTTAATGTCAAAATTAGCAATATCTAAAGCCATTATGGATAGACATAATGGAATTAACAGAGGAAGTATTCCGCAAGGAAACATACCATCTATGAATCATCCTGAACTTGATGATTACTCTGCACCTGAAGCCAAATATAACATACCTCAAGATATGTTACAGGAAACTCAACAGGTTAAACCTATGAATATGGAAACTCCATCTAAAGATAGAATTCTTAATTCTAAATTACCTGACGAGATTAAAAGATTAATGATTGAAAACCCAATCGAATCTAAAAACCCATTAATGGGTGGTGGTGGTTCAGTATTATCTGACGAGTTAGTTGAGAAAGCAACAAAACTTATGGGTAATTCAAAACCACAACAACAACCACAAAGACAATCTCAACCAATTACTGAAGACTCTAATTTAAGAAAAATGATGAAAGAAGTAGTTGAAGAGGTGTTAAAAGAAAATGGTCTAATAGTCGAATCGACTTCAAAAACCAATGATATTATGGTTATTAAAGTTGGTCAACATTTATTTGAGGGTAAAATATCTAAGGTCAAAAAACTAAAATAAAACTTTCTTTCTTCGTATTTTTTTGTTATTCTTATATCAAACAATATTAGAATGACAAAAATTAATGTACTAGTCTTACCATCAGATAAAACGGGTGTTGGTAAATTTAGGTCTGTAGACCCTCACATCTTTTTACAAAAATTATATCCTGAAGATTTTCACGTAGATATTGATTACGAGCCAAAATTAAATGACCCTAACTATTGGAAGAAATACCAAATAGTTCATTTCCATAGAAATATTGGTCAAAACTACGAAGCAACTCCACAAATTTTAAAATGGTTAAAGAGTCAGGGTATCATCACAATTGGTGATATTGATGACTATTGGATGCCCACCCAAGAACATCCAATCTATCATTTAATTCAACAACATAAATTAAATGAAAAGATTGTTAAAAATCTAAAAGAGGCGGAATACGTAACTACAACTACTAATCTATTTGCTAACGAAATTAAAAAGATTAATAAGAATGTTGTGGTGTTTCCTAACGCAATTGACCCAAGCGAACCACAATTTAGTGAACCAACACTAGAAAGTGATAGACTTAGAATTGGTTGGTTAGGGGGTTCTTCTCACTTACACGACTTAATGTTAATTGATGGTTCCTTAAGTAAACTTGGGTCAGATAGAGATAACGCACAATTTGTTCTTTGTGGATTCGATACTAGAGGTACAGTAACAGAAATTAATAAGAATACGGGAGAACAAACTCAGAGACCTATTAGACCTGAAGAAACTGTTTGGGTTAAATACGAAAAAATTATGACAAGTAATTATTACGGAGTGTCTGATGATTATTTAAAATTCTTAAACAAATATAAAGAAGAGGTTTATCCTAATGAAATTGACCAACCTTATTTGAGAGTTTGGACACGACCTGTTACATCTTACGCTAAAAATTATTCAAAATTTGATGTATCTTTGGCACCAATTAAAAATCACATTTTCAATAGAATGAAATCTCAACTTAAAGTTATTGAGGCAGGGTTTTATAAGAAAGCGTTAATCGCATCTGAAATTGGTCCATATACTATCGATTTAAAACACGCATATAAAGATGGACAATATACTAAAGGTGGTAACGCATTTTTAGTTAGTGAAAATAGAAATCATAGTGATTGGTATAAAAACATTAAAAGATTAATGAATAACCCTAATTTAGTTACAGATTTAGGGGAAAGTTTATACGAAACAGTTAAAGATACTTACGATTTAAATAACGTCACAAAAACAAGAGCTGAGTGGTACAAATCCTTAATTAAATAATATGATAAAAATACCTATTACTAAAATTTTATTTTTAGACATTGAAACTGTTGGTGGTTGTAAAGATTATGAATCTTGTAAAACGAGTAACCCCAAAGTCGCTGAACAATTTATTAAATACATTGATTGGTTTCAAAAAAGATTTCCTGAAGATTCTCAATTATCTTTAGATGAGATATTCGCAAAGAGAACCGCACTTGTTCCTGAGTTTGCCAAAATTATTTGTGTTAGCGTAGCATTTGTTATGGATAACGGAGAAATAAAAAGACAAACATTTTCAGGTGATAATGAACAAGAATTATTATCAGGAGTTCAAAAATTATTAGATAGATGTGGTAAATTAGATTTCCATCTATGCGGACATAATCTTAAGAATTTTGACATTCCTATGTTGGCAAAACGTATGATTATCAATGGATTATTACCACCGTCAATCTTACCTTCATACGACACTAAACCTTGGGAAATCAAAGCTATTGATACTAAAGAAATTTGGCAGTACGGAGCTTACACCGCCATAGGTTCATTAGATTTAATGTGTGCTTGTATGGATATTCCATCTCCAAAAGAAGGAGAAGTTACAGGGTCTAAAGTACACGACGCTTATTGGAATAAAAATATGTTAAATGAAATTTCAGAATACTGTGAAAGAGATGTTGACGTATTAATAGACACAATTAAAAAACTTAAAAATTTAAAATAATATGTTAGATATCCAAAATATTGAAGATATGTTCGGAGATGACGAACAAGAACTTAAAGAAATGTTAAAAGGAATGGGGGTTGATTTAGATTCCCTTGAAAAAGAGTTTCAAGATTACAAACCAAAAAAAGAGTTAAGATATGAAACATTATCTTACGATACCGTTAAACCTAAATATAATTACCCTTCTGACTCAGGTTTTGACCTTCATTCAACAGAAGAAATTATTGTTGAGGCGTTTGGTAGAGCTTTAGTCCCTACAGGTTTGAAGTTTAATATACCAACAGGTACTGAAATACAAGTAAGACCTAAAAGTGGTTTGGCAATCAATCAAGGACTTACCGTGTTAAATACTCCAGGTACTGTAGATTCAGGATATAATGGAGAGGTTAAGGTTATCATATTTAACACGACAAAAGAACCATTTAAAATCACTAAAGGGATGAAAGTAGGACAAGCGGTATTGTGTCCCGTTATTAATGGTGAGTGGGTAGATTTAATTGAGGTTGACTCAGTTGAAAATAAAGATAGAGGAGAAAATGGATTTGGTTCCACAGGAATTTAATTATGGACAATTTAATTTATACAATGAGACCTAAAGGTACTCATTTTGAAAAGGGATTTAGAGCGTTTTGTAACGAAATAAAACAAGTCATAGGGGAATCACCTGTTATTGTTGAGCTTGGTTCTTATATGGGAGAAAGTAGTTTAATATTTTCAGAAGAATTCCCAAACGCAAAAATTTACTGTATCGATACTTGGGAAGGTGGATTTGATAATTTAGATAGTTGTAGTAATCAGAATTATAACCAGGTTGAATCTCAATTTGACCTAAGACTAAAACTATCTAATAATATTACAAAAATAAAAGGTCTATCTACAAGTGAAAAAATTGAGTGTGATTTAGTCTATATTGACGCCTGTCATAAATATGAATGCGTTAAGGAAGATATACTACATTGGTTACCGTTAACTAAAAAAGTTATTTCTGGTCACGATTATTATACTAATCAATCGTTCATTAATAGTCATCCTCATATTGCAGGTGTTAAAGTTGCCGTTGACGAGTTTTTGGGTTCTCCTGATAAAACATTTGTAGACGGGTCTTGGTTTAAAATTAAAAGTTAAATATGGTAACAGTACATATTATAACATATAATGAAGAAGTTATGATTGGTTTCTGTATTGAACATTACAGAAAAAAATTTCCAAATTGTATTATAAAGATTTATGACAATTATTCAACAGATAATACAGTCGCAATTGCTGAAGGTTATGGTTGTGAAATTTCAAATTACAATTCTTACGATAAATTTGATGAACAAACTTTGATTAAATTAAAAGACACGTGTTGGAAAAATTCTGAAACGGATTGGGTTGTTGTTTGTGACTGTGATGAACTAATTGATATAACCCAAGAAGAACTAATTAATGAGCATAAAAACGGTACTACTTTGTTTAAATTCACAGGTTATAATATGGTAAACACTGGTGATACTATTAATTTAAATGAAATTTGTTACGGTTATGCCGATAATATGTATGATAAAATATTATTATTTAATAAGTCAAAAATATCTGAAATAAACTATAGGCCAGGTTGTCACACCGCAAAACCAAAAGGAATTATTAATTATAACGGTAACAATTATAATATGTTACATTATAAATTTTTAGGTGCGGAATATACCGTAAATAGATACAGATTGTTTGCAAATAGATTGTCAACCTTAAATATGAAAAAGAAATGGTCTATCCATTATACTGAACACGAATCAAATTTGTTAGAATTTTATAAACAAATACCG
>Ga0315900_10012678_pt1 | contig 10324 bp, 9 predicted proteins | sample LakEriMetagenome_FD_203521 | JGI IMG/M metagenome (GOLD analysis project Ga0315900, IMG submission 203521) | Freshwater fungal communities from buoy surface, Lake Erie, Ohio, United States - Buoy 12 MA114 | ecosystem: Environmental > Aquatic > Freshwater > Lake > Lake biofilm | place: USA: Lake...
GCAGTGGCCAGCAGTGGTTCGTCTTCAAAGGGATGCTTGAGCCCGAGTGCGTGACCGACCTCATGCATCAGCGACAGGTGGTTGCGGCTACCCGGCAGCCACGACCCCGCCGAGCCGACCGCGCTGGCGGCATTGGGGGAGATCCAGATGTCGCCCCCGACCGGATACTCGGGATCCGGGCCATAGGCCCAGCCCCACGTGGTCGCCGGGATCACGGCGCTGAAGGCGAATCGGATCTCGCCCACCGCGGTGGCCGTGTCGGGGACCTCGGTCAGGCGGATGTCGGCCACGTCGCTCCAGGCCTGCAGGGCCGAGACCGCGGCTGCGCGCTGGGTCGCATTCAGCCCGAAGCGCTGCGGTGCGAGGTCCTCGCCCTGCGTCGAGTAGGGCTCGCCGCCGATGCCTGCGAACACAGCCATGTCGGACGATGTCCACGGGAAGCTGTAGCTCAGCGCCACGCCGGCGCCGGTGCGCTCGCCCCACTGGTACAGGTCGGTGAGCGCGGCGATCTCGGCGGCACGCGGGCCCGCGACCGGATCGGTGACCGCGATGGCTGGGCTGGCGCTGTAGGGTGAGGGCATGGGGCGAAAAAAGGGTAGGTGCCTCGAGCTCAGGGGCTCAGTCGGTGAGCCTGCGCATCTCATACACTGCGGCTACGTGACCTGACCCGAGCCACTGGCCCGTACGTGGACCGCACTGAACGTTTTTACCGGATCGAGCGACTGCTGCGCGAACGCGGATCGATCTCCGTGTCCGACCTGATGGCGCGTCTCGATGTCTCCCGGCCCACGGTGATCCGGGACATCGCCTACATGCGCGACCGCCTCGGCATGCCGATTGTCTTCGATCGCGTGCGCAACGGCTATCACCTGGCCGATGGGCGCGAGTCTCCGCGCCACCGCCTGCCGGGGCTCTGGTTCAACGCCGACGAGATTCGCGCGCTTCGGGTCGCCTCCCGCCTGCTCGTCCGTATCGAGCCCGATCTGCTGACGCCCCACGTGGAGCCGCTCGAGCCCCGTCTGCGCGAACTGCTCGGCGACGATGGCGGTGCGGCGGCCGATGCGGTGCTGATCGAGCGGGTCGGCATCCGCGTGCCCGGGCGGCGTCGCGTGGCCGAGGGGGCTTTCCAGACCATCGCGAGCGCCCTGCTCCAGGGGCGTCGCGTCTCGCTGGGTTATCGCGAGACCGGCATCGGTCGCCTCTTCGGTCGGCAGGTCTCGGTACAGCGTCTGGTGCACTACCAGGACAACTGGCACCTCGACGCCTGGGTGCATGGCACCGAGGCGGCGTGTTCCCTGCCGCTTTACTGCGTCGAGTCGCTGTCGCTCACCGAGGCTGCCGCGACCTTGCTGCCTCTCGACGAGGTCGCGCGTCTTTTCGATGCGGCCTATGGTGGGCGCTTGGCGCCCGCCGAGGCGGCGGCGGCTCTTGCAGCTCCCACGGCGACCGCGGCGACCGCGGCGACCGCGGAGTCGAACAAGCCCCCCTCCCGATGGGCGCGGCTCGTCTTCAGCGCCGACATCGCGGTCGATGTGGCCCGCCGTCAGTGGCACCCCGAGCAGCGCATGCGTCTGCTCGAGGACGGGCAGCTGCGGGTCGATCTGCCCTTCGAAGATCCCTCGGACTGGCTGTCGCTGGTGCTGCAGCATGGTCGGCGCTGCGAAGCGATCGAGCCACCGGCGCTGAGGATGCTCGTGGCCGACGAGCTTACGGCGATCGCGCGGCGCTACTCCGAGCTCACCTAGTCGAGCGCGGCGGCAACCGCCGCGGCGCCCGCGGGTTCCTGCGCGCTTGCGCTGGTTATAACCCTCGTTATAATGCGGCCGCATTCGATTCCCCGGTCGCCACGTGCCAGCTTCCTTCGCCAGCGTCAAGATCACCACGGTGGGCAACTCGCTCGGCATCGTGCTGCCGCGCGAAGTGCTGCAGCGTTTGCGGGTCGACAAGGGCGACCAGCTCTGGCTGGTCGAGACCCGCTCCGGCGTCGAGCTGCTCGCGCACGACCCCGAGCTGCTCGCGCAGATGGAAGCGCTCGACCGGGCCAGCCGTGCCGACCGCACCGTGCTGCGCGCGCTTGCCGGCGTGAGTCCGGCGCTGCCGGTGCCGCCCGCCGCGGGTCTGGCCGCGCAGCCCGCGACCACGCCCGTCGCCATGCCCCGGGCCGACGATGCCTGAGCGCTCCATCGCCTGGATCCATCCCCGGATCGCGCAGCTCGCATGGGACCGGTTCGCAGCCGAGCACGGCGCCAAGGGTGAGCCCGATGCGGTGCGCCTGAACGCGGCGCTCGGCATGCCGCGCAGTCGCCTCGTGATGAGCGGGCGACGCATCGTGCTCGCGGATCTGGCGGCCGAGCAGGCGATCGCGGTGCTGCGCCTGCGTCCCTTCCCGGAGGGCAACGCCGCGATGGCCTGCCTGCTCGCCATGCTGTGGCTGCAGATCAACGGCATCGAACTGCGCGTGCCACCACTCGAGAAATTCGCGATCTTCGCGTCGCTGGCCAACGGGCGCCTGAACCGTGCCGGGCTCGCGCAGTGGATCCGGGTTCGCCACCTCGCCGGTCAGCCCGGTGTGCAGTCGGTCGTGCAGGTTCGCCTGCGCGGCAACGTTGTCCAGGGCATCGCGGCCATCCGCAATCCCCGCCCCGTCCCTCTCCAGGAAACCGCATCGCCATGAACCTTCCCATGCCCGGCGGGCCCCGCTCCGACGAACTGCGCGCCGCGATCGCGAGCTTCAAGCACGCGTTCTTCGCGGTGATCGTCTTCAGCATGTTCCTGAACATGCTGGCGCTCACCCCGTCGGTCTACATGATGCAGGTCTACGACCGCGTGCTCGTCAGCCGCAACGTCACCACGCTCGAGATGCTGACCGTGATCACGGTGGGCCTGTTCATCCTGATGTCGGCCCTCGAGGCGCTTCGAACCTTCGTGATGGTGCGCATCGGCATGCGGCTCGACGACAGGCTGCGCGATCGCGTCTTCGGGGTCGCCTTCGAGCGCAATCTCGTGCGCCCGGGCAGCAACACGATGCAGATGTTCAACGACCTGCTCAACGTGCGCCAGACGGTCACTGGCGGGGGCGTGATCGCGCTCTTCGACATGCCGTGGATGCCGATCTACATGGTGGTCATCTTCATCTTCTCGTGGCACATGGGTGCGCTCGTGCTTGCCGGGGCGGTGCTGCTGGCCATCCTCACACTGATCACCGAGCGGGTGTCGCGGCCGCTGCTCGACGAATCCAGCAAGATCTCCGCCTCGGCCAATAATCTGGCGGCCAACAACCTGCGCAATGCCGAGGTGATCGCCGCGATGGGCATGCTCGGCAACCTGCGCGCGCGCTGGGCCGAGCGTCATCAGCGCTTCATCGCGATGCAGGCCACCGCAAGCGACCGGGCTGGCGTGCTCACCGGCATGACCAAGTTCGTGCGCATCGCGCTGCAGTCGCTGGTGCTCGGCCTGGGGGCGCTCGAGACCCTCGATGGCAAGATGACCTCGGGCATGATGATTGCGGCGTCGATCCTCGCCGGAAGGGCGCTCGCCCCGATCGAGCAGCTGATCGGCAACTGGCGCCAGATGGTCGCCGGGCGCGAGTCCTACCAGCGGCTGCGCGAGGTCCTGGGCGCCTTCCCGGAACGTGCCAGCGGCATGCCGCTGCCGCCGCCCACGGGGAAGGTGGCCGTCGAGGCGCTGTCGGCGGGAGCGCCCGGCTCGCGCACGCTGATCCTGAAGAACGTGAGCTTCACGATCGATCCGGGGCAGGTGATCGCGATGATCGGGCCGAGCGCCTCGGGCAAGTCCACGCTGGCGCGTCTGCTGGTTGGCGTTTGGGCGCCGCTCACCGGCAGCGTGCGCCTGGACGGCGCCGAGGTCTTCAGCTGGAACAAGGCCGAACTCGGCCCCCATCTTGGCTACCTGCCGCAGGACATCGAGATCTTCGACGGTACGATCGCCGAGAACATCGCGCGCTTCGGCCCGATCGACTCCGAGCGGGTGGTCGAGGCGGCGATGCGCAGCGGCATGCACGAGCACATCCTGCGCCTGCCCCAGGGTTACGACACCCCGCTCGGGCCGGGCGGCATGGCGCTGTCGGGCGGCCAGCGCCAGCGGGTCGGGCTCGCGCGCGCCATCTACGGCGATCCGGCGCTCATCGTGCTCGACGAACCGAATGCCAACCTCGATGACCAGGGCGAAGCGGCGCTGCTCGAGACCATCAAGGGCCTGAAGCAGCGCGGCCGCACCGTGGTGCTGATCACCCACCGGATGGGCACGCTGGCAGCCGTCGACAAGGTGCTCGTGATGCAGGACGGCGCGGTGCGCGCTTTCGGCCTGCGCGACGAGATCCTCGCGCCGATGTTCGCCGCCGCGCGAGCCCAGCAGCAGAACCAGCAGCCCCGGCCGCCGCAGGTGCCCCCGCCGGCGCCCCAGAAATGAACCGAGACTATCCGATGAAGACCCTCTTTCTCCTGTCCGGTGTCGTCCGCGGCCCGGCCTTCGGGCCCGAAGGGCCGGCGGGTGCCGGCTCGCCGCAGGCGCCTGCCCAGGCCCCGGCCGGTGAACGCACCCGCACGCCGATGTCGCTTGGCCGCGCGCTGTTCTGGGGCTGGCTCGTGCTGCTTGTCGGCGGTGGCGGATTCTTCGCCTGGGCGAGCATCGCGCCGCTCGACCAGGGCGTCACCGCGCCCGGGCAGGTCGTGGTCACCGGCAACCGCAAGCTGGTCCAGCATCCGTCGGGTGGCATCATCGCCGAGATCCTGGTTCGCGAAGGCGATGCCGTGCAGGCGGGCCAGACCCTCGTGCGGATGGACACCACGCTCGCGCGCACGCAGCTCGAAACCCTGCGCGCGCAATGGATCGTCGCCCGTGCGGTCGAGGGTCGCCTGTCGGCGGAGCGCGAGGGGCGCGACAGCGTCGAATTCGCCCGCGATCTGGTTGCGTCCGCAACCGAATCGGCGGTTGCGCAGGCGATCGCGCTGCAGAAGCGGCTGTTCGACACTCGCCGCGCGTCGCTGCGCACCGAGCTCGCCGCGATCGACGAATCGATCGCGGGCCTGCAAGCCCAGATCCGGGGCACCGAGGCCTCGCGCGAGGCGCGCGAGGAGCAGCTGCGACTGCTGCGCGAGGAGTTGCGCAACCAGCGCGAACTGTCGGCCGGCGGCTATCTGCCGCGCAATCGCGTGTCCGAGCAGGAGCGGCTGCAGGCGCAGCTCGCCGGCCAGATCGCCGAGGACGCCGCCGCCATCGCCAGGGCGCGCAGCAATATCGGCGAGCTTCGGGTGCGGGCGGTCGGGCGCCAGAACGAGTATCGCCAGCAGGCCGAGACCCAGCTCACCGACACGCAGAAGGAAGTCAACGCGCTCGCAAGCCGGATCCAGGGTCTGCAGTTCGATCTTCGCAACACCGAAGTCCGGTCGCCGGCGAGCGGTACCGTCGTGGCGCTGAACGTGTTCACGCCGGGCGGCGTCATCCAGGCCGGCGCGCCGCTGATGGAGGTGGTGCCCAAGGGCGAGCCGCTGCGGGTCGAGGCGAGCGTGCCGCCGCAGTTCATCGACAAGATCCGGCCCGGGCTCGATGTCGAGGTGCTCTTTCCCGCGTTCAATCAGCGCGTCACCCCGAACATCAAGGCGAAGGTGACCTCGGTGTCGGCCGATGCGCTGGCCGACCAGCGCTCGGGCACCACCTTCTACCGCGCGATCGTCGAGGTGACGCCCGAAGGCGAGAAGCAGCTTCGCGACAAGCAGATCAAGGCGGGCATGCAGGCCGAGGTCTTCATCCGGACCGGTGAGCGCACCGCGCTCAACTACCTGTTCAAGCCGCTGACCGATCGCCTGCGTGCGGCGATGACCGAGGACTGACCGTGCGCCGCCGTCCCGTGTCCTGCCGAATCGCGCCACTGGCCCTGGCGATTGCCGCGCTCGCGGCGTCGGGCCATGCCGCCGCGGTCGGGTTCGCCGAGGCCTGGAAGGCCGCGCAGCGCGCCGATCCCCAGTATCGCGCCGCACGCGCCGATCTCGAGGCCAACCGCTTTGCGATCCCGATCGCGCGCTCCCAGCTGCTGCCGCAGGTGGGTGTCTCGGTGGCCGACAGTCGTGTGAACGGCACGCGCGAGAGCACGGCGGGCGGCCTTCCGTCGACGCCGCTCGACTACACCTCGCGCTCGCGTTCGCTGTCGGTGCGCATGCCGCTGCTCAACATGGAGGCGCTCGCCAGGCTGCGAGGCGGGCAGGCGCAGGTCGCCTACGCCGAGGCCGCCTTCCAGGTGCGCGGCAAGGATCTGGTCACGCGGATGGGCAAGGCCTACTTCGAGCTGCTCTATGCGCTCGATGCGGTGTCCCTTGCGCAGTCGGCGGTCGACACCTACACCGAGGCGGTCGCCTTCGCCACGCGCCGTTTCGAGGGCGGCGAGGGCACGCGAACCGAGGTCGGGGAGGCCGAGGCGCGGCTCGACATCGCTGCCGCGCAGCTGATCGAGGCGCGCGACGCGGTCGAGGTGGCCCGGCGCACGCTGCAGGTGATCTCCGGGCTCGATGCCCAGGGCCTGCGCCCGCCGGCGGGGGTGCTGCCGGTGGCACCTCTGGCGCCTGCGGCGCTCGAGCCGTGGCTGGCCCGCGTCGAGGCGGGCAGCCCCGAGGTGGCCGCGCGCCGCCTGCTGGTGGCCTCGGCGCGGCAGGAAGTCGAGCGGGCCCGCTCGGGCCACTACCCGCGCGTGGACGCGGTGGCGGCGATCTCGCAGCTCGAGAACGACACCATCAACACGCTGAACACCCGCATCCGCCAGAATTCCATCGGGCTGCAGATCAACATCCCGATCTACAGTGGCGGCTATGTCGATGCGACCACCGACCAGGCACTGACGGCGGTGCGCAAGGCCGAGGAGGAGCTCGACGCCGAGCTCAATGCCCAGCGCATCGAGCTGCGACGGCAGTATCTGGCCGCCGGCAGCGCGCTCGCGCGAGTGGATGCGCTTGCGAAGGCAGTGCGCTCCAGCGAGATCGCGCTCGAGGGCACCCGCTTCGGCCTGCGCGCGGGGCTGCGCACCAACCTTGATGTGCTCGATGCCACGCGCCAGCTCTTCCAGGCGCGGCGCGACCTGCAGCAGGCCCGTTATGGCTGGCTGCTGGCGCTGCTGCAGTTGCGTGCGGTGGCCGGCGAGCCGCTCGACGACATCGTGGCTGATCTGGACCGGATGCTGCAGGCGGCTCGATAAGGGCGATACGGCCAAGACCGCGGAGGGTCGCGCGTGAGGCCGGGGCAGGCCGGTGCCTTAGGTCGAGGCGGGCTGGCGCCTCAGATGAGGCAGGCTGGCGCCTCAGGTCGAGGGGACCCAGTCTTCCAGGCGCAATCCCCCCACGCGCTGAAACTCGCGGGTGTTGTTCGTGACCAGCGTTGCGTGTTCGGCCAGCGCATGGCAGGCAATCCACAAGTCATTGGCCCCGATGGGGGTGCCAGCGTCCTTCAGCCGAGTGAACTGCTCGGCATCGTGGTGGCAGATCGCGGGGCCATCGGGATACCGCACCGTCACCTGTCGGGCCAGCGCGTCGAGTCTGCGCAAGACCTCCGGTTTGCGCGTGCTGCGCTCGGCCCCCTTGAGCAACTCGGCCCAGGTGACGAAGGACATGCCCAGGCGCGCATCCTCCGGCAGGGCATCCACCCGTTGAGCGACGGCGGGCGGCTGGTTCTTGATCAGGTAGATCAGGGTGTTGGTATCCAGCAGGTAAATCACAGCGCCTCGCGCTCCTGAGGGGGCAGAGCGGCAGCCCGATCAGCTTCGAGGGCGGCGATGAAGGCCTCGTCGGCCTCGTTGATACCGCGCAGAGCATCGAGCAACGCAGCCCCGCGCTGTGCCCGAAGGGGGTGAATGACCAGATCGCCTTCTTCATTGCGCCTGATGCTCACCTGGTCGGTGTCCAGCCGGAACTCGGCCGGGATGCGCACCGCCTGACTGTTGCCGTTGTTGAAGACGCGGGTGACGAGGGTGGCCATGACGTCCTCTTGTGTGTACGTCGATGTGTGTATTCTGAAGGTCGGCCAGGCGGCTTGCAACGTGGATGGGTACCGTATGAATGTCGATCTCGGCGCAGGCAGGGTTTTCGGTCGAGGCCGGGTGGTTTACTGACGGTAGACGCGCGAGCCCGTCCCGGTCGCCGGCCCCGCTACACTTCGCGCCATGCGAATCGCGCTTCTCAAGACCAGCTCGATGGGCGATGTCATCCACGCCCTGCCGGTGGTCACCGACCTGCTGGGGGCGCGGCCGGGCACGGAGGTCGACTGGATCGTCGAGGAGGCCTTCGCCGATCTGCCGCGGCTGCACCCGGGCGTGGCGCGGGTGATCCCGGTGGCGGTGCGGCGCTGGCGTCGTTCGCCCTTCTCGGGCGCGGTGCGCGCCGAGGTAGCGGCGCTGCGCGAGCAGCTGCGAGAGTCCCGCTACGACCTGGTGCTCGATCTGCAGGGCCTCGTGAAGAGCGCCTGGATCGCGCGGATGGCCGGCGTCCCGGTGGCCGGCTTCGATCGGGCCAGCGTGCGCGAGTCGCTCGCCGCGTTCGCCTACCGTCATCGCTACACGGTGCCTCTGCAACTGCATGCGATCGAGCGGCTGCGCCAGCTCGCGGGCCAGGCGTTCGGCTATCCGGTGCAGGGCCTGCCTCGCTTCGGGCTGCGCGCCCCGGCGCTCGAGGTACCCGGCTGCCCGGGCTCGGCCTATGTGGTGCTGCTGCACGCCACCTCGCGCGCCGCCAAGCAGTGGCCGGATGCGCACTGGACGGGGCTGGGGCGTTCGCTGCTCGAGCGCGGGCTGGCGCTGGTGCTGCCGTGGGGCAGCCCTGCCGAGGAGGCGCGCGCCCAGGCGCTCGCCGATGCGATGCGCCCCGGCGCCGTGGTGGTCGCCCCGAAGCTCACGCTCGCCGAGTGCGCGGTGCTGCTCGCGAAGGCGCGCGCGGTGGTGGGCGTCGACACCGGGCTCACGCACCTCGCGGCGGCGCTCTCGGTGCCCACCGTGGCGCTTTTCGCGGCCACGCCCGCGTGGCGCTTCGGTCCCTACTGGAGCGATCGCGCGGTGTCGCTTGGCGAGGATGGCCGCTGGCACGCGCCCGACGAGGTGCTCGCCGCACTCGCGCGGCTGGCCGCGCATGGCTAGGGGCGATCCGGGCAGCGGCGCCGGGGTCCCGCCGATCGTCGCGCGGCTCGCGCGCGTGCTCTACGGTCTGGCGTGGCTGCTCGCCACCCCGCTCGTCATCGCCTACCTGCTGGCGCGTGCGCGCAGGCAGCCCGCCTACCGAGCGCACTGGGCGGAACGCTGGGCGCTGCGATGGTCACCGGCGCCTGCGGGCTGGCTGACGACGCGAGGCGGCCTCGCCGGTGCGTCGGCAGCCGGCGCCAGCGCGCGCCCGATATGGATCCATGCGGTCTCGGTGGGCGAGACCCGCGCCGCGCAGCCATTGATCCATGCGCTGCTCGATGCCGATCCCTCGCTGCGCATCCTGCTCACGCACATGACCCCGACGGGCCGCGCCACCGGCTGCGAGCTGTTCGCGACCCGCTGGCCCGACCGCGTGCATCAGGTCTACCTGCCCTACGATCTCGGCTGGGCGGCTGGGCGTTTCCTGGCACGCTGGCGCCCGCGCCTGGGCATCCTGATGGAGACCGAACTCTGGCCCGCGCTGTGCGCGCAGGCCGCCCGGCGAGGCGTGCCGCTGGTGATCGCCAATGCCCGGCTCTCCGAGCGCTCGCTCGCCCGTGGCCTGCGCTGGCGGGCGCTGACCATGCCCGCGCTCGCCGGCCTGCAGGCGGTGCTCGCGCAGACCCCGGCCGACGCGCGGCGTCTGCGGATGCTGGGTCGCGAGGATGTCGCCGTGCTGGGCAACCTGAAGTTCGACACCGTGCCCTCGGCCGACGCGGTGGCCCTTGGACGCGCCTGGCGAGCCGTGCTCGACGCGGGTGGCGCGGGGGACGCGGGTGGCGCGGTGGGCGATAACCGGCCGGTGCTGCTGTGCGCGAGCACGCGCGATGGCGAGGAGGTCTTGCTGCTGCGCGCCTGGGTCGCCGCGATGGGCGATGCACCCGCACCGCGTCCGCGCCTGCTGATCGTGCCCCGCCACCCGCAGCGCTTCGACGAGGTGGCCGAGGCGGTCGCGGCGCAGGGCCTGACGGCGATGCGTCGCAGCCAGGCCGGCTGGCCCGAGGTGGCCTCGCGGGCCGACGTGCTGCTCGGCGACTCGATGGGCGAGATGGCGGCCTATGTCGCGATGGCCGATGCCGCGATCATCGGCGGCTCATTGCTGCCCTTCGGGGGGCAAAACCTGATCGAGCCCTGCGCGCTGGGGGTGCCGGTGGT
>Ga0315900_10012680_pt1 | contig 10322 bp, 9 predicted proteins | sample LakEriMetagenome_FD_203521 | JGI IMG/M metagenome (GOLD analysis project Ga0315900, IMG submission 203521) | Freshwater fungal communities from buoy surface, Lake Erie, Ohio, United States - Buoy 12 MA114 | ecosystem: Environmental > Aquatic > Freshwater > Lake > Lake biofilm | place: USA: Lake...
CAAGTGTTGCGGTGATGGTTTAACCACCGGCGCATTACGCATCTTGGAAGAACTTGAGTTTGACCCGAACACCGTGCCGAGCTGGACCGTGTGTGAAGACGTGCGTCTGCGTTCGCCAGGCGGACGCGAAATGTATATGCCATTGCCACATGGTGCCGGACAATTTGCCGCGATAACTCCGCGCATTGAATTAGACAACGCGTTAGTTGAACAAGCAAAGCGCGCTGGCGTGAGTGTGCTTGAGGGACATGCATTTATTGCAATCGATAATTCCTCGCGCGACTTCGCAACTATTGAAGTAGAAAACGTTGGAGCCATTCGCGCAAAGTTTGTGATTGCAGCCGATGGCATGTGGTCGCCTGTGCGCAAAGCACTTGGACTTTCACAATCTGGATACCTAGGCGAGTGGCACGCGTTTCGCCAGTACGCAAGCAATGTGACTGGCGCATCAAAAGATCGCTTGCATGTGTGGTTCGACAAAGACTTGCTACCTGGTTACGCATGGTCGTTCCCACTTAAGGGCGGACGTGCAAATGTGGGCTTTGGCATTTTGCGCGGAGGTAAATACTCCGTGCAAGAAATGAAAGACCTGTGGCCAAACCTGTTGCAGCGTCCGCACATTCGCGAAGCACTTGGCGCAACCGCAGTAATGGAAGATCGTCACACTGCATGGCCAATCCCCGCGCGCGTTACTACCGCAACGCTCAGTAGCGGTCGCGTGCTGTTTATTGGTGACGCAGCGTGCGTAACCGACACGTTGACCGGTGAAGGAATTGGACAGGCGCTGTTGTCCGGCCAACTTGCCGGCCAAGCCATTATCAAGACCGGCAATCGCGAGGCATCAATTGCCCGACGCAATTACGAAAAGCTCGTGAAGCAACACTTGTTTGCCGACCATCGCATGAGTGTGACTCTTGGAAAGATTCTGCAGAGCAGCATTGGCGCTCGCGGAGCACTTCGCCTTGCAAGCCTTACGCCATGGACCCGACGCAACTTCGTGCGCTGGATGTTTGAAGACGAACCACGCGCCGCCGTGTTCACTCCGCGCCGCTGGCACAAGGACTTTTTGAAGCGTGACGGTGCCTTCAAGAACTACGGTTAGAGCCATGCGCACACGCTTAACCGACATGCTCGACATTGAATTTCCCATCATGCTCGCGGGCATGGGTGGCGTGTCGTATCACCGTTTGGTTGCAGCGGTTTCCGAAGCCGGCGGACTCGGCACTCTGGGTGCAAGCACCATGCAGGCTGGCGAATTAGAAGATGAGATTGCAGGCGTAAAGAAGCTGACAAACAAAGCCTTTGGCGTGGACTTGCTGACTGCACTTCCCCACACGCTTGAACGCGATGTTGATTTGATTATTAAAAGTGGTGCGCGAGTGTTTGTTGCGGGCCTTGGTGTGCCACGCGACATTATTGATCGCCTGCACAAAAACGGCGTGTTGGTTGGTTCAATGTGCGGAAAAGTTCGCCACGCAACTGCTGCGTACGAAAGCGGTTGCGACTTTGTGGTTGCTCAAGGCACCGAAGGCGGCGGACACACAGGCACCGTTGCAACGATGGCATTAGTTCCACAAGTTGTTGATGCAGTTGGCGACAAGATGGTGGTGGTTGCAGCCGGTGGATTGTTTGACGGTCGAGGTCTTGCAGCATCACTTGCACTTGGTGCCGATGGCGTGTGGGTGGGAACTCGTTTCATTGCTACCCACGAAGCGCGTGGCGTAGATGGTTATAAAGAAAAGTTGATTGACACGCTTGAAGACGGCACCGTCATTACACGCAGCTACACCGGCAAAACCTGCCGCGTGGTTCGCAACGACTGGACGAACAAGTTTGAAGAGCACCCAGAAACGTTGCAGGGGTTTCCGCAACAGGCCATTGCTTCTATGCAAGCCGGCGTAAACCACTTGGGTTACCCAGAAGGAACAAAGGTTGATGTCAACCAAGAGTTCATGCCTGCCGGCCAAGGCGTTGGTGCAATAAAGAGCATTGTGCACGCAGGCGACTTGGTGCGCAGCATGATGGCAGAAGCCGAGCAATCGCTCAATCGAATTCAAGCAATGCGCAGCAAGTAATTACGCATGGGAGTCCTTCGTTCAAACGTCAACGTGCGCAGATTGTTCGTTGCACAAAATGTTTCGGTTATGGGTGACTACTTCACCTACGTTGCCCTTGTTGGATTAGTAAAAGAAGCAACTGACTCAACATTTCTTGTGTCACTGGTGTTTGCAGCTTATGTGCTGCCGTCGTTTTTCTTATCGCCTCTTGCTGGTCCAATCGTGGACAAGTTTGATCGCCGCAAAGTGATTGTGTTTATTTCTGCACTCCAGGCGATATGTGGAATTGGTTTCCTTCTGTCGAATGAAGATCGCATTTGGTTGGCACTGCTCACGCAGATAGTGATTTCCTCACTCGCTGTCATTACGCTGCCTGCCTTTGGTTCTGCACTTCCCAACCTCACTCGAAATGACGAAGAGCTACGACAGGCAAACATGTTGTTTGGATCTAGTTGGGGCGCTTCTGTATTTGTTGGCTCGGCCGTTGGAGGATTATTTACAGCCAGCTTCGGAAGAACCGCAACATTTGCTGCCGACATCGGCACCTTTGTGCTGTGCGCAGCACTAGTTGGGCTCATCAAAGTTCCAATGCAAGAGCGAAAAGTGCATGCTGTACGCGAGCCAGTGCGGCCAATTGCCGACATGCGCGAGGCATTTCATTACGCCAGAGAAAATAGCGTGATTTTCGCAATGATGGCGTCGAAGACCACCCAAGCCGTTGGCGCTGGTGCGGTCGGCCAACTTGCAGTACTGGCAATTGATGCATTCAACACTGGGGACGGCGGTAGCGGGATGCTTCTTGCTGCACGTGGTTTTGGTGCAGCAATTGGTCCGTTCATTTTCATGCGCTTTGTGCGTAACAACATGCCGAGATTGTTGTTGCTGTGTGGAGTTGGAGGATTGATTTGGAGTGTTTTCTATCTCGCTGCATCGGCAAGTCCAATGTTGTGGATGGCTGTCGTTGCTATTGGTGCCGCACATGTTGGAGGTGGCGCAATTTGGACAATGGCAAGTTACGGATTACAAATCAGTACACCTGACCACATTCGAGGGCGCGTGTTGGCGGGTGACATGGGCTTTGCCATGTTGGTTACCGGTCTCAGCACTATCGGCACAGGAATACTTGGCGAGATCTTTCCTATTCGCATTGCCATTGCCATTGTTGCTGGCATTTCAGGAATTGCTTCCTGTAGTTACCTGATCGGGTCTATGGGTTTACGCAGGCGTCTGCGCAACGAGATGCCGCTTCAATCAGCCTGACCGCACGCGGGTCGGTGAACATCGAATCCTTCATGCGATTCATGATGTAGCTGAAACTCATTTCACGACCTGGGTCGGCAAACGACACTGAACCACCAGCACCTGCGTGGCCATAACTACCTGGTGCATCGAACGCCAGCTTTTCACTTGGCGTTACGAACCCCATTGCAAACGTGCGTTGCGTTTGCAAACACAAATCCACTTCACCATCTTTGGTTTGTTGCACGATCATCTTGTTGCGCGTGTCGTCGTTGAGCAAACGAACCGCACCATGTGGCGACTGTGTTTCGGTAAACGTTGCCGAATACATGGCAGCCAAACTGCGCGCGTTCGCAATGCCGTTTGCACCAGGAACTTCGGCGGCATGCATGTCAGTGCGATTGAATCCGCCCTTCACATTGAGCGCGCCATTCAAGGTAAGTGCACGAGCCAAGTGCGCATTTGGCAAAACAGCTGGCGGTGTTGGTGGCGCATCGGTTGCACTGCGCGGCCAACCAACATTGATTGGTGAAACACGATGCTCATGTTGTTGCGGCAAGCCAACGTAAATTTCGCCGCCAAGTGGACTTGCAATTTCTTCGGCAATAAAGCGACCAATGTTTCGGCCGTCTACTCGACGCACCAACTCGCCTGCCAACCATCCAAATGTGATGGCGTGATAACCATGTGTTGAACCAACAGGAAACAGCGGCGGCGTGTTGGCCAAGCGGTCCACCATGGTGTTCCAATCGAGCACCTCTTCGTACTTCAGTTCGCCAAGCACGGTGTACAGACCGGCCTGGTGCGACAGCAATTGGGCAACAGTTACGTGCTCTTTTCCATGCGCTGCGAACTCTGGCCAGAACAGCGAAACAGGCTCTTCGTACGACAACAAGCCACGCTCCACACACATGGCAACGGCCGTTGCCACTACCCCTTTCGTGGTGCTGAACACCAACTGCAAGGTGTCCAGTGTGTACGGCTGTGTTGCTTCCTTATCGAAATAGCCACCAGCAAGGTCGACTACGCATTTGCCTTTGTGGAATACAGAAACTCCCGCACCAATGTCTTCGCGGTTGTCAATATTGTGCGCGAAAGCTTCCGCTACTTCCGACCAACCGTCGGCAACGAAACCTTCGTAGGCCACGACTACTTAACGTCGTCCATGAGGCTGCGCAGCAATTCAACTTGCTGCACTGCATCTGGACCAATTGGGTTCACCTGCAACACGGTGACACCAGCTTCTTTGAACGCAGCCAAGCGCTCTTTAATGAAACTCTTTGGCCCAACCAAGTGCGAGTTCAGCAACCACTCTGAAGGAATTTTTGCAGCAGCTTCTTGCTTCTTGCCGTCGAGGTACAAGTCCTGAATTTCAACAGCTTCTTGTTCGTAGCCATACGCCTTGCAAATGTCGTTGTAGAAGTTTTTGCCACGAGCACCCATGCCACCTACATACAATGCGGTGCTTGGTCGTGCGAAGTCCAACACTTTTTGTTGATCTTCACCAGTGAGCGATTCGTCAATTGCCAGCATTCCACCAGCCTGAATGTCCATCTTTGGACGTGATGCATCGCGCTTGGCGGTTCCAGCCTTCAATGCGTCGCCCCATACGTTCTTGTATTTTTCTGGATAGAAGAAAATTGGCATCCAACCATCGGCAATTTCTGCAGTTGCTTCAACGCTCTTGCCCATGAGGCTTGCCCACCAAATTGGAATGTCATTGCGCACTGGATGGTTAATGAGTTTCAACGCTTTGCCAAGACCCGTTCCCTGTCCTGCTGGCAACGGTGCTTCAACGGTTTTGCCCTGGTACGACAGTGGCTTTTCGCGCTTCCATACTTCGCGACAAATTTCGATGTATTCCTTGGTGCGTTGCAATGGCTTCTCATACGGCATGCCGTGGAAGCCTTCAATCACCTGTGCACCCGATGCACCAAGACCAAGAACAAAACGACCGTTGCTGACGTAGTCACAACCGGCTGCCGTCATGGCAACAAGTGCAGGCGTGCGGGAATACACGTTGATAATGCCTGTGCCAATTTCCAACTTGTTGGTTACGGCTGCGAGGTAACCAATTTGCGAAATGGAGTCGTACGAATACGCCTCTGCTACCCACACCATGTCGAGACCAACTTTTTCAAGCTCGACAACTTGCTTTGCCGATGACTGAAAGTCGGAGATGTAGTTGATCATCATGGAAAGTTTCATGATGACGAGACTAGATGGGGCTTAGTTAACTTTGCGAGTTCGACCTTCCCAGTACGGAGCACGCAAGTCTTTTTTCAGGATCTTTCCGCTTGGGTTACGCGGCAAGGCGTCTATCCAGGTGACCGACTTTGGACACTTAAACCCTGCAAGGCGTTCCTTAGCAAAGGAAATGATGTCGTCTTCGGTGACCGCAACATCGGGCTTACGAACCACGATGGCCATTGGCACTTCGCCCCACTTTTCGTCGGGCACACCAATGACTGCCACGTCGGCAATTGCCGGGTGACCCATGAGTGCGTTTTCCACTTCAGCTGGGTACACGTTTTCGCCGCCCGAGACAACCATGTCTTTCACACGGTCGAAAATGTACACGTAGCCATCTTCGTCCTGATATGCGGCGTCACCAGTTTTGAACCATCCATCTGAAGTAATGGACTTCGACGTTTCTTCTGGCATGTTCCAGTAGCCCTTCATGATTTGGCCACCCTTTACCCAAATTTCGCCAACATCGCCAACGGGAACATCGTTACCTGTATCGGCATTAACTATTCGCAGTTGCATACCAGGAACGATCTTTCCGCAGGAGCGAAGCAGCTTGCGCTTTGGCCCAGTGAGGTCGTGATCTTCTGGCATAAGAATGGTGGTTGCACCGGTTGTTTCGGTGAGGCCATACACTTGCATGAAGTTAGTTTTGAACGTATTGATTGATGCAGACAGCACTTCTTCTGAAATTGGTGATGCACCATAAGCAATGAGTTCGAGGCTGGTGTAGTCGGCTTTGTCCACTTCGGGAACCATGAGCATGAACTGCAACAACACCGGCACCAAGAAGCCGTGGGTGATGCGATGCTTGCCAATGAGTGTGACGATCTCGGCTGGGTTGACGTCGCGGATGATGACCGACTTCGCGCCAAGAGCCATACCAGCAGTAGCCCAACCGCCGCCACCAATGTGGAACAACGGCATGGCCACCAAGTTCACGGTGCGATCGGTGAACTTCCAAATTTCTGCTGCGAACGGAATGAGTGCAAAGAAGTTGTTGTTCGTGAGCATGACGCCCTTAGGACGGCCCGTCGTTCCGCTTGAGTACAACTGAAACGCAACATCTTCAGGTGCCGACTCGGTGCCCGGATCGGTCTTTGCACCGCTGTTTGAGAATTCTTCGTACGAAGGGAACTTGCTGTGACCACCAATGACGATGATGGACTTCACATTTGGAATGTCACCCGCAATTGCGTCAAGAACAGGAACGAAATCTGGTCCAACAATGAGCACCTTTGCTTGCGCATCATTCACGATGTACGCAACTTCAGGAGCCGCAAGTCGCCAGTTGATGTCAACGCTGACTGCATTCAGCAAACCACATGCATAAAACACTTCAAAGTGATCGATACCGTTTTTATCCAAGAACGCCACGCGATCTTGTGGTCCAACTCCTGCAGCCTTCAGTGCATTAGCAACCATGCACGAGCGCTCGTATAACTGGCCCCACGTTTGCGTACGATCACCCTGAATGAGCGCAATATTGGTTGGTTGGTTTGCTGCGTGCGTGCGCACGATTCCTGCGATGTTTGAAATGTTGTTCCCCATCTCGCAGAAACTAGTCTTGGCACGAAACCATTACAAGAGCGGGGTCGCAAATATATGAGCACGGCAGAACTTGGATATGACGGAAAAGTAGCCATCATTACGGGAGCGGGTGGTGGCCTTGGGCGCCAACACGCCCTATTAATGGCTTCCCGCGGGGCACTTGTGGTGGTCAATGACCTGGGTGGCGCAGTGGATGGCAGCGGCAGCGACAAAGGCGCCGCTCAAAAAGTGGTGGATGAAATTGTGGCTCTGGGCGGCGAAGCCGTTGCCGACACCAACAGCGTGTCGACCCCAGAAGGTGGCGCCGCAATTGTTGCTGGTGCAGTGAAAGCGTTTGGTCGCGTCGACATCGTCATTAACAACGCCGGAATTTTGCGCGACAAGAGCTTCCACAACATGGACCCATCGCTGATGAACCCTGTATTCGACGTGCACTTGAAAGGTGCATTCCACGTCACGCAGCCAGCATTCGTGTTGATGCGCGAACAAGGTTACGGACGCATTGTTTCCACATCGTCAGCTGCAGGAATCTTTGGCAACTTTGGCCAGGCAAATTACGGCGCTGCGAAAATGGGACTTGTTGGTTTTACGCGCGTACTTGCAGTTGAAGGCGCAAAGTACAACATCAAGGCAAACGCCATTGCCCCACTTGCTCTTACTCGTATGACCGAAGCATTGTTCAGCGGCGCGATGGCCGAGAAGTTGTTGCCAGAAAAGATTTCGCCAATCGTTGCGTACCTTGCACATGAAGACTGCCCAGTGAGTGGCGAGGTGTACAGCGTTGGTGGTGGCCGTGTTGCACGAGTATTCATTGCAGAGACCGAGGGTTACCACAACCCAAACCTCACCATGGAAGATGTGCGCGACAACTTTGCACAAATTCGTAGCGAAGAGGGTTACAAAGTTCCTGCCAACATCGGTGAAGAAACATCGATGTTCCTTCCGTACTTGAAGTAACTCGCAAACAACGCTGTGAACACCATTCACGTTGCATCAAGCGATGGCGTGGATGTTCCCGTATACGACTACGCGCCAGGCTCAACACGTGGAAGCGTGTTGTTTTCACACGCAACCGGATTTCATGGTCGTTGTTTCAACAGCACTGCAGCATTACTTGCTGACAGCGCACACTGTTACTCGTTCGACTACCGCGGTTACGGAGACGCAACACTTCCCCACGATTGGAAAGTGACATGGGGTGGTTATGGCGATGACGCACAAACCGTTGCGCAACACGTCGCGAACCAGAGCGGGCCTCCAATTGCATTTGGCCACAGCATGGGTGGTGCAGCGCTAGTCATGGCTGCATTACGTCAGCCTGAATTGTTTCGCGCACTAGTTCTGTTTGAGCCAATCATTTTTCCGCCGATCACTCGCGAATCCGGTAACGCTGGCGCACCAAGCCCGCTTTCCGAAGGTGCGCGCAGGCGACGATCAACATTTGCGTCATTTGACGAAGCGATTGCCAATTACTCATCAAAGCCACCGCTGAATGTGTTCCAACCAGATGTGTTGAACGACTACGTGCGCTTTGGATTCAACAGCAATGCAGACTCAACCGTGTCGCTGAAGTGCCAACCAGAACACGAAGCACGAACCTATGAGTCGGGTGCGTTACATGAGACATGGAACGACTTGGCAAAACTGCGCATGCCCGTGTGGATAGTTTCTGGCCAGATGATTCCAATGTCCCCTGCCGCGTTTGCCAAACCACTTGCTGATGCAATTCCGGGCAGCACATTTGTGCAATGGGACGACCTTGGCCACTTTGGACCAATGCAAGACCCACAACGCATTGCCCAACTGATTTCCTCTATAGAAACGACACTTGCATGACCGCATGGCCCATTCCCGAAGCACTCTCGCCATCGAGCACCAGCACGTTTCAAAATTGCCCACTGCAATTTCGCTTTCAAAACATTCAAAAACTTCCACAGCCACCAAGCGTTGCTGCAGTAAAAGGCAACGTGGTGCACCGCGCACTCGAATTGTTATTTGGTCTTGAGCCAGCACAACGCACCGAAGAAGCAGCACTTGCGTTTGCGCACACTGCGCGCACCGAGTTTGAGCCAACCTACGACATCACCGGGTTGAACTTGAACGAACCGCAGCTTGAAGCATTCTGGAAAGACTGCGACTCGTTAATGAAGAGCTACCTGCGAATGGAAGACCCAAAGAGCGTGAATGTTGTTGACCTTGAACTGTGGGTACAGGCACCAGTAAACAATTTTGGATTACGCGGGTTTGTCGACCGCATTGAGCGCGACGCCGAAGGCAACCTCGTCATTAGCGACTACAAAACTGGCAAAGCTCCTCGCGAACAAGATGTAGACGCAAAGATGCAGCAGCTGCACATGTATGCCTACATGTTGCGCGAAATGCGTGGCGAGGCACCGGCAAAGGTAAGCCTCATGTTCGTAAAAGACGGCATTCGCCACACACGAGCAGTGACCGAGCAAACCATGAAGTTTGTGGTCACCAAAACCTCGGCACTGTTTAAAACCATTTCCAACGCATGCACAACTGGCAACTTCCCTACGAAGAAAAGCGCGCTGTGCAACTACTGCTCGTTTAAGGATTGGTGCCCGGAGTTTGGTGGAAATCCTGACGATGCCGAAGTTGGCGCTGCGGTGAAATATCCTCGTCCTGCCGCATGACTTTTGATCCAACCGCCCGATTCGAAAAATTCGACAACAAGGTAGACAGCGCGCTCGAACATATTCGCGACTACAAATTTGTCAAAATTGTTTTCAGCATTGCCAGCGCAGTTGGCGACTTCGGAATTTTGTGGCACATCATTGGATTGTTGCGAGCCATTGGCAGTGTTGATCGCTTTCAACAAGCACTGGTGTTTTCCACCATGATCGGCATTGAAAGCTTGTTGCTGAATCAGGGAATTAAGCGCTTGTTCCGTCGCAGTCGCCCCACAACAAGTGGTGATGAACGGTTTGCGTTGCGCACACCGCGCACATCTAGTTTTCCTAGCGGCCACTCATCGTCGGCATTCTTTTCTGCCCTTGTACTCACCTATTTCTTCACCTGGCCGTGGGTGGTGCTGTTCTATGTATTTGCGATGATTATCGCCATTAGTCGCGTAGGAGTGCGCATTCACCATGCCAGCGATGTTGTTGGTGGCGCCATTGTGGGAAGCCTGATGGGCGTTGTGGGCTTGGTGTTTTTAAACGCTATACATCTCATATGACCTCCTCTCCCACGTTTGCCCTGACC
>Ga0315900_10012681_pt1 | contig 10321 bp, 6 predicted proteins | sample LakEriMetagenome_FD_203521 | JGI IMG/M metagenome (GOLD analysis project Ga0315900, IMG submission 203521) | Freshwater fungal communities from buoy surface, Lake Erie, Ohio, United States - Buoy 12 MA114 | ecosystem: Environmental > Aquatic > Freshwater > Lake > Lake biofilm | place: USA: Lake...
TTCCATTCCCCTGCTGGTTTCCAGCCTGGCCGGCCAGCCCCTGGCAGCAACAGATGGGTGGAAAGATGTATTCCTGGTGATTGGTAATGAATCGCAGGGGGTCAGGGAAACCATTAGTGCACGGGCCTCCCATAAGATACGCATACCCGGTGTGGGACATGCCGAGTCTTTGAATGCTGCCGTGGCAACTGGCATATTGCTTTATGAACTGACTAACTGAATTGGATCGCTTTTGCAGGACTGATCTTCCTGGAGATCCAGGAAGGGATGAGCAAGATCAAAAAGCAGACAAGGAACGTGCCGGCTGTAACCGCAGCCACTTGCCACCAGACGATGTCTACCGGGGCAACAGACATGTAATATGCTTCTTCGTTCAGGGTGATGAAACCGGTCCTGAGCTGGAAATAACTCAGGCCTAGCCCAATAGCGAGTCCAAGGCCAATTCCCGTTAATGCGATATAGGCGCCTTGCTGCACAAAGATCTGCTGTACTTTCCAGTCGTTCGATCCCAGTGCTTTCAGTACGCCGATCATCCTGGTTCTTTCGAGCACGAGGATGATCAGGCAGGTGATGAGGTTGATCACCGCCACGATGGTCATCACCGTGATGAGGATGTATTTATTGGTGTCCTGCAGGTTCAGCCAGTCGAAGATCTCGGGGTAGATCTCTTTCATGGTCCTGCTGTCCCAGCCGGCAGGCAATGCGTTGTACATACTTTCACTGACCTCTTCCATCTTGCTATAGTCTTTCAGGAAAACTTCGTAGCCACCGATCGTCTGGTTATCCCAATCGTTCAGCCTCCGGATCAATCCAATGTCGCCAAGGACGTATGTCTTATCGTAGATCTCGATCCCGGTCTTATAGATCCCGGACACTTTAAGCTTTCTGGTCCTCGGACTTTCCTGGCCGGGCTGGATAAAATAGATCAGCAGTTCCTTGCCCACATCCAGTTTGAGCTGGCGCGCATGGAATTCTGAGATCATGATCTCGGTGGAGTAGGAACTGTCTCCTGGCTTCGGCCACGTCCCTTTCATACGGAACTGTTCGATGCCTTCGAAGTGATAGTCTTTTTCCACCCCTTTGAAGAGGATGCCCTCTATGGTTTCGGAAGATTTGAGGATGGCAGATTTTGTGGCAAAGGCCTGCATGTAACTTACCCTGCTGTTCGCGGTGATGACCATCTCCGATGTGTCGTTTTTCCTGATGGGATATTCTTCAGCTATGCTCACCTTGAAAGGCTCAAAATGCTGGACCCGGATATGCCCCCAGAAACTGAAAACTTTTTCACTTACCACTTTCTGGAAACCGTTGACAAAAGAGAGGGACAATATCATGGCAGCCACGCTCAGGGCGGTAGCGGCAATGGATAATCTGATAATGAAACGTGAAAACGACTGTTGCCGGTTGAAAGCGATGCGTTTGGCTATGAAAAACGGGAGATTCAGATCGATGGTTTTAGTATTTTGTGAAGATAAATCATTTTTAATGCGCAGTTGGACAGTGTTATCATTGTTTTGCCTTTTGGCCATGAATACAAAGGCCCAGCGGGAACCTGATATGATATACATGAAGAATATCAGTGCTGTCAAGTTCCACCAGTTCGGCAACCAGTTGTCGTTCCCCATCATTCAACTCAACAGCAACGATAAAATGGAACTTCATTTCGACGACATGGAAGGCGGAGTGAAGTATTTTTTCTATACGCTCGAGTTGAGGAATGCGGACTGGACGCCGGCGCAGATGAGCTATTTCGATTACGTGAAAGGGTTTACACAACAGCGCATCAATACCTACCGGGTGTCATCGGCCATGATCAGCCGGTATACACATTACCAGGTGACGTTGCCGGACCGGAATATCATGCCCACCAAGAGCGGGAACTATGTGCTGAAGGTTTTTGTGAACGGTGATACCTCAAAACTGGCCTTTACCAGGAAGTTGCTGGTGGTAGATCCAAGGTTCGGTATCGGCGCGCAGGTACAACAGCCATTTTCGCAGCAGTTCTTTAAAACCCATCACCGGTTACTGGTACAGGTGAGTACAAAAGGATTTGAAACAAGGTATCCACAGCAGCAGGTTAAGCTTTTCGTACTGCAAAATTACCGTTGGGATAATGCGTTGAAAGGAATTCAGCCAACCTTCCTGAAACCTGACCTGCTGGAGTTTGTCAATGAACAGGAAATGCTTTTCCCGGCCGTACGCGAGTGGCGCTGGGCCAATCTCAGGAGTTTCCGATTACTGGGCGACAGGATAAGTCGGCAGCAGAATACGGACAGCAGTTTCACGGTATTTGTGCAGGAGGAAAAGCCAAGGGTGGGGTCTTCCTATTTCTATTTCAACGACATGAATGGGATGTTCGTGCATGAAACCATTGAGAAGATCAACCCGCTCTGGGAGGCCGATTTTTCCACCGTTCATTTTACATTTGTTCCGCCCGGCGGCGCTCCATATAGAAACAAGGAACTGTATCTGTTCGGTGAACTGACGGGCTACGGGAAGAACGAAGGGGCAAAGATGGTTTTCAACGAAACCAATAGGGTCTATGAAACCGATATCGTTCTGAAGCAGGGCTACTATGATTACTGCTATACGTTAAGGGATCCCCGCAGCAATGTATTTGAAACCGATCAGACGGAAGGTAATGCCTGGGAAACTGAAAACAGCTATACTGTCCTGGTCTATTACCGTGAGCTGGGGGGCAGATACGACCAGTTATTGGGCATGACCACCATTAATTCCCAGTTCGCAAGGCCGCAGTGATCAATTGGCGGATTGGCTGATTCGCTAATTGACTTATTGGGAGCTAATTAATGAGTCAATGAGCCAATGAGCTAATTAGTCAATTGTTTCGCGACTTAGAATAAAATCCCTATTTTTGCAGCCGGCAGGTCTTACACGACCAGCTCCTGCTGAACTCCCCCAGGGCCGGAAGGCAGCAAGGGTAGGTGGTTGAGCGGTGTGATGTAAATCACCTGCCTTTTTTTTTATTATCATCAACCTTTATATACAGTCATGAAGTTCTTCATTGATACCGCGAATCTTGATCAAATTAAAGAAGCCAATGATCTCGGGGTTTTGGATGGTGTAACCACCAATCCTTCCCTGATGGCTAAAGAGGGTATCAAAGGGGAATCGGCGATCATGAAGCACTATGAAGCCATATGTGAACTGGTGGACGGCGATGTCAGCGCGGAAGTACTCGGTACGGAATTTAAGGGTATCGTAGAGGAAGGAAAGAAACTGGCTGCCATTCACCCGCATATCGTGGTGAAAGTCCCTATGATCAAGGACGGGGTGAAGGCCCTGAAATGGTTTTCAGACAACGGCATCAGAACCAATTGCACACTGATCTTTTCCGCGGGCCAGGCTATTCTGGCTGCAAAAGCAGGAGCTACCTACATGTCGCCTTTTATTGGCCGTATTGACGACAGTAACTGGGATGGCATGGAACTGATCGGCCAGATCGCACATATATATTCCGTTCAGCAATATAAAACACAGATCCTCGCAGCTTCCATTCGCAGCCCACTGCATATTGTGAAAGCGGCAGAACTTGGAGCAGACGTTTGTACCTGTCCGCTCGACTCGATCCTTGGTTTGCTGAAGCACCCGCTGACAGACATTGGCCTGGCCAAGTTCCTTGAGGATGCCAGGAAAATGAATGGGTAGTAAGCCGTTCACACAGATTGTTATTCCTCAATGAACCCATGGAATTTCCTCTTTATCATTAATATTGGCTTTGTCGCCATTATCTTTTTCATCCATTTCAATTATACTCGCAAGGATTTCGCCGCAAACAGGATATTCAGTTTTTTCCTTTTTGCCTTAGGCTACACGAGCCTGATGATATTGCTGCTTTCAACACGGTGGATGACAAAACTTCCCCATTTCGCACGCACTGGAAATCTCGTTCTGTACCTGATCTATCCGTCGGCCTACCTTTACATCGCCAAGATTTTACGGCAGGAAAGTTGGAAAAAAACAGACCTGTTGCATTGCCTGCCAGCACTGCTGTACCTGGTGGATTTCTTTCCCTACTTTATACAGGACGGCGAAACCAAACGCCAGAAACTGATCCATGACTATACGGTGGACAATGTCTACATCATCAGGGAATCATGGCTGTTTTCCCACAACTTTCATTTTGTTTTCCGCATGGTGCTGTCCCTGGGTTATGTGGCAGCCATGGGAAAACTTTGGATTGAAACGTTCTATAACAACGATAATGCCGAGTTCAGGAAAGAGAACAGATCCCTGATGCAGTGGACCCTTGTACTGATCCTTATGCTTTGTTTGGCCATTGTGCCATTCCTGGTGTCCTATTTATTTCATATTCCCCTGGACCTGGAAAGAATGTTCATCGGGCTGATCTATTTTACAACGGTTTGTTTTGCGCTGTTCCTGTTCTTTAAACCCGAGATCATCTACGGAGTTAAAGGACTTTGGGTACAGCCCTTTTCGGAACCGTCCCCGGCTCCCGAGATCAGCGCTGCACTGCCTGTGGAATTGGTGGAAGAGAGGGACGGCAGCAACATTTACCTGAAAGAAGAAACTGTTCAAAAGTTGGGTGAGGCGATCGACCAGTTCCTGGTGAATGATAAAGCCTTTTTAAAAAATGGTTTCAGCATAACTGATCTCTCTCATGCGGCAGGTTACCCTGTTCACCAGATCTCGGCCTTCATCAACAATCACCTGGGAATGAATTTTAATGAGTACGTGAACAGATTCAGAATCAATTACCTGTTATCCCAGTTGGAAGAAAACAAAGAGTGGCAGAATTATACACTTGAGGCCCTTGCCCAGAAAGTAGGTTTCAACAACAGGTATACCTTCATCAATGCATTCAAAAAGGTTACGGGATCTACCCCCTCGGCATACCTCAAATCAAGCGATGAGAAACTTAAGGGTTGATTTTTGGAATGATGACACTCTGTTGTTGCCGGGAAAATGTACAGCCGTTTGTTTATTTAAGGGGAATTATCCATTCTACCATATCGTCCATGCCTGCTCCTGCAGGCATGGCTCCTTCAGTGCTGGTGATATCTCTCCATTTGAGTTTCCCGTGTTGGGAGTAAGGGATGAAACGGACGCGGTTGGCTGATCTTTCCACCCTGATCTCCATAAAGCTCTGAAAGAATGGAGCCACGTTATAATCGAAAGCGGCAGATAACCATTCTGCGGAGAATGGCCAGCCATCAAATTTTTTCGTATACCACCACGCGGGGTATTTATACCATGCGGTATTGCGTTCTATTTTTTTAACCAGCGGATCATGACTAGGGTAAAAGGCATAGTCCGAAGTGGGCATGTCGCCTTCTTTCGTCATAGCTGTTCCAATGCTCAGATACGCGCCACCACCACCGTTCACGAAGTGGTGCATGGTATGACCATCATTGTCTCTCGGCTTCTCCAGATAGTATTCGAAATCGTGCGTGTCTCCGGCCATCACTACTTGCACTTTGTATGAGCGGAGCAGTTGGTGCAGTTTTTCAAACTCGGGATTCATGCTGCCCTGGTACTCACCAATGGCATAGAATGGATGGCCAAGCATGGCCATGATAAACTTGCCCTTCGAATGCTCCAGCACCTGTTTGAGCCAGCTCATCTCCAGGGAATCCAACTGCCTTTTTACACCCGTATCAATACAGAGTAACACAAACTGATCGTTGCTCACCTGAAAGAATGGAGCTTGCTGGAAACCCGTAGGCACATTATATTCCTTGCGCAGGAATTGTGCTTTCGAGATCATCTTGTCAATATTCTCGCTGGTAGTGGACGAAATGTTCAGGTCTTTGTTGACCCTGGCATGCATGGCTTTCCTGGCGGCATCCGGCGTATAGAAATTGGCTGCAAATCCTTCCAGCGCATCATACCAATCGTGGTTCCCCGGTATGGCATAAACGGGTTTGGTGACGCCTTTCATGGGGAGGTAGAATTTCCTTTCATAGTCCTTCATCGCCCCGGAAGGGTACACCACATCGGATGACACTACAACAAATTTTACATCCGGCTTTTCAGCAACGGAGACGATCACATCTTTTAAAACGAGTTGTGATGCATCGCCTTCGCCGGGATCACCAACAACCACAAACGAAAAGTCTGAACTGTCGTTCACCCCTGCAGGTTCCAGTTTAAAAGCATTTGACCCTGCTTCCACGCCAACGGAAGCGCTCATGGCTGATCTCCATTCGTCGGTTCTTTTTGCTGCCCATGAATCCCACACGCCGGAAGCCCAGTTTTCTGTATCGAAATACCAGCTCATCCCCAGCACGGGCATGATGGCCGCCAGCAGGGCTGCCCATGGCAAACCAACTTTCAAACCGGTACGAAATGCAGTGCGGAGGGAATAGCCTGCTTTACGCAGCCGGATCCTCGTACGGAGCCTGGCCGTAAGCAGGAAGGCAGTTGCGTTACGCAGGGAATATTTCTTCCGCTGTTCCGGAGGCAGGACCTGCACCCATTTCCAAAGCCATATCTCAAGTGACTCGCTCAGCGAACGAAACCCGCTGGTCAGGGGGGCGAGGATTACGTAACAGATGATCAGCGCAATGGCCATGTCGCCGATCACAGCAACAAGGGGGGATAATATGCCGAGGAAACTCCGGTCAAATCCCATCCTGCCCAAGTGTATGAAAAACAGCACCATGATAAAAGTCCCGATCCAGTACCTGTCGATCGATGCCCGGGCATATTCTTCCTGCTCGAGCTGTTCCGCGAGTGCGGATAATTCCTGGTTGTTGTTCAGGTTCATGCTCAGCATAAGGTCTTCACTCACATCTTCCAAACGACCTGTTTTGGCACTGAGGATGTTGATCGCGGCGCCAAAGATCCGCATGGCGACAGTGATCGCCAATGCGATATGAACCCCGCGTTCGCGCAGGATCAACATCAGCGCGAGCACCAGCAGGTTGCCAGCCGCTGCCAACCAGTCTTTCTTTTTCTCAAACGGATCCGTCTCCCTGATCGCATACCTGATGTAGTTGATCACGTCAAAAATCAGCATCCCTGCTACCAGTATGGCCAGCGCGCTGTCCAGGAACAGCGGCGCATTGATCAGGAAAATCCCCATCAGGATGCTGATCGCTGCGCTTTTCCAGGCCATATGACGCTGGTCAGTCGATGCCCTCCGGAAGCCATGCACGATCTCCAGGATGCCCGATACGATGATCAGCCAGCCGAGGCCGGTTTCCACTTCGCGGTTTTCCTGGAAGGCTGTTAACAGGGCCCAGATACCGAGGATCACCAGCGTTAAAAAGAATAACCGGCTTTCCGATTTCGATGAGATGTTTTTGCGCATACGTTTTGCAGGAGATGTAGGGATTATTTCAAATAGGTCTTCATCCAGGTATCCATTTCCCAGAGCATATGCAATACGTTCTCTTTGCCACTATAGCCATGGCTCTCATAGGGTAGTACCACGTACCTTACCGTGCCGCCGTGGCCCTTTATGGCATTATACAGCCTTTCACTCTGGATAGGGAAGGTGCCAGGGTTATTATCCAGTTCACCATGAATCAGCAGGATGGGTGTCTTGATCTTATCCGCATAACTGAAGGGCGACATATTGAAGTACACATCGGGTGCCTGCCAGTAAGTCCTTTCTTCCGCCTGGAAACCAAATGGCGTGAGCGTCCTGTTGTAGGCGCCACTCCTGGCCAGGCCAGCCTTGAACAGCTTCGTGTGAGCGAGCAGGTTAGCGGTCATGAATGCACCATAACTATGACCTCCAACGGCTACGCGGTTACTGTCGCCAACGCCCATTTTTGCGAGCTGCTGGATGGCCGCATGGGCGTTCAGGTACAATTGTGGAATGAAGTTGTCATTGGGCTCTTTATTGCCTTCGCCAACAATGGGCATCTCTGCATTATCAAGGATCGCGAATCCCTGGGTGACCCAGAATATGGGTGAGCCCCAGTTCAAACGGGGATACATGTATTTGCTGCCCCTGACCTGGGCCGCATCTGCTGCTGATTTGTATTCCCGGGGATAGGCCCAGATCAGAACGGGAAGGGGCTTGTCTTTTGCAGGGTCAAATCCTTTAGGCAGGTAGAGGTTGCCGGTAAGGTCTACTCCGTCTCCACGTTTGTAGGAAATTTTTTGCTTGCCGACCCCTTCAAGAGCTTTGTATGGATTTCCAAACTGGGTGATCTGGGTTCCAACCATGGATCTTTTTTTCAGGTCACGAATAAAATAGTTCGGGGGTTCCGACAGACTTTCCCTGGATGTCACGATCACTAATTTCTCAGGATCCAATACTTTGACCATGAACTCGAAATACGGAGCCTGGCAGCGCCAAAGCATTTTCCTGTTACCGTTGGTGATGTCCATCGTTTGCACAAAAGGAAGGTCCCCCTCGGGCGACGAGCCGGTAGAGTACATGACCATGTCCTTGCCATTCAGGAACAACACCTGCCTGCCAAATTCATTCTTCTTTGTCCAGGGCTGCCCCACGTCGCTATACGCGTCGTTGCTGCTTCTTTCAAAAAGGGAATCCAGCTTGCCGGTGGAGGGATCGAATCGGCTCATCCTTGTCTTCCTGTTCGCATTCATATTCTCATATACGATGGCGTTGTTCTTATCGCCCCAGACCACGCCGGCAAACCGTTTGGTGGTCCTGAACAATTCACGCGGCGCCATTTTAGTAAGTGGGTTTATCGCATACACGGCATCCCTGAATTCGGCCTTTGAACGTCCAAGTCCTTTATCGAGCGCTACCACATAGGTCATGGTAGCAGGTTCATCTGATTTCCATGAATGGTCGCGGGGAAAGGTCACTACATCATCGAACCCGATGGGTGCGCCTTCCGCAGAAGGATTTTTTACAATCATGTTCACCACCTGGCCGTTCATGTCCATCACGGAAACAGTGTAGGGAAATCCATCATAGGTGACGAGGTAGGAGTATGGCTTGTCGATGGTCTCGGTCAGCAGGAAACGTTTATCCGGCGACACAGAAAAGCTCTTGTACACGGCAGGCGCACCCATTGGTTTTTCCTGCTGCATATCGTTCAACACCAACTGGCTGGTGGCCAGGTGGGCAAATAATTCTTCGTCGTAGGCCGACTTGATCAAATCCTGGTAGGTGCGTGAAGCCACAGCCTTACCGAGATTTTCCTGGATCACAGGACCATTGGGAACTATGGGCCTGGCGGCCAGGGTGCGTTCACCGCCGGGAACGGTTTTATAGATCAGCTTATCATTGCCTGCCCAACGGTAGGGTGAGCCCAGTACGCCATTCAGTTTAGCCGAATTGATCCTGATGGCCTTGCCTTCCGCTACACGCACCACATAGAGGTCTACGTGGGTGTTGTTGGTTTGGACGAAGGCAAATTTGGATTCATCATCACTCCATTGGATACCCGATGCATTCAGGGGAGTGGGCAGACCGGACACATCCATGGTCTGTTTGGTTTTGATGTTGCGGATTTGCAGGCCAGTGAAGGAAGCCATCCGGCTCATGGAAAAATTATTGGGGTTGATGCGTAGTCCGGCAACCCGCACTTCGGGCTGGCCCAGTTCCTCCACCGTGGAAAGCGGACTCCTGTTGGCAAGGATCATCCATTCGCCCTTGCCATCCACCAGCACCGACGGCGTGGGCTCAGCCAGGGCAAGTTCCATGATGTCTTTTGGGGGAAGTTTGTAGGAAGTGGCGTCCTGCGCATGCACAGTAACTGCTCCAGTCAGGAAAAAGGCAATTAGGATCTTCTTCATTTTCATCACATTCAGGTTTGATAATTAGATGCCGAATCAGGCCAAAGCTTTTTCGACGGCGTTCTTTTTAGGCAAATTCCGGCATAGGTCTAAGCTAACTTGATTTTTTGGGTTTCCTCAGCAGAAAAACGATAAATCCCACCAGGATCAGCCAGGGTATGGAGAAAAGGATAAAATAGAGTATCGAGCCAAGGGCGCTTTTCTTGTTTGTGCTGAAATCTGTTTTATTCACGGCCTTAAAATCGGGGACATCGAATAGGGCCAGGTCAAAGCCATTGATATCTTCAAACAGCAGCTGCTGTTTAGGCAATACCTTTTTTTCAAACTTGTAGTCCGGCGCAGCACCCTCATACCAGATCACCATGGCTTTGTTGCTATCCGGCTCCCATTTCAATTGCTGCATCGTTCCGGTGACCGATTGCGGATAAACCCCGATCAGGTTGGTCTGTGTGACCGTAGTCATCAGCCTGACAAAGGCCCTGCGCGTTCCCTGTTGTTCTTCAGGAGCAAAACTGAGTATAAAGCCATTGGCTTCCTTAAGTGATCCTTCGGCCGACAGTTTAGCCTGGTTGGTAGGGGCGAGCTGGTAAGTGGTCAGTCGCGTTACACC
>Ga0315900_10012685_pt1 | contig 10319 bp, 20 predicted proteins | sample LakEriMetagenome_FD_203521 | JGI IMG/M metagenome (GOLD analysis project Ga0315900, IMG submission 203521) | Freshwater fungal communities from buoy surface, Lake Erie, Ohio, United States - Buoy 12 MA114 | ecosystem: Environmental > Aquatic > Freshwater > Lake > Lake biofilm | place: USA: Lake...
GAGCCCGACCTTGTGCAGATAGCTGACGGGTGTGCCGACATCTCGGTTGTGAACATGGGGACGCTATCGGCTTGTGGCATTGACGCAGAGCCGTTGCTCAGGTTGATTGATGAATCGAACTTGGCCAAGTTCACCGGCGACGCTCACCGTCGCGAAGATGGAAAATGGCAAAAGCCCACTGGGTGGAAGGCGCCGGACATCGCGAGGATCTTGCAAGAGCAGCCACCGAGGGCTGTGTGATGGTGCAGGTGCTCGCCGTGCTGTGCTCGGATATCCACCGGTCGCATACCCCACCGGTGTTTCGGGCGACCGAGCCGGATTGGTACGCCGCGATGAATCGCCCACTGATCCAAGTCGTCGACGCTGCCAACAAGCACGGCGTACCGCTGGTCATCGCTGGGGACATCTTTGATCGTTGGGGATCACCGGCCGCCACGATCAATTCCACGATGGAGATACTCAAAAGCGTGACTGCTGGTTGTTTCGCAGTACCCGGCCAGCACGACCTTGCAAATCACCTGTATTCGGACATACGCCTGACCGCGTACTGGACGCTGGTGGAGTCGGGCGTGGTGATGAATTTGGAGCCTGGGTATCCACGGCACGTGTACATCGAAGACGACGGTCAGGGGTATGAGCTGGCGATGTACGGGTTCCCGTGGGGCTTTCCGGTTGAGCCGCTGAACCGCCCCGAGCGTGTAAAGACAGACCCACCGATCGTGTATCTCGCGGTCGTGCACCAGTACGTGTGGATCGATCAGAACCCGAGCTACCCCGGCGCTCCAGACGAGGGTAAGGTGGGCGGGCTCAAGAAACGCTTGAAGGGGTTCGACGCCGCGGTGTTCGGCGACAACCACATTGGCTTTTCGGCAACGGTTGGTGACACGAGTGTGATCAACTGCGGCACGTTCCTGATCCGCAAGAGCGATGAGATTGGGTACCGCCCACGCTACGGGCTGCTCATGAGTGACGGGTCGATCGTGGTGAAGTATCTTCGCGTATCAGAAGACCTGTACGCCGATCAAGAGATCATCACTGAGAACGAGGTCAACCCACGAGTCAGGAAGGCACTGGCCGAGGAGATGAACGCTCTCGGCTCAGAGTCGCTCAATTTCCGAGACGCTCTCGATTGGTTTATGGACAAGGCTAAAACTGATAGGAGTGTTCGATCGATCGTCTACGCATGTCTTGGTTGACGGTGAAACGGAGTTCACCACATGGAGCAGGCCTACAGTCCAAAAGACGATGCGGAGCTGTGGGAACGCGCCGATGCCATGCGATGGCTGTCGCTCATGGAGTGGCCAGAGATGGTTGTCGCGGCCATCATGAGGGAAGAGAATCCGACCGTTGAAACCCTTCGTCGTCTTGTATATCGAAGGGGCCCCGATGAAGCGTTGCGAGTCATTGTGCGGTTTACGTTTGACCTGGAGGTAGCCGATGCCTGTCAACTTGACGAAATACAACGATCTGAAAGAGCAGGCCAAGACGGCGAAGGAAGTTGTGGCTCGCGCTGAAGGAGCGCTTGAGCAGCACATGCGAGCGATCAAGGATGAATTTGATTGCGACACCATCGAAAAGGCGGAGACCCTTCTCGATTCGCTGACGGAAGAGTACGAAGAGCTAGACGAGAAAGCGGAGACGCTCTTGGCGGACTTCGAAGCGCAGTGGAAGGAGAACCTGGCCGATGATGAATGATTCCTTGAGTTCGCCCGTGCTCGACCAACTAACTCAGGTGTCGCAGCACAACTATCAGGCGATCGTGGCAGAGATTCTCAGTCGGTATACGCTCCCACTGGACGGGCCGCATGGCATTCTTCATTGGGCTCGCGTATGGCGTAACGGCGAGGTGTTGGCTGCTGAAACGGGTGCTGATCTAGAAGTGGTGCGGCTCTTCGCATTGTTGCACGACGCTTGCCGACTCAATGAGAACAACGATCCAGGGCATGGTCGTCGAGGTGCGCGGCTTGCCGAGTCGTGGCGAGGGGCTCTGATTCATCTCAGCGATGCACGCTTTGCAATTTTGGCCAAGGCGTGCAACGAGCACACCGATGGGCTCGTGTCGAAACACCCGACCATTGCAGCGTGCTGGGATGCCGATCGATTGGATCTCGGTCGGGTCGGCGTCCCGATGGAGCGGGTGACGCTGTGCACCGAGGCCGCCAAAAGAATTCATCCCACCGTCTGGACTTCCGCCGCGTTGTGGCATGAGCCCGGTGGCGTTTTGCAATTGTGGGGTGTGTCATCGCCATGCGGTTGAAATGTGTGGACGGGGAGTGGTGGATCATCGACGGCGTCTACGGTCTACAACCGCACGGCCCCTACAAAGTGAAGTCGGCTGCTGAGGAAGATCGCCGTGGGCTGGAACGTACGATCAAAACGAACCCCGACATTTTCAAGTGTCGTGAGTGCTGCGGTACCCAAAAAGAGGAGCACAGGCCGGGCCGCTATCGACGGTGCCGGGTGTGTGAGAAGGCATGAGCTACCGTAAGCAGCTAGACGCTCTGGAGGCGGACTACCGAGCCGCAGTCAAGTCCTTGAAGGTTGAGCAGGCCGACTTGATGGCGAGCGATGATGAGCTGACCGCGTCCGAAGAAGCGCGGGATGTGATTCAGTCAGTGGCCCAGGCCATGCAGCAAGAGATCCACGGCCGGGTGTCCTCGCTCGTGAGTCGTTGCCTGGAGGCTGTCTTTGACGATCCCTACGAATTCAAGATCGTGTTCGATCGCAAGCGAGGTCGGACTGAAGCAACGCTCGTTTTTATTCGGCGTGGTTTGACGCTCACTGATCCATTGCGAGAGGTCGGGGGTGGGGTGATCGATGTGGCCTCCTTGGCTCTTCGTCTTGCCAGCATCCTGCTGACGCGGCCACCGTCTCGTCGGCTGCTGGTTCTTGACGAGCCCTTTCAGCGTATCCGGGGTGTCGAGAACAGGAAGCGCATCCGCGACCTGCTCGTGTCGCTGGCCGATGATTTCGGTTTTCAGATCGTGCTGAACATCGATATCGACGCCTACCCAGAGTTCGCGTTGGGCAAGTTGGTGGAGCTGTCGTGACCGTAGTCGGCTCTGGCAAGTATATTGCTGCCGGAGGTTGAGGCTATGCTGATGCTGGCGGTACTGCTGTTCATGGTGATATGGGTAGGCACGCCCAGGGGCCCGGTAGGCCTTCATCATGTTCTGGCAAACGAGCCAGCGGCGATGACCCCTCTGGGCATCGTTGGGCGATACCCGACAGGATTTCCTAGTACCGAGCGCCCGTGCCTGGGCGCCTACTAATTTGGGATGTCCTAGTAGTTCATTGTCAAAAAGGAGAACACCGATGGAAGTCCGGCAGATTTTGGATGAGGGTTATGTGGGGCTGGTCGAGACGTGGGGCAGCGATGAGGCAATCGTCGAAGCCGCTCGCATGTCAACGGGTAAGGGCTTCAACGGTTGGGGTACAGAAGACGCTCCTGGTGATGAGAAGCTACTGGCGTACCTCTACAACAATCGACACGCCACGCCGTTTGAGATGGCTGGTATGGTGATTGAGGTCAAGGCGCCGATTTTTTGTTTTCGGGAATGGCATCGACACCGCACGCAAAGCTACAACGAAATGTCTGCGCGGTACATCCCACTACCAAATGAGAACTACCTGCCCGACATCGAGAACTTGTTGAATCGAGCCCACAAGGCTCTGGCAACCACCAACAGGCAGGCATCCAGCGTTGCGACCGCGTCATTGACGAAGGATCAGGCTGAGAAAGATTTGACCAAGCTGTTGGCATACTACAGCGATGGGCAGGCGTTATACGAAGAATTTTTGAGTCATGGTTGGCCCAAAGAGCTGGCAAGACTTCCGGTGCCTGTGGCGAGATACTCCCGTATGCGAGCGTCCGCTAACTTGAGAAACTGGTTAGCGTTTTTGACGTTGCGGCTTGATCCTGCCGCACAGTGGGAGATCAGGCAGTATGCCATCGCAGTGGGTGGCTTGATTGGTCTTCATTTTCCCAGGACGTACGACCTTTTCTTGAAAGGACTTGAGCGTGTCGAGCGCTAATGCACATCAGGTTGGCGGTGACCACTACAAGAAAACGGCCATCGAGCCGTGGGACTACATCGTCGCCAACGGAATGGGTTTCCTAGACGGTAGCGTCATCAAGTACGTCACCCGGTTCCGCGACAAAGACGGAATCAAGGATCTGGAGAAGGCCCGACACTTCATCGACAAGCTGATCGAGGTGGAGAAGGCTCGACTCGAAAAAGAGGCCTGCTAAGAAATTGATCGTTTCGCATACATTGAGACAGCCTAGGAGAACAAAGCGATGAGTCAGCAAGTGAGCACGGAGAACGCTCAGCGGCCGGTGATCATTCGTACGGGCGTACTCGATTGCCAGGCGTGTGTACCCATCGGCATGACCGATGACGAGATCGTAGCGTTCGCAAACCGCGTCAATCCCTGTGGCACCAAGGAAGGTTGGCACATTCGGCGCGAGGGTAGCCCATTGTTGAACGGCGATCCTGAGCGACAGCCGTGCAGCGATCGGGCTCAGTGCTTTCATGTGATGTTGGATGCCTGATGGATATGCGTGTCATCAGCGGTGGACAAGGAGGTCCTATGGGGCAGGAACGCGGGACGCTTCGCTGGATGATCAAGCGGGATCTTGACGAGGTCTGTGCTATCGAGCGTCTGTGCTATCGGCACCCCTGGACCAAGAAAGACTTCCTTCAGCGTCTGAAGGCTCGAAATTGCGTCGGCATGGTGTGGGAAGACGACATCGAGGAAGTACACGGCTTCGTCATCTATGAGCTGGGCGCCGGTGTCTTGGAGATCACCAACATCGCCGTCCGCTACGCGATGCAGGGCACGGGCATTGGTCGGGCCCTCGTCAGCCGCCTGACCGATAAGCTGACCCCCGATCGTCTGAAAGGGATCGAGGTGAAAGTCCGCGAGCGTAATCTTGACGCTCAGCTCTTCTTCCGGGCCTTGGGGTTCAGAGCCATTCGTGTCCTCCGCGGCTACTTCGAAGAGGATGGCAAAGAGGACGCATACCTGTTTCATTACGCTGTGGCGGTGCCTCAGAAGACGCTCCGAACCGGCGAGGGGTTGTGATGAACCCCTGCTGCTCTACTTGCCGGTTCTGGGTCAACAGGCATTCGGGCATGCCAGAGAAGGGCGAGTGCCGAACTAGCCCGCCTGTCGTCGTGCCTATGGGTGGTTTGGATGCTGGTAACATCGGCACGAAAGACATCTACCTGGCAACGTGGTGGCCGGTGACCTTGGGCAGTGACTGGTGTGGCGCCTATCAGATGAAGCGTGAGGGGGACCAGTGACCACACCCTGTCCGGTCTGCGGTGGAACGCTCATCGAGATCAGAGCCAAGATCGTGTGTGAAGTGTGCCACGCGATCGTCGAATCGTGTTGTGAGGGTGGGTGCCAATCAACTGGAGACAATTCATGCGACGATTGATTGAGTACATCAAAAAGGCTTTCGCCCCTGCTGAGGGGTACCCACAGCTGATCAAGCAGCGAGATGACCTGCTCTCGGAGCGTACACAGTTGATGGAAGAGAACGCCACTCTCAAGGCCCGCATCACGAGCAACTTCGTACGTGATGGTAATACGCTCAGTAGATTGCGGTCTCGGCTGGGAAAGGCTGTCCGCCGCGCAGACAGCTTGGGTGCCTTGCTGAATCAAATCCAGACGCTCATCAACGAGTATGGTGCGTCCATCAATGCACAGGAGTCGGAGAACGAGGCGTCCGAAGAACCCTGGTCGTGCCCTGATCATCCTGGGGGCCCCCTCCAGCTGGTTTTGACCGGTTTTGACGGCGGAATCACCCTGTCTAGTTGGCGATGTCTCACGTGCGATCGACGGTCCACATATGAGGAGGCCCCGTGCACAAGCCACGCTATACCAAAGCCATGAGGGCCAAGGCAAAGGAGCTGAACAAGTCGCTGATCACGCTCGCCGTTCCCGGTTTCTGCTACCAGGGCTTTGCGGATCAGAAGCAGGTCGAGAAGGTCGTAAATCTCATCCGAGACCTGCTGACGGACTTCAAGCAGAGCCGCTGAACTCGCAGAGGACGCTCCTATGCAGTTACCCTACCGCAAGGCGCCTGTACTGCTTCCCGATGAGCGGGCCCGTCTCTACCGGTTGATGAAAAACGGAGACATGGGAGCGAAGAACACGCTCGCACTCTCGATCATCCCCTGGGCGATCAGATACGCTTCGCGGTTCGTCAATGCGGGTCTCGATCATTCTGATCTGATGGAGATCGCCAACTACGCTGTGGCCGAGTCTCTGAACCGCTGGGACCCGAAGCGAGGGGCTCTTACGTCGGTCGTGGCATGGGCGGTGAAGTCGGGGGTGTCGTTGGCGAAGAGACGCTCGGGGGTGGCGACCGTTCCTCAGAAACGTCTCTGTGGTGGTCTGAAGGATGGTGATCCGATCCTGCGTCTGTTTCATCCCAGGAGCCTGTCGACAGGGTGTGCTGACCTGGTACAGACGCTCATGGCCAAGCCCGATTGTGACACCGATGAAGAGCAGGAAGAGCAGGAGTGGATCGCCACCGCCAGGGCTCAGGTACGATCGGCTCTTGAGCGGTTGAGCAAGCCCCGATACGCTCACGTTCTTCGGCGACGATGGAAGGGTGAAACGCTCAATGCGATCGCCAATGATATGGGGGTGTCGAAGGAATGCATCCGTCAGACGCAAGAGAAGGCGATGATCGAGTTGAGGCGGCTTCTGAAACACGTTGATATCCGTTCTACACGCTGAAAACGGCATTTCTCTCTGAACTGCCCAAGTGTTGCCAAATGAACTGAACCGATGGGTTCAGATACGTCACCGAATCAGAGGAGGATCAGATGAGCAAGAAAAGACACGATAAATCGAGCCGAATTGAGTACGAACGCTATCTGAACAGGCTTGAGAATAAGCTCCTCAAGGGGGTCACCAATCAGGCTGAACTCGCTGCGGCTTTCGGTAAGCCCACTAGGGTCATCGCCCGGGATATTGCGGTTGTGAGGAAGAGGTGGGTCGAGCACGCTCCGACGAATACGGAAGAGGCCCGGGTCACCAGGATCAGACAGCTTGAAAGCCTCGCGGTCAAGTCGCTCGATTCGTTTGAACGGTCTAGGCAGAACTCTGAAGAAACGATCTACGCTCAGAGGCCCTGTATCGGATGCCGCGGTACGGGTTCAGTCCCCGGGGAGACCGATGACGCTCCCGATGAGACCTGCCCGGAATGCAAAGGACAGCAGTTCATCACGGTCGAGACGCGCAAGGTCAAGGGTCAGGCCGGTGATCCCGCGTTTCTCAGAATGGCCAAGGAGGCTATCACCGAGGCCGCGAAGATCGAAGGGGTCAACGGGAATGCGACGCTCACGATGAAGCAGATGAGGCAGGCCGCTGAAGCGCTCCCAGACGGTACGCTGAAGACGGAGGCCCTTGAGCTTACGCTTGAGGCCCCGATCGATATGCTCATCAGGGCTAAGGCGATCATTGAAGAGATCAGAGAGGGTCAGAAGGCAGGCGTCGTCAGAGTCACCGAGGCGACTAATGCCCCGAGCAGCATGGATGAGACCCGTAGGTTGGCCAATGAACAGTACGTAGACGCTGAAGACGTATCTGAGGCTGATGATGAAGAAACGGAAGAGAATGATCCGGGCGATGAAGACGACACCGATGAGCAGGAATGAATCTCCCCACCCCATACGCTCGGTAACGCTCCCTCTGATGAACTCTCCCCTCTATCCACTGCTCTGATACGCTCCTCACTCTCTCCATCCACTGCTCTGAATGGGTAAGAGCGTTGGTAGGAAACGGAAGAGAACGCCGCGGACGACAAAGACGCTCCCGATGAGCAGGAACACATCTCTCCCATACGCTATGAATGACCTACTGCTCTGAATTGACTCTGGTACGCTCATGAGGGTTCTGAACTGGTATGTCTTGGGTGGGCTGGATTCTGAATAAAAGCGATGATCCTACCTTCCTCAGAAAACCCCCTCCCGGCCGCCCCACCGATTCGCCAGCCCAAGTGAAAGAATCCCGCCACCGGTAAAATGGCCTCAGACGCGAGAAACCGGTTTCAGCGCTCCCAGCGAAAATGACCGATAACCGCGGGTGACGCTTTTCGTCGTCTGATCGCCAAAGAGCCGGTTTTCAGAAAAGGGGGATGAGCGCTATGGGCTTCGCACACACGAAATTGGTCGATGAGGCTCGGGAATCGCTCGACCGCGTCTACAACGATCGGTCCGTTCATCGTCCAGACACGCTCGAAAGCTTGAAAGCGCTCGCAGCGGAAATTGCCACCATGATCGACTTCATCACCGAGGAGCTAGAAGGTGATGAAGAGCGTGTTTTTCAGAAAAACACGCTCTCCCGGGAAAGGCTTCTCCAGGGGCCTTCTCTACAGACGCTCCCCAGGGAAGAAACGTCGCAAAACAACCTCTGAACACGTTCTGAACGGACTGCCTAAGTGAACAACTCTGAACTACCCTATACCGAAGATCAGAAAAGGGGCGTAGGGCTCATTTTCTTGACCTCCCTGATCTTGCTGGGCGCCTGCATTATGACGGCCTCCCCATGGATCATCACCGGGGGCTTCTGCATGGTCCTCCCCCTATGGCTCGGCATCTATGGGATGATGAAAAACCCCAGGTGGCAGGAAACCCTACCCCTAGGCACCCTCAGCAAGGGATCATCAGAAGGACCCACAGAATGCCGCCTATACCAGTGCCCCCACTGCATACTCCACTGGTATGCCATCTCCACAGCAGAACAACCCCTAGTGGATGAATGCATGGTGTGCGGGGCTGAGTACCTACCCTATGAGGTGAGGCCCATGGTGATGAGTGAAGATCAGAGGGGCGGATAGTTCAGAGGGCCGCAAAGAAAATCAGAGGGGGCTGCCAGAGCTGCTCACATATGGGATTCTAAAGACGACAGGTATTGCTAGGGCTGGTGGTGGTTTGGGCTCAAGCCGATATGGGCCGAAAAATCACGAGAAAAGTTTTTTTGGGGGTGGGTGACTATCAACCACGCGAAAATCACCACCCCAGAGATCAGAGGCCCCTTGCCCAAATGATCTTCTATTGGGTGAGAAGTGATGACCTCGGGGAATGTGGGGCTCGGGTGCCCAAATGATTTCGGATCGGGCCAGAATGCTGGGGTACACACGCGGGGAAAAGATCGGCTGCCCAAATATCTGAACCGTGGGCGGCGAGAGTTCAGAGCTGATCCGTATATTGAGGGGACGACGGACGCAAGGAGATCAGCAACACCATGACACACAGCACAGACTTCGATTTTGAAGTGACGCCCCGGAGGACGGGTGCTGGGAGTCGGTTGCCCAAATCATCGAGGCTCCGGAAGGTGGGTACGGTGAGGAGGTTCGGATCGGCGGTGGGGGCGACGGTGCTCTACATGATCGCAGCGGGGCTCGTGTCGTGTGTCTTTCCGTTGGCTCTCATTGGGTTGTTTGGTACTCCCCTGTACTTCATCTACAAGTGGTTGTTTGCGATGCAGGCGGAGGCGAACTGCCCGGCGTGCGGGACAAAGACAGCGGTGAATTCGCTACGGGCGGGGATCACGTGTCCCTGTTGCAAGCATCGGCTGATCGTCCGAAGCGGGTATCTGCGGTCGGTGTGACGAAGGGTAGGAGGGGACGATGCATCCAGATCAGCAATTCGAGCCGTTCATACCGGATACTCAGCCGAGGCGGTTTGAGATGGAGGTGCACGTCCGAACCGATCAGACGGGGTTGGGCGATCACGTGACGATGGTGTTGGGGGTGAGGGCTACCAGTCCACAGGAGGCGGTGGACAAAGCTTTGGCGATGATGGACAAGATCCACGGACACAGGGTCATGGATTACGAAGTGCTAGACCCTGAGTGAAAGTGATGAGATGAGCAGAGCGAAACGGCAAACTGGGCGAACGACTCGAATGCTGCGGCACGCCGTTCGCGAGTATCGGAGTGGGAAGGATGTCATGATCTTGACGGATCATGTGCCGTATCTGAAGGGGCTACTGTTGCACCTGGATGGGGTCGAGAGGCTGCCATCAGTCGTCAATCCGGGAAGGCTGAGAATCGAGTCGTTTGAATCCCACGTCGGACAGCTTGATCCGAGGGCGATGCGCTTGTTTGGTTGTGGTCCGGAATGTGTGCTGTTGATCGATCACGCCTGCTTGGAGTCTCGGTACGGGAAGATCATCGAAATGGCGACGATGTTCGACGAAGATGTTTCGCCGTGGCCGAGTCAGTGTCACATTGTGAAGAGGGAAACATGCTGACGATTAGCGATGCGAAAGCGTGGGCCGAGGCTCACAGGGACG
>Ga0315900_10012686_pt1 | contig 10319 bp, 9 predicted proteins | sample LakEriMetagenome_FD_203521 | JGI IMG/M metagenome (GOLD analysis project Ga0315900, IMG submission 203521) | Freshwater fungal communities from buoy surface, Lake Erie, Ohio, United States - Buoy 12 MA114 | ecosystem: Environmental > Aquatic > Freshwater > Lake > Lake biofilm | place: USA: Lake...
CCGAGGTCGCGGGGCCGGGGTTCCTGAACCTGCGGCTTGCGCCCGCGGTGTGGCAGGGCGTCATCGGCGCGATCCTGTCGGCGGGGGCGGATTACGGCCGCGCCAACCTCGGCGCGGGGCGGCGCGTCAACGTCGAGTTCGTCTCGGCCAACCCCACGGGCCCGATGCATGTGGGCCATGTCCGCGGCGCGGTCTTTGGCGACGCGCTCGCACGTCTGCTGGCCTTCGCGGGCTGGGAGGTGACGCGCGAATACTACATCAACGACGGCGGCGCGCAGGTCGATGTGCTGGCGCGCTCGGCCTATGAACGCTACCGCGAGGCGCACGGGCTTGCCCCCGCGATCGGCGACGGCCTCTATCCGGGCGACTACCTCATCGAGGTCGGACAGGCGCTGAAGGATGCCTACGGCGCGAGCCTGCTCGAACGGCCCGAATCGGACTGGCTCGAGACCGTGCGCGATTTCGCCATCGCGCGGATGATGGCGATGATCCGCGAGGATCTCGCGGTGCTCGGCGTCACGATGGACGTCTATTTCTCGGAACGCTCGCTTTATGGCACGGGGCGGATCGAAGGCGCGCTCGAGAGCCTGCGCGCGCGCGGCCTCGTCTATCATGGGGTACTCGAGCCACCCAAGGGCAAGACGCCCGAGGATTGGGAGCCGCGCGCCCAGACCCTCTTCCGCTCCACCGCCTTCGGCGATGACGTGGACCGGCCGGTGATGAAGTCGGACGGAAGCTGGACCTATTTCGCCCCCGACATCGCCTATCACTTCGACAAGGTGACGCGGGGCTTCGATCTCCTGATCGATGTGCTCGGTGCCGACCATGGCGGCTATGTCAAGCGGCTGAAGGCCGTGGTCGGCGCGCTCTCGGACGAACGCGTGGCGCTCGATGTCAAGCTCATCCAGCTCGTGAAGCTCTGGAAGGACGGCGAGCCCTTCAAGATGTCGAAGCGGGCGGGCACATTCGTCACGCTGCGCGACGTGGTCGAGCAGGTGGGCGCGGATGTCACCCGCTTCATGATGCTCACGCGCAAGAACGATGTCGCCCTCGATTTCGACTTCGACAAGGCGCTCGAGCAGTCGAAGGACAATCCCGTCTTCTACGTCCAGTATGCCCATGCGCGCGCGCGCTCGGTCATCCGCAAGGCCGAGGCCGCGGGGATCGCAGGCGCGGCGAGCGATCTGGGACGGCTGACGCATCCGGCGGAACTTGCGTTGGCGCGGCTGCTCGGCCACTGGCCCCGGCAGGTCGAGCAGGCCGCGCGGACCAACGAACCCCACCGGATCGTCTTTTTTCTCGGTGACCTCGCGGCCGAATTCCACGCGCTGTGGAACCGCGGCACCGACGACCCGGCGCTGCGCTTCGTCCAGCCCGAGGATCCGGCCGCCACTGCTGCGAAAGTCGCGCTCGTTCAGGCAACAGCCGTTGTCATTTCCGCAGGCCTTGGTATTCTTGGCGTGAGGCCCGTCGACGAAATGCGCTGATCCGAAACAAGGCGCACCGCGACGGGATGAGGCAGGTTCGATCCCAGCGCACCCGTCGGGCCCGAGGGCCATGGCGGCGTCATCGGAGCAGGCATGACAGACGCACCATTCGAGGATTTCCGCTTCCCGCGGCTGGCGCCCGGGTCGGCGCCGTTTTCACGCCTTGTAAGCTACGGGGCCGCGGCGACAACCGTTCTGCTCCTGGGAGGTGCGGCGACATGGGGCTATCGTATCGCGGTGCGCGACGTCTCTGACGTGCCCGTGATCCGCGCGCTCGAAACTCCCATGCGCATCGCGCCCGAAACTCCGGGCGGTGACGAGGCGCCCTATTCGGGGTTGGCCGTAAACGCTGTGCCCGGTGGCGAGAGTGCCCAAAGCGGGGAAACCGCGCTTGTTCTCGCGGCCCCGCCCTTGAGCCTGTCGCCCGAGGATGCGCCCGGTCTTGGGACGCAGTCTGCGGATGCCCTTGCCGAACCGGTCGCGATCGAGGCCGAGGAGAGCGTCCTTGCCGAGCCGCTTGCCGCGCTGAAGCCGGTTGCGCCCGAAGTGGCGGCATCCGTCACCGCCACCGAGGACACCCCGTCGGCCGCCCCGCTGCCCTTCGCTCCGCCTCCCCGCCCTGCCGGGCTGCGCGGCGCACCCGACCCGACCGTCGCAGTCGAGGCGCCCGTCTCGGGCGATGATCCGGTCGCGGCCGCGCTCGCGAGCGTCATGGCCTCGCTTGGCCCCGTCGCGGTCCCAACCGAGATCGATCCGGCAAGCCTCGTGCCCGGCACGCGCCTCGTGCAGATCGGACGCTATGACGACATCGCCTCGGCGCGCGGCGGCTGGGACGGGGTGGCGGTACGGGCCGGTGCGCTGATTGCCGACAAGTCTCGGGTGATTCAGCCTGTCGATGACGGCGGGCGGATCTTCTATCGCCTCAGGGTTGCGGGGTTCGCGAGCGAAGAGGACGCCCGTCGCTTCTGCGCCGTGGTCGCGACCGAGACGCAAAGCTGCATCCCGGTCATCCACAGATGAGCGCCACCGGCGCCACGATCCTCGGCTGTGCCGGCCCCGTCCTGGACGCCCGAGAGGCGGCATTCTTCCGTGATGCCGACCCGTGGGGCTTCATCCTCTTTGCCCGCAATGTCGCCGATCCCGACCAGATCCGGGCGCTTACGGCGGATCTGCGCGAAAGCGTCGGCCGTGACGCGCCGATCTTCATCGATCAGGAAGGCGGGCGCGTCGCGCGACTCGGGCCGCCGCAGTGGCGTGCGTGGCTGCCACCGCTCGATCACGCGCAGGCGACCGGCGCCGCTGCGCCGCGCGCGTTCTGGCTGCGCTACAGGCTGATTGCCGAAGAACTGCGCGCCCTCGGAATCGATGGCAACTGTGCGCCGACCTGCGACGTTGCGATGCCCGCAACGCATCCGTTCTTGCGTAACCGCTGCCTTGCCGATGACGCGGCACGGGTCGCGGCGATTGCGCGCGGTGCTGCTCAGGGCCTTCTCGAAGGGGGCGTCCTGCCTGTGCTCAAGCACATCCCGGGTCATGGCCGCGCGATTGCCGACAGCCACCTTGCGCTGCCGGTCGTCGATGCCTCGGCCCGAGACCTCGAGGCCTTGGATTTCGCGCCCTTCCGGGCGCTTGCTGACATGCCCCTCGCGATGACGGCGCATGTGCGCTATTTGGCGCTCGATCCGGACTTGCCCGCGACGCTCTCCCCGTCCATCATCGGTCTGATCCGCACCCTTATCGGCTTTGACGGTCTCGTGATGTCCGACGATCTCTCGATGGCGGCGCTGCAGGGCGATCTGGGTGCTCTTGCACGGCGGTCGCTTGCGGCGGGGTGCGATCTGGTGCTCCACTGCAACGGCAGGCTGCCCGAGATGGAGGCGGTCGTCGACGCGGCGGGCAGGCTCGGGCCCGATGCGCGGATGCGCGCCGGGCGTGCCATCGCAGCGCGGCGGACCCCTGCCCCGTTCGATGCCGCGGAGGCTTTGCGCGAACTCGACGCGATCGGACATGGCTGAGCCGGACGCGCGCGATCTGGTCGACATCGCGCGCGAGGCCCCACGCGGCGGCACCGAGGCACTGGTTGTCGATATCGAGGGCTTCGAGGGCCCGCTCGACCTCCTTCTCAATCTCGCGCGCACGCAGAAGGTGGATTTGCGGCGGCTGTCGATCCTCGCGCTGGCCGAGCAGTATCTGGCCTTCATCGAGGGGATCCGCGCGCTCAGGATCGAACTTGCAGCCGATTACCTCGTGATGGCGGCGTGGCTGGCCTATCTCAAGTCGCGGCTCCTGCTGCCGCCCGACCCCGCCGACGAGGGCCCCTCGAACGACGAGATGGCCGCCCATCTGGCCTTTCAGCTTGAACGCCTCGCGGCCATGCGGCAGGCGGCCGCCGACCTCATGGCGCGCAACCGGCGCGGTCGCGACATCTTTGCCCGCGGCATCCCCGAACCTCTCGCGCAGCACCGTACCGTGCGCTGGAGCGCGAGTCTGCTCGACCTCATGCAGGGCTATGCGCGGGTGCGCAGCCGCGACGCCTTCCGGCCCTATGCCTTTGACCGGCGCGACGTCTGCACGATGGAAAGCGCGCTCGAGCGGATGCGGGCGGTTCTCGGCACGCAGATCGGCTGGGCGCGTCTCGAGGATTTCCTGCCCGAGGAATGGCGCGGCGATCCGCGCCGCCGCCGCTCGGCCACGGCCGCGCATTTCGCCGCCGCCCTCGAACTTGCGCGACAGGGCCGCCTTGGCCTGCGCCAATCCGCACCCTTTGCGCCGATCGAGATCGGACCGGGCACACCGCGATGATCGACCCGGCAGAGCCCGATCTCTTTCGCATCCCCGACCTTGCCGAGCAGGAGCGGATGGTGGAGGCGATCCTCTTCGCCTCGGCCGAACCGCTCGGCACGGCCCAACTCGCCGAGCGGATGCCGCGCGGCTGCGACGTGCCCGAGGCGCTCGCGGCGCTTGCGCGCCGGTATGAGGGGCGCGGGGTCGTCCTGATGCGGCTGGGCGAGGCGTGGGCCTTTCGCACCGCGCCCGACCTAGGCCACCTGATGCAGCGCGAGGTCGTCGAGACGCGCAAGCTCTCGCGCGCGGCCATCGAGACGCTCGCGATCATCGCCTATCACCAGCCCGTCACCCGCACCGAGATCGAGGAGATCCGCGGCGTCGCGCTGAGCCGCGGCACCCTCGATCAGCTGCTCGAGCTCGACTGGATCCGCCTCGGCCGGCGCCGCATGTCGCCCGGCCGGCCCGTGACCTTCGTCGTCACGCCCGCCTTCCTCGACCACTTCGGGCTCGCTTCGGCGCGCGACCTGCCGGGGCTTGCCGATCTTCGTGCGGCGGGGCTTCTCGATACCCGACCCATGCCCGGTATCTCGGGCTCGGGCTCCGGCGATGGCCCCGACCCGGATGATGCGGCGCACGACGATCAGGCCGACCTCTTCGACACCGAGCCCTGAGCCCGCTATATCTGCGCCATTGGCCGCCTCGGGGCGGCATCCGGGATTGAGGAGGGCGCATGATGAAGATCGAGGATATGCTGCGGCTGTTCGTCCGCCTGGGTGGGGTGGCGTGGATCCGGCGCTGGCTTGCGCGCAGTGCAGGCAGCGGGCCGGCCGGACGGCAGGCGGGCGAGGCCACCCGGCGGATGGAGCAGATCCAGCGCATCACCCGCCGCCTCTGGCGCTGAGCATCCGGCACAGTCGGCCTGCGGCACGGGGCTGCGGCACCGGTGGGCTGCACAAACCCGATTGACAGGCCCGGCCGCCCGACCGCAACCTTGCTCCCAGTTCTCGCGCCGCAACGCACCGGCGCGGACATGACGCTTGCACAAAACGACAGGGAGACGCACATGACACCACGACAGCACCGCCTTGCGGCCCTAGGCCTTGCAGGATTCATGACTGCGGCCGGGGCCCTGCCCCTCGCGGCCGCGGATTCGGCCGATCCGATCAAGCTCACGCTGCACGACTGGACGGGCCAGCTCATCACCACGCAGCTCATGGGCGAGGTGCTCAAGCAGGCCGGGCTGAACGTCGAATATGTCCAAGCCGACTATCTCGCGCAGTTCGCGGGGCTCGAGACGGGCGATCTGCACGTCGCGATGGAGATCTGGGAGACGACGGGCCGCGAGGCGATGGACGCCGCGACCGCGACCGGCAATGTCGAGGTCTTCGGCCCGACCGGCATGAAGGCCAAGGAAGAGTGGTGGTATCCGCTCTACATGAAGGAGAAATGCCCCGGCCTGCCCAACTGGGAGGCGCTGAAGGATCCTGCCTGCGCCGAGGCCTTCGCCACGGCCGAGACCGCGCCCAAGGGCCGCTATCTCGGCGGCCCCGTCACCTGGGGCGGCTTCGACGAGGAGCGCGTGGCGGCGCTCGACCTGCCCTTCGAGGTGATCCACGCGGGCACCGACGCCGCCCTCTTCGCGGAACTCGAGAGCGCCTATCAGCGGCAGGCGCCCGTCCTGCTCTGGATCTACGCCCCGCACTGGGCGCCCGCGAAATATGAGGGCGAATGGGTCGAATTCCCCGAATACACCGCCGAATGCTACACCGACCCCGCCTGGGGGTCGAACACCTCGGCCACGCATGATTGCGGCAAGCCCTTCGGCGAGATCTGGAAGGCCGGCTGGGCGGGCGTCAAGGACACCTGGCCGACCGCCCACAAGGCCATCGGCGCCTTCAGCATCGACAATGCCGAGATGGGGGCGATGATCACCGAGGTCGACCTCAACGGCAAGTCGATCGAGGAGGTCGTCGGCGCCTGGATGGCCGCGAACGAGGGCCGCTGGAAGGGCTGGATCGGGCAGTAACCGCAGACCGCTTCACCCCCCGGGCGGCCGCATCGCCGCCCGGGGTCTCTTTTTCACGCCGCAGCCCCCGCATGACCGATCCCACCCCGAAACTCATCTGCCGCGACGTCTGGAAGGTGTTCGGGCCGCGCGCGGCCGAGACGCTTGCCGCCCTCGGCCCGGCCCCCGAGCCGGGCGCGCTTGCCGCGGCGGGCCTCGTGCCCGCGGTTCGGGGGGCGACGCTTGCCGTCGCCTCGGGCGAGATCTTCGTCATCATGGGGCTGTCGGGGTCGGGAAAATCGACGCTCGTGCGCTGCATGTCCCGCCTTGTTGAGCCCTCGGCGGGCGAGATCCTCTTCAACGGGCAGAACCTGCTCGCGGCCTCGGACGCCGAGATGATCGAGATCCGCCGCCACAAGATGGGCATGGTGTTCCAGCACTTCGCGCTGCTGCCGCATCTGAGCGTGCTCGACAACGTGGCCTTTCCGCTCGCCATCCAGGGGGTGGCGCGCGCCGTGCGCGAGGCGCGCGCGCGCGAGATGGTGGCGCTCGTGGGGCTGGCGGGGCGCGAGGGGGCTTTCCCGCGCGAGCTGTCGGGCGGCCAGCAGCAGCGGGTGGGCATCGCGCGCTCGCTCGCGGTCGAGCCGGAGCTGTGGTTTCTCGACGAGCCCTTCTCGGCGCTCGACCCCCTCATCCGGCGCGAGATGCAGGACGAGTTCATCCGCCTGCAATCGGTGCTGAAAAAGACCATCGTCTTCATCACCCATGATTTCGACGAGGCGATCCGCCTGGCCGACCGCATCGCCATCATGAAGGACGGCGCCATCGTGCAGATGGGCACGCCCGAGGAAATCGTGCTGCGCCCCGCGACCGACTATGTGCGCGAGTTCACCCGCGCCGTGCCCAAGGCCAAGGTCGTGCGCGCGGGCTCGATCATGATCGCGGGGCCGGCGGCGGCGGATCTGCCGGCGGTGAGCGCGCGCGCCGCAATCGCCGATGTCGCGCCGCGCTTTCTCGACGGGGCGACCGCGCTGCGCGTGGTCGATGAGGCGGGCGCGACGGCGGGCCTCTTGCGGCAGGTCGATGTCGTGCGGCTGATGCTGGGCGGCGGCCCGGGATGAGGGCGCGCCCGACCCTCGGCCCACTCGGCGCGCTGGGCGTGGCGGCGGCGGCGCTCGCGCTCATCTGGGCGCTCGCGCCGCTGCTGCCGGGCTGGGCGGCGGAATGGCCCAAGGCCGCGATCCTGCCCGCCGCGCGCTGGATCGGGGCGGCGGTGAAATGGCTGACGGCCGAGGCCGCGATCGGCCCGCTCGCCTTCTCCGACCTCACCCGCGCGGTCGCGGCCGCGATCGATGCGCCCTATCGGCTTGTCCTCTCGGCGCTCTCGACGGGGTTTCTCGACGGGCAGGGCAGCACGGCGCGGGTGATCCTGCCCCCGCTCGCCTGGGTCGCCGTCACGGGGATCTTCGCGCTCCTCGGCCACCGCTTCGGGGGCTGGCGGCTCGCCATCCTCCAGATCGTCTGCATGGGCTTCGTCGCGGTCTTCGGCCAGTGGGCGAGTGCCATGGTCACGCTGGCCTCGATCCTCGTCGCGGTGCCCATCGGGGTGGCGGGGGGGCTCGTGATCGGGATCGCGGCGTGGCGGCGGCGGTGGGTCGAGCGTGCGATCGCGCCCGTTCTCGATCTCATGCAGACGATGCCGGTCTTCGCCTATCTGGTGCCGATCCTGATCCTCTTCGGCTTCGGGCCGACGGCGGCGGTGGTGGCGACGCTCATCTACGCCATGCCGCCGATGACGCGGATCACGACGCTCGCGCTGCGCCGCGTCGCGCCCGAGATCCACGACCTCGGCCGGATGGTGGGCTGCACCGAGCGCCAGATGGTCTGGCGCGTGCTCGTGCCCGCCTCGCGCGAGGCGCTGATGGTCGGGGTGAACCAGGTCATCATGCTCTCGCTCAACATGGTCATCATCGCCTCGATGATCGGGGCGGGGGGGCTTGGCTTCGACGTGCTGGCGGCGCTCCGGCGGCTTGATTTCGGCGCGGGGCTCGAGGCGGGCCTTGCCATCGTGGCGCTCGCGATCGCGCTCGACCGGCTGAGCCAGGCGGCCGCGCATGGCCGGCCCGGTGCGCCGGCGGGCGGGCGGCCCTATCTGGTCGCGGCGGTGGCGCTCGTGCTCGGCGCGGGGCTCGCGGGCCTCGTGCTGCCCGGCGTGCAGAACTATCCCGAGGCGCTCCGGCTCTCGACCGGCGCGTTCTGGTCCGAGGCGATGGCCTGGATCAACGTCAAGTATTTCGACACGCTCGAGGCCGCAAAGAACGCGGTGCTCGTGCATCTGCTGATGCCGGTGAAGCGCTTCATGCTCGCGCTGCCCTGGCTTGGCGTCGCGGCGGGGCTCGCGCTCATCGGCTGGCGGCTCGGGGGGGTGCGGCTTGCGATGCTGGCGGGGGTGCTCACGACGCTGATCGCCGCGACCGGCCAGTGGGAGAAGGCGATGACCACCGTCTATCTCTGCGGGGTCTCGACGCTGATCGCGATGGCGCTGGGCGTGCCGATCGGCATCGCGGTCGCGGGGCGCGAGGCGCTCTGGCGGCCGGTGCGGGCAGTGATCGACACGCTCCAGACGCTGCCCTCCTTCGTCTATCTCATGCCGGCGGTGATGCTGTTCCGCGTGGGCGACTTCACCGCCATGCTCGCGGTCGTGGCCTATGCGGTGGCGCCCGCGATCCGCTACACGGTGCTGGGGCTCCAGGGGGTCGATCCGCGCCTGATCGAGGCCGGGCGCGCCATGGGCTGCACGCCGCGACAGATCCTGACGCGCATCCGCCTGCGGCTCGCGCTGCCCGAGATCGTGCTCGGCCTCAACCAGACGATCATGTTCGCGCTCTCGATGCTCGTGATCACGGCGCTGGTGGGCACCCGCGACCTCGGGCAGGAGGTCTATATCGCGCTGACCAAGGCCGACCCGGGGCGGGGCCTCGTCGCGGGGCTCGCGGTCGCCTTCATCGCGATCGTGGCCGACCGGCTGATCCAGGCGGGCGCGCGGGGGGCACGGATGCGGCTCGGCCTTGCCACGGGGGAGAGATCATGATTCCCGACCGCCTGCGCGCCCTGCCCTGCTGGCGGGGCGAGATCGCGGCCGAGCCGTTGCGCGGCGGGCTGTCGAACGAGATCTGGAAGGTGACGGACGCGGCCGGGGTCCATGTCGCGCGCTTCGGCGCCGACTATCCTTGCCACCATGTGCGCCGCGCGCGCGAGGCCGAGGCCGCGCGCGCGGCCCACGCGGCGGGCTTTGCCCCCGAGGTCGAGCATGCGGGGCCGGGCGTCATGGTCACGGCCTTCGTGCGAGGGCGGACATGGCGGGCGGCCGACCTTTGCGCCGAATCCGAGCGGGTGGCCGAACTCCTCGCGCGGTTCCACCGCGACATGCCCGCGCGCATCTGGGGTGAGCCCTACATCTTCTGGCCCTTCCAGGTGATCCGCGACTATGCCCGCACGCTGGCCGCAGGCGAAAGCCTGTTCCTGCCCGATGTGCCGCGGCTGCTCGCGCTGTCGGCCGCGTTCGAGGCGGCGCAGGTCCCGCTCCCGATCGTCTTCGCCCACCACGACCTGCTGCCCGCGAACTTCCTCGATGACGGCGCGCGGCTCTGGCTCATCGATTTCGAATATGCGGGCTTCGGGACGGCGATGTTCGACCTCGCGGGGGCGGCCGCCAACGCGGGCATGGACGCGGCGGCGGCCGGGCGGCTCTTGCACGCCTATTTCGGGCGCGCGCCCGACGGGGCGCTCATGCGCGCCTTCGATGCGATGCAGGGCGCGGCGCTGGTGCGCGAGGCGATGTGGTCGATGGTCTCGGACATCCACCTCGCGGCACCCGGGGTCGATTACCGCGCCTATGCGCGCGAGAACCTCGGCCGCCTTGATGCCCTGCTTGAAGTCTACACAGCAACCCACGGAAAGATCATCACATGACCCTCCCCGGCCATGCCCGCGTCGTCGTCATCGGCGGCGGCATCATCGGCTGCTCGACCGCCTATCAC
>Ga0315900_10012687_pt1 | contig 10318 bp, 11 predicted proteins | sample LakEriMetagenome_FD_203521 | JGI IMG/M metagenome (GOLD analysis project Ga0315900, IMG submission 203521) | Freshwater fungal communities from buoy surface, Lake Erie, Ohio, United States - Buoy 12 MA114 | ecosystem: Environmental > Aquatic > Freshwater > Lake > Lake biofilm | place: USA: Lake...
ACGTGCGCCGCCACCTCGCGGCCGAGCGGGCGCGCCATCGGCTCGGGCGCCGCCTCGAGCACGGTGGCCGTGTGGCCGTGGGCGACGGCCGCGGTCGCGGCCTCCATCCCGATGAAGCCGCCGCCGATGATCGCGAGCCGGCGCGGCCCCTCGGCGAGGAGCGCCTGCAGGGCGAGCGCCTCGTCCATGCGGGTGATCCGGTGGGCGCGCTCGAGGCCGGGGATCGGCAGCTGGCGCGGCGCGCACCCCGTGGCGAGCACGAGCGCATCCCACGCCACGGTCGTGCCGTCCGAGAGGGTCGCGGTGCGGGCCGCGGCGTCGACCGCCTCGACCCGGGTGCCGAGGCGCAGGTCGATGCGGTCCTGCGCGTAGGTCTCGGGTGCGGGCTTGACGACCTTGTCGAGGTCGGCCGTGCCCACGATCACGGACTTCGAGAGCGGCGGGCGGTCGTAGGGGTGCGTCGCCTCGTCCCCGACGAGCACGATCTCGCCGTCCCAGCCAACGCGACGCAGGGTCAACGCGCAGGCGCGCCCCGCCATGCCGGCACCCGCGATCAGGGCGATCCCCATCGCGGGCCTAGACGTCGACGAGGACGTCGTCGCCGTCGACCGTGACCGGGTAGACCTGGACGGCCTCGGTCGCCGGCGGGCAGTCCGGCTCCCCGGTCTCGACGTTGAACGCCGAGCCGTGCAGCGGGCACTCGACGGCCATGTCGTCGGCGAGGAAGTCGCCCTCGGACAGGGACGCCTCGGCGTGCGGGCAGTCGTCGCAGATCGCGTGCACGCGATCGCCGACCCGGACCACGCACAGCGCGGTGCCGTTCGCCTCCACGCGGACGAGGGCACCGTCCGGGAAGTCGCCGAGGGTGCCGATGGGGACCTGGGTCATGGTTCCGACTCCTGCGATCGAGATGCCCGAAGCCTAGGCGCTGGCGTCGCGGGGGCGCCGCACGCGCCGCGGTGACGACCCGCGCGGAACCGCGCATCCCCCCGCCGCCGATCGGGTGGCCACCACCGATCGGGGCCGCCGGCGCGCTCGTAGCCTCGATGCCTCCACGGAACCCATCCAGGAGACGACGTATGCCCAAGCACATGACCCCGCGCCGGCTGGCGATCATCCTCGCCGTCGCCGCGGTCGCGATCGCCGTACCGATCGGCGCGTTCGCGTACTTCTCGACGACCGGCGAGGGCTCCGGCACCGCCACGGTCGGCTCGGCCACCGGCATCCAGCTCAGCAGCACGGGCCAGGACGTCACCGGCACCCTCTACCCGGGCGGCTCCGACGCCTCCGTCACCGTCCTCGTCGAGAACCTCGGCGACGGCGCCCAGTACGTGGGCGACGTCTCCGGAACGGTCACCGACAACGGCGGCTGCCTCGGCGCGTGGTTCGAGGTCGACACGGTCGCCGTGGCCACGAACCTCGCCAAGGGCGCGGACACGACGGCCACCACCGCGATCCGGATGCTCGACAGCGGCACGAACCAGAACGCGTGCCAGGGCAAGACCATGGCGATCGACTGGGCCAGCACGTCGGCCCAGTAGGTCCCCGCGCGGGCGCCCGGCGGACCACGCCGGGCGCCCGCCCACGATCCTCCCACCGCGCACCTGCATGCCCATTCCCCGCTGCTGCCGAGGTCTCACGCGGTCCGTCCTGGCCGCGACGGCGGTCGCCGCCGGGCTGGCGCTCTCAACCGGCGCCGCGCAGGGCTGGTTCGGGGCGGTCGCCGCGGGCACGGGCAGCGCGCCCGTCGGCACCCTGCTCCCCCTCTCGGCCACGGCCCAGCCCGTCGCCCAGGGCCTCGTGCCCGGTGGCGCAGCGGAGGTCGCCCTCGAGCTCGCGAACCCCAACGACATCGCCGTCCGCGTCGACGCGATCGCGCTCGACGGGGGCGCAGGCGGCTCCGCGATCGCCTCCGACCGCGCGGGCTGCGACGCCGCGGCGCTCGCCTTCGCACCCCAGGCGCCCGTCGGCGGCTGGCTCGTGCCCGCCCGGGCGAACGGCGCGGACGGGCGGCTCCCGGTCCGCCTGCCCGGGGCCCTGACGATGGCTGCGGACGCCCCGAGCGCCTGCCAGGGCGCCACCTTCGCGGTCCGGCTGCGGGCGTCCTGATGCTGCGCCTGCTCGGCCTCGGCGCGCTGGTCGCGCTCGGCGCGGCGGCGCTCGTCGGCTCCGCGATGGCCCTCGGGCTGACCGACCGCGGCCGCGTCTCCAGCCCGGTCCTCGTGCGCGTCCCGCCACCGGAGACGACGTCGACGACCGCGCGCTTCGCGTACCGCGCCGACGGCCGGCGACCCGCCCTCGCCTGCTCCCTCGACGGCGGCCGCTACCGCCGCTGCGGTGCGCGCCGGCAGTCCTACAGCGGCCTGCCGCCCGGGCGCCACCGCTTCTGCGTGCTCGTCCGCCGCGGACGGGCGCGCTCGGCACCGGCCTGCCACACGTGGACGATCGTGCCGCCCCGCGGCGGCACGGCGCCGAACCCGTCGGGGCCGCCGGGCCCGCCGAAGACCGGGGACGACCCGCAGCCCTTCCGCATCACGGGCACCGCGGTCGGGCTGCTCCTGCCGGGCGGCCCGGCGATCCCGGTCGACCTCGCCCTCGCCAACCCGAACGCCGCGCCGATCACGGTCGACGACGTCGAGATGCGCGTCGACGGTGCGCAGCCGGCGGACTGCGCCGCCGCGATCGCCGTGGTGCGCCAACTGGCCGCACGGCCGTCGGTCCCAGGCGGCGCCACGCGCACGCTGAGCGGGCTCGGCGTCCCGCGCGAGGCCTGGCCGCAGCTCGCGATGCTCGACACGGGGGCCAACCAGGACGGCTGCGCGGGGGCGACGATCGCGCTGCGCTTCACGGGGCGCGCCACGGGGTGATGCACCGGCTCGCCGCCCTCCTCGCCTGCGCCGCCACCCTCGGCGTGCTCGCGCACGGCGCCGCCGCGTACCTGACGGGCTCCACGACCGTGGCCGCATCCGCGTCGGCGACGGCCCTGCAGCCCGGCCCGACGCCGACCGCGATGGTCCGCGGCCGTGCGGTCACGCTGACCTGGACGGCGACCGCCTTCGCGGACGGCCGGCCCGCGCCCGGCTACGCGGTCGTGCGCTACGCGGTCGGGGCGCCGGGCGCCGCGGTGGCGGCCGGCACGGGCTGCGCGGGCACGGTGGCCGCGACGACCTGCACCGAGACGGGCGTGCCCGCGGGCGCGTGGCGCTACGCGATCGTGCCGCGCGCCGGCGGCGCCTGGCGGGGGCCCGAGGGACCGCCGAGCGACGTGGCCGTCGTCACGCCGGCCTCGGCGACCGCGACGCCGAGCCTGCTCGGCGCGTCGTCGCGCACGGTCGTCGTCGCCGCCGCCGGCTTCGACCCGGACGAGCCGCTCAGTCTCCGCCTGGACGACCCGGACTCCGGCACGCCGCTCACCGCCGCGCCGGTCGCGACCGACGCGGACGGCACGGCCTCCGTCGCCGTGACGGTGCCCCCGGCCGCCGACGGGCCCCACCTGATCCACGTCGTGGGGGCCACGGGCACGGTCGCGAGCGCGCCGGTCCGCAGCGACGCGACCGCGCCGTCCACCGCCGACTCGTCGGCGGCGATCGGCGGCGCTTGGTCGGCGCAGCCGCAGACGGTGGCCCTGACCGCCGACGACGGGCCGAACGGGTCGGGCGTGGCCGCGACCCACTGGACGAGCGACGGAACCGAGCCGACCGCCCTCTCACCGCAGGGCGGCGCGGTGCCGCTGACGGCCGACGGCATCCACATCGTCCGCTACTTCTCGATCGACGCGGCCGACAACCGGGAGGCCATCCGGACCGCGGCGACCGCGATCCGCATCGACCGCACCCCGCCCGTGCCGGGCGCGCTCGCGACCCCGGGCGCGACCGCCGTCGCGGGCGCCACGGCCATCCGCAGCGGGCAGACCCTGACCGCCGCGGCGTCCGACCCGGTGGTGAACGGGGCGTCGTCGGGGATCGCCCAAGTGGCCTACTACGCCTGCCCCGGCACCTGCACGCCGACGCCCGGCGCGTCGGGCACCGTCCTGATCGGCACCGCCACCGGCGGCACGTCCTACCCGGTGACCTGGGCGGCCCAGCCCGCCGACGGCCCGTACAGCCTGGTCGCCCGCGCGGTGGACGGCGCCGGCACGGCCGCCGACTCGGCGGTCGTGCGGCGCATCGTCGACAACGCGGCCCCGGTCGTGAGCGCGACCCTGGCGGACGCGACCGCCAACCAGGCCGGCCACATCAGCCGCAAGGGCGGCTTCCGCGCCTTCGCGAACGCCGAGGACGCTGGCGTCGGCGTCGACCCGGGCGCGGTGACGGCCGACCTGAGCGCGCAGTGCGGCACGGCCTGCGCGTCGGTGGCGCTGTCGACCGCCGGCGGGCCGTTCACCGTGCTGACCGCCACGGGCCCCGTGACCTACGCGTACCGCAGCGCGCTGATGACGGCATCGCCGGGCGCGAGCGGCGGCTTCGCGGTGCGGGCCGCGGACCTCCTCGGCGGTGTGGGCAGCGCGAGCGGGACGGCCCAGATCGATACCGCCAACAACATCGGCGCGCCGGTCTCGATCACGCTCGCCAGCGGCGTCGCCGCGACGGGCTACGCGACCTGCCCGGTCACGCCGAACGGCTACATCAACGCGGGCCGCGCCGGAGCCGCGACCGTGAACGTGGTGACGGCGTCGAACGCCCCGGCGAACGGCGTCGTCGTCCTGACGGCGACCGGCGGGTCGACGACGCTGACCTTCGCGCAGGTCGTGGCGCAGGCCGGCACGCGCACCGTCGCCTTCGAGGGGCTCGACCTGCGCTCCCTCGGCGACGGCGCCGTGACGCTCACGGCCGTCGAGCACACCCCGGGCGGCAACGCGACGAGCGGCGCGCGCACCCAGTCGGTGGCCAAGCTGACGACGACGCCGACCGTGGCCACGGGCGCCCTGGTCTACACGGACAACGCAACACCGACGCCGGACCGCGTCGCGAGCACGCTGCCCGCCGGGCCGGCCGGGGGCTTCCTGGCCCTCACCCAGACGGCCGGCACGCGCGTCGGCACGGTCTACGCCTCGACCGCGCTGAGCGGGTCGGGCGCGCTCGCCGGTCTCGACCTCGCCGACGAGCGGACGAGCCCGACGTACGCGGTCGCCGCGGTCGACGCGGCCTGCAACCCGAGCGCCACGGCGACCTGGACGCCGACGGCGACGCGCTAGCGGACGGCGGGGCTCAGGCGGCCGCGAGCCGGCCGACGAGCAGCCGCCCGTCGATCGAGCCGAGCAGCGGGTCGACGGCGTGCTCGGGATGCGGCATCAGCCCGCAGACGTTGCCCGCGGCGTTGGTGATGCAGGCCACCCGGTCGGTCGCGCCGTTGACGTCCTCGGCGTAGCGCAGCAGGATCTGGCCGTTCGCCTCGAGCTCGGCGAGCCCCTCCTCGGGGTGGTACCAGGCGCCGTCGCCGTGCTTGATCGGCACCGTGATCGACGCGCCGACGGGGCGGTCGCCGAGCCACGGCGACTCGGCCTGCACGACGAGGTCGACGTCGCGGCAGATGAAGCGGCGCGTGTGGTTCGGGGTCAGGACGCCGGGCAGGAGGTCCGCCTCGCAGAGGATCTGGAAGCCGTTGCAGATGCCCAGCACCGGCCCGCCCGCGGCGGCGAACTCGGCGACGGCGGCCATGATCGGCGTGAAGCGCGCGAGCGCGCCGCAGCGCAGGTGGTCGCCGTACGAGAAGCCGCCGGGCAGCAGGATCGCGTCGACGCCCTTGAGGTCGGCGGCGCCGTGCCAGAGCGGCACGGCCTCGCCCCCGACGACCTCGACGGCGCGCAGCGCGTCGCGGTCGTCGAGCGACCCGAGGAACGTGATCACGCCGACCCTAGCCAACGACGACCTCGAACCCCTCGATCAGCTCGTTGGCGAGCACGCGGCCGGCGGTCTCGCGGGCGACGCGCTCGGCCTCGGCCGGGTCGTCGGTGTCGACCTCGAGGTCGAAGATCTTGCCGGCGCTGACCTCCGTGACGGGGTAGCCGAGCCCGGCGAGCGACCCCCGGATCGCCTCGCCCTGGGGATCGCGGATCCCCGTCTTGGGTCGCACGAGCACGGTGACCCTCACGCCTCCACCTCCATCCTGCGCAGATAGTCGTCGAACGTCGAATCGGTCAGGGCCTCGTAGGCCTCGATGTAGCGGGCGCGCGTCCCGGCCACCACGTCGGGCGGCAGCTCGGGACCGGGCGGCGTCTTGTCCCAGTCGAGCGTCTCCAGCCAGTCGCGCACGTACTGCTTGTCGTACGAGGGCGGCGAGATGCCCGTGCGGTAGCCGTCCTCCGGCCACCAGCGCGACGAGTCGGGCGTCAGCACCTCATCGCCGAGCACGAGCCGCCCGTCCGGGTCGTACCCGAACTCGAACTTCGTGTCGGCGAGGATGATGCCGCGGTCGCGGGCGTGGGCGGCGGCGTGCAGGTAGAGGGCGATCGAGGCGCGCTCCACCTCGGCGTAGGCCTCGGCGCCGATCAGGTCGCGGGCGGCCTGGACGGTGATGTTCTCGTCGTGGTCGCCGACGTCGGCCTTCGTGGCCGGCGTGAAGATCGGCGCCGGCAGCTGCTGGGCCTCCTCGAGACCCGACGGCAGGGCGTGGCCCGAGACGGTGCCGGTGGCCCGGTAGTCCTTCCAGCCGGAGCCCGCCAGGTAGCCGCGCACGACGCACTCGATCGGCAGCATCTCGAGCCGCTGGCAGAGCATCGCCCGCCCGCGCAGCTCCGGCGCCGCCGCCTCGGGCGGCAGCTCGCCCGGCCACGCGCCCTTGAGGTGGTTGGGCACGATCCCGCGCGTCGCCTCGAGCCAGAACAGGGTCATGCCGGTCAGGACGCGGCCCTTGTCGGGGATCGGGTTGGGCATCACGACGTCGAAGGCGCTGATCCGGTCGCTCGCGACGAGCAGGAGCCCGTCGGACCCGAGGTCGTAGATCTCGCGGACCTTGCCGCGGCCGATCAGGCGGTCCTCGAGGCCCGGGGTCACGACGGCAGCCGCCCGAACGGGATCTCGGCGCGCGCCAGCACCTCGTCGAGGGAGAAGGCGCTCTCGATCACCGCCGCGTCGAGGCCCTGCGCGTCGGGGTCGGCGAGGACGAGGTCGCGCAGGTGCTCGCCGGTCTCCCAGGCCTGCAGGGCGTTGCGCTGCACCACCTGGTAGGCGTCCTCGCGGCTGAGGCCCGCCTCGACGAGGGCCAGGAGCACGCGGCCCGAGAAGGGCAGCCCCTGCGAGGCGTCGAGGTTCTGCCGCATGCGCTCCGCGCGCACGACCATTCCCGCCACCACCCACGTGAACTTCGCAAGCATGTAGTCGAGCAGGATCGACGAGTCGGCGAGGACCACCCGCTCGGCCGACGAGTGCGAGATGTCGCGCTCGTGCCAGAGCGGCACGTCCTCGAGGCCGACGACGGCGTTGCCGCGCAGGACGCGGGCGAGGCCGGAGATCCGCTCGCAGGTGATCGGGTTCTTCTTGTGCGGCATCGCCGACGAGCCCTTCTGGCCCTTCCCGAACGGCTCCTCGGCCTCGCGCACCTCGCTGCGCTGCAGGTGCCGGAGCTCCGTCGCGAAGCGGTCGAGCGACGAGCCCGTGATCGCGATCGCCGCGAGGAACTCGGCGTGGCGGTCGCGCGCCACGACCTGCGTCGAGGCCGGCTCGACGTCGAGGCCGAGCGCGCCCAGCACCTGCTCCTCGACGCGCGGATCGATGTTGCCGTAGGCGCCGACGGCGCCCGACAGCTTGCCGACGCAGACGCCGTCGACGGCGCGCGCCAGGCGCGCGTGGGCGCGGTCGAGCTCGAACACCCAGCCGAGCAGCTTGAGCCCGAACGTCGTCGGCTCGGCGTGGACGCCGTGGGTGCGGCCCATGCAGGGCGTCGCGCGGTGCTCGAGGGCCCGGGCCAGGACGGCCGCCCGCGCCGCCTCCACGCCGCGCAGGAGGATCGCGCCGGCGTCGCGCAGCTGCAGGGCGAGGCCCGTGTCGACCACGTCGGACGAGGTCAGCCCGTAGTGGAACCAGCGCGCCGGCTCGCCGACCTGCTCGGCGACGGTCTCCGTGAAGGCGATCACGTCGTGGTGGGTGCGCTCCTCGATCTCCCGCGCGCGCGCGACGTCGACGGCGGCCTTGGCGCGGATCGCGGCGACGTCCCCGGCCGGCACCACGCCGATCGCGGCGTGCGCGTCGAGGGCGGCGAGCTCGACCTCCAGCCAGGCGCCGAGGCGGCGCTCGTCCGTCCAGACGGCGCCCATCTCCGGTCGCGTGTAGCGGGCGATCACCTCCTGCAGCCTAGTCCGCGCTGCGGATGGCCGCCGCGGATCGGCCCGCGCTCAGAGGCTGCCTCGCGGCCGCACCCAGCGGGTCTCCTGGCCGGTGACGGCCGCGATGCGGTCGTAGTCCGCGTCGTAGTGGAGGACGGGGATGCCGGCGCGCTCGGCGGCGGCCGCGATCAGGAGGTCCGGCTGGCGCACCTGGCGGTGGTGCAGGCCGCCCTGCCGCGCCATCTCCTGGTTGACGTCGAGCGCCCGCTCCCAGACGGGATCATCGACCGGCACGAACGGATAGTGCGCGAACTCCCGGCGGATGCCCTCGTACTCCACGGCGTTCCGGGCCGAGTAGAGGAGCTCGAACAGGACCGGATGACAGGCCGCGAGGCTTCCCCTGATAGTCGCGACGCGGAGCTCGGCGAGCAGGTCCGGCACCCGCAGCGCCCAGATCCAGACCGACGTGTCGACCATCGTCCTCAAAACGTGCGCGGGCTCCGGATCTCGTCGAGCATCTCCGGGGTGAGGGCGAGATCGCGCTCGAGGAACCGCAGCCGCATCTGCAGGCTCACGTACTCCTCGAGCGCGCCGTTGATCGCCTCGGTCATCGAGTCCGTCCCGAGTAGTTCCTTGGCATCCTCGAGCAGCGCCTCGTCGACGTTGAGCGTCACGCGCCGCGTCGTCCGCGGCTGCCGCAGGATCCGCCTCGGCCGGTGCAGTTCGGTCATCGCCATTGCCCCCTCAGGGTGCGCGATCGCCGTGCACGCGGGGCTCGCGGAATGGCACGGAAGGCGCACGGTCGTATGAACGGATCATACGGATCCGTTCATACGGGTGGCGGGAGGCGCCGTCAGCCCTGCGAGTCCGAACCGATGTCCGCGCGGCGCTGCAGGCCGTCGAAGCGGATCCGGTCGGCGGCCGCGTAGGCCGCGGCGATCGCGGCCTCGCGGTCCGCGCCGCGCGCCGTCACGGCGAGCACGCGCCCGCCGGCGGTGACCAGCGCGCCGCCCTGGACGGCGGTGCCGGCGTGGAAGACGATCGCGTCGCGCTCCGCCCCCGCCTCGGGCACGCCGAGGATCGGCACGCCGCTCTCCGACGAGACCGGGTAGCCCCGCGAGGCGAGCACCACGGTGACGGCGCTGCCCGGGATCGTCGCGATCTCCCGCTCCTCGAGCTCGCCCGTCGCGCAGGCGTGGAGCCAGGGCAGGAGGTCCTCGCCGAGCCGCGGCAGGACGGCCTCCGTCTCGGGGTCGCCGAAGCGCACGTTGAACTCGAGCACGCGCGGGCCGGTCGCCGTCAGCATCAGGCCCGCGTAGAGGCAGCCCGAGAAGCGCACCCCGCGGTTCATCAGCTCGCGCAGGATCGGCTTGTGCACCGTCTCGACGATCGCGCGCGCCTCGTCGTCCGAGACGCCGGGCGCAGGCGAGATCGCCCCCATGCCGCCCGTGTTGGGGCCCGTGCCGCCCTCGCCGATCCGCTTGTAGTCGCGCGCCGAGGGCAGCGCGACGGCGCGCTCGCCGTCGCAGAGCGCGAGCACCGACAGCTCGGGGCCGTCCATCCGCTCCTCGACCACCAGCACGCGGCCGGCCTCGCCGAGCGACCCGCCGAGGAGCTCCGCGGCCGCGGCCTCCGCCTCGGCCGCGTCGTCGCAGACGATCACGCCCTTGCCGGCGGCGAGGCCGTCGGCCTTGACCACGCAGCGGCCGTCGAGGCGCTGGATCGCGATCCGCGCGCCGGCGAGGTCGGTGACGGTGAAGGCCTCCGCCGTGTCGACGCCGGCGGCCTCGAGCAGCTGCTTGGTGAAGGCCTTCGAGCCCTCGACCCGGGCGGCCGCCGCGTTGGGACCGAAGACGGGGATGCCGATCCGCCGCAGCTCGTCGGCGAGGCCCGCCACGAGCGGCGCCTCCGGCCCGACCACGACCAGGTCAGCCTCGATGTCGCGGGCGAGCGCGACGAGGCCGTCGACGTCGTCGGCCTTGACGGGGTGGCAGGTCGCGAGCAGGGCGATGCCCGGGTTGCCGGGCGCCGCGTGCAGGTCCGAGCAGCGCGGGCTCG
>Ga0315900_10012688_pt1 | contig 10316 bp, 8 predicted proteins | sample LakEriMetagenome_FD_203521 | JGI IMG/M metagenome (GOLD analysis project Ga0315900, IMG submission 203521) | Freshwater fungal communities from buoy surface, Lake Erie, Ohio, United States - Buoy 12 MA114 | ecosystem: Environmental > Aquatic > Freshwater > Lake > Lake biofilm | place: USA: Lake...
AGCCCTGGCCCGCACGATGTCCAATACCTGTTCGGACGCTTCACCGCCGCGATGCAGCGGCGCCGGACCCGCTGAGAACGCCGCCGCCATGCCAAAACGCACCGACCTCCACAGCATCCTCATCATCGGCGCCGGCCCGATCGTCATCGGCCAGGCCTGCGAGTTCGACTACTCCGGCGCCCAAGCCTGCAAGGCGCTGCGCGAGGAGGGCTACCGCGTCATCCTCGTGAACTCCAACCCCGCGACCATCATGACGGACCCGGGGATGGCCGACGCCACCTACATCGAGCCGATCAACTGGCGCACCGTGGCGCGCATCATCGAAAAAGAGCGCCCCGACGCGCTGCTGCCGACGATGGGCGGACAGACCGCGCTCAACACCGCGCTCGACCTGGTCCGCGAGGGCGTGCTCGAGCGCTTCCGGGTCGAGCTCATCGGCGCCTCGCGCGAGGCCATCGACATGGCCGAGGACCGCGAGCTCTTCCGCAACGCGATGCGCGAGATCGGCCTCGAATCGGCGCGCTCGGCCGTCGCACGCAGCCTCGAGGAGGCGTTCACCATCCAGGCGCCGCTCGGGTTCCCCTGCGTCATCCGGCCCTCGTTCACGCTCGGCGGCTCGGGCGGCGGCATCGCCTACAACCGCGAGGAGTTCGAGTCGATCGTGGCGCGCGGGCTCGACGCCTCGCCCAAGCACGAAGTGCTCATCGAAGAATCCGTGCTCGGCTGGAAAGAGTTCGAGATGGAGGTGGTGCGCGACCGGGCCGACAACTGCATCATCATCTGCTCGATCGAGAACCTCGACCCGATGGGCGTGCACACCGGCGACTCGATCACCGTCGCGCCGGCGCAGACGCTCACCGACCGCGAATACCAGCGCATGCGCGACGCCTCGATCGCGGTGCTGCGCAAGATCGGCGTCGACACCGGCGGCTCGAACGTGCAGTTCGCCATCGACCCCGCGGACGGCCGCCTGATCGTCATCGAGATGAACCCGCGCGTGTCGCGCTCCTCGGCGCTCGCCTCCAAGGCCACCGGCTTCCCGATCGCCAAGGTCGCGGCCAAGCTCGCGGTCGGCTACACCCTCGATGAGCTGCGCAACGACATCACGGGCGGGGCCACCCCGGCGTCGTTCGAGCCGACCATCGACTACGTGGTCACCAAGATCCCGCGCTTCACGTTCGAGAAGTTCAAGGGCGCCAACGACCGCCTGACGACGCAGATGAAGTCCGTGGGCGAGGTCATGGCGATCGGCCGCACCTTCCAGGAGTCGCTGCAGAAGGCGCTGCGCGGCCTCGAGACCGGACTCGACGGACTCTCTCCCGTGACGGCGTTGCCGCTTGGCGACGAAGCCGCCTCGCGCCTCGCGCAGGACCTGCGCATGCCGGGACCCGACCGCCTGCTGCAGGTCGCCGATGCGCTGCGCGCCGGCTGGACCTTCGATCGCGTGCAGGAACTGTCGCGCATCGATCCCTGGTTCCTCGCGCAGATCTCCGAGCTCATCGATGAGGAAGCGCGCACCGCGGCCGACGGCTTCGCGGCGCTCGATCTGCCGCGGCTGCGCAGCCTCAAGCGCCGCGGGTTCTCCGATTCGCGGCTCGCCCGCCTGGTCGGCTGCAGCGAGGGCGAGCTGCGCGCACGGCGCCACGCGCTCGGCCTGCGTCCGGTCTTCAAGCGCGTCGACACCTGCGCCGCCGAGTTCGCCACCTCCACCGCCTATCTCTACTCGACCTACGAGGAAGAGTGCGAGGCCGCGCCCACGACCCGCCGCAAGATCGCGATCTTGGGCGGCGGCCCGAACCGCATCGGTCAGGGGATCGAGTTCGACTACTGCTGCGTGCATGCCGCGATGGCGCTGCGCGAGGACGGTTTCGAGACCCTCATGATCAACTGCAACCCGGAGACCGTGTCGACCGACTACGACACCTCCGACCGCTTGTACTTCGAGCCGCTCACGCTCGAGGACGTGCTCGAGGTGCTGCACCGCGAGCAGCCTGAGGGCGTGATCGTCCAGTACGGTGGCCAGACGCCGCTCAAGCTCTGCCGCGCCCTCGAGCGCGAGGGCGCGCCCATCATCGGCACCTCGCCCGAGTCCATCGACATCGCCGAGGATCGCGAGCGCTTCCAGCGGTTGGTGCAGCAGCTCGGCCTGCGCCAGCCGGCCAACGCCACGGCCCGCACCGAGGAGCAGGCGCTCGCGCTCGCGCGCGAGGTCGGCTTCCCGCTCGTGGTCCGGCCGTCCTACGTGCTCGGCGGACGCGCCATGGAGATCGTCTTCAACGAGGACGACCTGCGCGCCTACATGACCGACGCCGTGAAGGTCTCCAACGACAGCCCGGTGCTGCTCGACCGCTTCCTCGACGACGCCATCGAGGTCGATGTCGATGCCGTCTGCGACGGCCGCGAGGTGCTGATCGGCGGCATCATGGAGCACGTCGAGCAGGCGGGCGTGCACTCGGGCGACTCCGGTTGCTCGCTGCCGCCCAACAGCCTCTCCGCCGCGCTGCAGGACGAACTGCGTGCACAGACCCGCCAGCTCGCGCTCGCGCTCGGCGTCAAAGGCCTGCTCAACATCCAGTTCGCCATCCAGGGCGGCACGGTGTTCGTGCTCGAGGTCAATCCGCGCGCCTCGCGCACGGCGCCGTTCGTCTCCAAGGCGACGGGCGTGCCGCTCGCCAAGGTCGGCGCGCGCGTGATGACGGGCCGCAGCCTCGCGGACCTCGGCCTGCGCCGCGAACGCGTGCCGCGCTTCTACTCGGTGAAGGAGGCGGTGTTCCCGTTCGTGAAGTTCCCCGAGGCCGACCCGATGCTGGGGCCGGAGATGAAATCGACCGGTGAGGTGATGGGCACCGGCCGCAGTTTCGGCGAGGCGTACGCCAAGGCGCAGGCCGCCTCGGGCGTGACGCTGCCGCGCTCGGGCACCTGCTTCATCAGCGTCCGCGAACGGGACAAGCCGGGCGCGGTGGACCTTGCCCGGCGGCTGGTCGACCGCGGCTTCCAGCTGGTCGCCACCCACGGCACGGCGCGCGCGATCCAGGCCGCGGGCATCGAGTGCAAGGCGGTCAACAAGGTCCACGAAGGGCGCCCGCACTGCGTCGACATGATCAAGAACGGCGAGATCGTCCTCATCGTCAACACGACCGAGGGCAAGCAGGCCGTGCGCGAATCGCACTCGATCCGCCGCGAGGCCGTGCAGCGCCGCGTCACCTATTACACGACGCTTGCGGCGGCGCTCGCCACCTGCGAGGCTCTGGACTCGATCGACGAGGTCGAGGTGAACCGCCTGCAGGACCTGCACCAGGAGGTGTCGGGATGAAGCGCAATCCGATGACGCTGCGCGGCGCCGAGCTGCTGCGCGCGGAGCTCAAGAAACTCAAGTCCGAGGACCGTCCGGCCGTCATCAAGGCGATCGCCGAGGCGCGCAGCCACGGCGATCTCTCCGAGAACGCGGAGTACCACGCCGCGCGCGAGCAGCAGGGCTTCATCGAGGGTCGCATCGCCGAGATCGAGGCCAAGCTCTCCACGGCCGAGGTCATCGACGTCGCCGCGCTCACCCCGGGCGGCAAGGTGGTGTTCGGCGCCACGGTCGAGATCGAGGCCGAGGACGACGGCAAGTGCACCACCTACGCCATCGTCGGCGAGGACGAGGCCGACATCCGGGCCGGCCGCATCGCCTACAACTCGCCGATCGCGCGTGCGCTCATCGGCAAGTCCGAGGGTGATGTGGTGGAGGTCGCGGCGCCGGGTGGCACGCGCGCCTACGAGATCGTCTCGATCCGTTACTGACCGGGCGGCGTCTTCAGCCGGCGGCCGGCAGCACGATCCGCGGCAGGTCGGGGCGGGGCCGGTACAGCACCGCCACATGGCCGATGCGGGTGACGAGCACGCTGCCCGTGCGGGCGGCGAGCGACTCGAGGCCGGCGTCGCGCGCCTCGCGATCCGCCCCCGCAAAGCGGACCTTGATCAGTTCGTGGTCGTGCAGCGCCCGTGCCGCCTCGGCGGCCACGGCGTCGGTCAGGCCGGCGTTGCCGATCTGGACCACGGGTTTGAGGGGATGTGCGAGGCCGCGGAGGTGGCGGCGCTGTCGTTCAGTGAGTTTCACCGCGCCATTGTAGACGCTCGGCCGGCGTCCCGCGTCCCGCGGGCGGCGAACTTTATGTCACCGACGGTGGTCGAAACGGGTGCTGGGAGACCCTCATCGGCTGGCCGGCGGGGGGCGGATGGTGTAATTTCATCCTCTTGCGACACCGTCGGGGCAGGGACTGCGCCGGCCGAGGACATGACATGAACGACCTCATGAAGAACTTCGTGGTTTGGGCCCTCATCGCCGTGGCGGTGCTGGTGCTCTTCAGCCAATTCGTGCCGCGGGCGACCCCGGCCCCCGAGGTCAGCTATTCCACCTTCCTCGACGAGGTCCGCGGCGGCCGCATCGAGACCGTCGTGCTGCAGGGCGACACCATCGCCGGCACCCGCAAGGACTCCTCCAAGTTCGAGCTCTACAACCCGGAGACCGACAACACCGCGTTGATCGGCGCCCTCGAGAAGTCGAACGTCACGGTGATCGGCCGCGCGCCCAAGCAGCCGAACTTCCTCGCGCAGCTCGTGCTGCAGCTCGCCCCGGCACTGCTCCTCATCCTCGTGTTCGCCTGGATGCTGCGCCAGATGCAGGGTGGCGGCGCCGGCGGGCGCGGTGCGATGTCCTTCGGCAAGAGCCGCGCGCGGCTGCTGAGCGAAGACCAGGTCAACGTCACCTTCGCGGACGTCGCGGGCGTCGATGAGGCCAAGACCGAGGTCGGCGAGATCGTCGACTTCCTCAAGGACCCCTCCAAGTTCCAGAAGTTGGGCGGCAAGATCCCGAAGGGCGTGCTGATGGTCGGCAGCCCCGGCACCGGCAAGACATTGCTCGCGCGCGCCATCGCGGGCGAGGCCAAGGTGCCGTTCTTCACCATCTCGGGCTCGGATTTCGTCGAGATGTTCGTCGGCGTCGGCGCCTCGCGCGTGCGCGACATGTTCGAGCAGGCCAAGAAGCACGCGCCCTGCATCATCTTCATCGACGAGATCGACGCGGTCGGTCGGCACCGCGGCGCGGGCCTCGGCGGCGGCCACGACGAGCGCGAGCAGACCCTCAACCAGCTGCTGGTCGAGATGGACGGCTTCGAGGGCAACGAGGGCATCATCGTCATCGCCGCCACCAACCGTCCGGACGTGCTTGACCCGGCGCTGCTGCGCCCGGGCCGCTTCGACCGCCAGGTCGTGGTGCCTTTGCCCGATGTCCGCGGCCGCGAGCAGATCCTCAAGGTCCACATGCGCAAGGTCCCGCTCGGCGACGACGTCAAGCCGGCGCTGATCGCGCGCGGCACGCCGGGCTTCTCCGGCGCCGACCTCGCCAACCTCGTCAACGAGGCCGCGTTGTTCGCGGCCCGCGCCAACAAGCGCATCGTCGGCATGGACGAGTTCGAGCGCGCCAAGGACAAGATCATGATGGGCGCCGAGCGGCGTTCCATGGTCATGTCCGACGAGGAGAAGCGCATGACCGCCTATCACGAGGCCGGCCACGCCATCGTCGGCATCACCGTGCCCGAGCACGACCCCGTCTACAAGGTCACCATCATCCCGCGCGGCCGTGCGCTCGGTGTGACGCAGTTCCTGCCCGAGCAGGACCGTTACTCCATGAGCAAGCGCCGCATCGAGAGCGCCATCGCCACGCTCTTCGGCGGCCGCATCGCCGAGGAGATCATCTTCGGCGCCGACGCGGTCACGACCGGCGCCTCCAACGACATCGAGCGCGCCACCGACCTCGCGCGCAACATGGTCACCAAGTGGGGCCTCTCCGACCGGCTCGGGCCGCTCACGTACTCCGACGAGTCGGGCGAGGTGTTCCTCGGCCGGTCGGTCACCCAGACCAAGCAAGTGTCCGACGAGACCGCGCACGCGATCGACCAGGAAGTCCGCCGGGTCATCGAGAGCAACTACCAGCGCGCCCGCAGCATCCTCGAGACCCACCTCGACAAACTGCACGCCATGGCAGATGCGCTCGTGAAGTACGAGACCATCGACGATGGCCAGATCAAGGACATCATGGCCGGCCGTCCGCCGAGCCCGCCGTCGGGCTGGGACGACTCGGTGCAGAGCGGGACGTCCGGTCCGTCGGGTACCGGGCCGCGTCCGGCGCCTGGCATCGGCCCAGCGGCGGGCGAGGGCAGCGCCGGCTGACCCCCGTGCCGACCCCTGCGGGCCTCGCGCTGCCTGCGGAAACACTCGACCTCCATCAGCCGCTCGTCATGGGCGTGCTCAACGTCACGCCCGATTCTTTCTCGGACGGCGGCCGCCACGCTGCCTTCGAGGATGCCCTGCGCGCCGCCGAGGCCATGCTCGCCGCGGGCGCTGCGTTCATCGATGTCGGCGGGGAATCCACCCGCCCCGGCGCCACGCCGGTCGCACCCGACGAGGAACTGCGGCGCGTGCTGCCGGTGGTGCGTGCGCTCGTCGCGCGCGGCGCGCGGGTCTCGCTCGACAGCAGCAAACCCGAGGTCATCGCCCCCTGTCTCACCGAGGGCGTCGCGCTCGTCAACGATGTCCGGGCGCTGCGCCTGCCGGGCGCCTTGGCGGCGGTCGCCGCCAGCGACGCTGCGGTGTGCCTGATGCACATGCAGGGTGAGCCCGGTTCCATGCAGTCGGATCCGCGTTACGGGGACGTCGTCCTCGAGGTCGCCGCGTTCCTCGATGCCCGCGTCGCGGCCTGCGAGGCGGCCGGCATCGCCCGCGGGCGGCTGGTCCTCGATCCGGGTTTCGGGTTCGGCAAGACGCTGACGCACAACCTCGAACTGTTGCGGGGCCTGCCACGCCTGGCCGCCGCCGGCCTGCCGCTGCTGGCGGGCCTGTCGCGCAAGAGCATGATCGGCGCGCTCACCGGGCGTCCGCCCGGCGAACGCCTGGCCGGTGGCCTCGCGCTCGCGCTCGCCGCAGTGGAGGGCGGAGCGCGTATCATCCGCACCCACGATGTGGCCGAGACGGTCGATGCGCTGAAGGTCTGGGGCGCCTACCGGTCGCAGGCCTCCCGGACCGAGGAGGGTTGAGCGTGGCGAGGAAACATTTCGGCACGGATGGCGTGCGCGGCCGGGTCGGCCATCCGCCGCTCACCGTGGATTTCGTGCTGCGGCTCGCGAGCGCCGCCGCGCGGGCGCTGGCGCCCGAGGGCGGCACCGTGCTCATCGGCAAGGACACGCGGCTCTCGGGCTACATGTTCGAGGCCGCGCTCGAGGCCGGCTTCGTCGCCGCCGGCATGGACGTCATGCTGATCGGCCCGCTGCCGACGCCTGGCATCGCCTACATGACGCGGCATTTCGGCTGCCGCTTCGGCGTCGTCATCAGCGCCTCGCACAACGCCTACGAAGACAACGGCATCAAGTTCTTCGATGCCGAGGGCGGCAAGCTCTCGGATGCCGACGAGGAGCGCATCGAGGCCGAGCTCGAGCGCGACCCGGTCACCCGCGAGTCGAACGCGCTCGGGCGCGTGACCCGCGTCGACAAGACCCGCAAGGCCTACCAGGACTTCTGCATCTCGACGGTGCCGCCCGGCTTCTCGGTGGGCGGCATGAAGATCGTCGTCGATTGCGCGCACGGCGCGGGCTACAAGGTCGCCCCCCGCATCCTCACGGACATCGGCGCCGAGATCGTGCCCATCGGCTGCTCGCCGAACGGCCGCAACATCAACCTCAACTGCGGCGCGACCTCGCCCGAGCTGCTGCAGCTCACGGTCACCGGCGTGCGCGCCCCCGTCGGCATCGCGCTCGATGGCGACGGCGACCGCCTCGTCATGGTCGACCACCTCGGCCGCAAGGTCGACGGTGACCAGCTGCTGTACGTGATCGCGCGCGCCAGACACGCCGCAGGCACCCTCAAGGGCCCGGTCGTCGGCACGCTCATGACCAACTTCGGCCTCGAGCGCGCGTTCGCCGATCTCGGCATCGATTTCCGCCGCGCCGGCGTCGGCGACCGTTACGTGCTCGCCATGCTGCGCGAGACCGGCGGTGTGCTCGGCGGCGAGACCTCCGGCCACCTGCTCACGCTCGACCATGCGACCACCGGCGATGCGATGGTGGCGGCGCTGCAGGTGCTCGCGATCATGCAGCAGTCCGGCCGCATGCTCGCCGAGCTCGTCGCCGACCTGCCGCTGCTGCCGCAAAAACAGGTCGCGGTGAAGGTCGCCCAAAGATTCGACCCCGGCACCCGCCCGGACGTGGTCGCGGTGCGCGAGCGCATCGAGGCGCAGTTGGCGGGGCGCGGCCGCGTCGTGCTGCGCGCCTCCGGCACCGAACCCGTGATCCGCGTCATGGTCGAGGCCGAGGAGCGCGCCGAGGCCGAGGCCGCCGCGCAGGCGCTCGCCAAGGCCGTCCAGGAGTCCGTCGCATGAGCCACACCCGTCGTCGTCTGGTCGCCGGAAATTGGAAGATGCACGGCTCGCGCGCCGCGAACGCCGCGCTGGTGGCCGGGGTCCGCGCCGCGTTGCCGGCGGATGCCGACTGCGTGCTGTGTCCGCCCTTCGTCTACCTGCCGGACGTCGCCGCCGCCGTGGCCGGCTCGCCCATCGGTCTTGGCGCGCAGGACCTCAGCGCCGAGGCGGGGCAGGGGGCTTATACGGGCGAGGTCGGCGGGACGATGCTGCGCGACGTCGGCTGCAGCCATGTCATCGTCGGCCATTCGGAACGCCGGGCCCGCCACGGCGAGACCGACGCCCTGGTCGCCCGCAAGGCGGCTGCGGCGCTGGCCGCGGGGCTCGTGCCCATCGTCTGTGTCGGCGAAACCCTCGAGGAGCGCGACGCCGGCATCACGCCGGCGGTGGTCGGCCGGCAGCTTGCCGCCGTGCTCGATGAGTGCGGGGTCGCCGCCTTCCGGACGGTCATCACCGCCTATGAGCCTGTCTGGGCCATCGGCACGGGCCGGACCGCCTCCCCGGAGCAGGCCCAGGAGATCCACGCGCTCCTCCGTGGCCTCATCGCCTCCCGGGATGCTACAATCGCCGGCTCAGCGAGGCTCCTGTACGGGGGCAGCGTCAAGGCGGGCAACGCGGCGGAGCTCTTCGCCATGCCCGACATCGACGGCGGCCTCATCGGCGGCGCCTCGCTGAAGGTGGATGAATTCGCGGCCATCCTGGTGGCCGCGTCGGCTTGAAGCCGCTCGCCACCCTCGCCAGGGCAGGTCAGGTCTCCAAGGAACATCAATGCTCACCGCGCTCACCATCGTGCAGGTCTTCGTCTCGATCGGCATCATCGCGCTCGTGCTCCTGCAGCGTGGCCGTGGTGCGGATGCGGGCGCGGGTTTCGGCGCAGGCGCCTCGGGCAGCGTGTTCGGTGCGCGCGGCGCGACCACCGGCTTGTCGCGCTCGACGGCCGTGCTCGCCGCCATCTTCATGCTCAACAGCCTGGCGCTCGCGTGGTACGGTACGCGCCCGGTTCAGTCGACATCGCCCGGTCTGATCGGCGAGAGTGTGACGGAAGTCACGCAACCCGCTTCGGCGCCGGCCGCTGCGGCACCGGCACCGGCCTTGCCGCTGACCGACGTTCCGGCGCCTGCGCCGACGACGCCGGCAGCGCCGGCGCGCTGAAAACAAAAGGCGAAACGCACATATTCGCGGACGTGGTGGAATTGGTAGACACACTAGCTTGAGGGGCTAGCGCCGCAAGGTATGGGAGTTCGAGTCTCCCCGTCCGCACCAAATCTCGAGTCGCTTACTGTACAATGCGCCCCGCTTGCAGCACGGGGGTTGCGCGACATCCGTCGCGTTCGTGCAAGGGCGGAACAAATGCTGTCACAGTACTTGCCAGCACTGATCTTTCTCGGCGTGGCCACGGGCCTTGCCGCAGTGCTCCTTCTCCTCGGGACGGGTCTCGGCCGCTGGCTCGCGCGCGCGCCCGACGACGCCGAAAAGCGCTCGGCCTACGAGTGCGGCTTCGAGGCCTTCGAGGACACGCGCATGAAGTTCGACGTGCGCTACTACCTCGTCGCCATCCTCTTCATCGTCTTCGACCTCGAGATCGCCTTCCTGTTCCCCTGGGCGGTCGCGCTCGGGAGCATCGGCGGCTTCGGCCTCGTCTCGATGGGGATCTTCCTCGCCATCCTCGTGGTGGGTTTCATCTACGAGTGGAAGAAGGGGGCGCTCGAGTGGGATTGACCGCCGGCAACGACGCGCAGGGCTTCGCCCAGCGCGGCTTCGTCACCACCCAGGTCGACAACCTCGTCAACTGGGCGCGCACCGGGTCGCTGTGGCCCATGACCTTCGGGCTCGCCTGCTGCGCCGTCGAGATGATGCATGCCGGCGC
>Ga0315900_10012689_pt1 | contig 10315 bp, 7 predicted proteins | sample LakEriMetagenome_FD_203521 | JGI IMG/M metagenome (GOLD analysis project Ga0315900, IMG submission 203521) | Freshwater fungal communities from buoy surface, Lake Erie, Ohio, United States - Buoy 12 MA114 | ecosystem: Environmental > Aquatic > Freshwater > Lake > Lake biofilm | place: USA: Lake...
TGGATCGACCAACCGCCAAGACCTTGAGGAGCGCCTGATCGACTTCGGCATCCTCATCATCCGTGTATGCGAGGCCATGCCCCGATCACAAGCCGGGTCCCATCTTTCCGGACAGCTGATGCGTTCCGGGACCGCCCCCGCACTGAACTATGCGGAGGCCAAAGCAGCAGAAAGTCACAGGGACTTCACGCACAAGATCAAAGTCGTTCTAAAGGAACTGCGGGGATCGTGGGTCAACCTGCGTATGACGGAGGGAGCCCGCATCCTGCCGGATAGAACACAACTTCGCTCGGCGTTGACCGAGAGTTGCGAACTGGTGGCCATTTTCACAACGGCGGTCAAGAAGGCCGAGAGACGAAGTCCACCAAGGAACTAAGGTTCAGATCGGGCTCACCTGATATCTCCATGGTCCGCTCGACACACGTGCACGATCCGCACCTTCGCGGAAAGTGTGAAGGTTGAAGTGGAAGGGCTGAGGTGTGAGGTGGCGCCACTTCACACCTCCCACTTCGTCCCTCACCCTTCACACTTCCCAACCCATGGACCACATCGAAACCGAAATGGCGGCCCTCGCCGCCCGGTTCATCAACAGCACCAACCGCCACGTCTTCCTCACCGGCAAGGCAGGCACCGGCAAGACCACCTTCCTGCACCGGCTGGCCGCCAGCACCCACAAGCGCTACGTGATCCTGGCGCCCACGGGCATCGCGGCGCTCAACGCGAAGGGCGTCACCATCCACAGCCAGTTCCTGCTGCCCTTCGGTGCCTTCCTGCCGGAGAAACAGCGCCCGGTGGACGTGCCCGAAGGCGCGTTCCACGACCAGGACACCCTCACGCGGCGCCACCCGCTCAACACCATCCGCCGCAACGTGCTGCGCGAGCTGGACCTGCTCATCATCGACGAGGTGAGCATGCTGCGCGCGGACGTGCTCGATGCCATCGACTTCCGCATGCGGGCCGTGCGCCAGAACCGCCACCAGCCCTTCGGTGGCGCACAGGTATTGCTCATCGGCGACCTGTACCAGCTGCCGCCCGTGGTGAAGGACGAGGAGTGGCGCGTGATGCAGCGTTACTACGCCAGCATGCACTTCTTCGAGAGCCACGTGTTGAAGCAGCATGGCTATGCGCACATCGAACTGGACAAGATCTTCCGCCAGCAGGACGATGGCTTCATCCGCATCCTGAACAACCTGCGCAACAACACGGTGAGCGCGGAGGATGTGGCGGAACTGAACAAGCACTACCGCCCGGAGATCGGCGCTGCGGACAGCGAGGGTGTGATCACGCTCACCACGCACAACAGCAAGGCCGACGAACTGAACCAGCGGGCGCTCGCGCAGCTGTCCGGCAATGCGCGCAGCTACGAGGCCGTGATCGAGGGCGACTTCCCGCAGAGCATGTTCCCCGTGCTGGAGCGCATCGAGCTGAAGGTGGGCGCGCAGGTGATGTTCGTGAAGAACGACGCCGAGAAAGCCTACTTCAACGGCAAGCTGGCGCGCGTGGAGAGCATCGGCACCGGGGGCATCACGGTGCGCATGTACGAAGGTGCCGGCGACATCCTCTCCAAAGGGACCTACCTCCTGAAGCGCGAGACGTGGGAGAACAAGCGCTACGTGGTGAACCCGGCCACGAAGGAGCAGCAGGAGGAGGTGCTGGGCACCTTCGAGCAGTACCCGGTGAAGCTGGCATGGGCCATCACCGTGCACAAGAGCCAGGGCCTCACCTTCAGCAGGGCCATCATCGATGTGGGGCACGCCTTCGCACCGGGACAGGTCTATGTGGCCTTGTCGCGCCTGCGCTCGCTGGACGGGCTCATCCTGCGCACGCGCATCGATCCTTCGGTGGTGAGCACGGACCGCGACGTGGTGGCCTTCACGCAGCGTGGGGCGCAACAGGAACCGCTGCCGCAGCAGCTGAAGGCCCGGCAGCGCGAATACCTGCAGCAACTGCTCACGGGCACCTTTGACCTGGGCGACCTGCTCCGCAAGGTGGAATGGACCATGAAGGACCACCCGGAGACCGCGCAGTTCGCCGACGACAGCATGAAGACCGCGCTGCAGGTGCTGCGCGACACGCTGCGGACCGAGGAGGAGAACACGCACAAGTTCCGCAGCCAGCTGATGCGGCTGTTGAGCGAGGACAAGCGTGATGAACTGCTGGTGCGCATCGAGAAGGGCGGCACGTACTATGGCGACCTGCTACACGACCGGATGAAGGCCCTCTTCCAGCACCTGGCCCAGGCCGAACTGTTGAGCCGCACGAAGGAGTACACCAACGCGCTGAAGGAGATCGACGGCATGCTGATGAAGCGCATCGCCACGATCGCCAAGGTGGGCTACCTCACCACGTGCATCCTGAACGGCGAGGAGGTGAAGAAGCAGGAGGAACTGGAACGCGGGCTGGCGGCGAAGCGCGCGGCCATGGTGGGCGAGGCGCGTGCGTGGGCCGAGGAGCACCGGCCCAAGGGAAAGTCCGGCAAGAAGCGCACACGCCGCACGGACGGCGACGACGCAGTGGACGGTGGCGGCGAGCCATCCGCCCGCCCCGCGAAGGGCGCCACCTACGCCACCACTTACGCTTTCGTGAAGGAGGGCTTGTCCATTGAGCAGATCGCCGCAGAGCGCAGCATGGCCAAGAGCACCATCGAAGGGCACTTCGCCCGCGGCATCGCCGAGGGCGTGCTCGACATCGATGCGTTGATGCCCGCCGCGGAGCGCGACCTGATAGCCGACTGGATGCGCGAGAATCCGAAAGAAGGTCTCAACGGTGCGCAGAAGCACTTCGAGGGCCGCTTCAGCTATGGGCAACTGCGCATGGTGCAGGCGTGGGTGGGCAAGGGGGAGTAAGGGGCGCATCGCTCGTTCGCGCTTACCTTCCCCACATGGAACACGACATCCATGCCCCGGATGCGCAGGGCTTCATTGCACTGATCCACAACTGGTGCGACCGCCGCTGCGAGAAGTGCCGCTTCATCCGCCAATGCCGGGTGGGCATCATGGAGGCGGATCTGGTGAACGAGTCCGGCCTGCCGGGCGCCGAGGGCGTGGAGGACGACGAGGCGCGGCTGTTGCGGCTGATGGGCGTGGACCCGGATGAACTGGAGGATGGTGATGAGGAGGACGATGAGGCTATGGACCCCGACTTGGAACAGGCGCTCGCAGCGCACCGCCCACAGGAACCCGAACCCGATGAGGAGGCCGAAATGCAGGCATTCCAGCGCAAGCATGAGCAGCAGCGGGAGGCGGCCATGAACGCGCCGCTGAGCCGGCTGGCCAAGGCCTACGGCGAGCTGGTGGACGACTGGCTGGAGCCGCGCATGGACGCATTCACCCAGCGCGGCATCACGTTCCATCCCCGGCAGGAGCTGGGGGTGAGCGCCGGGCTGCGCACGCCGGAGGTGCTCGTGCTGAGCGAGGCCTTCGAGGAGATCGGCTGGTTCCAGCACATGCTCTGGGTGAAATGCCAGCGCGCGCTGCAGGGCCGGGCCGAGGACCTGGACGACGCCCTCGACCTGGATCCCCTGCAGAGCGACTGGAACGGCACGGCCAAGCTGTGCCTGCACATCCTGCAGCGTTCCAGGGCCGCATGGAGCACCGTGGCGGAGCTGCTGCCCGGGGAGGCGCAGGGCACGGCCGTGATGCTGGAAGCGCTGGAGCGCTGTGAGGACGAACTGCACCGGTCCTTCCCCGATGCGGAGAAGTTCATCCGCCCGGGCTTCGACGCGCCTGGGGCCTAGCGCACCTTTAACATGTTGCGCACCTGCTGGCGACCCATGTTCTGCAGGCGGCAGTAGTACACGCCCACCGGCATGTCGCCCAGGTCGCACTCAACGGTGAAGCCCCCCTGCGGCATCACCGCATCGGCCAGCGTGCGCACCAGCTGGCCATGCTCGTTGTACACCTGCAGCAGCACCCGCCCGCCGGTGGTGCTGTAGCGCACGGTGGTGCGCTCCACGAAGGGGTTCGGGTACACATCAAGCACGCTCTGGCCGGCGCCCTGGTTCAGTTCATGGAGGCCGGTGGACAGGCAACCCTGGGGATCCACCAGCGCCAGCGGCTGGAAGGTGTTGAGCAACACCTGGTCCACCTCCACCTGGTCCAGGCAGAACCAGTCCTTCAGCACGCTGGCATACACGCTGCGGAAGTCGTACTGCATGGGCAGGTTGGTGGCGGGCGTGCTGTTGGGATCGATCTCCGGGTTGGTACCCAGCATGCCGGGGATCACCTTGTCGCCGAAGAGGAACATGGGCTGCGAACTGCCGTGGTCGGTGCCCCCGGAACCGTTGCTATAGATCCGGCGACCGAACTCGGAAAAGGTCATGCCCAGCACACGCTCACTGATGCCCAGCTGCTGCAGGTCGTCCTGGAACGCACGGATGGAGTCGCCCACGCCCTTGAGCAGCGTGGCGTGCGCACCAAGCGTGGTGTCCTGCTGGTCCACCTGCTGCGCATGGGTGTCGAATCCGGTCTCGCTCACCCAATAGATGCGCGTCTTCAAGCCGCCGCAGATCAGCTGGGCCACGATCTTCAGCGCCTGGGCCAGCCGGGCGCCGGGCTCGTTGCCGGTGGGATAGAGCGGGCTCAGGTTGCAGCCTGGCTGCGCGGCGGCCTGGATCACATCGCCGTAGAGGTCGGTCTGGCGCTGCACGGTACGCACGAAGTTGAGCTTGGCGCCCTTGCAGTCCGGCGTGGCCGGATCGATGTACACACTGCCGGTGAGGTTGAGCGGGTCGTTGGTATTGTTGATGGCCACGGCCATGTTCACGCCCAGGTTCTGCAGGCCGAGGTTCACCGGCCCGCCAATGCGGATGGCCAGCGGGTCGGGCATGTTGGCGTTGGGGAAGCCCACCGGGTAGTTGGGGAACTCCTGTCCCAGGTAACGCCCCACCCATCCGCTGTCGAGCACCACATCCGCAGCGCTGGCTGTCTCGTAGATGTCGGTGGCGCGGAAGTGCGAGAAGTTGGGGGACGGATAGCCCACGCCCTGCACGATGCCGAGCCGGCCATCGGCCCACAGGTCCTGCAGACCGGTGAGCGCGGGATGAAGGCCGGTGGCAGGCAGCCCGTCGAGCGGCAGAACCTCGGGGGCGGGAATGAGCACGTTGCCGCGGAACTGCGTGAGCAGGTCGTATTGGTCCAGCGGGATCACGGTGTTGAGGCCATCATTGCCACCGTACAGCTGGATGATCACCAGCACGCGGTCCTCCGCAACGGCGCGGTTCAGCAGGGGTGCCAGCAGCGGGCTGGCGAAGCCGCGCACGGTGAGCCCGCCCACGGTGGCCAGCGAGGCGCCTCTGAGGAATCGTCTGCGGTCCATGGGTCGGTATCAGGTGAGCTGGTGTTCGGCGGCGCCCTGCATGTCAATGAACATCGCGCCCAGCAGCAGCGGCACGAGCTGCGCCACCGGATCCGGCGTGTTCGGGTCGCCCACGTAGGTCTGGAAGGCGTTCGTCCAGTAGATGTCGTTCATCTGCCCCAGCAGGAGGTAGCCGGTCTTCAGCTGGTCCTTCACGGCCTGCGACACGTCCACGGCAAAGAGCAGGTCGGCGGCGCCGGCCACCACGTTGTTCGGGTCGTCGGGGTCGCTGAACTGCAGCACCAGCGCCACCAGGTCCACCTTGAACGTGAGGCCCGCACTGGCCGGGTCGTACAGGTCGGCCGGCGTGCTGAAGCCCACGGCGGTGAAGTACTCGTACACCTGCTTGCGGATGGCAAAGCTGGCGCTGTCCATCCACATCTCGTCGAATTGCGGTGCCTGGTGGTAGGCGGGCCAGCCGGCCACGCTGGGCGGCTCCCCGATGGCCTGACCGCAGTAAGCCATCAAGGAGTACACCTCGCCCCAGACGCGGTATTGGGCTTCGGGCATGGTATCCGCGGGCATGGGCATCTGCAGTTCGCGCAGGGTGCCCACCACGAAGTCGGCGGGGCTCTTCACCATGCACGCGCGGATCTCTGCACTGAAGAAGTGCTCGCTGGTGAGCAGGGCCTCCATGACGGTGCGCATCTGGTCGGGCGCACCGGCATTGTCGCGGAAGATCTGCGCCAGCGGGAAGATCACATCCGTCTCGGCCTGCGGGCTGATGTCGCCATGCACGAAGAAGCGGTAGAGTTCACGGCACACATGCAGGCCCACCTCCTCCTTGGTGAAGATCATGTCGAGCAGGGCATCCAGCTCGACCTGGCCCGCGTTCGGGCCGGTGGCTCCCTGAACCACCGTGTTGTTGAAGAAGGCGCTGAACTGCTTGTCGGTGCTGTCGTGCAGGAAGGGCAGGAAGATGGTCTGCGGAATGATCGGCTCGCCCCCGCTCTGGAACTGGATGCTCCAACCGGTGAGCACGCGGGCGGCGGCCTGCACGTCGGGCTCGGTGTAGCCGGTGCCCTCCCCCAGCGTGAAGAGCTCCAGCAGTTCGCGGGCGTAGTTCTCATCGGGGCTGCCCGCGATGTTCAAGTACCCGTTCAGGTAGATGAGCATCGCAGGATCCGTGCTGATGGCGTACATCAACTGGCGGTAGTTCCCCGTTGCGTTGTTGCGCAGCAGTTGGAGGTAGCGGTAGTAGGTCTCCCCCATCTGCACCACGGTCACCTGCGTCACCAGCAGGTTGTGCCAGAAGAGCACCAGCTTCTCGCGCAGGTTGCGCTCTTGGTGCACCATCAGGCCGGCATGCCAGGCGGCGAGGCTTTGGCGCCGCGCGAAGCTGGGGTCGGGGTTGAGGCCCTGCGCGCGCGGGGTGTCCACCCATGAGGCGCCGAAGGGCACGTCAGGGTCCAGGAGCGCGGGGTCCGGCGTTCCCCCATTGGGCAGCCAATAGGTCTTGAGCGGCGGCGTGGTGTTGTTGGTGAAGGTGAGCAGCTCGCTCACCACCTGATCCAGCGGCAGGCCGTTGAAGTGCGCCAGATCGCTGAGCGAACAGCCGAAAAGGCTGCGTCTCAGCAGGTGACGCAGTTCGGGCGTGCCGAAAGGGCCGGTGTAGGGTGTAAGGGGCATGGCGCAGCGCTTCCGTTCCCGGACTTGGACCGTTGATCGGCCCCAAGGTTCGATCACGCTTGGAACTTCCTGCCAAATTAGGGATGGACGACCGGGCGCGGACCGTTCCTCGGGAACATCCACAGCCCCATCTTCGCGGATCATCATCCAAGAGACCCGTACATCCGAACCATGAAGCTCATTTCCTTCAACGTGAACGGCATCCGCGCCGCGGCGGCCAAGGGCCTGGCCACCTCGCTCAAGCGCATGGGTGCGGACATCTATTGCTTCCAGGAGACCAAGGCCACGCCGGAGCAGGTGGCCACCGTGCTGGCCGAGGTGGACGGATACCACGTGCATGCCTACGGTGCACAGAAGCCCGGGTACAGCGGCACGGCCATCGCCAGCAGGGAGGAGCCTGTACGTGTGGACTTCGGCATCGGCATGCCCGGCCACGACGACGAAGGCCGTGTGGTCACCGCCACCTTCACCGACCACATCGTGGTGAACGCCTATGTGCCCAACAGCGGCGAGGAGCTCAAGCGGCTGGGCTACCGGCAGGAATGGGACAGCGCCCTCAGGGAGTATCTGACGGGCCTTCGGCGCGGCAAGCGACCGGTGATCTTCTGTGGCGACCTGAACGTGGCGCACCGCGAGATCGACATCGCCCGGCCCAAGTCCAACTACAACAAGAGCGCCGGTTACACCCAGGTGGAGATCGACGGCATGGATGCGTTGCTACAGAGCGGCTTCGTGGACAGTTTCCGCCACCTGCACCCGGAGACGGTGAAGTACAGCTGGTGGAGCTTCCGCGCTGGCGCGCGGGGCAAGAACATCGGCTGGCGCATCGACTATGTGCTGGTGAGCAAAGGCTTCGAGCAGCACGTGAAGGAGGCGTTCATCCTGAACGAGGTGATGGGCAGCGACCACTGTCCTGTGGGGATCACGTGGTAGGCCATGAGTCCATGTGTTCATCCCGCTTTGGCGGGACAGGTCGTGCCCATGGGTCCATATGCTGATAAGAGATCATTGAGCTCGAAATACCGAATGAAGACCACCGAAGCATCATGAAGACCCTGCTGAAATTGGAGGAGCTTGCGCAATGTCTGGCCTGTGTGCTGGTCCTGGTGTTCATCGGTGTGCCTTGGTGGGCCTATGTGCTGCTTGCGCTGGGCCCTGACGTGGGCATGGCGGGATACCTGGTGGGTCAGCGCACGGGTGCCTTCACGTACAACCTGTTACACCACAAGGGTGTGGCCTTGCTCCTCCTTGCATCGGGGCTGGTGGTGGAGCTCGCCAACATGCTCACGAACGTGCAGACCTGGATCATCCCTGCGGCGGTGATCCTCTTCGGCCATGCCAGCCTTGACCGCGTATTCGGCTTCGGACTGAAGTTCGGCGACAGCTTCCACCATACGCATCTGGGCTGGATCGGGAGGGGGAGTGGACAGTAGGCAGTGGACAGTAGGCAGTGGACAGTAGGCAGTAGGCAGTAGGCAGTGGACAGTAGGCAGTAGACAGTGGACAGTAGGCAGTGGACAGTAGGCAGTGGGCAGTGGACAGCAGACAGTAGCCAGTAGGCAGTGGATAGTGGGCAGTGGGCAGTGGGCAGTGGGCAGTGGGCAGTAGGCAGTGGGCAGTGGGCAGTAGGCAGTGGGCAGTTCCCATACGTCAGTCACCAGTCGCCATCAGGGAGTAGGCGGTAGGAAGCTCCATTCGCCAGCGATGTAATGCGCGAAGGCGCGATCTTCGCCGGCATGCGCATTTTACTGCTGGACAACCACGACAGCTTCACCTGGAACCTGTACCAGCTTCTGGTGATGCACGCCAACGTGGAAGTGGTGCGCAACGATGCCATCACCGTGGAGGAGGCCGCATGCTTTGACCGCATCGTGCTCTCACCAGGGCCCGGACTGCCCTCCGAGGCGGGTGTGATGCCGGAACTGATCACGAGGCTGATGCCCACGCACCCCATCCTCGGCATCTGCCTCGGCATGCAGGGTATCGTGGAAGCCTGTGGCGGCACGCTGTACAACCAGTCCCGCGTCATGCACGGCGTGGAGGCGGCCTGCATCCCCACGGAGCCGCACGACTTGCTTTTTCAAGGACTGCCATCGCCCTTTACCGTGGGCCTCTACCACAGCTGGGCCGCGGACCCCGCCACACTTCCCACAGACCTGCACATCACCGCCCGGAGCGACCAGGGCGTGATCATGGCTTTGCGGCACGCGCGCCACAACGTATGCGGTGTGCAGTTCCACCCGGAGAGCGTGATGACGCCGCAAGGCGCGACCATCATCGCGAACTGGACGGCACTGGGTTGACCGATCCACCACCACCCTGTTGATCGTTGTGGCCGGCAGCGGCAGACCCGGCCCGGACCGCACCGATAGCTTCGCTGCATGTCGCGGCGAAATACCACCTGGCCCATAGCCCTGTTGCTGCTGTCCTCCAGTGCGCAGGCCCAGACCCTCCTGCAGCGCACGCTGAACAACGACACCATGCCGAACCTGGTACCGAACGCCAGCTTCGAGCAGGTGAAGCGCATCCAATGCGCTTGGACACAGCAGGCACGCAAATTCAACGAGGAGGTGATGGTGGGCTGGAACTCCCCCACCGAGACCACCCCGGACCTCTTCAGCACCCAGGCGGGACCCGACTGCTGGAGCAATCCGGCCAAGCGCACCAAGGGCAATGCGTCACCGCGCACGGGCGACAACATGGCGGGCATCAAGGTGTACGGTCGGGGAAACACGCCCACATACTGGCACGAATACCTCCAGGTTGAACTGCCGCAGGCCCTGGAGGCCGGCAAGCACTACATCGTTGAGCTGTATGCCCTGCGGGCCAGCTTCAGCAACATCGCGTGCAACAACCTGGGCCTGTACCTGAGCCCTGTGGCCGTCCGCACGCGCGACTGCCTGCCGCTGTACTTCGCGCCGCAGGTGCGTGCGGACAAGGTGCTGGACGGTGGATGGGACCGCGTGGGTGGCGTGATCGAGGCCAAGGGCGACGAACGCTTCCTGCTCATCGGCAACTTCTGCAGCGACCAGCTCACCGCGAACGAGAAGCGGGACAGCGGCGAACGTGGTGCCTACTATTTCATCGACGATGTGGCCATCCGCCTTGCGCCCGCAGGCATGAAAGTGAGCGAGCCCCCTGTGGTATGCACGCCACCACCACCCAAACCCCGTGTGGAGGATCATGCCAGTACGAAGAAGGTGGACATCCTGAACGTGGAACCGGAGGTAGGCAAGCACGTACGTCTGGACAACATCGTGTTCGACTTCGACAAGAGCACGCTGAAGCCCGAGAGCGAACAGGAGCTGAACTCCGTGCTGGACCTGCTCAC
>Ga0315900_10012691_pt1 | contig 10315 bp, 2 predicted proteins | sample LakEriMetagenome_FD_203521 | JGI IMG/M metagenome (GOLD analysis project Ga0315900, IMG submission 203521) | Freshwater fungal communities from buoy surface, Lake Erie, Ohio, United States - Buoy 12 MA114 | ecosystem: Environmental > Aquatic > Freshwater > Lake > Lake biofilm | place: USA: Lake...
AGTCCTATATGCTTCTTGTCTTCTTCTTTCTATATCAGCTTTCTTAGCTTCTATGTCAATTGGAGTTTCTGTTTCTTCTTCAATAGCTATTCCAGATTCTTGTGCTACGATAGCTTTACGAAGAGCTAAGAAATGCTCAGGCATACCTTTTTTAAATGCAGGTAGTTGGCCTATAAAAGTATCTCCTTGATAAACATTTATTGCTACATCTTCAGGAGAACGATCTACTTTATTATAATCATTGTCAGATAACTTAAAAGTAGCTTCTACAGTATTTTCATAAAGCTCTTTATTATTTAAGAAATCAGGAGAGTTAATTAAAGCATTATCAGAAGGTTGATCAGATTTTTCTCCTCTAGGATTAGTCCATGCTTCCCATCTACCTGTTTTAGGATTACGAACTAGCTGTCCATCTTTTATTTTCTTATCATATAAAAGAGGTATAATAGAATTATTACCAACATTACTAGTTTCAAAGATTGACGCTTCTTCTATTTTCTTAGTCTCACTTGCATAAAAATCTGGATCAAACTCAGCATCTTCATCTAAAGGTGCAGGTTGATTAGCATCAGTAGGGTCTGCAAAATCTTGCTGTAGGGTTGGTTCAGTTTTCTCTTCATTAAAAGTTTTTAATAACTCTGTGAGTGCATTAGAAATTTTTCCTGCAGCATTTGGATCATTGGCAAGTACTTCAGCAAGTTGGTCTATATTATATAATCCAGGAATAGCTTTATTCTCTTTTTCTAATTTATCAATGATTTCTCTAAACAATGCAGGTTTTGATTGTAGAGTTTGAATAAGAGTATCTGTATCTACAACAGTGGCATCTTTAGCTTTAGGATCTAAATCAGCAATTAAACTAGCTAATTCTTGATCTGTAGCAGCTAATTCCGCAGCAGCTCTTTCATCTACTATACTAGTGTTGCCTGTTAAAGATTTCTCATCAGCTGCTACTTTATTTAAAGTGTCAGAAGACTTAGCTGCGGCAGCAGCTTTTTTAGTATCCTCTTCAGCTTCTTGAGCCATTGCTATTTTAGAATTCTCATATAACTGCGTGTAGATATTTAAAAAGTCTTTTGCGCCTTTATTAGTAAAGAGCACATCATACATTTTAGAAATCTTAGCTTTACGTTCTTTGATTAAAATTAAATCTTGTAATAAAGGCTCTATTTGTTTTCTGTATAGATTATAACTTGTTGGGTCGTTTTCTTTCCAGTTATTAAGTTCTGCTTGATATAGTTCTTTTGCAGTAGTAGCAAACTCTGCTGAGTCTTGAGCACTAACTCCTGCAATTTGAGCAATAAGTTTATTTAAAACTTTAGGACTTACATTCCCTTTACTTAGTTTATTAACTACTCCTTGTAGTTCATCTTCACGATTTTCTAAATTTAAAGTAGCGCCATAAAGGAAAGTCATTTGATCTTTTAAAGGTTCTGTAAGACCTAATGGATCTTCTACACCTTTAAAGTTTTTTCTCCAGAAATCTACAAATACTTTGCTATCATTAAAAGCTGTGTCTACTTCATTGTGAGCTTTAATAATATTATCTGTGTTAAATCTAGCTTTATCTAAAGCAGCTTTTCTAGTTTCTTCTGTAAACTCTAGAACTCCTTGGATACCAAACTGCTGATTAAAAGTTTCTAAAGGCAGTTGCTCAAGAGCATCGAGTTCTTGAATAACAGTTTCTCCAATACGATTTTTAACACGAGTTGAAACAAAAGAATGGAATTGTTCGTATTCTTTGTTTTTATAATTAAAGATATCCCCCTTATCTAAAGCTTCATCCATCTCTGATTGAATGGTAAAGTTTTTAGCCATGTTCTCAAAGTTATTTTTAAGAACAGGGTTAACAGGATTATCATTAATATTTTTAGCAGTAGCTCTAGCTTTTTCTACTTCTTTTTTAACTTCTTTAATTTCTTGTCTAACTCCTCCATAAGATTCCCAACCTCTAGAAAGTTCTCCTGTTTGAGCATCGTATTTAAAAGGCAGCTTTAATCCTAACATACCCATCAAGAATCCTATACTCATAGAATCAAACCCTTCTACTGATCCCCCGTAGTTACGAGCAGCAGTAGTCATTGACTTTAAGAAAGTAGTAGAGTTCTTGATTGCTTCATCAGAGAATTGAGCACTCCAATAGTTAGAATATCCTTCCTGAATTACTCCTTGTGCGTATTCTTCAAATCCTTCAGTTAATCCAGATTTTAAAGCAGTTGTACCGTAACCTAAAGCTCTTCCAAATTTACCCATTGCATCCGCACGAGCAACTACTTTTCCTCCTTTGGCAACAGTTCCTGTCATCCTTAAAGGATTAAGGCGGGAAATAGCTTGATTTACTCTATAGCCAGAACTAAAAGCTTTAGAGAACTGAATCATATTAGAAAAACCTACAAGAGGAATGTTGGTAAACCAAGCTAACTCAGATGCATCCTCTGCTCCTTTTTTAATAAGAGCCATTTTTGCTGGAGGAATAACTGCTTCCTCCATATCAGAATTCTGAAGAATTTTAAAAATTTCTTCGTCAGTAAAATTCTGAGTTTTTAAATAATTTCTTTTAGCTTGATCTAATGTTTGATCATAAGTATCTCTAGCAATTAAACTAGACTCATATCCAGCAGAACGAACCATAGAAGTAGCCGTACCTATACCTGCTCTATAAGTCTTAGTTAGGTTAGCTATCTTTCTCATGTTATTAAAGTCAGATAATTGATCTAATCCTCTAATAACTTTATATCCTTTAGCAAATGAGTTTGTTAATTTAGCTGCTCCTACAAGTGTATTGCCAAATAAATTAGATGCTTGTGCAGCAAGTCTTGCAGTGTTACCTGCTAATATAGCAGATCCTGTTCCAAATGTTGCAGCAGTAATAGCTCCTGCAGCCATTTCAGTTAATACTGCTCCTGCAACAAAAGATACTGCTGGAGCTACATCAGCATTAAGAGACTTCATTGGATGTGTGATAAACCTAGAAAAGAAATTTTTAGGTTGACCATTTACATCATAAGCATAATCAGATCCTCCGTAAACAGCTAAATGTTTATCAAGACCTTGATCCATAGTTTCCCATGCATCAAATACACCATTGTTAAAAATATTTTGAGCATCCCAAGTAAATAATCCTTTAGCTAAACCATATGTTAAAGGAACTAAACCTCCTACATTTAAAGCCGTCTTGCCTACTAATTTTAGTAAAGTGTTTCCTGATTCTGCTAAAAATCCTTGATTCTCGTCAAGCTCGTCTAAGAATTTTTTAACTTGAGTATTATAATTCTTTTGTTTAAAAGCAGCATAATCCTGTAAATCTCTGTCAAAACGAATTCCAAATTTATTAGGATCTAATAACTGAACCATTCTCGTTCCGTTATCATTGATAAACTTTTCTCTTTCAAATTTATCTGGAATTCCTTTAGCTAAATCTATAGGAGTAAATAGCTGATTTATATTGCCTTGCACTAATAAATTACTTCCAGCAATATTAGTACCTGACTTATATTCAAAAGCAGCTTTACCTAAACCTGTTTGCCAAGCTTCCTGTCTAGTTTTAGGTTCTCTATATGCTATTTCAGGACGAAACTCTGGAGTAGTAATCTTTCCATTATCACTAGCAGTATTAACTCCTTTAACTGTTTTAGGGTCAACTGTTTCTTCTTTATCGTCTTCTGCCATGATTGAAATAATATCAAAGGTAATAAAAAATTACTTAGAATTTTCCTCCTGCATGTTGGCTTAGTTCTTTTACTATTCCAGGAGAATCAAATGCAGGCACATACATACTACCATCCCAACCTTCTACTAAGTCTTCTTCTCTTCCTGTTCCGTATATTAAATCCATAGAAACTAAAGCACTTGGTATATTATTACCAATAGTATTTAGATTATAACTACCTACGTCTTCCCAACTAGTTTTACCGTCTCTGTTCATAGTACCTTTGTTTACTTGAGCTACTATTTCTCTATCAACTACTTTATAAACAACTTGGAAAGCATTATAAGTACCATTATCATTCTGATGCCATGCTGCAGGTGCTTGAATAATTTCTGTGTATTTGTGATCATTTTTTACAGCATCATCTAAACGAGCAGCCATTTTTAAATAAGCTTCTCGTCTTCCTGCATTTTGCACCATGTGAATAGGAGCAAAGTTTTTTAAATTTTTAGTAATAGATCGCATATCATTATAAGCAGTAGCAGCTTCACCTATATCAATATAGTTAGCTTCTACGTTGTTAGTAATGTTATTTGATCGACCTTTTACACTGATATATAAATCTTGTGGATTAGCTTTATTAAATGCAGCTATTTCTTCTTTAGTAGGAGGAGTAGTTTTCAAAGAAGCTTCTGACCTTCCTTGTCCAGATATCAACCATTTAGCTACAGCCTCTTTTCCTGTTTGTGTATTAGGGTCAAATTGTTCTTGACGAACATATCGTAAAATAACATTGCCATCTCTATCTACACCATCATAGTGAGGTTCTGTATTATAATTAGCAAGAGTAAACTCATTTTCACCAGTTTCTTTAGATTCTCCAGTTAAGATATTAAAGTTTACTTTTTTAACATCACTAGCGCCTCTTTGGTTTTGTAAAACATATTGTTTAATTTCTTCAGAAGCTCCTCCAGCAAAAGTATCAAAACCTTTAGTCATAATAACTTCTTCTCCTACAGCACTTGTTGCTTGGACTGATAAGTTCCATTTATAAGCTTTCATCACATTATTAGCTAATTGTGTGTAAGCATCTTTAGTAGGGGCTTTTACATCAGGCATTGTTCTTGGAAACATTGCATCTTTTTGTTCTGCTGTTAATGAAACATTATTAGCAACTTCAAATTCTTGAATACGTTGTCTTCTACCTTCTTCATCAACTCTTTGTACTTCTGAACCTACTTTAAGATAATCATTAGCATGAGCCCTCAAAGTTTCTAAAAACTTTGCAGGATCTGTTGAATATTCCTTCTCATATAATTTTCTTAATTCAGGAGTAATATAATCAGCATTTATTTCTGCATCTAAAATATTATCTAAAGTTCTAGTATCATCTGTAAGAGCAATACGTTTTTCTTCTTTATCTTGATATAATAGATCAAGTTCTGCAGATAGCTTAGCTTTTTCTTCTGTACTATTTGCTTTAACTAACTCTTCTTTCTTTAAAGTTATTTCATTTTCTTTCTCTCCTATACCTTTATTAAACTCTCTCATACGACCTAAAGTGACAAATAAATCTTTAGAAGTATTTTTTACTTCATTAAATTCAGGTTGTTGCTCAGGTGCAATATAATCTGCTTTATAATTTTTAATATCAGGAATACTATCTGTAGGAGTATTTTTTATTTGCTCAAAAGCATTTACGGCATTATTATGTGCAATATTCTCATCAGTAGTAGCAGTAGACGTTCCTGATATAATTTTATTTTTATCACTAGTAATTCCTGTTATGTTAGTAGCAATGTCTATTTCTTTCAATAGTTTAAGTGCGTCATTTGCTTTTGCTTGACCTGCTGTATCTACTTGATCTGTGAAAGTATATGTTTTAGATTTCATATCTCTTATGTCAGATGCAGCATAACTAGTAGTTCCAAACCTACCATTTGCTTCGTCAAAGAATAATCCTTTAGAAAATTTATCAAAAGTTCCATTATTTATTGCAGCGTTAGCATCGTTTAATGTCTTTTCTTTTTCACCTTGTAAATTTGCTATTTGTTTTTGAGCAGTTTGTGCAGCATTAGGATCATCTAAAAATTGTTCCCAGTATGCTATCTTATCATCATATTGATTAATCTTAGCATTTACAAATTTTTCTTTGAATTCAGGATCTGTATTGTCGTTGTAATACCATTTATAATCAGCATCTTCATTTACCCAATCTTTATATTGATCAGAAGTTCTTAAAAATCTTTCAATTTCGCCAGCTACTTGCTCTCTATCTCTTACTTTTAATAAAGTTTGAATACGCTCTTTTGTAAAAGCATCTACTTGATTAGTAGTTACCCATTCTTCAATTTGTTCTTCAGCCATACCTGCAAGCTTTAGAGATTCTTCTCTAAGCTCTTTTTCCATATTCTTCATACGAGGATGAACATTTATAGAAGTATAGGTATCGTCATCTTTTTTATAGTCAGTTCCTTTAAAACTATTTTTAACTTTAAAGTCCCAAACATCAAAATCTTTTTGAGTTATATCTCCTTTATCAACTCTTTCTTTTTCTTTTTTAACTGCTTCTTTATAAGCTTCGTAATTACCTTTAATAGCATTAGTCTCAGTATCTTTATTATAAACTTTATTAAGCTCTCTTAACTTAGAAGTTGCTTGTCTATAATTTCCTGTAGATATTAAGTTGTTTGCTAAATCATCTCTTTTTTGCTCAATTTCTTTTAAAAGATCTTTTGCTCTAGTATCATCTTGTGATAATCTAGCTAAGGCAAAATCTGCTGATTCAATACTTTCTTTGGCAGTATCAAATTGAGCCTGCATATCAGATAATGGTTGAGCAAAAGCCTCTAATCCTAGAGGCTTGTATTCAGTTTTTAAAGGTGTTGATAATGGAGTAACTGCCATGATTAATATTTTTATTTTCCTTGAAAGTATTTTTCTCTTAATACATCTATGTAGGGAGTATATCCGAATTTTTTAAATCTTGTAATATCTGGTGCTCCTAGTGCTGCATATTGCATAGCTAAGTCATTAGAAATTTGAGTATTTCTCCAATCTTTAACTCCAGTAAGAGCTTCTTTACCGTGTTCTTGTCTAGCTGTTTGCGAAGCAAGATTAAGTTGTTCTGCAGCTGCTCTAGCTTTATCGTATGCAGAAGTGTTAATATCTCTTACATGTATTTTATCTGCTAGATAAGCATTCTCTTCTGCCATACCAATATTTCCTAATTGTTTAGCACGTTCAGCTGCTATAGCCTGTGCATACCCTGGAGTATTAGTAGTGCCCTTAATAGTTTTTAAAGTAGCTGCAAAGTTTTCTCTTGCATCATTTTCAGCCTGAGTATAGTCAGGACGAATAGCTTCCATTGGAGTATAGAAATCTTTAGCACTATAACTTTTAGGTTTAGAAAATGCTTGATAAGCATTATAAGCAATAGGAGCTGCATTAGCAATTACATCCCAAGCAGTTCCTTTAGTACTGATATCTTGTGTAGTATCTGTAAGAGTAGTATCTACATCGTAATTACCTCCATTATCATACATATGTCCGCCCATCCTTTCTACGTTATCTAAAGGCATATACATTTGTTGACGAGGCATTTGAAAAGAACCACCGTATTTATAAATCTGTGTATTAGTCAATCCTTGACCCATTGGACCTGCATGATTTTTCCAATCAGGATTAATCTGAGGAAACTCGTGGTAAGAAACTTTTGGTTGATAACCTCCATACTTAGCATAGCTACCTGCTGCCATATCTGTTGTCAACATAGCATTAGGATACATGTTTTGAGGTGTACCAGGTAAAGCTGCTACAGGTTGTAGATTATTATCAGTAATAGGATTAAGTTGTTTCTGTGCCGTATCAGCATTTTCTTGACTAATTCTTTGTGTTGCTGCAGTTGCTGCTGCATTAGTTATTCCTGCACCAACTGTTGCCGCTGCAGATAAAGCTGGGCCTGCAAAAGGTATAAAGTTTAATAGAGGCGCAGCCATTCCAAGTCCTTTAGATATTTTTTGAACTTTTTCTGGATCATCAATATTTCCTCCAAACTCATACATGTTTCCTCCATAACCACACATTTTTCCGCCTCTCATATACATAGAGCCTCCGTAACTCATAGGCAATTGAGAAGAAGGAATTATTTCTCCTCCGCCTTGTGGAGCAGCCATTTGTTGCATCATTGCAGGATCCATAGGAGCTCCACCTTGTTGTTGCATCATAGCTATTTCTTCAGGAGAAGGTTGTCCTTCCATTCCTTGTTGCATAGCCATATCTTGTTGTGCAGCCATTTGATCTTCAGGACTCATTTCCATCTGTCCTCCAGAAGCACCGCCTTGTAATAAGGCGCCCATCTCTTCTGGATATTTAGTTATCATCTCTTGCATGTCAGCTTGCATTTGCATCTGCTTTTGCAATTCTTGAGCATTCATTAGAGTTTCTAATTCAGTATCTCTAGCTTTATCTTCTATACGATCATAGCCTTTTTCTCTACGAGAGTTACCATTTCTACTATTAATATTTTTAGATACTTCTGCAAAAGTTTTACCTACAAAATTTTTAGGTAAGTTTAATTCTTTAGCAATATCTTTATCTACTTTAATTTTATCAGAGAAGATATAATTAGCAGCATTAAGTTTTGTCTCTCCTTGTTCTACAAGATTAGCTCTTCCATCAGGAGCAGTTCCTTGTGGAATTCCTCCAAGAGGATTTTCTTCATGAGAACCTCCTGCATTAAACTCAGTTAAAGGATCCATCGACCCTCCTTCAGCAAAAGATCTAGACTTAATTTTATTCTGAACTTCTGTAGGCAATGCTCTAAAACCAGGATTATTAAATCCTCCTTGAGCATACATATGACTCCCCATAGCATTTTGTTTAAAATTCATAGTTCCTCCTTGTTTAAATATTGATTGTCCGCTTCCAAACCATCCTTTTGGAGCAGTCATTGATATAGGTTTTGTTTCTTTAACTTCTGTTTCATAAGGTACTGAACCATACATACCTGGACTACTACTAGGTTCTGTACTAATTTCAGGACTAAATCCTTCAAGCATTTGAGGTGCTAAGGTAGGTAATTGGTTTACATGCACTTCTGGTTTAGCTGTAAAAGTACTAGGTTTTAATTTTTCACTTTTTGTTGTACCAAAACTTTTAGGTCTAGTATCTCCTGATTCAGGATTATTTTCTTTAGGTGCTACGTAATCTTCATACAACTTTGTACCATAATTAGGAGCAGTAGCATAGCCAGCTTTTTCTAAACCTATAGCAAAGTCTTTTGCTGTAGCACTTGCTAAAGCTTTTTGGTAACGTTGGTTAGTTTCTAAAAAAGCTCTATGTGCAGCAAATCCTTCAAAAGCATTATTGAACTCCATAAAACTAGATTTAGTTTTAGTTCCTGCGCCTTCTTTAGTATCTGCTTCTTTTCCTTTAGAAACATCTATACCTCGTTCTGCTAATTTATTTCTAACAGCTTCGTTATGAGATTTAATTCCAAAGTAATTATAAGGTGAAGATAATCTAGCACCTCCGCTAGATTCAAATTGCCATTGTCCCGCAACTACTTTAGCTTGTTCTGGATTATATCCTACAGCTTCTGCTAGTAGTTTAGCTTGATTATAAGTTTGTGGTTCGTTAATGCCTAAATTAAACCATGCTAATACTTTATCAGGATTAACTCCAGGCATTCTCATATAATGTTCTACTTCAGGAGGTAAATCTCCATAAGTAGTTTCATATGCTGACAAATCAGGAGTACCTTCTTCTAAATCTCCTCCCATAGCATATGAATTAAAATAGATACTTGGATTAAATCCTAAAGCTCTTAAGTCTTCTTTTTTATTTGAATCTTTTGCCATAGTTAACTATTTGAAAGTAAAGGTACGAAATTATCTATTAAATAATTGAGAAGATTTTATAACTCTTGCTTGTCCTCCCATTTTAAATTGTATAGCTGATAAGTTTTTCCAATCAATATCTTTGGTGTCTTTGATATTATATAACTTTCCACTGTGAATAGCATCTTCAATGCTACGAATACTTGCTCCATTTTTTATAGCTTCGTTAACAAGATCTGGGTCTACATTATTTTCTAAAGCTCTTACACGGAGATCTTCTAATTTTTCGCGTAATTCTACTGCAGCTCTGAATCTTTCTTTAGACCCAGCGTTTTGATTTTTTCCAATAGCATTCCAGTCAATTTTACCTCTACTTACATCTTGTATAGGACCCCTATTAAGGAACGATTCAGGATAAGCTTGTGGAAATTTCGACTGCATTACTGCTTTTGCAGCACCTGGTTCAGTATAACCTATATTCATTGACCAATAACTGTCTGGATCAGGATGTTTTGTATTTAAATCAATTAATGAAAATTTATCAGTTGCAGAATCATACATTATGTTTTCAGGATTCATGAAGTCATATGATACTCCTTTTGATTGAAGATCTTCTACTTCAGATATAAATCTGTCAATGGCTTCTCTCGACGGATCTGCTGGAATACCAGGTTCTCCTGGTACACGATTCATTACTTTTAATGTTTTAAGTTCTGGTCTGGCAGAGTTGTTAATTTTTACAACAGATAATGGAAGGGCAATATGAGGTTTATCTTGGTATTGTTTTCCTAAATCAACTAGTGATTGTAAAGATTCTAATGTTTCA
>Ga0315900_10012693_pt1 | contig 10313 bp, 9 predicted proteins | sample LakEriMetagenome_FD_203521 | JGI IMG/M metagenome (GOLD analysis project Ga0315900, IMG submission 203521) | Freshwater fungal communities from buoy surface, Lake Erie, Ohio, United States - Buoy 12 MA114 | ecosystem: Environmental > Aquatic > Freshwater > Lake > Lake biofilm | place: USA: Lake...
TTATCCGTAAAAACGGTTGGAAAGAAAGTGGGTTATATACCCGGTGCCGGCGATAAAATTCCGGAAGCCTTGCAGCAGCTGGGGTATGAAGTAACGACACTCAGTGAAGCAGACCTGCAAATGCCTTATCTCAGTCAATTCGATGCCATCATTACCGGTATCCGTGCCTACAATATTTATGAATACCTCTCTAATCGAAATGAGGTATTGAACAAGTATATAGAGAATGGCGGTCATCTGATCATTCAATATATGAAAAGCAATCAGGTAGGTATCAAAACAATCACGGCCGGTCCCTATCCCTTCCGGGTGAATTCATCACAACGGGTAACGGAAGAGAACGCCCCGGTCAATTTTATCCAGCCGGCACACCCTTTGCTCACTTATCCCAATACCATTACGGCTGCTGACTTCGAAGGATGGGTGCAGGAGCGGAGTACTTACCACGCAGAGCAAACCGATAATCGTTTTACCTCCATACTTGCTATGGCCGATACCGGCGAAAAATCTGCCACCAAAGGTGGTAGCCTGATCACGGCTCCGTATGGAAAAGGAAATATAACCTATGTGGGTCTTGTACTTTTTCGTCAGTTACCTGCTGGTGTGCCGGGGGCTTATCGTATCCTCGCCAACCTGATCGCTTTACCTAAGAACCAACCCTGATATGCAGCAGAAAAGACGTATCGGTATGTTGACCATCGTTGCCATTGGGGTGCTGATCGGACTCTTTTTGAAGAATGTAAAGATTGGTTTGATCATTGGTTTGTTGTTGGGATTATTGGCAGGCGGATTGACCAAAAAATAAATGCAGTAGCAAAGTCGATCAATGAAGTACATGGAAAATAAAACAGATTACATAGAACCTGTTACCACGCCCCCCCCGGCAGAAAAGCCTCCCATGGGAAGTTTTACCGCCTGGTATGTGCTCTTGATCGTCGTACTCATCGCTGAGATCATCTTTTTTTCCTGGCTAACAAAAACATTCGCATGAGTAAGGTCGACTGGCTGGTATTATGTGCTACCCTTTTGCTCATATTAACTTATGGTCTGTATAAAAGTCGCACCAGTAAAAACCTGGAAGGCTATTTCTTGAGCAATCGATCGATGCCCTGGTACCTCGTTTTGTTGAGTATCATGGGAACTCAGGCCAGTGCGATTACTTTTTTGTCAGCACCCGGACAAGCATTCACCGATGGAATGCGTTTTGTGCAATATTATTTTGGATTACCCCTTGCCATGATCGTGATTGCCGTGAGCTTTGTGCCGCTGTTTAATAAGCTCAAAGTTTTTACGGCATATGAATTTCTCGAGCAACGCTTCGATCTGAAAACCCGTGTACTCACTTCGACGCTGTTCTTGCTTTCCAGGGGCTTGTCTACCGGTATCAGTATTTATGCCCCCTCATTGATATTATCATCACTCCTTGGTTGGGATATTTTCTGGACCAATATTTTCATGGGTGGATTGCTCATTATATATACGGTGAGCGGGGGAGCCCGGGCAGTGGCCTATACACAGCAATTGCAGCTGATGATCATTTTTGGTGGCATGTTCATCGCCGGTTATTATGTGGTTCACTATTTACCTGCAGGTGTTGGATTTACCGATGCTCTTACAATTAGTGGGGCCTCGGGAAAACTCAATATCATCACCACCGGTATTTCCGAAAAGGGGTTTGATTGGAAAGATCGCTATAACATCATCAGTGGTGTTATTGGGGGATTCTTTCTAGCGCTCTCTTATTTCGGTACGGATCAATCACAGGTAGGTCGATACCTCACTGCAAAAGATAACACACAAAGCAGACTTGGTTTACTGATGAATGGTCTGGTGAAAGTACCCATGCAGTTCTTTATCCTCTTATTAGGAACACTTTTGTTCAGCTATTATCAATTCAATCCCGGTCCGGTATTCTTCAATCAGTCGGTGGCAAATAAGGCGATGAAAACGAGCTATGCTCCACAACTTCAACAACTTGACAGCAGTTATCAGTTGTTACAAGTGCAACAAAAAACGAACAGCATCGCTTTTATTGATAAGCAAGATGCCGCCAGCCGGCTTGTATTTCAAACAACACGTCATACCATGGATTCTTTGCAAAAAGAATACAAGGCGGTTTTGAAAAAAGCAGTGCCAGCATCGGATACCAATGATACCAACTACATTTTTCTTCGTTTCGTGGTGGATCATTTACCTGCCGGACTGGTAGGTCTTTTGATCGCAATCATTTTTCTGGCAGCCTGGGGGTCGATTGCGGCGGCACTCAACTCTCAGGCAGCCTGTACCGTCATTGATTTCCATATTCGCTTGCGCGGAAAAAAGCACGATAGCACCCAGATAGAAGCCTCTATGCAGGAATATCGGGTGTCAAAATATTATACGCTGGGGTGGGGCATCTTTTCTATCATCACAGCCGAACTTGCTACCGGTATGGGAAGTTTGATCGAAGCAGTGAATGTATTAGGATCATTATTTTATGGGGTCATCTTGGGTATTTTTCTAGTAGCGCTTTATTTCAAGAAAATCAGTGGTCCCGCCGTATTCAGAGCCGCCATACTTGGTGAGTGTTTGGTCGTTGCTTGTTTCCTGCTCGACAAATGGGGTTATATTGGACTCGGATTTTTATGGTTGAATGTGATTGGAGCACTGGTAGTGGTTGCATTAGCACTTGCCTTTCAATTCTTTTTACCGGCACATACCAGTTCTGAGTCTGCAGCAGAAGTTGCTTAGAACTGAGGTGAATGTTTTTAAAATCTAAAACCTAATCATGTCAGCAAGTATCGTGGAATGGGCGGTGGGAGCAAATGTGTATGAAGTGAATATCAGGCAATACACGCCAGAGGGCACCTTCCGCGCTTTCAGTCAACACTTACCTCGTTTGCGCGACATGGGTGTTCAGATCATCTGGTTGATGCCGGTGACCCCCATCGGAAAGGAGAAAAGATTGGATACACTGGGCAGTTATTATGCCTGCAGCAGTTATATAACTACGAATGAAGAATTCGGTACCCTAGACGATGCCAAGGCACTCGTTCGACAGGTACATGAATTGGGTATGTACCTCATTATTGATTGGGTAGCCAATCATACCGGGTGGGACCACCACTGGACGAAGGAGCATCCGGAATGGTATATCAAAGATGCCGAAGGAAACTTTACCGAGAAAAATGGATGGACAGATGTGATTGATCTGGATTATAGCAACGTAGATATGCGTATGGCTATGATGGAAGCGATGGCATTTTGGGTACGGGAAGTAGGTATAGACGGATTTCGCTGCGATATGGCACACCTGGTTCCCCTTGATTTCTGGCAGGCTGCTCGGCGGCATTGCGATGCCATTCGTCCCTTATACTGGTTAGCTGAATGCGAACAACCGGAATACTACCGGGTATTCAATACGATTTATGCCTGGCATTGGATGCACGTAACTGAAAAATTCAGTAGGGGGGAAACAGGGTTAGGTGCTATTCGCGATGTGCTGCAGGAATACACAGAAAAGATACCTGCTGATGCTACCCGACTTTTTTTTACGAGTAATCATGATGAGAATAGCTGGAATGGAACGGAATACGAAAAGTATGGCGTGACCGCCAAAGCATGGGCAGTATTCACCTGCACCTGGCAGGGCATGCCATTGATTTATAGTGGACAAGAGCATGCTAACAATAAGCGACTGGCTTTTTTCAAAAAAGATCAACTGACATGGCAGACGCCAACTGTACTGCATGATTTTTACCAGCGGCTGCTTCGCCTGCGTCAACGTAACATTGCCCTCACAGCTGGTGAATGCAGGCTTTTATCAACACCGGCAGATGGTCAGCTGTTGATTTTTTTCAGAAAAAAAGAAGCAAATATCGTATTGGTCATACTCAACGTAGCTCGCCAGGGAAGAGCTGCCGTTACCTTAGAACATCCCTGGTTGAACGGCTCTTTCAGACAGCTATTTTCTGAACTCAGTTATACATTTAATCATCGGGAACACTTTGAGTTGATGGAAGGGGAGTTCCTGGTATATGAAAAGCTGACATAAAAAAAGGAAGCAGTGTACGGCTTCCTTTTTTTATAATTGTTTCCTGACATTAATTATTCGTCATTCCCTAAATCGCTTAGATTCAGCGGAATCGGGTAGATGCCTTCCGCACCGGGATAAACACATTCCATGATCACCGTTTTACCTTTATTCGAATTCAGCACCCGTTCAAAATCAGCAATCGTTTTTATTTCCTGATTGCCCACTTTCGTGATGATGAAACCTTCCTCGAGGCGGGTTCTCTTTCGTAAGAGACCGTCTTTTATTTTCCGCACCACCACACCGCCGCTAATTTTATTGGCAGCAGCCGTTTTTGCATCAACCGTAGAAAATTCAGCACCCAGTTTATCAATGATGGTGTTGTTCTTAACAAGGTCAGTGTTGCCGGATTTGTTTCTTAAGACAATGGAAACCGTATTTTCCTTTCCTCCACGTTGATAAGTAAGGGAAACCTTATCACCTGGTTTGTAACGAGCAACCTGTTCCTGCAATTCGGGACCGGTATTAACAGCTACACCATTTAATTTGGTGACAAAATCACCTTTTTTGATGCCTGCCTGTGCCGCAGCACCCTCCGCCGGAACATCCGTTACATAAACCCCTTCACCTTCTTTATAACCGGGAATATTCTTTTTCTCTTCTTCCGGAATTTCCACTCCCTCGCGATTATATTGAATACCTATGAAGGCACGTTGAACGGTTCCAAACTTCACCAGGTCGGTCACTACTTTTTTTACAATGTTCACCGGTATGGCATAAGAATATCCTGCATACGATCCGGTAGGAGAGGCAATGGCGGAATTGATGCCAATCAATTCTCCGGTGGTATTCACCAAGGCACCACCACTGTTGCCCGGGTTAACCGCAGCATCAGTCTGAATGAATGACTCAATGGCTGTTGTACTCTGGCGATCATTCACGCCTATAGAACGCGCTTTCGCACTCACAATACCAGCTGTCACCGTTACATCGAGTGAAAGCGGATAGCCAATAGCCAATACCCACTGTCCCAATTTGGTATCATCACTGTTACCATAGATCAAATACGGCAATCCCTTGCCTTCGATCTTGATCACTGCCAGATCGGTACTGGCATCTGCACCCACGAGGGTAGCTTTATAAGTTTTTTTATTGGCTAGCGTTACATTGATCTCATCTGCTTCGTTGATGACGTGGTTATTGGTAACGATGTAACCATCTTGTGTTATAATTACGCCACTGCCACTGGCTCTTTGTTCCGGAATAACGCGCGGACCTCCACCAAAGAAATCACCCAGGTCATCACCGAAAAAGTCGAAGAATGGATTATTGCGTGGACGCCTTTGCTCTTGTACCGTTGCCTGTCTTGCCTTGGTGCGGGTCTTAATGTGCACCACCGCTGGTGTTGCCGTGGTTGCGGCTGGGGTGAAATCCACACTCGATCCGTTGTTGCTACCATTGTTAAAAAAACCGGCATAATTCACCGGCAGTTGGTTCGTTGCCTGCGAACCGGAGCTATTATCTGCCTGCACAAATTTTCCATAGCCCCAAATACTGACAATGGTTGTACCAGCACTGATGGCCATAATCGCTAAAACGTTTTTCCAATTCAGACTCATAAAAAGGTGCTTTTTAAGATTCAATCAAAATATGTGCCTCTATTGTTGCAAAGAAACTAAATAGGTAGAAATGGCAGTTATCCATTCTCCCCATTTAACAAAGTTTTACGAGCGACTTCGTAGATGGGGTAGTCCCCCTCCTCAGGCGCGTTCTACCGATGAAGGTAAGTCAATCAGAAATTGTAAAGTATCTACACCATCAGCATAGTCAAAAAGGGTAGGTTTTTGGGCTTGCCCGGCAGGAATACCGCCTCTTCCTACCACACACTGGATGTTGTCATCTTTCAGCAATCCGGTCCGGGGGTCGGTTCCGGGTGTATAATACTGGTAATGGATCTGGCTGACCGGTGAAAAGGGAGACTTATTTTCGGTTAGTACTACTGACTCATTGCTCATATAGAATTGATTCTGCATGAGCAGCAAAGTCAAGTGATAATCAAAATTGTGCCGATAAGCGGGCAGGTCCATCACAAAATCATAGGTCTTCAATGCTTCTAGCAGCCCCCTGAAGTCATAGTCGGTTGGCACCCATACCTGTGTGACATTGCGACAGCCCAGGCCGAAATAGCTTTGCATATCGCCTGCCAGATCGATCTGTTCTTCGCTGGTTTCCTCTCCCGTTAAAATCGCCACCGAAGTTCTATTCCGTCGGATGATGTGGGGGTATTTGCCAAAATACTGATCGAAATACCTGCCGGACTGGTTGCTGCCGGTAGCGATATAGGCATCACATCCCTGCAGCCGCTCTGCTATTTCAATGAAGTCGGCCGTTCGGGGATCGATCGCTTTTAACTGCTCAATCAGGTGGGTGATCAGGCATTTATCTTTGGAGGATGGTTTTACCACGGCCCGGTGGCCGGAAATGAAAACACACAGCAGGTCGAAAAATCCAACCAAGGGTATATTGCCCGCCATAACGAGTCCTACCCTCAGTGGGAAAGCGTTTGCTGCCGGTAGGGGATAGGCGGCTGTCCATTTTTCCAGCATAGGCCGGGTCAACATTTGCTCACAGATGGCGGTAACGGCAGCATCTACAAACCGGGGTAGGAACCAGGTATTTTCCCTGCTTGCCCGTTCCCGAATACTTAGCCAATTAGGGTCAGTTCCGGACATATATTTGCCCAATTCACACATTATTTCAATTCGTTCTTGTAAAATCATTGTTCCACCGTATTTTTGATGAGAGAAATTTCGATTCACCCATTAACAAATAAACCCTATGGCGATCAAAATTACAGATGAATGTATTAACTGCGGTGCTTGTGAGCCCGAATGTCCAAATAATGCCATCTACGAAGGTGGTGTAGAGTGGTCCATTTCAGATGGAACATCCGTAAAAGGTAGTTTTACCTTGATGGATGGTTCTGTTGTGGACAGTGATCAGCGTTTCGCTCCGATCAGTTCAGATACTTATTACATTACACCCAACAAGTGTACCGAGTGCCAGGGATTCCATGAAGAGCCTCAGTGCGCTGCTGTTTGTCCGGTGGACTGCTGTGTTCCTGATGAGCAATACAAGGAAACAGTGGAAGAATTGCTGGGAAAAAAAGAGAAAATGCATATTTGATGAATGTTGCCACCCAAAAGGGTGGTTACCATTTTATCCCGGTGATTTTTTCGCACAACGCCGAAGAGATCACCGGGATTTTTTATAGTTACACATGAAAAAAAATATTGCCCTGGTTACTGGTGGTCTCAGCAGTGAGGCACAAATCAGCTACAAAAGTGCCGAAACGGTCAAGGCTCATCTGAACCGCGATCTGTACAATGTTTATTACATCGATATCCATCCATCCGGCTGGTGGTATGTTTCCCCTTCGGGGGAACGCAGCCCCGTTCATCGGGAAGATTTTTCTATCATTGATGATGGAGCAAAAGTGACTTTTGATGTGGCACTGCTTTGTCTGCATGGCACGCCGGGTGAAGATGGAAAGCTACAAGGCTATTTTGATCTGCTCGCTTTACCTTATACCAGTTGTGATGCCGCCACATCTGCCCTGACTTTCAACAAGCGCTTCACGGTAGCCGTAGTGGCATTCGCAGGTATACATGTTGCCCGTTCGCTGCACCTGTTTGCTCATACACCTTTCTCTCCGGAACAAATTTTACATCACCTCACCTTGCCCGTATTTGTTAAACCCAATAACGGCGGTAGCAGTCTGGGTATGAGTAAAGTAAATACACCTGAGGAACTTGGTCCCGCTCTTCGAAAAGCATATGCAGAAGATAACCAACTGCTGGTGGAAGAATACATTGAGGGGCGAGAATTCACTGTAGGGGTTTTTCGTCGGGATGGGGTAATCACGGTATTGCCGATTACCGAGATCGTCACCCAAAATGAATTTTTTGACTTTGAAGCCAAGTACCAGGGAAAAAGTAAAGAGATCACACCGGCAGAAATAACGCCTCCTATGCTGCAGCAGCTGGAAGCCGCCGCCAGAAAAGCGTACGAAGTTCTCAATTGCCGTGGAGTAGTACGGGTAGATTTTATTTACAGCAGTAAATTTCAACAACCCTATATGTTGGAAGTGAATACAGTACCCGGACAAAGTGCTGCCAGTGTCATCCCTCAGCAAGTGAAAGCCATGGGCTGGAACCTGACTGATTTTTATGGTGCTCTAATTGAAGAAGCCCTTCAACGATAAGTCGAATCACGGCTGTTTGCGATTTTACCTTTAATATTGCCTGTAATCAGGAACCACTATGAAAAAATTAATCCGGCAAATTACCAGCAAGCCCCTCTGGGTGAATATGGTTTTCGCCGTATTGCTTGTTATTACTTTGCTCATGCTGTTCTTCGGATCGCTGGCCTGGCTGACCGGATTTGGAAAAACGCAGAAAGTGCCCTCCATTACCGGACAAAATGTGCAGGCAGCTATCAAAATATTAGAAGCCAGCGGACTTGAAGTCGTAATTCAGGATTCCATATACATTGATACCCTGGCTAAACAAGCCGTGGTGCGTCAGATACCGGAGGCCGATGCCATCGTGAAGACAGGTAGAACTATTTATCTCACCATCAACCGAACTGTTCCACCGCAGGTGGAAATGCCAAATTTGGCTGGCTTTTCTTTGAAGAGTGCAGAAATGTTTCTGTTAAGTTTGGGACTAAAAATGGGCAGTCTCTCGTATCGACCTGATATAGCCCGCAATGCTGTGTTGGAACAATTAATAGGGGATCGACCCATTGCACCGGGCACAAAGATACCGACCGGTACCATGATCAATTTTGTGTTAGGAAGTGGTGAAGGTAGTGGTGAACTGGAGGTGCCGCAATTGGTCGGACTCACTTTCGAAGCAGCAAAACTGATGTTACAAGGTATGAACATCAATGTGGGCGCAATCGTTGCACTCAATGCCATCAGCGACTCCTCTTCCTCCTTTATTATTCGTCAATCACCAGCAGCTTTATCTGATTCACTCGATATGAGTGGATTCCGCTTGCCGAATAAAATGAAACCCGGACAACTGATGGATCTATTTATTAGTAGCACACCTCCTAGTCCGGCCGATACCACACAATCACCTTATCACCCATAATATTTGTTTTATGAAAACAATCACTGTACAGGAATTAAAAGCGATGCTGGACCGCGGTGAGTCAATACACCTGGTAGATGTTCGTGAGCCTCATGAACATGCCGATTTTAACATTGGCGGATTACTATTGCCACTTGGGCAAGTTCAAATGATGCAAACAGATGCCATAGATGAGTGGAAAGACGAACCCGTTTACTTGTATTGCCGCAGTGGAAACCGCAGCGGACAAGCCTGTCATATCTTATCCGCTGCCGGCTTTACCAATGTAATCAACGTCTCTGGCGGTATGCTCGCCTGGAAAGAGCAGTTCCCTTCTTAACTACTACATGCGGCATTAGAGACTAATGTTCAGCGCCGCCAGAAAATGCCTGCCTGCCACCGGATAAAAATAGTTATCGGAAATTAGGGTGCCAGCTGATACATAGGGGTAAGTATAGCCATTGGGGGCATATTGCCTATTCAGCACATTGAATACTTGCAACACCAATCTGGTTTCCTTCAATCTTTTCACGGGTACTTTCCAATTGAACCGAATGTCTTGTACATAAAATGCGGCGATCTGGCGGGCTGCATTTGAGGTGTTATCCAGAAACTGACGGTCGACGAATTTATGCAGCCATTCTAATTCTATGGCGGGCATCGGTTTCCAGTTGAGCGTGGCATTGGCTGTTACAGGAGGAGAGAAAGAGATGTCTTTGTTGCGGTGTACAATTTTATCCTGATTACCTGTATCAAAGTTGTCAATGAATTCAGTGAATTGTTTGATTTTGTTCCGGCTGATGGTAAGATTACCGTTCAATTGTAAAGAAGGCCGCAGGCGAATGCCTCCTTCTATTTCAATACCGGTTCTGAAACTGCGTGGAACATTGGTGCGGGTATAAGCACCTACATCATTGATCTGACCGGTTAACACCAACTGGTCCCGGTAATCCATGTAGAATAGTGTTACTCCTACAGAACTTTTCTCTGTCTGGTGCAACCAGCCGGCTTCCCAATCGAACAGTCGTTCGGCACGCGGCTGTGAATTAATGCCCGCCTGAAAATCATCCCGGTTGGGTTCTTTGTTCGCTACGGCAAAACTAAAAAATGCCTGTGTGCCACCGTTCTGATAACTCAAGCCCAGTTTTGGATTGAAGAAAGAA
>Ga0315900_10012694_pt1 | contig 10312 bp, 5 predicted proteins | sample LakEriMetagenome_FD_203521 | JGI IMG/M metagenome (GOLD analysis project Ga0315900, IMG submission 203521) | Freshwater fungal communities from buoy surface, Lake Erie, Ohio, United States - Buoy 12 MA114 | ecosystem: Environmental > Aquatic > Freshwater > Lake > Lake biofilm | place: USA: Lake...
GAAGACGTGTCCCGGCGAAACTGGCAACTGGGGAGTGGCCACCCACAGTTCCGCCTGACGCTCCGTTTTTCGCTTTCCCAACGCCATTGGATCGCTCCGACCAGCCTCGCTTCCGTTCGACGGCGAACAATAGCGCGACCGATCGAATGCGGGAAGGTTCCTGTGGGGAGATTTTCAACAGGCTGCTAAATCGAAGACCAAAGCAGATTTGATTTCGACGCGGACAAGAGCCATCCTTGAGAAACAAATCTGACTTTTAACGGTTTCTGTTTTTCTATCCCAAGTCCGCTCTTGCGGTTGTCCAACTGATCGCACAGCCGGAGTCTTACGATCCCCGCCGGCCTTACCCATAAGCGTGCAAAGAAACGCCGAAGGGGCAATTTATAGCACTTGGCGAGCAAACGCGATTTGTATTGGAAACTTACTCCAATAGTCTCTTCCGGACGTCACTCCACAGGGAACTGACTTTTGAGGGTCAAAGAGGGGAGGCCATGGTTGTTTCGGGCTTGATTCGTTGATTCATGGATTCGCATTTTTAATCACTCACCAAGACTCAGTCCCTCAAAGATCGAAAACAATGACTGACGGATGTCGGAGTGGCTAATGGGTGTGCGATTCCGTGGCGAGCTGGACTTGCAATACTCGATCTATTTTCGGGACTGCGTGTCGGTAGATGGGTGAAACGGTCGCCGGGGCAGTCCCTTACCACCCGCGTTTCAGTTCTTCGCGCACCTCGCTGGGGTCGATGACCAGGTTGCTTGTCTCCCAGTCGGCGTCGGTGACCTTGCTGTATTTGGCGTCGAAGGGGTTCCTCGACTGCGCCGTCCGGTCGATCAGCTGGCGTGCCGCCTGTTCGTTGTCCAACGCGAGCTGCACCCAGACATCTTCGAGCGTGTCAGGAATCTGCCCGAACAGACCGTGGATCGCCTCCAGGCGGTCGGCCAGCACCGCGTGCACCCGGTCTTCGACCGAATCCCGATACCGCAGGTTGGCAATCCAGACCTCGCTGCGCGCCTGCCCAATCCGCTGGATCCGCCCCTTCCGCTGCTCGAGCCGCGTTGGGTTCCAGGGCAGGTCGATGTTGATCAGCGTTCCCAGCCGCTGCAGGTTCAACCCCTCCGACGCCGCATCGGTCCCGAGCAGAATTCGCAGGCTCCCATCCCGCACCCGGACCTTCAACGTGTCGCGCTCGCACCGCTGAAACCGCCCGTGCCGCCAAAATCCCGAGCGGTTCGTCCCGGCATACAGGCCGATGTCCTGCTCGGAGAACGCCTCGTGCCGGGCCAATTCCTCGCCCACCCAGCGAACCGTGTCGTAGTACTGCGAAAACAGAATGCAGCCCGCCTCCAGCCACCGCCCTTCACTGTCGTCCCGCGTCCCCAGCAGGTACCCCAACACCGCCTCCAGCTTGGGGTCGCGGTTGCGGCCTTGCTTCAGCAACTCGAGGCAGCGCCGCAGCGCCAGCACCTCCTCCGGGGTGTAATCTCGCAATTCCCGTTCGAGATCCCGCCTGGACCGCCGCCCTTCGCCCGTCTCTTCGTCCTCCCCCGGGTCGTCCTCCTCGTCTTCGTCGACGTCGCGCGCCTCATGGTTCAACAGCTTCGTCACCGTTCGGCGCCCCGCTTCCATCGAGCTTCCGAGCCGGCGCAGCAGCAGCGTCTTGAAGAAGCCCGCCCCCTTCACCCGCTGCTGCAGCAGCCGGCAAAAACTCTCGGCTTCGTGATACGCGTCGAGCAGGTAGCCCCCCAGCGTCAGTGCCCCGGCGTCGTCCTCGCCAAACAGCCGCACCGCCACCCGGGGGAGGTAGTAGCCCCCCGTCGCGGGGTTGATCGTGCTCTCGAGATAACCCCGCGTTCGCCGCACAATGCACCGCAGCAGCGGGTTAAAGCGGGCCGCATACTCTGGCAGCAGACCGTTCACCAGCAGCACCTGCCGGACCGCCGGCGGCAACCGGTTGAGGCTTTCTGGAGGAAACTGCCATTGGCGGTCGTCGGCGTTCAACGCCCGCCGAATCTTGCTGAACGCCGGATCCTCGGCCGCGGCGGGCAATGGGTCACGCACATACGGCCACCCGTCCTGCGGAGTGTCGGGAATTGGGTCTTGCCCCTGCGCGACGGCGAGACAGCGACTTGGTTGATACCACGGGCTGGAATGCGTTCGCCCGCCCAGCACCCCGTCATTCCCTTCCGACAGAATGCGCAGCAGGTCCCACGCCTCGAGCGGATGCACTTGCACCGGCGTGGCGGTTGCCAGCAGCAGGCTTTTCGTGCGGGTCCCGATCCGCAGCAGAAAATCCATGAGGTTGTTGCCGACCGGCGAAACGTCCAGTTCGTCGGCCCGCGCGTCGATGGCTGGAAGATCCCGCCGACGGGCGCGGTGCGCTTCATCGACAATCACGCAGGTGTAGCGCCGACTGAGCAGTTGTGCCTGGGGGTCCTTCATCCCCCGCGTGATCAACCCCTGCGACACCAGCCCGATTCGCCGAGGGCAATTCCCCAGTGAGCGGATTCCTTCGACCCCATGCTCGACCTCGTGCTCATCAACCCAGCCCCGCCCGTTCCAGCGGGCGGAGGGCATCTGCAGCAGTTCCATCAGTTCGGCCTGCCACTGGCGCAACAGCGGCTTGGGGGCGAGCACCAGGATGGGCCCCCCGCCCGGGTCGTCCATCGCCATCAGCAGTGCCGCCATGGCGAGTTGAACGGTTTTGCCCAGCCCCACCTGGTCGGCCAACACCAGCCGGGCTCCCCCCAACCGATGCCGCTCGAGCGCCAACTGGCAGAAGTATTTCTGATGGGGCCACAACCCCTGTTCTTTGCGGTAGACGGGGGTCTCAACCGCGGCGGCGGCCGCGGCCCGCTGCACGTCGGCGGCGTGGAAGTCGGCCACGCCCACCACTTGTCGGCTCAGAATGCGCTGCAGGTCCTGCACGATGAACGGACAGCAGCCCAGGTCCATGGCCCGCGGATCGTTCCAGAGCGCCAGGAACTCCTCCTGCACCCAGTTCACCGCCTCGGGACTGTCGTCCTCCCAGACCAGTTCATAGTTCAGCGTCCAAGCCGAGGCACTTTCATTGACGCTGCCCAGGAACGCCGTGGCCGAGCCATCGCCGCGGCGAATGACCCCGGCCTTGCCATGCACGAGACCAAACGCCGCCTCGGGGAGCACCCGGACCTCCAGTTTTCCGGAGGTGAGGGCGTTGTACAGGCGCTGGTAGCGCGGCAGTGCCGAGGGGGGAGCCAGTTCCGGGTGGGCACGGCACCAACTGCGGCGGATTGCCCCCTGCGCTGCCGCCGCGGTCGCCACGTCGAGCGGATCGAGATCGGAGTTGCAGACGATGCGAATGGGGCCGGTGACACTCTCGAGTGCTTCGCCCGCGACTTCAAAGAGACTCGACCGGAAGTAACCGGCGATGCGGTCGTAGGCGACGGCATCGCGCAGCCGTGCTTCCAGGACCTCGGTGTGCAACGGAGTTCGGCGACTCGAAAAGAAGCGCATCGGTCAATTCACGCCTGGTCGTTTCGCAAGCGCCCGGCGAGCAGGCGGGCCGATTCACTGTCGAGGGTCCAGTCGCCCATCTCGGCGGTCGCGGAAAGCTGAGCGAGCCAGTCGAGGAGGTAGATGAAGGTTTCGCGGGAGGACCAGTAGGTTCCACCGAAGGTGTCACGAAGGTATTGCCGGCCCGGTTCGGGATCGTGGCTGGCGGCAGTGGTTTCGCGGATGGCAAAGAGGAGGTGGCGGAGCGGGGTGCGGGCGAAGGGGTGTTCGGTCGAGTTGCCCCGGCCGCGGGAACGCCCGCGTGCAGAGCGGGGGGTGGGGCTCCCCAGGTCATTGAGGAGGGAATCGCCCGGGCGGCCGGGGCTGGCCAGCAGCGTGCCCGCCAGCCCGCTGGGGGTGTGCATGCGGGCTCCGTTGGCCTTGTCGGCCTTGAGGAGTGGGCGGATTTCGGTCACGGCGAACCCGCGGGCGAGTTCCTCGTACATACCCTGGCGGCGTTCCCCGCGCGATTCAATGTCGAGGGCCCTGAGGAAGTAGCGTTCGTCGAGGGTGAGATCGCGCCAGACGGTATCGAGTCCACGGGGGATGAGGGTATCGCAGGCGATCTGGAGGGCGCGTTCGATGACCTGCTGGAACTGGCTGGTTTCGTGGCGTTCACGGACGGCGAAGACTTCGTGCTGCACGTCGCGTCCGTCGAGGGAACTGTAGCGGGTGAGCACGTTGAGGGCGGCGGCGTAGGCGGCGAGCTGATAGTCGGCATCGTTGAAGTTGGGCTCGGCGCCGTCGTCGAGGGCCTGCATCGAGGCAATCTGGCGTTTGACTTCGTCTTCGACCTGGGGGTAGACCTCGTCGAGAAACCCGGGTTCCTCGGCAAGGCGCTTGCGGAGCACCAGGCAGACGGTTCCCTGGACGTAGTTGCCTTTCTTGATGCCAACAGCTTCGGTCTCGGTGCTGATAGTCCAGGCGGCGGTGGCGCGGAGGCCAGCGGCCCAGAGAATCATCCCGAGGTCGGCCCAGACCGCGGGGTTTTGATGCGTGAACATCACCATCTGAAGGCCATTGTCGGGCATATGCCGGGCCAGGTTCTGGTAGATCTCGACCATCGAGCGACGAAAATCGTCACCGTCCCCCCGAACGGCTAGCTGCGCGCGGGAATCCGGGACCCAATCCGGAAATGTCCGCGTGAGTTGTTTGTCGTACCAAGCGAGAAAAAAGTCGGCTAGCTCGTGGTAATTCACTGCGTCGGCATATGGCGGGTCCGTAATCCACATATCACAGGGAGCAACTAAGTCGCGCGCATCAGTGACGGCCACAGATGTGGCAGGCGTATCGAAAGTCGCAATGTCCGTCACAACGGGCCACGCAGTATCCAGCTTAAGAACTGGACGGGTGCAATAACTAAACAATGTGTTGAGTGCCTGGTTTGCGAAGGTATGTGCCCCCCCCTCCTTAGTCCGATCAGCGACCCACTGACAAAGTCGAGCGTCCCATTTGGCTAAGCGTCCGACGCCGAGAAAGCAGGCCACTTTTATGGATTTCGGACGTGGAGGACAGAGGCAAAGCCGATTTAACAAACCATGCACCAACAACTGCCTGGGAGTAAACAAATGATGCCAGTGGGTCCATCCGCGCGTACGAATCGGCTCGTCCGTTTTGTCTCCCCCAACGGGAATCTGACGCGATGGAATGAATCCCTCTCGCTGCCAGTCGCCAAAACGATCTCGCAACAATTCCAGGACGCGGCTTTCGCGTTGCAGGTCGGCAGTTTCGGGTGCGGCGTAACGGCGCTCGCCTGCGGGACTAATCCATCGAATACAGTACAGGCGTTCCTGAAACACGTCGCCCTCACGGGGCACCAGATCTTCGTTCGTCCACCGCCTCAACCCATGTGGCCCACGCAGCGACTCTAGAGACCATGATCGAAAGGAATCGAGTGGATCGAGCACGCGGCTGTTTACGACTGTCGCCCCCAATTTGTTTTTATATCGCTTCAGCTCAGAATCCGAGACGACGACAATTTCGGGCTGGAGGCGGTCTGAGCCGGCAATTTGATGCCAGCGGGCGACGACCTTGGAACGCTCGCCAATCAACCAACTCGGGGCCAAGGGAATGAAATAGTCGCAGCCTTCCGGTTTCACTTCGACGCAATACAAAAAGGCGTCGGCGCGTTCCCCCTGTTCGTTGTGTTCGATGCCCCACTCGGTCACCTGTTTGTCGGCAGCCGCCAGTGCATCGGCCTGAACTCGCATCACTTCCTTCTGGACCTCGGGACCGCCCCCGAGCAGGTTCAAGCTGGCCCAGGTGAGCAACGCAGCGACTGGATTCAGGTCGGAGCCGAACGCCTCACACCCAATCCGGGCCGCTTCGAACGGAATGGAACCGCCCCCACAAAAGCTGTCGCCGACGCGCGGGGTGTGCCCGAACAACCGCTGCCCCAGTTGGTCCACCAGTTGCGGTAGCGACTGGGCCGAGGTGCCGAGGTGGGCGTTGATCTCGGACCATGCCTGTTCCGAGGGCCCCGCCACATTTTCCGGCCGCTCGCAGTCGGCAATTCGCTCGGCGTAGGGGAGCGCATCAAATGCTGTGCGGGTGGTCTTTCGCCGTGCCGAAGGCTTGCAGCGCTCCCAGGTCCCGGCGTCGTCCATCGTCAATAGCTTGAGAAAGATCTCGCGATCGCGGCGGGGATCGGCCGACGCCGGCATGAGCATTCCCAAAATTGCCGCACGCACGAGGATCAGCGGCTTGCGGCCCCACCATTTCCCCAGGCGCGTCAGCGTTTGCCCGTTGTTGGATTTTCGCTCTTTATACGCTTCGGCGGAGAGTCGCGCGATTGGGAACTGGGTCTCAATAAACTGCGTCATGCGCGGGGATTTTCCCTCAGTCAAAGTCGAGTGTCTTCTGGGCGGGTTCGAGCAGGTTCCGCCGGGTTTTTTGCGCCAACCCCTCCCCCTTGACGAACGGGGCCTCCGCCAGCGCGGCGCGGAGCGCTTTCCTCCACCCCACCCCACGATGCTTCACCGCCTGGCTGGTGGTTGCCACCGTCATCGTGTACAGCCACCACCGCTCTTCCGGGGCGAGAGCCTCCCAGTTGAGCAGCGCGTTCGGAATGACCTCGGGCGGAGCGTCTTCCACCGCCCAGCAGAGCACGCAGAGCTCTTTTCCCAAGGTCGGGTGCACCGGAATTGGCTGGGTTGCCGTCTTCTGGTACCGCGCGGGAGGAAGCCCGCTGCTGCGCAACCGGCGGTTCGCTTCGTCCCAGAACGCCGGGGCCAGTGCATTCCAGCGGTTTCGGTCGATCAGCACCCGCAGCCCGGGGTCCCGGTCGTCGGTCCCTACCCCGGCCGGTGCCGAGGGTTGCGTCAGGTCGATGTTCCGGCACTCATGGATGCCGATGAAGTCGTCGCGCCCCGCTCCCTGGGGGAGCGAAATGAGAAAGCCATGGCGCACCGTCGCGCTGCTGAACCCCAGCCCAATGTTCGATTTGGCCGGGCGGGGGGCAGGCGTGGTTTTTTTGGACGCGCGGGGCATGAGGCTGAGCCGGAGAGTGTGAACTGTGTGGCGTGGCTGTTACTGCTGGACCTTGGTGGGGTCGATGGCCTCGGTGTGGGTTTTGGCCCAGTCGAGCAACCCCTGGCCCGTTGCAAAGGCGAGTTCGCCAATCTGCATGCGCAGCGTGTCGGTGGAGATCAGGTCTTGCAGCCCGCTGGCGAGCTGCCGCAGGGCCTCGGCAGAATAGCCCGCCGGGAGCGACCCGGTAAAATCCAAAATCTGGTTTCCCCCGGACCCTTCGGCGATCAGTTGGATCGAGTGGGCGGTCACGTCGCCGGCGGCCCGGAGGCGTTCCAGGAAGTCCCAGACCTGTCCGGAATCGTCCAGCTTGTGGACAGCGCGCCAGCGGGCGGGTTTTTTGGGGTCAATTTTCGTCTTTTTGTCGTCTTCTTTGATGGCAACCTTGAGCACCTCGGAACTGATCCCGAGGCCCGGGGCGGTGGCGACCGCGAGGACCATGCGGCACCCTTTGGGGACCGCAATTGGCCCATCATAGGTTGCCGCGGTGGGACTGGTGGGGGCCGAGGCATCGGTGGTGTAGCGGATGACGATTCCGGGCGCCGCGGGGAGAACGCGGAGTTCGACAGAGTCGTGATTGCCCAGGTGGAGCACCTGGTGTTTGAGGGCCAGTTTTGCCTGCCAGACCTTGATGGCACTGACGCGGTCAGGATGCTGGGGGTCGCACGCCAGGAAGCGGTAGACCAGGCCCGTGGCTTCGAACCGGGCGGGGGTGGGAACGGGGCTGCTCGAGGGGGTGGGCTCGGCGTCGCCGGTCTCGAACACCACGAGTGGGGCGTGGAGGGCTTCGATCTTGAGGTAGGTGTAGCCGGTGTGGTCGTGGTCGGTCGAGAGTTCGCGAATCTCGACGCTGGGAGTGGGGGGCGGAAAGGGCCCCCGGCGAATGTGGTTCCCCTCTTCGCGCCACAGGCCGCGGCGGAGGCATTCTTGTTTCAGGTCGTCGAGGGCCGAAGGCTTGTGCAGTTGCCAGGTCGGGTTGACGGCGGCGTTGCGTTTGCAATCGGCCCAGAGAACCACCTTCGTGTCGCTGGAGCCGAACAGGCGGGCCTCGGCCTTGCTGCGAAAGGCGTCATCACCAATCGCCGTGGTGAATTTCTGGCCGGCTTCGAGGGTCTTGCGGATGGTGACCTCGCCGTTCTGGTTGCCGGCGAAGGCGAGTTCGATGCCGCCGGTTCGCAGGCTGCGATTGATGGAGGGGAAGACGACCTGGTCGAAGGCTTCCTTGAGGGCGGCGCGGAACTGGAGTTGAATGCGGTCGCGGAGCGAGTCGAGGGCGCGCCACTGGGGATCGTCGGGGGGCGTCTGATCGCTCTTCAGGTCGTCTTCGATCGACTTGAGGGCCCGGGCCTGGCGGGCCCCGTCGAGCACTTTCTGGAACGTATCGCGGGCGCCACTGAGGAAGAGGACGCGGTTCTTATAGTCCTGCTGTTCCCACCACTGCTGCCAGTCTTCGGAAATGGGGAGCTGGTTCGCCTGGTTCCCGGGGCGGACGATGACGAGCGTGGTGCGTTCCTGCTCGAGCTGGACCTCGTCGAGGGGCGGGAGGACCTTGACCGACTGATAACAGTCCTTGAGGGTGGGGGTGAAAAACTCCTCGAGGGTTTCGCGGAGCATGCGATCGACCACCTCGACGTGCAGGGCGAGGGCCTGCGAGCGCAACTTGGCGGCGAGGTTCTGCTGATTCTTGAAGAACAGCCGTCCGTCGGCGGAGGTGTGCAGGTACCACGCGCGGGTGGAGAGCTTGTCGAGAACGTTGGTTTTGAAGGTGGAGAGATCGCGACCGGGGCGCTGGAGGCAGTCGACCAACTGGTATTCGCGGAGCCCGTGGATGGCGCCGGGGGTGGTCGAGAGGGAGGCGATCAGGATGAGGCGGGCGGCATCGGAGGCGTCGGTGCTGCCGTTGGCATCGTCGATCATTTCCACTTCGGCATCACCGCCGTGGGCAATGTCGTGGGCGATGGCCTCGGACAGCGAGGGGTTGATGGTGCGGATTTCGGACGCGAGTTCGTCGGAGTTGAGGTCGATGTCGTAGGGATGGATCAGGTCGATCTCGGCGGCGCGATTGGAATTCCAGAGGTTCGAGACGACCATCTGCATGAGGCGAATGACGCCGCGCGTCTACTGGAACCCATCATTCTCGCGGAATTTTCCCACCAGTTCGCGGAGGTCGGGGTGGAACGGGTACGAGTCGACCACGCGAGTGTAGAGGGAGTCGGGCGAGGTGGTGGTGAGGTTCATCTTGGCAGCCGACCGCAGGGCTTCGCGGTAGGCCCCGGCGACGCGGCTGACGTCGCCATCGGGTGCGGTGGCCTGGAACAGGCGCCGTCGGAGGATGTGATAGAGTTCGTCCCCGTTGGGGTTGACGGGGGTGATGGGGACGGCGACGCGGCGGGCTTCGTTGGCGATGGATTGCACCGAGCGATCGAAGGCGGCCTGGAGGCTGTTTTGGCCGACGCTGTAGTTGGTGCCCGCGAGGTCTGACAGCACGAGGCAGACATTTTCCATCTCGGCGACCGCGACGAAGAGGTTCGCGAGCGCGGTGGTGGTGACGGTGCCGAGGTGAGCGCCCCCGACGGGGATGGCAGTGGCGTATTCGAGGTAGGGGGGGAGTTCGTCGAGGAAGAGGATGAGCGGGTCACCGATGAGGAGTTGCTTCCAGGCCTCGGGGCCGGGGGCCTTGAGCATGGGGGAAACATAAGCGGCGAAGGATTCGCCCTTGCCAAGTTGGCTGGCGAGGTCACCCCAGATTCCGCCGGGGGCATCGGAACGCCGGCCGTTGAAGCCAATGACGCGACACTTGCCAAGCTTGGGGGCCGGGTTTTTGTCTCCGAGCACCTGTTTGCGGAGGGCGGGGTCACGGGCGAGCAGGCCCAGGGCGATCATGCTGTGGGTCTTGCCCCCGCCCATGGCCTGGGAGAGGGAGAAGATGGACGATCCCGAGACGCTGCCGCTGAGCTGGCGGAAGACGCGATCGACCAGGGAGGTCATGCCGTTGGTGAAGTAGTTCTCTTCGAAGAATTCGGCCCCGTGAACCTGCCCGCTGAGGAAGGTGTCGAGGTTGAGAACGGTGGCGCGACGATCTGCGGCAAAGACCGAGGGACGGGGGGTGCAGAGATTTTTGAGGGCCATGAAGGACTCTGGGGCTGCAGTTCGAAGGCCGCGTGCCAAGTGGGGCAGGCGTCAGCCTGGACCCCCCAGCGAGCGGGGGCAGTCGGTTGAGTGGCCGAGGGTGGACGCCGGGTAGGGCAGT
>Ga0315900_10012697_pt1 | contig 10311 bp, 8 predicted proteins | sample LakEriMetagenome_FD_203521 | JGI IMG/M metagenome (GOLD analysis project Ga0315900, IMG submission 203521) | Freshwater fungal communities from buoy surface, Lake Erie, Ohio, United States - Buoy 12 MA114 | ecosystem: Environmental > Aquatic > Freshwater > Lake > Lake biofilm | place: USA: Lake...
GTTATCGGTATCCTAATGGCCGGTTGGGCGAGCAACAACAAATATTCCCTGCTAGGTGCTATGCGCAGCGCAGCGCAAATTGTTAGCTACGAACTTTCCGCCGGACTTTCCATATTGGCCATCGTTGTATTATCCGGTGACCTGCGCATTAGTGCCATCATCGATTCACAAAGCGATGGCTGGTGGATTATCAAAGGACATTTACCTGCAGTCATCGCCTTCGTCATTTTCCTGATTGCAGTCACAGCTGAAACAAACCGGGCACCTTTCGATTTGGCGGAGGCCGAGTCGGAACTCACGGCGGGTTTCCATACGGAATACTCCGGCATGCGCTTCGCGCTTTTTTTCCTGGCCGAGTACATCAACATCTTCATCGGCTGTGCCATCGGTGCCACCCTGTTTTTCGGCGGATGGATGCCTTTCCACCTCCCCGGATTTGACGGATTCAACCACGTAATGGATTGGATTCCGTCATCGGTCTGGTTCACCGTTAAAACCATGGGCTTGATTTTCCTCATCATGTGGTTCCGCTGGACCTTCCCCCGCCTTCGGGTCGATCAACTGCTTAATCTGGAATGGAAATACCTGCTGCCCATCAGCATGGTCAATTTGCTGCTTTGCACACTGATTGCCATAATGGGCTGGCACCTGTAACAACGATCCACCATGTTCATTAAGGAATATTTCCGCGACATATACTCCGCCATCCGATCTCTGCTGAGCGGCATGCGACTTACAGGGTATTACTTTACCCACCAGAAAGAAATCATCACCGAGCAATACCCTGAAGTAAGGCCGGCTTTGGCCGAACGATTCAAGGGCGAGGTGGTTATGCCTCACAACGATAACAACGAACACCGTTGCACGGGATGCCAAGCCTGCGAATTAGCCTGTCCGAATGGCACCATCAAGATCGTGACCAAATCGGAGGTAAACGCAGAGGGGAAAAAGAAAAAAGCAATCGATACGTTCGTTTACAGACTCGAACTGTGCACCATGTGTAACTTGTGTGTTGAAGCCTGCCCCTCGGATGCTATCAAGATGTCGAATGCCTTCGAGCACAGTGTATTTGATCGCCGTCTGTTAACCAAAGTACTGAATCGTCCCGGCTCTAAAATCATGGAGGGTGTTGAATGATGGAACCTTCACTCATCGCGTTTTATGCCATTTCAGCCTTCATTTTGGTGACGGGTTTTATGACCGTTATCTCCACCCGCTTATTCCGGTCGGCGATTTATCTGCTCTTTTCCTTAATCGGTATCGCTGGACTTTACTTCCTGCTTGAGGTTGAATTCGCTGCTGCCGTACAAATCATTGTGTACGTTGGCGGCATTGTGGTACTGATCATCTTCTCCATATTCCTAACCAACCAGGGTGGAGCTTCCATGCCGTTCCCTCACCTAATCCGCAGAAATGTGGGTGCGGCGGCGGCGATGGCGGGTGCTGCCGTGGTTGGCACTTTAGCCGCGGCATACGAATGGCATCCATTCCCTATCACCTTCGATACCAGCATGAGCCGCATTGGCCATATGCTGGTCGGAACCGGTGAAGGAAGCCTTGTACTGCCGTTCGAGCTGGTCAGTGTGTTGCTCCTAGCCGCCATGATCGGTTGCATTGTTATTGCCATGAAATCCAGACACGAAGAAAAATGACTGCGATTCCTTTGACCCACATTCTTGTCCTGAGTACGCTGCTGTTTTTCATCGGCGTATTCGGTTTCCTGACCAGGCGCAACCTGATTGCGATGTTGATGGGCCTTGAACTGATGCTCAACAGTGTAAACATCAACTTCATCGCCTTCAATAAATACCTCTATCCTGAGCAAATCGAGGGCTTGGGCTTCACCATTTTCATAGTGGCCATCGCTGCTGCTGAAGCCGCTGTTGCGATTGCGATCATCATCAACCTGTTCCGTACCACACACCACATCGACGCCGAGCAGGCCGATTCCCTCAAGTACTAACGCTGACGTATTCCCGACATGCCATCCCTGAACAACCTGCTGCTCATCCTGTTGCTGCCCTTTTGCAGTTTCCTGCTGCTGGGTCTGGCCGGTCGCAAGCGCCTCTCGCCGCTAGCCGGAATCCTGGGCACTACATCGCTGTTTATTTCAGCATTGCTCTCTGTTCACTCGGCCTGGACCTATTTCAGCAGCACCTCATCCCATAAACCCGAAGTCTCCTGGAGTATGAACTGGCTACAGTTCAGTGACAGCCTCTCCATCGACATGGGAGTGCTTGTCGACCCGATTTCGATGATGATGCTTGTCGTGGTCACGGTGGTTTCCTTCATGGTGCATCTGTACAGCCTGGGTTATATGAAAGGCGACGAACGGTTCACCACCTATTATGCATACCTCTCGCTCTTCACCTTTTCGATGCTGGGTTTGGTTGTTTCGGTGAACCTCTTTCAGATTTACATGTTCTGGGAACTGGTTGGTGTTTCATCTTTCTTGCTGATTGGTTTTTACTACGATAAACCCAGCGCTGTTTCGGCCTCCAAGAAAGCATTCATCGTTACGCGCTTTGCCGACCTCGGCTTCCTGATCGGGATTCTGATTCTTGGACACGGAGCAGAAACCCTTGACTTCAATACGCTCATCGCTCGACTTACCGATCCGTCATCACCCTGGTTGGGTGCATTGAGTGCGGGAAGCTTTCTGGGTGCGAGTGCACTGACCTGGGGATTGCTGCTGGTGTTCATGGGCGGTGCGGGTAAAAGTGCCATGTTCCCACTACACATCTGGCTGCCGGATGCCATGGAGGGTCCGACGCCTGTTTCGGCCCTGATACACGCAGCAACCATGGTTGTTGCCGGAGTTTACCTGGTTGCACGCTTGTTTCCGGTTTTTGCGATTGCCTGCCCGGTTGCACTCGATGTCGTCTTGTGGACCGGAATCATTTCTTCGGTCTTTGCGGCACTCATTGCCTGTGCACAAACCGATATCAAGCGCGTACTCGCCTACTCCACCATGTCGCAAATCGGATACATGATGTTTGCATTGGGGCTGAGCGGTTACGGTGGCGAAGCGGGTCTGGGCTACACCGCCAGCCTGTTCCATTTGTTTACCCATGCCTTTTTCAAGGCGCTGCTCTTCCTGGGTGCCGGGGCTGTGATCCACATGGTGCATAGCAACGAAATCAAGGATATGGGCGGTTTGCGTAAACGCATGCCCGTTACCCATCTGGCATTCCTGATCGGCTGCCTGGCCATTGCGGGAATACCTCCCTTTGCCGGGTTTTTCAGCAAGGAGGAAATTTTAACTGCCGCATACGCTGCCAATCCCGTCATCTATTGGATTGCACTCATTACGGCCGGATTAACGGCATTCTACATGTTCCGTCTTTACTACCTCATCTTCTGGTCGCGCGAATCGGGAGTTTCAAATGCCCATCCCGTTGATGAACACCACGGCGAAGGCACCATCAGCATGAAGCTCCCCTTGCTTTTACTCAGCGTCGGAGCCGTTATTGCCGGTCTTGTTCCTTTCGGCAACTATGTGTCAAGCGACGGCACTCCCTTACACATCCACCTTCACATCGGTGATGCCGTGCTACCTGTACTGATTGCCCTTACCGGTATCGGAATCGCAACCTATTTCTACAAAACCGAGAGCTCAAAACCTGCAAAACTCATGCAATCCATGAGGGTTTTTTATATGACGCTCCACAACAAATTCTACATCGACGAAATTTATCTATTCATCACCAAGAACATCGTATTCCCCCTGATCGGAAGACCGGCCGCCTGGTTTGACAAATTCGTCATTGATGGAACGGTCATCGCCATCGGTCGTACCACCGACAGAATTGCCGAAACAGTTCGTGTTCTGCAAACCGGTCGCGTGCAGGACTACGCCCTCTTCTTCATCGCATCACTCATCACACTGGCTGTTTTCGCCATTTACTTATTTCACTGATCCGACGACCCCATGAACCTGCATCTACTTGTCGCGCTTCCTGTCGTCACAGCCTTGTTCCTGCTTCTGCTCAGGGATCTTAGGCAGATACGCCTAATTGCCCTGATAGGATCAATTGTACAATTGGGAGCCTGTTGCTTGCTGCTTGACTCTTACCTGGATGTACGTGCGGCCGGTATCACTGAACCTGTTCTGTTCAAGAGCAGTGCCGCTTGGTTTCCCAGCCTGGGCATTTCCTTCACCACTGGGGTAGATGGCATTTCCCTCGCCATGATTCTGTTGTCGGCACTTGTTGTATTGGCCGGAGTGCTGGTGAGCTGGAACACCGAGCACCTACCGCGTGAATACTTCTTCCTGTTGATGTTGCTCAGTGCGGGTGCGTACGGATTTTTCATTTCCCTCGATTTGTTCACCATGTTCTTCTTTCTTGAAGTTGCGGTGATTCCGAAATTTCTCCTGATTGGTGTTTGGGGTAGTGGGCGTAAGGATGCCAGTGCCCTCAAACTTGCGCTGATGCTTATGGCCGGATCGGCATTGGTGTTTGTTGGCATGCTTGGCCTCTACTTCAATTCAGCCGACAGTTTTGGAGCCCACACATTCGACCTTGAAACCTTGTCGATGCAGGCCATGAGTTTGAACCAGCAGCTGATGTTCTTCCCGCTCCTATTCATCGGCTTCGGCATCTTCGGCGCGCTCTTTCCTTTCCACACCTGGGTTCCTGATGGTCACAGTTCTGCACCAACTGCCGCCTCCATGTTTTTAGCGGGTATTTCCATGAAACTTGGTGGATATGGATGCCTGCGTGTTGCAGCCTATCTCATGCCGGAAGCTGCCAATTACTATGCTCCCGTAATCATTACCCTTGCAGCGATTGCAGTCCTTTACGGCGCATTCGCCACCCTCATGCAGACCGATCTCAAGTACATCAATGCGTACTCGTCCGTCAGTCACTGCGGATTTGTTTTACTAGGAATCGGCATGTTGAACCAAACCGCCATCACGGGTGCAATCCTTCAAATGGTCTCACACGGTTTGATGACTGCCCTGTTCTTTGCTGCTATCGGGATGTTGTATCAGCGCACTCACACACGAATGGTTTCCCAGCTTGGGGGACTGCTCCGGTTCATGCCCTTCATCAGCACCGTGTTCGTTATTGCAGGCCTTTGTTCACTTGGTCTTCCCGGACTGAGCGGATTCGTTGCGGAAATGACTGTATTCATGGGCGCGTGGGAAAAGCACGATACTCTATCACGCGTAGCTACTATTGCTTCCTGTGCATCGATTGTGGTGACTGCCGTTTACATCCTGAGGGCCACCGGTAAGGTCATATTCGGTCCGGTTGCCGATGCGCACCACGGAGAAGCAGGGGATGCCTGCTGGAACGAGAAACTTGCCGCAGGTGTTTTGCTGGCCGGCATTCTGATTATCGGCATTACGCCCTTCCTGCTTACCCAACTCATCCAACCGGACATTGAACGTATTATGTTCAACATCGGGCGCGACCTTGCCTATTAATTCCAATATCATGACCGATTTCCTGCATCTCCTGCACCACGAACTCCTGCTTAGCCTGGTAATCGTCTGCATGCTGATTCTGAAGCTTGCCGACCGGGGAAGAAGCGGTTCATCCTGGAGCAATCTGCTCAATGTCCTGCTGCTGATCAATTTCGCAGGAGGACTATTGATTGAGGCGGAAGGAAGTCTGTTTGACGGGATGTTCCGCAGCAATGCCCTACTTCATTTCGAGAAAAACGTATTGAGTCTGGGACTCTTGCTTGTTGGACTTCTTGCCACTCCTTACCTACGTAACCACAAGCACAGCGCCGAATTCCACATCCTTATTGCATCCACCCTGTTGGGCATGTTCTTCATGCTTTCGGCAGGACATATGTTGTTGTTTTATGTTGGTCTGGAATTGGCCACCATTCCCCTTGCTGCCCTTGCTGCTTTCAACCTTAACAGAGGAGAATCCTCAGAGGCCGGTGCCAAACTCATCCTCAGTTCTGCATTCAGCTCGGCCTTTCTGCTACTGGGTATTTCATTTGTATACGGAACCTGCGGATCGCTGCAGTTCGAACAGATTGCCCTGACTGTGAGCGGAAATCCGCTTCAACTGCTGGCATTCACCCTTGTGTTTACGGGCTTCGCATTCAAACTCTCGATTGTACCCTTTCACTTCTGGACTGCCGACGTTTACCAAGGTGCGCCGATCCCGGTCGCAGCGTACCTGAGTGTGATTTCGAAGGCGGCCGTGACACTTGTATTCATCAGCGTACTGTATTCCGTGTTCGGTGCTTTACAGGCAACCTGGACACCCTACCTCCTGATCACTGCCTTGCTCACCATCATCACCGGAAACCTGTTTGCCATGCGGCAGGATAACATCAAACGCTTCCTGGCATTCTCGTCGATTGCCCAAGTGGGATTCATTCTTACTGGAATTTTGGGAGCCAATGTTGATAGCGAAGGAATCGTGCTGTACTTTCTGCTGATCTACCTGTTCTCTAACCTTGCTGCCTTCGGTGTTGCCGGTTTGATCTCTGCAGCTACAGGCAAGGAATCCATCCTTGATTACCGTGGCTTGCACGCTTCGAATCCACGTCTTGCCTGGACGCTCACCATCGCGCTGTTTTCGCTCGCCGGTGTACCGCCCACTGCAGGGTTCTTCGGGAAACTGTTCTTGCTGACTTCAGGAGCCAGTCTGGGTAATTATTTATTCATCGGAATCGCAGCACTTAATATGGTTGTTTCGATGTACTACTACTTACGAATTGTAAAAGCCATGTTCATGGAAACGACCGCACAGCCTATCGGTAAGATTCCGACCGGCGTAGCTCCCGCCATAGCACTGGCCTTGTGTATCGCAGGTATACTGGTATCCGGCCTGAGCGGCTCCTTCTACGAACACATCCACCTGCTCACCCTAAGCTACTGACCTTTCGCGATGGCACTAAACAAGAACCACGAATTTGAAGAGCTCGACGGCGTAAAATGCTGCATCGTTGAACGCGGCATCGGCCAGGAAAGGGCTCAATTTCTCCGCACACTACTTGAAGGAAACGGATATACCGTTGTGACTGTAACCCTCGCACCCAAAACACCAGAAGCCGAAGGGACCGAGGCACCTGCACTCTTCACACTCGGTGTAACCGATATGACATTCAATGCTGTGAATGCTGTTTTTGGCCGGTTCTTACGAACGAGGGAAGGCAAGGTTGTTACATTGGCCTACTGGCAGCAAAAAGACAGCGAGGCGGAGGATATCCCCTACTTTGATTTCGGTCATCCAGATCAGGCCAGCAGCACCCTCAGGTAAAACCGGGGGTCGCTGAGTTTGCCACGCAAGTCGATATCCTCGAACATGCAGGAAATCGTGTCGCGCAACTCTTGCGAACGTGTGGCTTTATTTACAACCAGATTGAAGAGCCAGGGGTAACGAACCAGCTCCTGCATCCGCTTGCTCAGGCTGAGCTCGGGCCAAAGACGCCTGTAAACTGATTCGTCGTACTGGACGAGTGTTCGTGCTGAGTAATCACCTCGGCAAGCCTCAATGGTCTCGGCGGCCTTCAAGCCGCTGATCATCGCATTACCGATTCCCTCGCCCGTAAAGGGATCGATGAGCGCGCCGGCATCGCCCACAAGCATAAATCCGTCTCCGGATATGGGCCGGCGCTTACTTCCCAGAGGCAGTCCACAGCCCTGGATCTGACCCAAAATGCTTGCATTCCGAAATCGGCGACTGAACTCCGGGTGTGATTTGATCAACTTCAACATGTCCTCGCGAAGATTGATTTTTCGCTTGCGGGCCACATCGCTTCGGATTCCAACGCCGACATTGGCGCGCCCACCGGAAAGCGGAAAAATCCAGAAATATCCAGGTAGGAATTCGGGTACGAAGTGCAATTCGATAAACCCATTGGGATCAAGATCCGCCACACCATCGTAATAGGCCCGAAGTCCGGCACAATGGTGTTCATCTTCCATTTGCATCCCTCCATGTTCGCGTGCAAATCGGCTCAGGCAGCCATCGGCGGCAATAACAACCCGTGCATGGAACACCTGCTTTCCGTCCTTGTCGGAAACCTCCCAACCGTTCGCGGTTCGTTTGAACCGTGAAATACGAATTCCGGCATGAACACTGACTCCTGGTGCAGCGGATGCTTTTCTGAACAACCAGTTATCGAAATCCATGCGTGCGGCGATAAAGCCGGGGGGATGTAATGGATCGGGAGCCTTACGAAAGGGAATATCGAGCCTGCGCCCGTTAGGGGCGATAAAGCTTACGCCGTGTGAACCCAGGGCAAAAGACTGCAGTTCGAGGTCGCTGATTAAGGCGGGGTCGATCCTCCGAAGGGTAAGTGCAACTTTTCCACTCAGTGCATCGCCACACACCTTGTCGCGCGGAAACACAGCCTGGTCAATCAGCCGGCAGGGAATTCCACGGGCAGAGAGGGCCAGGGCAGCCGTTGCTCCGCCGGGTCCGGCTCCTAAAATCAGTACTTCCGGTTCCATTCGGCCCTAAGGTAATTCATCCGCACAAAGCATCGGCAGAGGCGAACCTATTGGGGACACCCGCCGTATAAAGCCGGTAAGCAAACGCATGAACGATTTTAGCGCCTTCCGGAAAATCGACCGGAAAATCCTTGTGGTTTTCCTGGTTGTGATTGCCATTGCTGTGGTGAATGCTGTCATCAGCACGATAACCATCCGGAACAGCCACACCATCATCAGCGATAATGTCAGCACAACCAATCCGAGTGTTCAAAGTATCAGCCGCTTTCAGCTCCTGGTGAACCGCTCACGGATGCTAGTAACGAATTGGGTGTACTTTCCTCAGCGGTATTCGGACAAAGAAGAACTGCGGCAACTTAATAACATCGACTTCATTCAATTGGATGGCCGACTTCGAAGCCTGACCGCGCATTGGGATGACACCCAGCAACGCGGAAAAGTGGAGATCCTCTTAGGCGATTACCGCAGGTTATCGGAGGCGGAAACACGCATCATGCGCTTGCTCTCCACACCACAGGACTATTCGGATCCGTCCCGCGTCAATCAGGCGGTTGCACTGCTCGAGCTGGAAGTAATCCCCCGCAGTGAAGCCATCAGCTACTCCTTGCAGCAAATTCTCGACGGGCGCATGGCGCTGGCTTCCTCGCAGCAGGATCACATCCTGTATAGCTTCAACAAACTGCAAGTGCATGTGCTTGGTATCGCGCTACTGATCATCTGCTCCATCCTGTTTGCAGCATTCATGATTAGCCGGTCGGTCATCTTACCGATACTGCATGTGCGAAAAGCCATCCTGAAAATGGGACGCGGGGAATTACCGGTGCTGAACACAGAGGTGCCCAGAAACGCAGTGGGTGAAATGATCCAAGCGCTACGCTTTATGATCGACGGATTCCGCCGCACCTCACGCTTCGTGGAAGAGATTGGAAACGGCAACCTCGATCATCGCTTTGAACCATTGAGTGAAAACGATGTACAGGGACAAGCACTGCTGAACATGCGGGAGCGACTCCGGAAGAGCTCCCACGAAGAGCTATCACGGGAGTGGATATCCGAAGGAATCGCTGCCCTGAACGAGCTCATGCGTTCCGATCAGAAAGACTTCAGTAGCTTTTTGGAGAACACGCTGGATCACATCGTAGAACGCACGCATGTCGAACAGGCTTCGATTTTCCTGTTTCACAACGACGACATAAACGATTTACACATCCAACTCGGAGCCTACAGGAACCTCAACGAACGCATTCTGAACAGCCAACGCTTCGAACTGAAAAACGGTTTGATCGGACAGGCCATCGTTCAGCGCCGCACGCTGCTCGTGGAGAACGGTTATGACCCCTATTTCACCATCGAAACCCCAGCGGGTGAAACGGAGCACTGTACTATCATGATTGTACCGTTGATGACGGGTGACAAAGTACGGGGCGTGTTGCAGGTGGCCAGTAAGAATCCGCTAACGGATACCTGCCGTAAGTATCTGGAAAAAACCGCTGAGCCGATTGCGGCCAGTTTATACAACCTGCGCGAGAGTCTGCTGCGTACGCAGCACCTTGAAGAAACCCAAAAGCAAGCCGAAGACCTGGCCTACCAGGAGCAGCGCCTGCAGGTAATGGTTAGCGAGCTGAATGAAAAAACGATCGAACTGCAGCACCAGAACGACACAATAGAACAAGCCAAATCGGCTCTTGAACTCAAGGCCCTGCAGCTTGAGCAAAGCAACGTCTACAAATCGGCCTTTCTGGCCAATATGAGTCATGAACTGCGGACTCCGCTGAACAGCATTTTGATTCTGGCCCGTCTGCTGGCCGACAACCGCGCGCACAACCTGGACGACAGGCAAGTCGAGCATGCCGAAATCATCCACAAATCGGGCAGGGACC
>Ga0315900_10012698_pt1 | contig 10310 bp, 6 predicted proteins | sample LakEriMetagenome_FD_203521 | JGI IMG/M metagenome (GOLD analysis project Ga0315900, IMG submission 203521) | Freshwater fungal communities from buoy surface, Lake Erie, Ohio, United States - Buoy 12 MA114 | ecosystem: Environmental > Aquatic > Freshwater > Lake > Lake biofilm | place: USA: Lake...
AAACGTTGGGCGCCGAAGAAAGCCGCGCGCGGGAGGCCCTGGCCGCGGCCGAGGCGCGCCAATCCGCGCTGCGCCGGGACCTCGGCCATGCGGAACGGGCGAAGGAGGACGCCGCCGGCGCCCAGGCACGCCTCGCCCAGGAAGCCGAGGAACTCGCCGCCATGGCGGCCGGCCTGCCAGCGCGGCTGCTGGAGGCCGAGCGCTTCGAGGCCGAGGCGATCGAGGCCATGCGCGCCGCCGCCGAGGCCGCCGACCTCGCCACCGCCGCGGCGGCCGAGGCCGCGGTGCGGGTCGAGGCCCTGGCGCGCGCCGAGGCCGAAGCCACGGCCCGGGTCGCGCGGCTCGCCGGGGTCCAGCAGACTCTGGATCGGGAACGCGACTCCACCCTCGCCACCCTGGTGCCGGCCGAACAGCTCGGCGCCGCCAATGCCGCGGTCGGCACCGCCGAGGCCGCGCTTGCGGCCGCCGAGCAGGACCTTGCCGCCGCCGAGGCCGGGCGTGCCGCGGCGCAAGCGGCGCATGAAGCCGCCCGTCGTAGTGCGGCCGAGGCAGAAAGTCAGGAATCGCGCGCCATCGCCGCATTGCAGGGGGCGGAGGGCGCGGCCCGACGCCTTGGCGAGCAGCGGGCGCGGCTGACGGCCGAGCGCGATGCGGCGCAGGCCTCGGCAGTGCCCCAGGCCGATCTCGCGGCAGCGCAGGCCGAGGCGGCGGAGGCCGCCGGCCTGCTCACGGCGGCACAGGCCGCGCTGGCGGCGAGCGAGGCGGCGCGCGGCGCGGCCCAGGCCCGGCATGAGACGGCGCGCAGCCAGGCCAGCGAGGCCGAGGGGCTGCGCACCCGCGCGGCGGCCGAGGTCGCGGCGCTGGCCGATGTGCTCCGCGCGCGGGAATCCGGAGTCGGCCTCGCGCCCGTGCTGGATGCTGTCTCGGTGCCGCCGGGGCTGGAAGCGGCCCTGGGTGCCGCGATCGGCGAGGCGCTGGAAAGCCCGTTGGATGAGGGCGCGACGCGCCACTGGCGCCTGCTGCCGCCGCTCGATCCCTTGCCCGCCCTGCCGGCGGGTGCGGTGCCGCTGGCGCGGCTCGTCGAGGCCCCGGCGGCGCTCGCGCGGGCGCTCTCGCAGGTCGGGCTGCTGCCGAAGGGGCAGGATGGCGCGGCGCTGATGCCGCAACTGCGCCCCGGCCAGGCGCTGGTGACCGAGGAAGGCGCGGTCTGGCGCTGGGATGGCCATTGCCTGCGCGCCGGGGCGCCGACGCCCGCGACGGTGCGCCTCGCCCAGCGCAATGCCCTGCGCGCGGCGGAGGCGCGGCTCGATGCCGCCGAGGCCACCGCCGCCGCCGCCGCCGAGGGCCGGCGCGAGGCCGCGGCCGATGAACAGGCCTCGCGCGGCGAGGAAGCGCGGCTGCGCGAAACGCGCGCTTTGGCCGAGCGCCGCCATGCCGCGGCGACGACGGCGCTGGATCGCATCCTCGCCCGCGCCCAGCAGGCGGAGCAGCGGCTCGCCGCGCTCGCGCCCGAGGTGCAGCGCCTGGAGGCCGAGCATGAGGCCGCGGTCGAAGCCGCCGCCGCGGCGCGCGGCGAGCGGGCCCGTGCCCCCGATGCCGCCGCCGCACGGTCGCTGCGCGAGCAAGCCGCCCAGGCCGAGGCCGCCGCCATGCGCCAGGAAGCTTCGGCGCGCGAGGCGCGGCGGACCGGCGAGGCACGCCTCGCTGCTGGGCAGGAGCAGGTGCGCCGCCTCGCCTCGCGGGAGGCCGCGGCGCAGGCCCGCCTCGCCGCCCTGGTGCCGGAGGCCGAGCGCCTCGCGGCGGAGCATCGCGACGCCACGCTGGCGCTGGAGCAGGCCCAGGCGGCGCGCGCCATGGCGCCCGACCTGCCCGCCCTGCGCGCGGCGGTCGAGGCCGCGCGCGCGGCCCTGGCCGAGGCGCGGGAGAATGAGGCCGCCGCGCGCGATTCCCGCGCGACGCTGGCCGCCGAGGGCGGGCGGATCGCCGCGCGGGCCGAGGCAATCGGCCCCGAGCGCACCGAATGGGCGCGCCGCCATGCAGAGGCGACAGCCCGCCACCAGGATCTCGCGGATCGCGCCGGCGAGGCCGCCGCCGAGGTCGCCGCCCTCGCCGATGCCCCCGAGGCCGCCGCCGCCCGCCGCGCTGCGGCCGGGACAGCGCTGGCCGAGGCCGAGGCGATGCATGCCGCGGCCAGCCAGGCCCTGACGGCGGCCGAAACCGAGGACCGCGCCGCCGCCGAAGCGCGTCGCCTGTCCGACGCCGCCTTCGCCCAGGCACGTGAGGCGCAGCTGCGCGGCGAGGCCGCCGCCCAGCAGGCCGAAGCCGCCGCTCTGGCGGTGGAGGAACGCGTGGTCGAGCGCCTCGGCCCCGAACACCCCGCCTTGCCCGAGGACGTCCCCGAACTCAGCGACGTTGCGGAGGAGAAGGCACGGCGCAAGCTCGAACGCCTGGTGCGCGAACGGGAGGAGATGGGCGCGGTCAATCTCCGGGCCGAGATCGAATTGTCGGAGCTCGATGCGCGCCGCGCGCAGATCGACAGCGAGCGGGAGGAGGTGGCGACCGCCATCGCCAAGCTGCGCGGCTCCATCGGCCATCTCAACCGCGAGGGGCGGGAGCGGCTGCGCGTGGTCTTCGACAAGGTGGATGCCGAATTCCGCGCGCTCTTCACGCGCCTGTTCGGCGGCGGGCGGGCGCATCTGGCGCTGGTCGGCAGCGATGATCCGCTGGAGGCGGGCCTTGAGATCTATGCCGAGCCGCCGGGCAAGAAGCTGGCCTCGCTCGGCCTGCTCTCCGGTGGCGAGCAGGCGCTGACGGCGCTCTCGCTCGTCTTTGCCGTCTTCCGATTCAACCCCGCGCCGGTCTGCGTGCTGGACGAGGTCGATGCGCCGCTGGATGACGCGAATGTGGAACGGCTGTGCGACCTGCTGGACGCCATGGCCGCGCCCGATGAGCAGGGCCGCGGCGGCACGCGCTTCCTGATCGTCACGCACCATCCGCTCACCATGGGGCGCATGCACCGCCTCTACGGGGTGACGATGCAGGAGCGCGGCGTGTCGCGCCTGCTCAGCGTGGATCTGCAGCGCGCGGTGGAGTTGGTGGAGGGGCCGGCGCCCGCTTGACCTGTCGTTGAACTCGGCGCGATCTGCCGGGATGTTGCTCTTCCGACTCTTCGAACGTGCGATCGATCCTGTGGCACCGCCGGGCGCACGCGCCGGGCGGCTTCTCGGCGTGCCGGTGCCCGAGGCGCCGCCGCCGCGCCGGCTGCTCGGCTTCTACTGGCACTTCGCGCGCCAGGCCTGGGTGCTCTTCATTGGGCTGTTCCTGGCGGGCGGCGTCGTCGCGCTGCTCGACCTGATGATCCCGATCTTCATCGGCCGCGTCATCGGGCTGCTCGAGGCGCATGGGCCGGGCGCGATCTGGGCGCAGGCGGGCGGCACGCTGGCGGGCATGGCGGCGATCCTGTTGCTCGCGCGCCCCGCCGCGATCCTGGTGCAGAATCTCGTGACGCAGCAGGCGATCATTCCGGGCGTGACGGCGATGATCCGCTGGCAGGCGCATTGGCATGTGGTGCGCCAGGGCTGGAGCTTCTTCCAGGAGGATTTCGCCGGGCGCATCGCCAACCGCGTGATGCAGGCCGGGCCGGCGCTGCGCGAGAGCGTGGTGCAGTCGGTCAGCGCGGTCTGGTACATCCTGGTCTATGGCACCGGGGCGGTGCTGCTGCTGGCCGGCACGGATTGGCGCCTCGCCGTGCCGATCCTGCTGTGGTTCGTGCTCTACGCCACGCTGCTGCGGCTGATCGTGCCGCGCATGCGCGACCGCTCCCGTAAGGCGAGCGAGGCGCGCAGCACGCTCACCGGGCGCGTCGTGGACAGCTACACCAACATCGTCACGGTGAAGCTCTTCGCCCGCGCGGAGCATGAGGACGCCTTCGTGCGGGAGGCGGTGGAAAAGCTGAACCATGATTTCGGGCGGCAGACGCGCCTCGTCACGCTCAACGGCCTGCTGCTGTCAGTGCTGAACGCCGCCATGCTGGTCGCCACGGCGGGCATTGCGATCTGGCTGTGGTCGAAGGGCGAGATCCCGCTCGGCATGGTCGCGGCGGCGCTGCCGATGGCGTGGCAGATCGCCAACATCTCCGGCTGGGTCGCCTTCAACGTCGCCGGCATCTTCGAGAATATCGGCACGGTGCAGGAGAGCATGGCGAGCCTGGCCGTGGCGCCCACCGCAGCCGATCCGAAGGATGCGAAGCCGCTGGCGGTGCCGCGGGGCGCCATTCGTTTCGAGCAGGTGCGCTTCGGCTATGGCCGGGAGCGCGGCGTGCTGGACGGCTTCGACCTCACCGTGGCGCCGGGCGAGCGCGTCGGTCTGGTGGGCCAATCGGGCGCGGGCAAGACGACCGCGATCAACCTGCTGCTGCGCTTCTTCACGCCCGAGGCCGGACGTATCCTGATCGATGGCCAGGATATCGCGACCGTGACGCAGGAGAGCCTGCGCGGCGCGATCGGCGTGGTGACGCAGGACACCGCGCTACTGCATCGCTCGGTGCTGGACAACATCCGCTACGGCCGGCCCGATGCCAGCCTCGCGGAGGTCGAGGATGCGGCGCGCCGGGCGGAGGCGCATGACTTCATCCGCGAGCTCGCGGATTGGCGCGGGCGCAACGGCTACGACGCCCATGCGGGCGAGCGCGGCGTGAAGCTCTCGGGCGGTCAGCGCCAGCGCGTGGCGATCGCGCGCGTGCTGCTGAAGGACGCGCCGATTCTCATCCTGGACGAGGCGACGAGCGCCCTCGATTCCGAGGTGGAGGCCGCGATCCAGCAGAGCCTGGATCGACTGATGGCGGGCAAGACCGTGATCGCGGTCGCGCACCGCCTGTCCACCCTGGCGCGGATGGACCGGCTGGTGGTGCTCGAGCAGGGGCGCATCGTCGAGCAGGGGACCCATGCCGAGCTGCTGGCAGCCGAGGGAACCTATGCGCGGCTGTGGCGCATGCAGTCGGGTGGCTTCGTCGGCGGGTGAGGCTCGCGCCCCCTCAATGCAGGAGGAACTGCCCGTTGGCGTAGCGCAGCTCGGCGGGGCGGGTCAGGGCGGTGGAGGCGACGCGCACGGAATGCAGCGGGCCGTCGATCTCGCGCTTCCAGAAATCGAGGAACCTGGTCAGTTCGGGGAAGCGCGGCGCGAGGTCGTGCTTCTGCCAGATGAAGCTCTGCAGCAGATGCGGATGGTCGGGCAGGTGGTAGAGGATCTCGGCCGTGGTGAGGTGCCAGTCGGGCAGGTTGTCCGGGGTCTTTTCGAGGCGAGCGATGCGCTGGAGACCGGAGAGATCCATCGTGCTCCTTTCCGGCCCGCTGAGGGGCCTGAGGGTGCCGGCCGCCGCCGATCGACGGCCTGGGCGGTGCAGCATGACATGATGTCCGGGTGAGGATGCAAGGAAAAATCGTTTAGTATCAGTAGTTTGGCACTCACCTCGGGAAGCTGCTGCCAGCCGCCCTTAGCACTCACGCCGATCGAGTGCTGGCGGCGCTTGACGCGCCCTGGGGCATCGCCTAGGTAGCTGGCACTCCTCTGGGGGGAGTGCTAGCGGATGCCTCACCGGGGTCCGCCGGCCATACATTCTCCGGAAGAGCTTGCCACTCAATTGGAAGCGACAGGAGGACCACACATGGCGTTCCGCCCCCTGCATGACCGCGTACTCGTTCGTCGGCTCACGGCCGAAGAGAAGACCGCTGGCGGCATCATCATCCCCGACACTGCCAAGGAAAAGCCGCAGGAAGGCGAAGTCATCGCCGTCGGCTCCGGCACCCTGAACGACAAGGGCGAGCTCCGCGCGCTCGACGTCAAGGCCGGCGACCGCATCCTGTTCGGCAAGTGGTCGGGCACGGAAGTGAAGCTCGGTGGTGAGGAGCTCCTGATCATGAAGGAGTCCGACATCATGGGCATCCTGGACACCCCCGCCGTCGCGAAGGCCGCCTGAGCGCGGCGCGCGGCGCACACCGCGCCGCGTGCCCCAGGCTGGCTTCTCTGCAACCTGATTCAATAAGGATTTCAGCACATGGCTGCTAAGGACGTGAAGTTCGGCGCCTCGGCGCGCGAGAAGATGATTCGCGGCGTGGACATTCTGGCCGACGCCGTGAAGGTGACGCTGGGCCCGAAGGGCCGCAACGTCGTGATCGACAAGTCCTTCGGCGCGCCGCGCATCACCAAGGACGGTGTGACGGTCGCCAAGGAAATCGAGCTGGCCGACAAGTTCGAGAACATGGGCGCCCAGATGGTGCGCGAAGTGGCCTCGAAGACCAACGACACGGCCGGTGACGGCACGACCACCGCGACCGTGCTCGCCCAGGCGATCGTCCGCGAGGGTGCCAAGGCCGTGGCCGCCGGCATGAACCCGATGGACCTGAAGCGCGGCATCGACAAGGCCGTCGCCCATGTGGTGGCCGAGCTCGAGAGCAAGACCAAGAAGATCTCCACCTCCGCCGAAGTGGCGCAGGTCGGCTCGATCTCCGCCAATGGCGAGACCGAGATCGGCGAGATGATCGCCGCCGCCATGGAGAAGGTCGGCAATGAGGGCGTGATCACGGTTGAGGAAGCCAAGAGCATCCAGACCGAGCTCGACGTCGTCGAGGGCATGCAGTTCGACCGCGGCTATGTCTCCCCGTATTTCATCACGAATGCGGAGAAGATGATCGCGGAGATGGACAACCCCTACATCCTGATCTTCGAGAAGAAGCTCTCCCAGCTGCAGCCGATGCTGCCGCTGCTCGAAGCGGTGGTGCAGTCCTCGCGTCCGCTCGTGATCGTGGCTGAAGACGTGGAAGGCGAGGCTCTGGCCACGCTCGTCGTCAACAAGCTGCGTGGCGGCCTGAAGATCGCCGCCGTCAAGGCGCCGGGCTTCGGCGATCGCCGCAAGGCGATGCTGGAAGACATCGCGATCCTGACCGGTGGCCAGGTGATCTCCGAGGACCTCGGCATCAAGCTCGAGAACGTGACGCTCGCCATGCTCGGTCGCGCCAAGATGGTGCGCATCGAGAAGGAGAACACCACGATCGTCGACGGCGCCGGTGAGAAGACCGAGATCCAGGGCCGCTGCGAGCAGATCAAGGCGCAGATCGAGGAGACCACCTCGGACTACGACCGTGAGAAGCTGCAGGAGCGTCTGGCCAAGCTGGCCGGTGGCGTCGCCGTGATCCGCGTCGGTGGCAGCACCGAGGTTGAGGTCAAGGAGCGCAAGGACCGCGTGGACGATGCGCTGCATGCGACGCGCGCGGCCGTGCAGGAAGGCATCGTGCCGGGCGGCGGCGTGGCGCTGCTGCGCGCCTCGACCCATCTGGGCGGGCTGAAGGGCCTGAACAGCGACGAGCAGGTCGGCATCGAGATCGTCCGCAAGGCGATCCAGGCGCCGTGCAAGCAGATCGCCGCGAACGCCGGCAAGGACGGCGCCGTGGTGGCCGGTGAAGTTCTCCGCAGCGATGTGTGGGAATACGGCTACGACGCGCAGAAGGACGAGTACAAGAACCTCGTCGACGCCGGCATCATCGACCCGACCAAGGTCGTGCGCACGGCGCTGCAGGATGCGGCCTCGGTCGCCTCCCTGCTGATCACCACCGAAGCGATGGTCGCCGAGCGTCCGGCGAAGCCGTCCGCTCCGGCCGGCGGCGGCGGCGGTGGCATGGGCGGCATGGGCGGCGACATGGACTTCTGATCGATCGCTTCGATCGTCAGATTGCTCGGGGGGACGAACCGCAAGGTTCGTCCCTTCTGCGTTTCAGGGGCTACGGAGAAGCTTCTGCCCCGTACAGGCGCATTCCTGACATGGATGTGAGGTGTTCGACATGTCTTTGACACCTTTGCCGGAGTGTAGGCATCATTCCTGTGCACTACGCCCTGGCTTGCCTTGCCACGCTTCCACGGACCCCGTCCGCGGACCGCTTTCAGGACCCGCCCGCCGCGTGGCGCCCATCCGGGCGATCGGCGCGCGGGTGCGATCATCTTGAAAGGAGTGGCGGTCACATGCCGATTGGCACCGTCAAGTGGTTCAACGCGACCAAGGGCTTCGGCTTCATCGTGCCGCAGGATGGCAAGAAGGACGTCTTCGTGCACATCACCGCCGTGCAGAAGGCCGGCCTGCAGGGGCTGAACGAGGGCCAGAAGATCTCCTACGAGGTTGCGGTCGAGCGCGGCAAGGAAGCGGCCATCAACCTCCGCCCGGTGTGATCGGAACCGCGCTCCCCCACCGGGGGGCGCCACCCCGGTTTCGCGTCGCCGCGAAGTTGCTGTAGCCTCGCGGCATGTTCACGCTGACCGATCTCGAAGACGCGCTTGCCCTCGTGCACCGCGCCTTTCCGCCGACGCCGCAATTCGCCTGGCCCCTCCTCGCCGCTCGGACGGGCGCAGAGGTCTGGGTGAAGCACGAGAACCACACGCCGACCGGCGCCTTCAAGGTGCGCGGCGGGTTGGTGTTCATGGAGCGGCTGAAGCGCGAGGATCCCGCCTGCCGCGGCATCATCTCCGCCACACGCGGCAATCACGGGCAGAGCCTGGCTTTCGCCGGCGCGCGCCACGGCGTGCCCGTCACCATCGTCGTGCCTCTGGGCAACAGCCGCGAAAAGAACGCGGCGATGCGGGCACAGGGCGCTGAACTGATCGAACATGGCGTGGATTTCGACGCGGCCCGGGAGGAGGCGATGCGCCTCGCCCAGGCGCGCGGGCTGCTCTTCGCGCCCTCCTTCGCGCCCGATCTGGTGAAGGGCGTGGCCACCTATGCGCTGGAACTCTTTCGTGCCGCGTCGCCGCTCGATGCGCTCTACGTGCCGATCGGACTGGGGTCGGGCATCTGCGGCTGCATCATGGCGCGCGACCTGCTCGGGCTGAAGACCGAGATCATCGGCGTGCAGAGCACCGGCGCCGATTCCTACGCGCGCAGCGTCGCGGCCGGGCATGTGGTGACGACACCCACCGCCGATACGCGCGCGGATGGCATGGCGACGCGCATCCCCGATCCGGCCGCACTCGCCATCATCGCGCGCGGCGCGGCGCGCATCGTGACCGTGACGGATGACGAGGTCGCCGCCGCCATCCGCGCCTATTGGACCGACACGCATAATTTGGCGGAGGGCGCGGGTGCGGCCCCCCTGGCCGCCCTGCTTCAGGAATCCACGCGGATGCGCGGCCGGCGCGTCGCGACCATTCTCTGCGGCGGGAACATCGATCTCGATCTTTTCCGCGAATGGGTGCTCGCATGACCACGACGCTGCTGCTGAAATCCGTGCGGCCGCTCGGCGGCGCGGCGGTGGATGTGCTGATCCGCGATGGCGTTATCGTCGCAATCGGGCCCGATCTCGCAGCACCCGGCGCGGCGGTGGAGCCGGGGGCGAACCGCCTGCTGCTGCCCGCCTTCGTCGAGGGGCACACGCATCTCGACAAGTCGCTCTGGGGCATGGGCTGGTGGCGCAACGAAGTGGGCCCGCGGCTGATCGACCGCATCGAGACCGAGCGTGCGGAGCGCGGGCGCCTCGGCCTCGATCCGGCGCGCCAGGGCTTGCGCCTCGCGCGTGAATTCCTGCAGCGCGGCACCACGCGCATCCGCACCCATGCGGACGTCGATACAGAGATCGGCACCGCGCATAGTGACGCGCTGGTGGCGCTGCGGGAGAAGCTGCGTGGCACGATGGAATTGCAGGTCGTCGCCTTCCCGCAATCGGGCCTGCTGATCCGCCCCGGCACGCTCGAACTGCTCGAACGGGCGCTGCGCAACGGCGCGGATATCCTGGGCGGGCTCGATCCCTCGGGGATCGATCGCGATCCGGTCGGGCATCTCGATGCGATCTTCGCCCTGGCCATGAAATGCGGCGTGCCGCTGGACATTCACCTGCATGAGCCGGGTGAACTTGGCGCCTTCGCGCTCGACCTGATCATCGAGCGCACGCGGGCAAGCGGCATGCAGGGCAAGGTCGTGGTCAGCCACGCCTTCTGCCTTGGCGAGGTGCCGCGCGCGCCGGCCCTGTGCGCGGCGCTGGCCGAGGCGGGCATCGCCATCGCCACCACCGCCCCCCCCTCGCGCCCCGTGCCGAGCGTGAAGATGGTGCGCCAGGCCGGCGGGCAGATCTTCGCCGGCAATGACGGCATCCGCGACACCTGGACCCCCTACAACATGCCCGACATGTTGCAGCGCGCGATGCTGGTAGGCCTCAAGAACGAGTTCCGGCGCGATGACGAGATCGATGTCGCCTTCGCGATGGTGACCAGCGCGGCCGCCGAGGCCTGCGGCTTCGCCGATTACGGCCTTGTCGTCGGCGCGCGGGCCGATCTGG
>Ga0315900_10012699_pt1 | contig 10310 bp, 10 predicted proteins | sample LakEriMetagenome_FD_203521 | JGI IMG/M metagenome (GOLD analysis project Ga0315900, IMG submission 203521) | Freshwater fungal communities from buoy surface, Lake Erie, Ohio, United States - Buoy 12 MA114 | ecosystem: Environmental > Aquatic > Freshwater > Lake > Lake biofilm | place: USA: Lake...
TTATTGGAACGCCATTAAAAGGACGGGTGCTTATTGTGGATGATGTGATCTCTGCAGGCACTTCTGTGAATGAGTCCGTGAGTCTTATTTTAGAAGAAGGCGCTAAACCTTCAGGCATTGCAATTTCGATTGATCGAGAAGAAAAAGGGAGCGGAGCACTTTCGGCTGTCGAAGAAATTAAAGCCACACATCATTTACCTGTATGCCATCTCACTTCTTTAAAAGAAATTATGCGCTATATTGAATCGAATGCAACGTACGCATCTCATATGGAGGCGATGCGAGCCTATCAAAAAGAATATGGCATTAAAACTTAGCTTAATTTTTGACGAAGGAGTTCGTTGACCTGACCTGGGTTAGCCTTGCCTTTAGAGGCTTTCATAATTTGACCTACAAGTGCATTAAATGCTTTTTCTTTTCCTGATCGATATTCATCTACCATGGCCTGGTTATTCTTTAAAACTTCATCAATCATAGTTTCAATAAGACGGCTGTCTGAGACTTGCTTTAATCCTTCGGATTCAATCAACGTATCAATTTCTAAATCTGAATTCGTCCATAACTTTTCAAAAAGTTGTTTAGCGCCATTATTTGAAATGGTGCCATCTTGAATACGTTTTAAAAGTAAACCCATGACTTGAGGTTTTATAGGTGAATGTTCAATCGATAAATTATGCTCATTCAATTTAGAAAATATTTGGCCTAAGATCCAATTTGCAATTTGTTTAGGCTCAGCACCCTCTTTTAAGGTAGCAAAAAAATAATCAGCAACATGTTTGTCACTTGTAATGCCCGACGCATCATAGGATGACAATTGATAATCACGTTCTAATCTAGCCTTCATAAGATGAGGTAATTCAGTCATGCTTTCTTTAATCTGATTGATTTTTTCATCAGAAATTTCTAATGGTAAGAGATCGGGATCCGGAAAATAGCGATAATCATTGGCTTCTTCTTTAGAGCGCATCGCTTTTGTTTCCCCTGTTTCAGGGTTGAAGAGGACAGTCGCCTGTTGAATAGTTTTACCTTCCTCTAACATCTCAATTTGCCATTGAGTTTCGAAATGAATAGCTTGCTCGATAAATTTAAATGAATTTAGATTTTTAATTTCGCGACGTGTACCTAATTTATCTGTGCCCGCCCGCTTGACTGAGACGTTTATATCACAACGAAAACTACCTTCTTGCATATTGCCATCACAAATACCAATCCATTGCACTAGCTCATGTAATTTTTTTGCATAAGCGACTGCTTCAGCGGCTGAAGTCATATCAGGTTCAGACACAATTTCTAAAAGTGGTGTACCTGCACGATTTAAATCGATGCCTGTGCCATTTTGAACCGCACCGTGTGATGATTTTCCAGCATCTTCTTCTAAGTGCGCACGCGTAATTCGCACCGTCTTTTTAATGTCACCTACTTCAATTTCAAGCGATCCTTTGCCAACCACCGGTAATTCATATTGGCTAATTTGATAACCTTTAGGTAAATCAGGATAAAAATAATTTTTTCTTGCAAAAATAGAGCGTGGGGCTATCTCGGCATTTGTAGCTAATCCAAATTTAATAGCGCATTGCACGGCTTCATAATTTAAAACAGGAAGTGTGCCTGGTAGCGCAATGGATAATACACAAGCTTGGGTATTGGGTTCTGCGCCAAACGCAGTTGATGCGCCTGAAAAAATTTTAGTTTTAGTCTGAAGCTGTACGTGCGTTTCAATCCCAATCACAACATCCCAGCTCATGAAAGCACTCCTTCTGGAATAGCTTTATGCCAGTCAGTCGCCTTTTGGAATTGATGTGCGACATTCAACATCCGCGCTTCATCAAAATAATTGCCAATGATTTGTATACCTACTGGAAGTTTGTTCACAAAGCCTGCTGGAATACTCATACCTGGTATACCTGCAAGATTAGTCGCAATGGTATAAATATCTTGTAAATACATAGTGACTGGGTCATCAGTTTTTTCATTGGCTTTGAAAGCGGTCGATGGTGCAGTGGGTCCCATGATCACATCACATGATTGAAACGCTTTTTTAAAGTCCTCAGAAATCAAATGGCGTATTTGTTGTGCTTTTAAATAATAGGCATCGTAGTAACCCGCACTTAAAACATAGGTACCGATTAAAATACGTCGTTTCACTTCTTCCCCGAATCCCTCTTGACGGGTCTTGCAATACATATCCATCAGATCATCGTATTGACTTGTGCGATGTCCATAGCGCACACCATCGTATCGTGACAAATTGCTCGAGGCTTCAGCAGGCGCTAAAACATAATAAACAGGAATTGATAAATTGGTATTAGGTAAACTCACATCCACAATAGTGGCACCCAATTTTTTGTACTGATCAATCGCGGATTCAATAACTTTTGCAATATCACTATCAAGACCTTCTGCAAAGTATTCTTTAGGCAATCCAATTTTTAAGCCTTCGATCGGTTGATCAATATTTTTTGTATAGTCCTCTTTTTTATGATCAATCGATGTGGAATCTTTAGGATCAAAGCCTGCCATCACGTTCATCATCATGGCGCAATCTTCCGATGATTTTGCCATAGGTCCTGCTTGATCCAGACTTGATGCAAAGGCAATCATGCCATAACGAGATACTAAACCATAAGTAGGTTTCAAACCTGTCAGTCCACATAAAGAAGCTGGCTGCCTAATAGAGCCTCCGGTATCAGTTGCTGTGGCACCTGGGCACATACGAGCTGCAATCGCTGCTGCACTTCCACCTGAGCTTCCACCTGGCACGCGTGTCAAGTCCCAAGGATTTTTAACACCGCCAAAATAAGATGTTTCATTGGATGAACCCATCGCGAATTCATCCATATTCGTTTTACCTAAATTAATAGCACCTGACTCGTTAAATTTTTTCACAACGGTTGCATCATAAGGTGCTACAAAATTATGAAGCATTTTAGAACCACATGTTGTAAGCCAATTTTCTGCACAAAAAATATCTTTTTGCGCGATAGGGACACCTGTCAATACATCGCCTTCGCCTTTTTGAATTAATTGATCTGCAAGCTCAGCCTGCGTTAAAGAACGATTTTCATCTACTGTAATAAAAGCATTAATTTCAGGGTTCTTTTTTTTGATATGTTGAAGATAGTCTGTCGTAATTTCAACGCTTGATATTTTTTTTTCTCTCAAAAGACTTGAGAGTTCTTTGATACTCCAGTCTTCCATGATTATTCAATCACCTGCGGCACAATATATAATCCACCACTCACTTCCGGTGCGATTTTCTGTAATTTTTCTCTTTGATTTGTTTCTGTGACAACATCATCACGAAGTCTTTGTGAAACAGATTGGGCATGCGACATAGGCGAAATATTCGTGGTATCCACCTTTTTCATCTCTTCTATCAGATTTAATATGCCAGATAATTTTTTAAGCGTCGCATCTGCTTCTTTTTCTGTAATTTTGATACGTGCTAAATGGGCAATTTTTTTGATTTCGTCATGCGTAATCGACATACAAATAGAATTCCTATTTTTCTAAAGAAAAGCTGTTAATTTATTGATCAATATCATGTATTATACCCTGATTCTATTGACCTTTCTTGGATTCGAATCGCCACTTTTTTTAAAAAATTCTAACGATAATCATGCTTAAAAAATTATTTAGTTTTGATCAATTTATGGCTAATGATATTGCCATTGATTTAGGTACTGCCAACACGCTTATTTATATTCGTGGTCAAGGTATTGTCTTAGATGAGCCTTCTGTGGTGGCCATTCGTCATGAAGATGGCCCTAATGGGCCATACAGCAGAAAAGCACTTCTTGCTGTCGGTATTGAAGCTAAAACGATGTTAGGTCGTTCTCCACAAAATATTCAAGCAATTCGCCCCATGAAAGATGGTGTGATTGCCGACTTCAATATTACTGAAGACATGATTAAATTTTTTATTGCAAAAGTCCACGACACAAGATGGTTTGTGCCAAGTCCGCGCATTATTATTTGTGTACCTTATGGTGCAACGCAAGTAGAGCGAAGAGCGATTCGGGAGTCTGCTGAAAGAGCGGGTGCTAAACAAGTGTTTCTTATTGAAGAACCTATGGCGGCAGCAATAGGTGCGGGCTTACCAATTAGCGAAGCGACAGGATCAATGGTCATTGATGTAGGCGGGGGCACTACCGAAGTGGGTGTGATTTCATTGGGTGGTATTGTCTACGCTAAATCCGAGCGTGTCGGTGGTGACAAAATTGATCAAGCCATTATCGATTATCTAAGACGTAATTACGGCACATTGATTTCTGATCCGACGGCCGAAATGATTAAGAAAAAAATTGGTACTGCATTCCCAATGTCTGAAATTTTAGAACTCGAAGTGACGGGTCGAAATCTTGCAGAAGGGCTTCCTCGTCGACTCAAAATTAACAGTAATGAAATTTTAGAAGCACTTCAAGAACCTTTAAACGCCATTGTGAGCGCGGTGAAATCAGCACTCGAACAAACCCCACCTGAATTAGGTGCTGATATTGCTGATAACGGTATGGTATTAACCGGGGGAGGTGCGCTTTTAAGAAATCTCGATCGTTTACTCATGGAAGAAACAGGTATACCTGTGGTCACGGCAGATGACCCTCTAACTTGCGTTGCAAGAGGCTGTGGTAAAGTACTCGAGTCACTCGATCAATTCTCGACCGTATTTGCTCACGAATAATTTTTTGTCATTTACTTCATTAATAGTTAAAGCTTAATGATTAAATCTTATCAACGTTCATCTAAGCTTTTTAATAAAGGCCCTTCACTTTTATCTAAATTTATACTACTCACCTTTATATCGATCATATTAATGGGCATCGATTTTCGTTTTCATTATCTAAAGAGTATTAGACAATTCACTAATGTATTAATCAAACCTATTCATGCACTCTTAAATTTACCAAGCGATATATACGATTTCACAACACAATACCTTTCTAATCAATCTCGTTTAATTCATGAAAATGAAACGTTGAGACTTGATATAGATCAATTAAAAGCTGATCTTCAGCGTTTAGATTATATAGATCAAGAAAATGATCAATTAAGAAATTTACTCGAAGTTAGAAATACAAACAAATTTAAAACAGAAGCCGTCAGTATTATTTATTCGCGCTTTGATCCTTTCAATCAAAAAATTATTATTGATGGTGGTCAAAATAAAGGTTTCCAACCTGGTCAACCAATTATTGATGCATTGGGCCTTGTAGGACAAATCAGTAGTGTTTTTCCAGAAACGAGCGAAGTCACCCTCATCATTGATAAAAAAATGTCGGTGCCTATTCAAATACAAAGAAATGGTTTAAGAGCTATTACCAATGGGAATGGCCAAAATGAAACAATCTCACTTTCGTATTTACCAAAAAGTGTCGATGTAATGAAAGGTGATATTTTAAAAACATCAGGCATTGATACGATTTATCCTGAGGGCATTGCTGTCGCGGAAATATTAGAGATTAGCCATGATCCAAAACTGCCTTTTGCAAAGATTATTTGTAAACCTATTTCAGCGATCCATAATCATAGCCATGTACTTGTAGTCACACCCATTAACAAAATTACCAATAATGTAGCGCCTATAAAACATGATCATAAAAAATAAATTACTTATTTTTTCTTTAAGCATTGCTGCAATCATGAATCTTATTCATTTCAATATTTTTAATATTGATTTAATGCCTGATTTTATTTTACTCACTCTTATTTTTTGGTTCTTTAAAACTCCAAATGCTGTATCTATTTTATTATTTTGGTTGGTAGGTCTTGTAACGGACATTTTTTTAGGCGATTTATTAGGTCAATATGCATTGACCTATGCATCTTGTTATTTCATTGCACAATATTTAATTAAAAAAATTATGCTTAATAATAAATATCAGCAATTATTTTATATTTCCCTCATATTTTTAAGCGCTCAAATCATTATGCTTTTGATCAATGTGATGCACGACCTTCATTATCCAGGACTTAGTTACTTCTTTCAAAGTATCGTAGCTGTCGTCATATGGCATCTATTGAATCAATTTAAATTTTTTAAATTAGACCCTTAGAGACGAAGCTTAATCTTTAAGATGTCTTTTATAAAAAATAGTCAAAATATTTATAAGTCGCGCTACTTTTTTAAGCGAAGATTGACGATTCTTTCAGGTCTAATCTTCATTGCTTTTTTAGTGATCATTAGTCGTTTTTTTTATCTACAAATCTTTAAATACGATTTTTACAAAAGCCTATCGGAGAATAATCGTATCGCTGTCATACCCAATGTTCCTAATCGAGGCCTTATATTCGATCGAAATGGTATTATTTTGGCAGATAATTATTTTGTATATAGTTTAGAAGTCACGCCTTCGAAAGTTACTAACCTTAATAAAACGATTGATAATCTGAGCCCTATTATCGAATTAAGTATTAGCGATCTAAAAAAATTTAGAAAAATTTTAAAAGAAAGCTCATCTTTAGATAGTATTCCTATCAAAACGCATCTGTCCGAGATTGAAGCCGCGAGATTTGCTGCCAATAAATTTCGATTTGAAGGTATCGAAATTAAGTCGAGATTATTTAGACGTTATCCCAAAGGTGCATTCGCCTCACATCTTATTGGTCATATCAATCGTATCAATGAAGAAGATAAGGAAACTATTAAAAAATTAGGTTTGGAACAGAACTACAAAGGTACTGATTCTATAGGCAAATTAGGCATTGAAAAATACTACGAAGCAAGACTTCATGGTACGACTGGATTTCAAAAAGTTGAAATTGATGCCAATGGTAATTCGGTCCGAATTTTAAATAATACGCCCCCCATCGAAGGTGATGCTATTACATTATCTATCGATGCAAATTTACAAGAGATAGCTGAAAATGCTTTCAATAAATATCGCGGTGCCCTTGTAGCGCTCAATCCAAAAAATGGGGAGGTGCTTGCTTTTGTCAGCCGTCCCAATTTCGATCCCAATCATTTTGTAGGGGGTATTGATCTTGATGAATGGAAACTACTCAATGAGTCGCCAGATAAGCCTATGCTTAATCGCGCTATCAATGGTTTATATCCACCAGGGTCAACCATTAAACCTTTTGTGGCACTGGCAGCCCTAGAAAATGATATTCGTAAACCACCTTTTAACATTAAAGATCCTGGATTTTTTACACTCCCAAACTCAGAGCATACTTACAGAGACTGGAAGCCATTCGGGCATGGTACTGTCGATATTGTCATGGCGATCACGATTTCATGCGATACATTCTTTTATGGGCTGGGTATTGAATTAGGTATTAATAAATTATCTGAATTTTTATCTCAATTTGGTTTTGGAAAAGCGACCCTTATTGATATGTTTGGTGAAAATGCTGGATTACTTCCTTCACCCGAATGGAAACAAAAAAGGTTTAAAAAACCATGGTATTTAGGTGAAACTGTTATTACAAGTATTGGTCAGGGTTACACACTTGTCACACCTATGCAATTAGGACAAGCGGTGGCAATTCTCGCCAATGGTGGCATCACTATTCAACCAAGACTTATTCAGTCAATTCAAAATAATCAGACTGGAAAAATAGAAGTGTTTAAAAATAAAACAGTTCAAGAGTTGCATTTTAAACCCGAACATTTGGCTCTCGTCAAAGAGGGTATGATTAATGTGACACAGCCTGGCGGAACTGCTGCAAGCGTCGGTGCTGGGGCACCCTATAAAATTGCTGCTAAAACAGGTACAGCTCAAGTGGTGGAGATGAAAGCCAATCAAAAATATAATCCTGATCGAATGAATGAAAGACATCGTGACCATGCGCTTTTTATTGCCTATGCCCCTGCAGAAGACCCCACTATTGCAATTGCTTTGATTGTTGAAAATGGTGGTCACGGAGGATCAACCGCAGGTCCTATTGCAAGAAAATTAATAGATTATTATTTACTTAAAAAAATATCTTCAAATAAAGAAGAAAATAAATTAAGCACTCTTGAATCCGAATATCATGATTAAAATTAGATCACTATGCTAGAACTTTTAACCACACGCTTACGAAAAAATATTGATTCTATTTTGATGGTCTTTATTACCTCAGCTTTAGTTGTCGGTCTTTTTACACTCTATAGTGCCTCAGGACAAAATATTATTTTAGTACTTAATCAAATGCTTTATATTGTTCTTGGCTTTACATTACTTTTGATCACGGCAAGTATTCATCCTAAATATTATGAAAAATTAGCCTTACCTATTTATATCTTAGGTTTGTTATTGCTTTTTGCTGTCATGTTTATAGGTCAATCGAGTCATGGTGCTCAACGCTGGCTAAATTTAGGTATTTTTAAAATGCAGCCTTCTGAAATTATGCGTATTGCGGTCCCCATCGCTATGGCTTGGTACCTATCAAAGCGAGAAAATAAACGACATGGGATTGACTATTTGATTGCTTCTCTCTTTTTTATTTTGCCAGTCATTCTTATTATCGATCAGCCTGATTTAGGCACAGGGCTTCTAATTACTGCATCTGGTTTTTATATTCTTTTTCTCGCTGGATTAAATTGGAAATTTATTGTCGGGGGTGCTATCGTTCTTTTTTCTCTAGCGCCTTTTATTTGGGCCCATTTACATGACTACCAAAAAAATAGGCTACTCATTCTATTAGATCCAAGTCAGGATCCTTTAGGATCTGGATATCACACCATTCAATCGTCAATTGCCATGGGATCAGGGGGTCTTATTGGTAAAGGCTGGCTTAATGGCTCGCAAGGTCAACTTGATTTCTTGCCTGAACGAACGACCGATTTTATTTTTGCAGTCTTTAGTGAAGAATTTGGTTTATTAGGCAATCTTCTTCTCTTAGGTCTTTTTGCATTCATTATTGGCCGTAGTCTCATGATTGCCTCTCAAGCAAAAAATACATTTACGAGACTTCTGGCTGCTAATATTGGGCTTACTTTCTTTACTTATATTTTTATTAATATTGCTATGGTCAGTGGCATCATGCCCGTGGTCGGCGTTCCTTTACCACTCATTAGTTTCGGTGGAACATCGATGATAATTATTTTAATGAGTTTTGGTATATTAATGAGCGTCCATGCACATAAAGAACTTGTGGGATCATCTTAATGATTAAAACTCTCTCCGTCCTGATACTTATTTCTATTCTGACGGGCTGTGCGAATGTTCCCTCTCTCAAAAAAGAGACTGTAGCTATGCCTTCGAAAAAAGGTGGTGGTTATTACCTTGATGATGGCCCTGGCGATAATCCACCTGAAAATATTGATGCCATTCCTGATGCAACGCCTAAAGTTGAACCTTTTTATGCACGGGCAAATCAACCTTATATTGCGCTTGATAATAAATATATCCCTATGACTTCGTTCTTCCCTTATAAAGAAAAAGGTATCGCCTCTTGGTACGGTAAACGTTATCACGGTAAAAAAACATCCGTGGGAGAAACCTATGATATGTATGGCATGACAGGTGCTCATACCACACTCCCCATACCGTGTTATGTCCGAGTTACCAATACTGAAAACGGTAAAAGTGTGATTGTGAGAATCAACGATCGTGGTCCATTTAAAAAAGATCGGGTCATTGATTTATCATTTGCCGCAGCTTATAAATTAAGACTGTCTGATAAAGGGAGTGGTCCAGTAGAAGTGGAACTTATTGACCCTCGACAATTTAGCGCTCTCAAAAAAACACCTGATGCCATGACTGAAAAAATACAAGAAAAAGATGTCAATGCTTCACAAATAAAGACATCTGAAGAGGTAATAACTAGCGAACCGCTTTACATTCAAGCCGGTGCATTTAAAAATGAAAAAAATGCGGATCTTTTATTAAAACAGCTCGCAGAGATGGGTTTAGAAAATACACCACCCTTTAAAAAACAATTTTCAGAAGATTTATTTCACGTGGTAATCGGTCCTTTCAATTCGCAAGATGAAGCAAATAACATTGCTGATCTGATTAAATCAAAAATAAAAATTAGTATTTTTGTACTTGCCAAAGAAAAGAATTAATTGACAGATCAAAATACATCGCCAGAGACACTGATTGAATTTCCATGTCACTTCCCTATTAAAGTCATGGGAGAAGTTCATGATGAATTTACATCTACTGTGATTGAAATCATCACGCAAAAAAATGAAAAATTTGATCCAAGCACCATCGAGATGAAGGGAAGTAGTGAAGGTCGCTATATCAGTCTGACTTGCTTTGTTTATGTCAAAAATAAACCTGAATTAGATGATATCTATCGATCACTTTCATCACATCCAATGATCAAAGTCGTTCTTTGATTTTATGGCAATCTTCATCAAATATCTTGGGCTCACG
>Ga0315900_10012701_pt1 | contig 10310 bp, 9 predicted proteins | sample LakEriMetagenome_FD_203521 | JGI IMG/M metagenome (GOLD analysis project Ga0315900, IMG submission 203521) | Freshwater fungal communities from buoy surface, Lake Erie, Ohio, United States - Buoy 12 MA114 | ecosystem: Environmental > Aquatic > Freshwater > Lake > Lake biofilm | place: USA: Lake...
CCCGATCGATTCTGAACAAGTCGATGCACCGAAGTTATTCAGGGACCAGGAACCGGATCGGGAGGCGGACATCCGCGACGAGAAGGACTGGTACCGCTGGGACAGCTCCCCTTGGAACGAGGAGTAGGTGGCATTTTTTAACTTTTTTAAAAACGCGCGCCTCGAACGACGCGCGGGAAAGCCTTGGGGTAGCGACTCGCGTTATCCTTGTTGTACCCAGCGCTCTTGTCCCGCATCATCTCGGTGTAGCCACGTGTGTTCAGCCCTTAGGGAATGGCTTTCATGACCAAGGAATCCCACGCATCGAAAATCGGATTCGCAGCTCTGGAGCTGTCGGAGTTGGTTTCATTCAATGATCGCTTGGTGAAATTGGTGGATGCCGGAGTGCCAATCCGTTTTCCAGGGGCCCCGAGCTCGTTGGTCGAGTGGTTGAAAGGGATCAGCGATCGCGTCTCCGCGCGGGTGGGATCGGGCGAATCCACAGCGACTGCGCTTGCCGCGGTCCTAGGAAGCAACGGGGCGTATCAGGAAGCATTGTCCGCATGGCTCAATAGCCGTTCGTCTCCGTCGATCGTTCCGAGTTCCGATTCACAGCTTTCAGAACACGATCTTCGGGTTTTGGAGCCTTGGGTCCAAGCGGGCTTGAACGGAGATCGCGAAATCGATCGATCGGCCTTATTCGCTTTTTGGCTTTGGATCATCGCGGTCATGGCATCGGTATCGATGGTGCTTTCGGTGTGGAGGATCTTTCCAAAGCTCGAGCAATTTTACGACAACTCGGGATATAAGCTGGGTATCAGCTATCGCGGTTGCCAGTGGGTTTACGATCGCCTCGGGATCATTTCCTTCCTGCTTGCAGTCCTATTGGTGGCGGTACCGTGGTGTTGGCGTTATTGGTTCCAACGCGTTGCGAAACACCGAGCGTTTACTGCAAAACTGCGGTACGGTTTTTTCGCGGCGTATCTGGTCTTTGGAGGGGCGATTGTCTTGGGAGTCGGTTGGCTGGTTATCGGGCCGATGGCGGAATTGCTTGTGCAGGTCGGAGAACCGCAACCATGAGCCATCCAGCGAATGCGACTGAGGAAGCGGACTATTTGCGGCGCATCGACGATGCGGTGGCGCACAGCGGTCCGCTTCAGCAATGGCTTCAATCGCGATCCTCCCAGGTAGGGGAGTTCCCGTCGAAGGAGACGAAACGTTTGCTCGGGGCCCTCCAAGATCGCGTTGCCGCTGATTGCTGGATGAATGATCCGTCGTTGGTTCCGCTCTTGCCGATCGTGCTTCGAGCCGCTGCGAACCCCGAGGATCTTTCCGGACTGGAGCCGTGGTACCGGTTGCTGCTTCAGCGGCCCGTGGGTTGGCTGGGTCTGTTACGCATTTTCTACTATCCGTTTTTGGTCGGGCTTGCTGCGTTGTCTCTCCTGGTTTTCTTTTCGGTGTTCATCATCCCGACGTTCGTGGCGATGTACGACGAGTTCGAACTCCGGGTGCCGAATGACACGAAACTGATTTTTGCGTTGTGCAATTTCCTTGCCACCCAGACGATCGCCGCGGTCGGGCTGATAGCCCTTGGGATCGCGTTGGCGATTGGGCTCATCAAATTCATCGGCGCTGCCATGGATTTCATGGAACGAAGTCGTCTGGTCGGATTCCTTCGCCGAGGAAATAGAAAAAATCTTGGATCGATGGCTCGGTGGTCTGGAGCATTGTCTGAGCTGCTGGCCATTGGAACTCCCGCCGCGCTTGCGGTAACCATAGCCGGCATCGCCAGCCAAAGAACCTGGCTCCGAGCCCAGTCGCGTCGGCTGGCGTTGTCAGGCGCAAAGCCCCCAGGCACATGGAGCGAGCAAAGGTGTTCACGCAGTTTTGCTCGCTCGGCGATTGCAATCCTGGACATGCATTCGGAAAGCGGCGAGGGTTCATCGGTGCTTCGGGATCTCGCGCAAAGTTATGCGGTCCGCTGGTGCAATCGTCCCCGGCCGTTTTACGGCTGGGTCGGCCCGGTTCTCCTGTTAATGGTCGCCGCGCTTGTGATGCATGCGATGCTCGCCATATTCATGCCGATGCTGAGCCTCGTTACATCGCTCAGTAGATGAAGGAGTCACATCGATGAGTCAACGCGACGAAAGGACGATGCTAGGCACCGTATTCCCACCCCAAAGCCTTCGGTGGCATAGCTCCACGTTGATTCCAGGCAGCTCCCTTTTTGAGCATCGCGTGTCGTTCCTCGCCTTGCTGCATGGGTGTATTCGCGATTCGATCCCGTTGGTTCCTATGGTCCGAGCCTTGGCGCTCGAATACCCGGGGGACTATTCCTACGTTCTCGGAAAATTTTCCCGATTGATTGAGCGAGGGGTTCCCTGGATTGACGCCTTGGAGCAAACGCCAGGGGCCTTGTCCTCGGACACGGTTGCAGCCCTACGGCTCGGCCATCAGAGCGATCTATTGATGCCGATGTTCGAGCAATTGCGGCGCGATGAACTGGACCGATCCGTAAATCGGGAACGATCCTACTGGAGAGATTATCTGGCATATTGGTTTGCCGTAGCCTTCGTGATCCTCTACAGTTTGTCTGCGGTTTCCTATTTCATCGTCCCGACGTTCATAAAGATGATGGAGGAATTCGAGGTTCAGGGGCCGTTGCACGCGAATTTCGTCCTCGCCTTCACCCAAGCGGTTTATCCGCCGCTGATTGTACTGGCGACGGTCGCGCTGTTAACGCTGGTCGGTTGGTCGCATACGATCCGTTATGGAATCCGCAAGTTATTTCGAATTCCTGACGCGAACATATCCACCGTTCGAGCGAATGTGATTCGAATGTTGGCAACCATTACGGAGCATGGTCGTCCCATCAACCAAGCCCTCACCACGCTCGCTGAACACAGCACCAACGGATATCTTCGAAACCGTTTGTCAGACGCCTGCACTCGACTCGAGCGAGGTGTTGCTCCCTTCGAAGCCCTCCAATCCGCGGGTTTGATCTCGCGATCTCAATGTCTCGCCCTTCAAGACGAGTCAGCCAGCAATCAAGCCTGGATCTTGCGGAAAATCGCGAGTTCTCTGCTCGTGAAGGAGCAATTCCGTGGGCAATGGGTACAGTCCTTGGTCTCTCCCGCGATCGCTCTGTTCTTGGCGATTAGTGTTTTTGGGGTAGCCTCGGCCTTGCTGGACAGTATCTATGGAATAGTCCTCAAGGTGGCCAACGACATACAAGGGTGATGCAGAATGCAGCGTAGCGAAAACCGATACTACCTAAGGAAACGGCCGCGGGGACTGATGCAGCTCGAAATCGTCGTGGCTGCAACGCTTCTGGGTGTCGTGATCGCAGGCATTGCGACGTTGAACTATCGCTTGCTTGGAGTTGCGAAAGATACCCGCCATTACCAATTTGCCATTCATGAGGCCGCATATCAAATCGAGCTGCTCACTGCTCCCGGCCTGGAAGGACTCGATGATCGGATCGATGAAGCCAGACTCTCTGAGGACGCGCTGCAGTCGCTTCCGGGTGGCGTTATGGAGATCCAACGAATCGAGGATTCGACCGGCACCAAGGTTTTGGTCCGGATTCGATGGGAACGCATCGGGGCACCGGTTGTGGTCGAATTGTATGGCTGGGCATCCACCCGAAGGACATCGGCTCAGGAATCGACGAATTCCGAACCATCCTCCCCGGAGGGATCGCCATGAAACGAGCGAGCCAGGGCTCCATGCTTATCGAACTATGCACCACCATCTCCGCCGGTTCGATGGTCCTGTTCCTGGGTGTCGTGTTGATCGAACAAACCATGCGATGGTCTCGTTCGATGCAAAAACACTCCGATACGCAACGCGAACTGAGCCGGTTGGCCGATTCATGGCGGGAGGATTTCTCGCGAGCCCGACGGGTGGAATTCCAATCGACGCAGCGTGTAACACTCGATCTTCCGGGCAAGGAGATCGTGTACGAGTCGTCGAGCGAGAAGGTTGAGCGACGTTGCAGCCGCACGAAGGGCGATGCAATCACACCGCTTGGAACCGAGTTCTACGTCTTGGGAAACGGTTATGTCGCTCAATTCGACTCCTCGCTCCTGGTGGTCCGGGCTGTCAATCCAGCAGGCGAGCCGACCGGCGTCAGACTGCGAGTTTTGGGTAAATCAACCGACAAGCGATATCAAATTGTCGACTTCGTCGAAACAACGCAGATCGACGAGGCCTCGCGATGAAGTCGAGCAGACCATGCAGGCGGTCCGGAGCCGTCTTGATCGTCGCGTTGGTGGCCATTGGAATCTTTTCGGCGCTCGCGGCCGCCAATATTCGTACCCTGCTCAGGCATCGCCAGTCGGTCAAGTCTGAGCGGGATTTGGTCCAAGTTCATCTGTTGTGCGATGCCGGATGCGACCGAGCCATATCGATGTTTACCGTCGATCCGAATTACACCGGCGAGCTATGGCTCGATCAACAAGATCCCAACTCGGGGCATCACATGAAAGTGGTGATTCGAATGTCATTCAAAGAGGGCGAACCCGTCGCGATCATTCAAGCTTCGCTGGAAGGTCGCAGTTACTCGCCCCAAAGGATTCAACGCACGAGAGCAATCATGCTCCGCGCCAGCAAGTAAACCAAGTCCAGCAAGAAACAATGCCAAGCAACATCCATTCATCCCTTGAGGAGTATCGTAATATGTCGCTCATGCTTTTGACCCATGGGTCGCGATCCTCGGTGAGTCGATTGTCCCATCGACGAGCGTTTACACTCGTGGAGTTGCTGGTCGTGATCGCGATTATTGGCGTCTTGGTCGGATTGCTGTTGCCAGCCGTTCAAGCTGCCCGGGAGGCTGCACGAAGAATGTCCTGTGCAAACAACGTCGCGCAAATCGGACTGGCTTTGCACAATTTCGAATTCGCAGCGGAGCATCTTCCCTCGGGGACCGTCAACGATTCCGGCCCGATTCGCAACGAGCCGGTCGGAAATCATATCAGCTGGACGGTGAAATTGCTTCCTTACCTCGAGCAAACCTACCTGTACAAAACGGTCGATACGAGCAAGGGTGTTTATGATCCCGTGAACGCGAACGCTCGCACTGTCCAAATAGCGACGCTGTTTTGCCCCTCCCATCCTGCGGTCGGCCTGTCGACTGAGGCAGACAAGAGGGTTGGAATGTCCACTTACGCTGCATGCTACTCCAGTATCGAGACGCCGATTGACGTGAACAACAATGGAGTCTTCTATCTCAATAGCCGAACAAAGTTCAGCGAGATCGAGGACGGGGCATCCAACACCGTGTTCGTAAGCGAAAAAATCTCCGAACAAGGGGACTTGGGTTGGATGTCCGGAACGCGAGCTACGTTGCGCAATGGCACCATCAGCCAGCCTCCCACAGGCCTAAAGTTCGGTTCTATACAAATGACTCTGTCGTCGAATCCCGACAACGGCAGTTTGGAAATGGGAGGCTTCTCGGGACTTCATGGCACGGGTTGCAATGTGCTTTTCGGCGACGGTGGAGTCCGGTTTGTCCCCTTCCAAATTGAGCCGCAGGTGTTTCAAGCCTTGTGCACTCGTAACGGCAACGAGCTGAAAACCACCTTCGAATGGTAACTTGTTGCAACCAATCCGCGAGCTTCGTACCGTAACCTTGGGAGCGATTAGCCATCCGGGCCATCGAGGAAAACGACGGTCCCCATCACTTCATCCCGAATGAACCTGCGCGGCGTGCAACGCCTTGCAAGCTCGATTCAATCGTTCCTGGACCAGGTCCACGGCGCGAAACATCCTTTGGAAGACATTGAGTCCGCTTTCGCCGACCCGGACACGCCCCGCCCCATCAGAGCCGCGGATCGATCGGTTCGCTTTCCATCGCCAGGACGGCGAAGACGCACTCGTGGACGCGGCGCAGCGGTTCGCGCCGTACGAATCGCTCGAGGGATTCGGCCCCCAGCGCGAACTCGCGTAGCGCCAATGACCGCTTGGCTCCCAGGCGCCGGGCGCGCAGACGTTGCAAATGCTCCGGCTTGGTGTACTCGGGACCATAGATGATCCTCAAGTACTCCGAACCCCGCACCTTCACCGCCGGTTGCAACAAACCATGCGGTCCCTCGGCGATGAACGAGAGCGGCTTGACCACCATCCCTTCGCCACCTGCTCCCGTGAGCGCGGTCCACCATGCGATCGCTTCCTCTTCACTCGCCGAGCTCGATAGATCGACCAGTTTCCATGGTGTCGCGAACAGCACGGGATCCGCACCATCGGCAAGGCGCGCGAGGGTTTGCATATGCCATGAGTGCTCGCGATCGAAATAAACATTGCCTTCGCTGGCTAGCAAATGAAAAGGAGCGAGTCGCAGGTCATCGACGTTGCCCACCTTCCAGCAGTAACGCTGGTAAGCTTGTATATAGCGCTGTACGAGTTGATACCGCTCGATCGTGTTGGTCAGGATCGGCTCGACGGCCGAGACTCGTTCGCGAGTTTTTTCGAGGGCCGCGGCGGTTGCTTCAAGACCCGCGATACCGGCGGCTCCCACGGCAGCATACTGATCGCGGATCAGCGCCTGCGCCTTGGCAGACCAGGGCATCAATTCACAATCCAAACAGATCCAGTCCGTGGCGAGTTCCTGCCACAGCCCCACTCGCTCGATCGCATCGCGGACCCGCGCGAGCAAGGCCTGCTCCATGACCCGATCATCAAAAAACGGTCGACCGGTGCGGGTGTAGACGATCCCCAGCGACTCGCCGCTTCGAATGCCAAAGCGGGCCAACGGAACCTGCGTATCGCGACAGACAACCACCACGGCCCGTGAACCCATGTGCTTCTCTTCGCACACCACCTTCGCGACTCCGCCCGAGCGGTAGTACTCGAACGCTTCTTGCGGCTTTTCCAGAGAGTGGCCATCGCTGGCGGTCTCGCACGGGGACATGGTCGGTGGCAAATAGATCAGCCAACGCGGATCGGCTGCGAACCGGCTCATGACCTCCAGCGCTGCTGCAGCATTCTCGGTGCGGACAGTGATGTTTCGCATCAGTCGCGTTTCAATATGGCGTTTGCCGGATACATCCTCGAGATCCAGGAGATCATCGTACTCCTGCTGCAGCGACAAAGGATGCTGTCCATCCTTCAGGAACGGTTTTCGCGGTTCCGCGTAGGTTGCCCGCGCTTCGATGGAAACGAACTCGCGCTCCGGCCATCGCAGCGCAGTCAGTTTCCCTCCGAAGACACAACCGGTATCGATGCAGACCGTATTGTTGAACCATTCGGGGCGAGGGACGGGCGTATGGCCGTAGACGACAGATGCCTTGCCTCGATAGTCCGCCGCCCAGTTGTAGCGGACGGGCAATCCAAACTCATCGGTCTCGCCAGTAGTTTCTCCATACAATGCAAACTCGCGGACACCTCCCGAGCCCCGTCCCTGCATCGATTCTTTCATCCCCGCATGAGCCACCACCAACTTGCCGTCATCCATGACGTAATGACTTACCAGATCATCGATGAACCGCGCGACGGCTTGACGGAATTCGTCCGACTCTCTCTCGAGCTGTTGCAGGGATTCCGCCAGACCATGTTTGATTTGGATGTTCTTGCCGTTGAGAGCGCGCATCAGCTTGATGTCGTGATTGCCGGGAACACAGAGGGCGTGTCCGGATGCGACCAGGTTCATCACCAGGCGCAGCACGGCGGGCGTCTTGGGACCGCGGTCAACGAGGTCCCCCAAGAAAATAAGCTTGCGCGGGACTCCGTCGTCATGGGGCGAAACTACCTTGCACGTTCCCTCGGGCTCGCCGGGGACCTGCGTGATCCCCCAGCGGAGTTTCGCGAGCAACTCGACCAATTCGTCGTAACAACCATGCACATCGCCGACTATATCGAACGGTCCGTGTTCCTGCTTGAGGTTGTTCCAGAGGGGTTGCCGTACCAGGGTTGCGGTAACGCATTGCTCCGGAGTTCGCAATGTGAACACATGACGAAACCCTTCGCGAAACAGCCCGCGCAGCTCGCGCTGCATGGATCGGCGTTGATTTCGGACGACATGGGGACCGAAGTTGCGATCCGGTCGCGTGGCGTTTCGATCGTGGCAAAGTTTCTCAGGGATATCGACCACGATCGCAACAGGCAGGCAATGATGTTCGCGAGCGAGTTGCACCAGCGGTTGCCGGTCCTCCGCTCGGACGTTGGTCGCGTCGATGACGGTCAGCAACCCTCGCGCAAGGCGTTTGCGAGCCAAGTAGTGCAACAATTCGAAGGCATCGTGGGTCGCTTCCTGGCTGGTCTCATCGTTGGAGATCCAGCCTCGGAACGTATCCGACGAGAGGATCTCGGTAGGTTGGAACAGACGGCGCGCGAGGGTGCTCTTTCCGGATCCCGATGCGCCGATGAGCACAACCAGGGACAGCTCGGGTACGACGATTTCCGGGGGAAGGTCAGCAGTCTCGGGGGCGTTAGGAGTCACGGGTGAACACCCCCATTTGCGATGGGGTGCCGACGTCGCGACCGTCAGGCATCGTTCCCGACTCGCCGATGTTGCGAAACTCGCATGTGTATCCAAAGCGGGTGCCGATGCTGTTCCCCCACGCCTGGAATTGGGCTCGCGTCCATTCAAAACGATGGTCCTTGTGCCGCATCGAACCCGCACTGAGGGATTCCCACATCGCGTTGTATTCGCTGTTCGGAGTGGTGACGATCACCAACTCGGGCTTCAGGGCCCAGAAGACCATTTTCTCCATGGCCTCCAGCCGCGGTTCGTCCATGTGTTCGATGACTTCGCACAGAACGGCGGCATCGACCCCGTCGATTCGTCCGTCGCGATACATCAGCGAACCATGCATCAGTTCGACGCGCTCTCGCACGCGGGGAGGAAGGCGGTCCAAGCGAAGGCGATCGGCCGCTATCTCCAAGCTGCGATGGGAGACATCCATGCCGATGATCTTTTCAAAGTTCGGTTGCTTTAGGAGTTCGCGCAGCAGTCGGCCTTCGCCGCAGCCGAGATCGACGACCTTGCGAGCGCCGTGGATTTGAAGCACCGACAGGATTTCCTGGTGGCGCTGCTGATGCAGGCTCAGTTTGCGTTCGGTTGCTTCCTCATGCGGATCCTCCGAACTGTCCGACTCGATTGCGATCGGGCTTTCGCCATCCTGTTCTCGCAACTGCTTGATCGCTTCGTCGGCGAGGGTGCGGCGGTATTTCAAGTAGCGACTGGCGATCAAATCGCGTTCGGGATGCTGGGCCAGCCAGCCTTCGCCATGGCGCATCAATTTCGCTACCTCGTCGTCCCCAACGTAATAGTGTTTTTCGTTGTCCAGGACCGGGATCAGTACATACAGGTGGCTCAGCAGATCGCTGAGTGTTTTGGTCGCGGCCAACTCGATGCCAAAGAGGGAGGGTGGGGCATTCGTCTCGTCGGGAGTGTTCGATACATGTGCCGTCACAGACACGCGATAGCCTAGGGGTGCAAACAATCGACGTAGCAGTTCCTCGCCACTCGCGCACGGCACTGTGGGGATACACGCCTCGAGCGGGATCGGGGTAGTGACCAGCTCCGGCCGGTCCTTGCAATTGCCTGCGAGAGCTGTGCCGTAGACCTGGGCGATGGCCACGGCCAGCATCGACGAAGCGACGTAGGGGCGATCGTTCACGTACTGGTCGAGGGTCCGTTCCCCTTTCTTGCCTCGTACCAGACCGATCGGGTCGACATCGAGCATGAGGCAGGCCGTGCACCGCTGGCTGTCGGAGTCCGGATAGAAGACGTGGGCCTTGTCGAACGCGAGGGAGAACGACTGAACCCGATTGGGATGTTTGTGGAGAAGGTATCCCAGGTCCGATGGAGGGTGGTGTGTTGTCGAAATCGAGAGGAGCATGAATCGCTCGCGTGGTGGAGTGAAAAAACTTTAGTGCTCGCGGTATTAGTGTACGAGTATTCGCAAAAGATCGCTACGCATGCGAAGCATGCCTGACACAGTCCGCAGGTAACGTCCTGATCGCCAGTGCCTTAGGCCTTGGAGTCCGGGCCCGCTCGCAAGGCTACCAGCTAGCCGAATTGCATTACGTGCGATCCCTCACGGAATGAGAGTCGGAGCGTGCCGAGGCTTGGCGGCCGAACTCGGCGTTTTCTTTCCGAACGGCCTGTTGAAAAACAGAAGCGGCACAGTACGAGCTTTCCGGCGAGTCACATTTTTGAACGGAGAAACCGTGTCCACCGCCGCAGATCGATGACGTTGACGGCTACCGACAAATCATTGGCAGATTGTCGCAACCATCATCGTTTCAAGTTATCATCTGGTCGATTGCATCACCGGTGCTTCACTAAACCACAACACCGAATTCCCCGACAGGAACGAACACATCAA